>OKSC01001655.1_pt1 | contig 21277 bp, 21 predicted proteins | sample 1601161 | NCBI WGS metagenome assembly OKSC01 (sample SAMEA3541552, study PRJEB24748) | human gut metagenome | biome: human gut; feature: human-associated habitat; material: faeces | place: China | collected 2012
TTTGGCTTGCCAAAGGTCCGGCGCGTATGCTATACTGGACAAAAATCCCGCCGCAACCTGAGGTTTCCTGCCGTTTTCCGGGGAAATGCCCCGGCGCAACCTGAGGTTGGTGGATTTTATCCCCGGCGGGGCGTACAATGGGACCATACAGACGGGGCATCCCCCGAAAAAAGGAGGCACGCGCCATGTTCGACAGCTTTTTCTCCGGCGACGGATTCATTTCCATCTTCTTCCTGCTTTTCATCGTGGCCTTTGTGGCGATCCTGGGCATGATCCTGGTGACGTTCGTCCGGGAGCTGTCCCAGCGGAACAGGAACAACCATTCCCCCCGGCTGACGGTGGAGGCCACAGTGGTGGCCAAGCGCCAGAGCTTCTCCTCCCACCGCAGCGGTGGTGAGATGCACACCACCACCTCCACCCGGTATTTCGCCACCTTCCAGGTGGAAAGCGGCGACCGCATGGAGCTGCAGATGAACGGCCAGGACTACGGTATGCTGGTGGAGGGGGACCGGGGCCGCCTGACCTTCCAGGGGACCCGGTATCTGGACTTTCAGCGGATGTGATATAAAGGAGGACACGCCATGGCAACGATACACTGCAAGGCCTGCGGAAAGAGCTATAACTACGAGAAAAACGGCTGCTGCCCGGAGTGCGGGGCCTATAACCGCCCGCCCCGGCGGGAGCAGGTGTATGCCGACGGCACCGTCCACCATCTGGACGGCTCCTCCCGCCGCCCGGTGCCCAATGGGGACAAGGTCTGCTACGAGCGGAAGGAGAACCACCAGAAGAAGGTCTGCTTCGAGGACCAGGCCCGCCAGGTCCGGGAAAAGCTGAATAACCTCAGCCGCCCGGCCCGTCAGGTGAGCCTGGTGGGGGTGCTGGTGGCGGGGCTGATTATCCTGTCCCTGGTCAGCTCCATTGTCTCCAGCTGTCAGGCCCGCCACACGGATTATTCCGTCGACCCGGTCACCCCCGCCACCGAGGAACCGGCGGTGGCCCGGGAATGGCTGGACTGGGATACCTGGCAGGGAGGCCGGGTGGGCCTGTTGGGCGCGTCCTATGAGGACGGCGTCCTTCAGGTGGAGCTGGAGATCCACCGGGACCCCGGGGACGTGCTGCTGGACGACCTCCAGCTTTACTGCGTGGACGAGGATGGCCAGGAGCTGACCCTGCCGCCCTTCAAGGGCAGCTGCCAGGAACGGTACTGGACCCTGCATTTTGACCTGTCCGCCGACTGGTACGACAACCTTCAGTATGTGGAGCTGCGGCTGCTGAATCCGGACGGGACCCAGGATGGATTTCTCCTTCTGCTATACCAGGACACGAACGTTTTGACAGGCTGAATGGGCTGACCCGGCCCGCTGAGGGCAGCGGGCCGGACGCCCTTGGCTCTCCCTCTGGGAGAGCTGTCACCGAAGGTGACTGAGAGGGCCTGTAGGGACGTGGGCCCACCAATATGGCGCTTTCGTAGGGCAGGGCACGCGGGCCCTGCCCTACAGGTGTTCTTTCAATAAACATTCCGTAGGGCGGGGCCCGTGTGCCCCGCCGTCGTTTACTTTCCCGCCACACCACCGTAGGGGCGGACGACCCTGTCCGCCCTTTTCCTGCGGGAATCACAGAACCATTATAATAAGGAGACATATCATGGAACGAATCAAAGGAATCCTGGGCTTCGGCGGCATGCGCCTGCCCATGAAGGACGGGGAAGTGGTCATCGACGAGATGAACCGCATGGTGGACGCCTTCCTAGAGGCGGGCTTCAACTATTTCGACACCGCCCACGGCTACCTCCAGGGCCAGAGCGAGCTGGCCCTGCGGGAGTGCCTGGCCCGCCGCTACCCCCGGGACCGTTTTGTCCTCACCGACAAGCTCACCGACTGTTTTTTCAAGAGCCAGGCGGACATCCGCCCGCTGTTTGAGGCCCAGCTCCAGGCCTGCGGCGTGGAGTATTTCGACTTCTACCTGATGCACGCCCAGGGCCTCACCAACTACGACCATTTCAAGGCCTGCCAGGCCTATGAAACGGCCTTTGCCCTGAAGGCCGAGGGCAAAATCCGCCATGTGGGCATCTCCTTCCACGACCGGGCGGAGGTGCTGGAGCAGATTCTGACAGACTACCCGTATATCGAGGTGGTGCAGCTGCAATTCAACTATCTGGATTATGACGACCCCGCGGTCCAGAGCCGCAGGTGCTACGAGGTCTGCTGCCGGCACAACAAGCCGGTGCTGGTGATGGAGCCCGCCAAGGGCGGCAGCCTGGTCAACCTGCCGCCGGACGCCCGGGCGGTGCTGGACGGCCTCCACGGCGGCGCCCCCGCCAGCTATGCCCTGCGCTTTGTGGGCAGCTTCCCGGGGATCCGGGTGGTGCTCTCCGGCATGGGCAGCGTGGAGCAGGTCCGGGAAAACACCGCCTGCATGAAGGACTTCCGCCCCCTGGACGAGACGGAGATGGCCGCTGTCCGCCGGGTGCAGGAGATCTTCCACAGCAAGAATCTCATTCCCTGCACCGCCTGCCGCTACTGCACCGACGGCTGTCCCAAGCACATCTCCATTCCGGACCTGTTCGCCATCATGAACACCAAGCAGATTCACCACGACTGGAACGCCCACCTGTACTATGACGAGGTGCACACCGCCCCGGGCCGCCGGGCCTCCGACTGCATCAAGTGCGGCAAGTGCGAAAAGGCCTGTCCCCAGCACCTGCCCATCCGCCAGCTGCTGGAGCAGGTGTCCCAGGAGTTCGACAAGGCCCGATAAACCCCATCTCTGAAAAAAGACTGCGGCTCACCGCCGCAGTCTTTTTCTATGGAATTCTGCGGATTGCCCGCCCGACAGGATGTCCTGCCGTTAACGCTCCGCAGGGGCGCGGGCTCCGCCCCGCCCACCGGTCCGTTGCTTTTGGGTCGGGTAAAACCCGGCCCCTACAGGCAAACTGTCGATAGAACATTCGTAGGGGCGGACGACTCTGTCCGCCCCTTATTTGGCCCCGCCTGCACACGCCGGACTTTCGTACAGCTTCCCGTGCACGAAATAGTTATACGACCGGCATCCCCCGGCGCACCACGGCCCCATCCGGCACCGGGCGCAGCTTCCCGTCAGCATCTCCCGCCGGAACTGCCGGTTGTACGCAAAGGCCCCCGGGTCCTCCCAGATGTCCCGCAGCCTCCGCTGCCGCAGATTCCCCTCGTTGAACCGCTCATCGTACAGCGACTCGCACCCCCGCACGTTGCCCGCGCTGTCGATGCCTATGGCGGAGATACCCGCCCTGCACCCCTGGAAGCAGGCCCCATCGGCCCCCCGCAGGCGCAGCTCCTCATCTGTAAAGTACCCTACGTTGTCAGCCGCCCCCAGCATAAACGGCGCTTCCGCCCGGTGCCGCATCACGAAAGCGATGACCTCCGCCGGGTCGATGCGCCAGTCCAGCCCCCGGGCGGCGTTGCCCATGGGCGAGCACGCCTGCAGCTGCCACGCCCCGATGCCGGACCCCTCCAGCACCCGGTACAGCTCCTCCAGCCGCCCCATGCAGTCCCGCCGCAGGGTGGAGATCACCGACACCGGCATCCCCGCCGCCGTCAGCGCCCGGACGGCCTCCATGGCCCGCTTAAAGCTCCCGGCCTGCCGCCCGGCGTCATGCACGTCCTCCGGCCCGTCGATGGACACCGCCACCGACGACACCCCCGCCTGCTTCAGCTGTTCCAGCACCTCCGGCGACATCATGTACCCGTTGGTGATCACGTCCACCCGGACGCCCAGCCCGGTCAGCCGCCCGGCGATCTGCGCCCAGTCCCGCCGCAGGAACACCTCGCCCCCGATCAGCGACACCCTCCGGCAGCCTAGGTCCGCCAGCTGCTCCGCCGCGTCCAGACACTCCGCCGTGGACAGCTCGTCCGCCCTGGCCCGCCCCCCGGCGGACCCGCAGTACCTGCATCCGAAGCAGCACGCTAACGTCAGCTCCCACACGCAGCTCTCCAGCCGGAACCCGCTCATTTCTCTTCCTTGATCTCCGGCGCGGCATACACCGCCATGATGGGCGGCTCCTTCCGGTCCTTGCCCCCCGGCCTTTTCAGCGGCTTTTCCTGCATCAGCCGCTCCAGCGCCTCCCTGGGGTCCTCCTGGGGGTACCCGCTCTGCTTCTTCTCGTTCATGGCCAAAACCCTCCTCATCTGTTGGTTATCCCCCTTATTATACCACCCCCGCCCCCCTCCGTCCACCCCGGTTTCCCCAGAATACACTTGCATTCGACACCCCTTTGTGATACAATGCCAAGCGAGCGTAAAAATATCGCAAACAAGCCCCAAAACCTCTTGCAAACGATATCGGAATGGTGTACAATGGATACCATCTAAAACTGTCCCTGCAAAACCCAAGTCAATTGGGGCCGCCCGGCCCCCAAAATAAACGAAATGGGAGGAATGAGAAAATGAAAACATGGAAACGGGCGTTGGCACTCGTGCTGGCGCTGGTCATGGCCCTGTCTCTGGTGGCCCTGCCATCGTTTGCCGAAGGCGAAGAGAAAGACACCTACTCGGTCATCATCAAGTACGTCTTTGCAGACGGCTCTCAGGCAGCGCCTTCCTGGACGGCGACTCTCGCCAGGGGGTCTGCCTACCACAACACCGTGACCAGCCCCACCGTGGTTGGCTACACGCCGGACAGGGCGACGGTGGAACTGGATTACACCGCCATCAACGAAGATGTCACGGAAACCGTCATCTACAAGCCTGCTGAGGTGAGCTTCACCGTCAAGCACTATCAGCAGAACACGGACAACGATAACTACACCCTGGCCTACACCGAGACCAGGACCGGCTACACCGAGTCCGTGGTCGGTGCGGGCCTGGCCAAGACCTACGAGGGCTTCACCGCCCTGCTGTACGACACCACCACCAAAGTCGCCGCCGACGGCAGCACCGAGGTGGAGATTTACTACGACCGCAACTACTATCTGCTGAACCTGGACCTGGCTGGCGGCTGGGGCGCTGACCCCATCTATGCCCGCTATGGCGCGGTCATCAGCCTGAGCAGCCCCACGAAGTCCGGCTACACCTTCGCCGGCTGGGATCCCAAGGCTCCCGCCAACATGCCCGCTGAAAACCAGACCCTCAAGGCTCAGTGGACCGCCGTGAACAGCGTTGACTACACCGTTGTGTTCTGGTACCAGAATGCCAACGACGATGGCTACAGCTACGCCGGTAACCTCACCCAGTCCGGCAAGCCCGGTGCCAGCGTCAGCAGTGGCTAGTTCAGCGGCACCGACTTCACCGGCCGCGACGCCAGCCACTTCACCTACAACGCCGCCAAGGCCGAGACCGTCACCGTCAACGGCGACGGCTCCACCGTGGTCAACGTTTACTTCACCCGCAATACCTACACCTTGAAGTTTAGAGTGCTGGATTGCGATAAGTGGTGGCACAGCCACAGCGACTCGTGCTACAAGGTCGTAAAAACCATCAAAGCCAAGTATCAGCAGGACATCCACGGCAACTTCCCCATTAAGGAAGGCAATGATACCATTTGGTGGACAGTGCCTGATGGATGCTCTTCGTTCAAGCCTGACACTCAGCTCGGTAGCATTGACATCATGCCCGGCGAGAACATCACCTTTACGAAAGACAGTAACCAATCCGGTGCTGACATTTACTACTATGTTGAGGCCCTCAAGGGTCAGTCTGGCACATACACCCAAGGCGGTAAAAACTTCACTCTCTATAAAACAATTAATACTGAGAAATCTGGTTATCTCACCTATTCGGAAGAGTTCCACGACATTACCGGCTTTACCCAGTGGTGGTCTGACCCTGCCTTTAATAAGATGGAGCAGGGCGGAAAAACCTCGGGGATAAATAGTAAGAACTACCTCTGCTACACCCGCAACTCCTACACCCTGAAGTTCTACAACTACGGCACGGAGCTTACAGATCATCAGGCGACCCTCCAGTATGAGGCCCCCCTCAAGGACAAGAACTTCACCCCGGCTTATCCCTCCAATCTGGAGGCCAACGCTTATGAGTTCGCCGGTTGGTACACCACCCCCGGCTGCTATGACGGTTCCGAGGTCAATTGGGACACCGACACCATGCCCGCCGGTGACCTGATGCTCTACGCCAAGTGGGCCCCCAAGACCCACACCGTCAGGACCTTCCTCACCGAGGATGCCATGAATGCGGGCACGGCTCCCATCGACACCTGGGAGAACGTCCCCCACCGTTCCACCATTGATGAAAAGCCCCAGAATCCCACCAACGGCCAATACACCTTCGTGGGCTGGTTCTATCAGGAGAACGGCGTTGAAAAGGCCTACGATTTCTCCATGGCCGTCACCAAGGACCTGAACCTCTACGCCAAGTGGATTTCCAACACCCTGGTGGAGTACACCATTCACTATCGGCTGGCGGATGGCACCACCATCGCTCCTGACACCACCGGCTCCGCCCTGGCTGGCGCCACCAAGACCTTCGACGCCAAGACCGGCACGGACCTGAACCAGGGCTATCAGGCCGGTTACTTCCCCAATGTCGGCAGCCACTCCATCACCATGAACATTGATGGCGGCAATGAATTCACCTTCGTTTACGTTCCCAAAGCGGAAGTAAATTATACCGTTCGTTACCTGGAAAAGGACACCAACACCGTCCTGCATGAAGAAAAACATGCCGCCACTCGTGACGCCGTCGTCACCGAGAAGTTCGTGACCATCACCGAATACGCACCTGACGCCTACCAGAAGCGCCTGGTCCTCTCCGCTGAGGAGGGCAGCAACGTCATCACCTTCTGGTATGTGAAGGATACGGAACACGCCCCCGTCCAGATCATCCACTGGGTCCAGAACATCGCCGGTGACGGCTATACCGAGTATTCCTCCTCCACCAACCTCAATGGTTTGATTGGCGAGACCTATACTGCGGAATGGCTCACCATCGCTGGCTTTGCCAAGAACGAGACCAAGAGCAATATCTCCGGCGTTCTTACCAACCAGGGCCTGGTCCTGAACCTGTACTATGACCGCATCGAGTACCCCTATGAGTTCCGCTTTGTGAACTCCTACACGGGTGAAGAGATCACGGGTTACGACTTCGGCACCACCAACGGCAACGCCCGCTTTGGCGATCGTGTGACCTACACGGCCCCTGAAAGACTGGGCGCTCTGGGCTACAAGCTGGATACGGCCAAATCCTCCGCCAGCCAGGCCATCGACATCCGGATCGAGGATCCTGCCAATGTGGCCAAGCTCAATGTCAAGACCTTCTACTATATCCCGTATTTCAACGTCGTTCACGTCCAGCGGGATCCTGCCACGGAGAATGTCACCCGCACCCCGAACGAGGTGGACCTGACGGTCTCCATCGCGGAAAATGGCTACGACCTCACTGCGCAGGTTGCTGCGGGCTACCTCTATGGCGGCTCCTTCTCCAATGCGGACTGCACCGAGGTTCAGGAATATGGCGCTGGAAATCCCACCAGCTTCACCCCCACCCGCGGCCAGACCTACTATATCTGGGAAGTCCCCGATACCTATCTGCGTCCCTCTAACTACCGCGTGGCCCGCCATATTGACGGGGTCCAGACCCTGTGCAAGCTCTATCCCCTCACCACGGCGGACCGCCTGCTCTACAAGGAAGTCGGCTTCTCCGCCTACTTCGGGAATGACACGGCCAGTGTGGTGGACATCAAGTCCGGCAGCAACAACGCCGAATTTGAACCACCTGTTGCGAATCCCGGTGCTGCCACTGTGTACCAGATGGTGAAGGCTGCCAGAAATGGCAAGGTGGAGACCACCGTGTATGTGATGGATGGTAAGCTGTCGAGTGTCAACGCCGATATCACGGACGGTACAGCCAACGGCAAACCGATTGATCCCGGCTATATCGGCGGCGCCCGCCTGACGGATGATCAGTTTGCCCAGTTCAAGACCGACGGCATCACCTACACCCCCTACTGGATCACCCTCGATGGCGTCAAGGTCACCGGCACGATGCAGAGAAACCTCACCTTCGATGCAAGCAAGCCCAATGTGGCCCAGATTAAGAAGATCCCTGTCGCCACCACCTGCACCTATGTGGAGGACACCCCCGCTGTCCGGCTCCTGAACTTTGCCACCGCCTTCAACATGGATGACTCTCAGACCACTGTGGACACCCGCATCACGGTCACGGTTCAGGACGGTGCCTCTACCTACACCACCAAGGTCCAGCCCGGTGATCCCGTTGAGCTGACGCCCAACGGCCAGGACGGCAAGCTGTTTGCCGGTTGGTATGTGGACGGCAAGGCCTCCGATCTCAGCGGCTTCACCGCTGACACCACGGTTGTCGCCAAGTATGTGGACGGCTCCTATCTGGATCTGGACTACAGCCGCATCGGCCTGTTCCGCGTCCGCGGTGTCACGTTGATTTCCGCTGTGGATGACGAGGATAACTATCAGGAAGTGGGCATCATGGTCAACGGCGAACCCGTTTCGTCCGTGCGTTTTGCCAGCCGCTATATGCTGTTCAACACCCCGTCCTCCATGTTCGGCGTTGCCCGCGGCTCCCGGTTTGTGATTGCTGACCAGAGCCTGTACGGTTCCGGCGCTTTGGAGGTTACCCCCTATTGGATCACTATGGATGGCACCACCGTCCTTGGCCAGTCCCATACCCTGCACTACACCAGCCGCAGCATTTGGGAGTGAGGAAAGGAGAACAAAATGAATTATATCGATCCTCAGCTCCGGCCGATCCTGGATAAGAACGACATCATCGTCACCCCCTCCGGTGAGCATGGTCCCGATATCGAGAGCATCGGCAATGGCCGCTATGCTGTCACCCTCCCCGACGGCACCAAGGTCGTCGTGGACCAGTACGGCAACATCATCGGCTGAGCAAACCCCAGGCTGAGCAAAAACCCCAAGCGGGGGGATGGCATCCCATCCCCCCGCTTTCTTCCATCCCCCCGCCGGAAATCTCTCGTCACCCCCCGTAGGGGCGGACGCCTCTGTCCGCCCCCATCCACCACCCACCTCCCCAAAATAACGCTTATGAAATTTCGTCTCAACCTGGCTGGCGTCCCTGTGGACGTCACCACCCAATACGATGAATACTATCCGTATTTTTCTCCCTACCTGGAAAAAAAAACCGGGACATCCCCCCTTATCCCGCCTTGTCCCGCCAATGACCGGGACATTCCCGCCGTGGAGATTTCCCCCCGGCGGCTTCAGACAGCTTCCAGAATTTACCCGCCGGATTCCGCCGCGTATTATGTGGAATATATGGAACTCTGCCCTGCCATCTCCTCTGCCATCACGGTTTTCGACCGCATCGTGTTCCACGCGGTTTCCTTTATCTGGAAGGACCTGGCCTGGCTGGTCACCGCCCCCAGCGGCACCGGCAAGTCCACCCACTATTGTCTCTGGAAACTCCTCTGTCCCGATGAAATTCAGATCATAAATGGGGATAAACCCATTGTATATATAGAAAATGACGAAGTATTCGCCACAACTTCTCCCTGGGCAGGCAAAGAAAACATGTCTCAACGTCTGACCGCTAAATTAGGCGGAATTATTGTCTTGGAACAGTCCGATTCCAACGAAATCACACGCCTGACCGTTCACAAATCCGCCGGAAAAGTCTTTTCCCAGTTTCTTTTTGATTGTAATACCGAGCGGGAAGCAAAAACTGCCTGTCGTATCGCAGAAAAAATGCTGAAAACACCGGTTTGGCTCCTGAAAAACCGCGGCGATGTCGAATCTGCCAAATTGTGCCGGAAAACTCTGGAAACCTATCTGGAATCCTCCGCTTCCCATTGATTGTATATAAACGCAAAATAGTTCTAAAAATGGTGATTTATTATGAAATATACCGTCATTCCCGGCGTAATTCTTACGAAAATCTGCGATGAAGATTTCCTGGTGGCCACCGGCCCCGCCCGTGGCCGCGTCCCTTATGTTGAGGGGATTAATTCCACCGGTGCTTACTTTTTCTCAAAAATTCTTGATGGACTTTCCACAGAAGAAATTATAAAAGATGCTGTAAAATTATATGAAACGCCGGAAGAGGTTATTGCGCCCTCCTTTGAGCGCTTTATAGAGTCCCTCCTCCGCTCCGGCTATCTTGAAAAAAGTGAATTGTGAAATAATAATCATTCCTTGACGGGAAAATAAGTATTTGATACAATAACAAAGCTTCAAATCAAATATTTATACAAAAAGGAGAAGAATCATGGAACGCGAAAAGCTGGGGTCCCGCCTGGGCTTCATCCTGCTGTCCGCCGGGTGCGCCATTGGCTGCGGAAATATCTGGAAATTTCCCTGGATGTGCGGCCAATACGGTGGCGGCGGCTTCGTTTTGCTCTATTTTTTCTGCCTGGTGATTTTGGGCCTGCCGATCATGATTATGGAGTTCAGCGTGGGCCGGGCGGCACAGGCGAGCCCCATCAAAATGTATCAAAAACTGGAGAAAAAGGGCCAGAAATGGCACATTCATGGGTATGTTTCGTTCTTTGGAAGCGTGGCCCTGATGGCGTTTTACACGGTGGTCACCGGGTGGATCGTGTATTATTTTGTGCGGTTTCTGACGGGAAATATTCAGGATCTGGGATTTTCGTCCATGATTACAAACCCGGGGGTCAACGTGACCTATCTGGCGGTGACGGTGGTGCTGGCCTTCGGCATCCTGTGCTTCGGGCTGCAGGGCGGCCTGGAGCGGGTCACCAAATATATGATGATGCTGCTTCTGGTGCTGATGCTGGTGCTGGCGGTGCACAGCTTCACCCTGTCCGGTGCGGCGGAGGGGCTGCGGTTCTATCTGGTGCCGGACCTGTCCAAAATCAACGGCAGCGTGGTGGTGGGGGCCATGAACCAGGCCTTCTTCACCCTATCCGTGGGCATGGGTGCCATGGCTATTTTCGGCAGCTACATCGGAAAAGAGCGCTCCCTGATGGGGGAGTCGGTGCACATCATCGTGCTGGACACCTTTGTGGCGGTGGTGGCGGGACTGATCATGTTCCCGGCCTGCTTCACCTATGGGGTGGAGGTCAATGCCGGTCCCAGCCTGCTGTTTGACACCATGGCCACCGTGTTCAACCACATGAACGGCGGCCGCTGGTGGGGAACCCTGTTCTTCCTGTTTATGGTGTTCGCGGCCCTGTCCACGGTGCTGGCGGTGTGCGAGGAGATACTGGCCATGGTGCGGGATCTTACCGGTTGGAGCCGCCCGGTAGGGTGCCTGGTCTGCGGCGGGGGGATCTTTCTGGTGGCGCTGACCACGGCCCTGGGTTACAGCGTGCTGCACTTCCAGCCCTTTGCAGAGGGCACCGCCTGGTTGGACCTGTGGGATTTCCTGGTGTCCAACAATATTCTGCCCCTGGGATCCCTGGTGCTTGCCCTGTTCTGCTGCAACAAGTTCGGCTGGGGATGGGACAGCTTCCTGCTGGAGGCCAACGCCGGCCGGGGCCTGAAGGTCCGCCCGTGGATGAAGCCGCTGTTCCGGTATGTGGTCCCGGCGGCCATCCTGTTCATCTATGTCTATGGCATGGCGACTTTCCAGTGGAAGTGACGTGAGCATAAGAAAAGGAGAGGCAAGTGCCTCTCCTTTTTGCTCTATATCGGGTATATCTGGCGAATTGTGCGGCAAAGAGGGCAGACGTGACCAATAGGAGCTCGGCCTGCGCCACAGAGAAATCACCGAAGCGCCCTGTAGGGCACGCTGCCCTCAGCGGGCTGGGGAGGGGGATGCGGATTGCCGCGCCAGCCTGCGGCTGGCTCGCAATGACACGGCAAGGAGATTGCTCCTTATCGCGGTGGGCAAAGAATCGCCGAAGCGCTTGCAGACCCTCTCAGTCACCTTCGGTGACAGCTCTCCCAGAGGGAGAGCCAAGTCCGTAGGGCCCGCTGCTCACAGCGGGCCGGGGAGAGCCCACGCCTCTATAACGGGTGCACCAGCTAAAATGGTTGTTGACAATCCATCTTAATTGACATATAATCCTATTAAGAGGTGAGAAAATGATCTACCGAAACACGGTCCAGCGGGCCATGACACTGGAGGCGGTGCGGAGGCTGCACGCGCACCCAACGGCGGAGGAGGTATACCGGCAGGTGGCGGCGGAGCACCCCAGCGTCAGCCGGGCCACGGTTTACCGCAATCTGCGGCAGCTGGCGGAAAGCGGCCTGCTGCTGAAAATCAACACCACAGACGGGGCGGATCACTTCGATCACCGGTGCGACGCCCACTATCACGCCGGATGCCTGCGCTGCGGCCGGGTTTTCGACGTGGAGCTGCGGCAGCCGCCGCAGCTGGAGAAGCTGCTGGGGGATACCCACGGCTTCGCGGTCAGCGGATACGACCTGCTGTTTCGTGGCGTGTGCCCGGAATGCGGCGGGAAAACATCCATATAATAAGAAGAGCAAAACGAAAGGGAAGGAAACAAATATGAACAAAACCACCAAATACGCCGGGACCCAGACGGAGAAGAACCTGATGGCGGCCTTTGCCGGGGAATCCGAGGCCCGGAACAAGTACACCTACTTCGCCTCCAAGGCCAAGAAGGACGGCTTTGAGCAGATCGCAGCCCTGTTTCTGAAAACGGCGGAAAACGAGAAGGAGCACGCCAAGCTGTGGTTCAAGGAGCTGGAGGGCATCGGCTCCACCGCCGAGAACCTGCTGTCCGCCGCCGAGGGTGAAAACTATGAGTGGACGGACATGTATGAGGGCTTTGCCAGGACCGCCGATGAGGAGGGCTTCCATGAGCTGGCCCAGCGGTTCCGCCTGGTGGGGGCCATTGAGAAGCACCATGAGGAGCGCTATCGGGCGCTGCTGCGCAACGTGGAGATGGCGGAGGTGTTTGCCAAGAGCCAGGTGAAGGTGTGGGAGTGCCGCAACTGCGGCCACATCGTGGTAGGGGAGAAGGCCCCGGAGGTCTGCCCCACCTGTAACCATCCCCAGAGCTATTTCGAAATTCACGCGGAGAACTATTGATAGAAAAACGCAGGAGACGCCGCCCATCCGGGCGGCGTCTCCTGCGTTTGCGCTGGGGGAAAAGGGTGTTATGATTGCCTGGCGGTGGGCTTCACCTTTTCGGCGATGACGCACAGCACAACGGTGAGAGCCATGTCCGGCAGGGTATAGCCCACGGGGGTGTCCACACCCATCAGCAGGCGATAGGCCACGAAGCCGATCAGCCAGATCACCAGGTTCCGGGCGTCGGCGGCCACGGCGAAGCGGTCCCGGCGCAGAAGGAAGTGGTCGGCGATCTGGACGGCGATCATGGGGGCGAACACGGAGCCGATCAGGTACAGGAAGTTGGTGATATCGTCCATGGGGAACAGGATGGCCCCGGCCACGCCCACCAGGGTGGTGACGATGGCCACGGTTTTGCCGCTGAGCTTCCCGGACAGGGACTCGGCGGAGATGCCGGCGGACCAGGCGTCCAGGAAGGTGGTGGTGACGGTGGAGAACACCAGGATCACCAGGGCGGCGATGCCCAGACCGGCCTTCACCATGATGACGGCGATGTCATACTCGCCGGTGAAGATGGCCGCGCCCATGCCGATGACGTACATCCAGCAGGACACCAGGCCATAGGTAACCACGCTGGCCACGGTGGCCCGGACGGGCTTCTGGGCCTGGCGGGTATAGTCGCTGATCAGGGGCAGCCAGGACAGGGGCATGGCCACCGCCAGCTCCACCGCCGCGCCGAAGGTCAGGCCCTCACCGCTGGGGGCGGCCATGGCGCTGCCGGAGAAGAAGATCACCTTGCACAGCACCAGGGTCAGCACAAACAGGGCGGCCATGGTGATCTTGTTGATCCAGCCCAGGTCGGTGACGCCCACCACGATCCACAGGATGATGAGCCCGCCGATGACCAGGCACCACACCCAGCGGCCAACATCGAAAATGCCGCCGATGGCCAGGGCGCCGTCATAGATCATGATGGCGGTCCAGCCCACCAATTGCAGCACGTTCAGCAGGGCGAACAGCAGGCCGCCCTTCTGGCCGAAGCTCATTTTCACGGTTTCCATGGCGCTGCGGCCGGTGCGGCCGCCGATGAGACCCGCCAGCAGCATCATGCCGCAGCCGATGACGTGGCCGATGAGGATGGCCAGCAGGCCCTTGCCCATGCCCAGAGGGGCGAAGGCCGTGCCGGTGAGGATCTCCGCCAGGGAGACGCCTGCCCCGAACCAGATCAGGGCGTTCTGAAAGGTGGAGGTCTTTTTCATTCCGCAAAGCCTCCCTTCAGGTCAAACATGTGGTTCATGGGGCCGGAGCCGCGGCCCAGGTCCAGCATGGCGGCCAGCGCCCCGGAGATATAGGCCTTGGCCCGCTCCACGGACCGGTCCAGGTCATAGCCCTTGGCCAGGTTGGCGGCGATGGCGCTGGACAGGGTGCAGCCGGTGCCGTGGGTGTTGGGGTTGGGGATGCGCCGGCCCCGGAACCACTTGCCGCTGCCGTCCCGCCACAGTAGGTCGTCGGCGTCGTTGATCTGGTGGCCGCCCTTGCACAGCACGGCGCAGCCATAGCGCTGGCTGATGGTCCGGGCGGCGGCCTCCATGCCGGCGGCGTCGGTGATGGGGAGGCCGGAGAGGATCTCTGCCTCGGGAATGTTGGGCGTCAGAACCGTGGCCAGAGGCAGCAGCTGAGAGGTCAGGGCCTGGATGGCGTCGTCCCGCAGGAGCTTTGCGCCGGAGGTGGCCACCATGACGGGGTCCACCACCACCCGCTCCGCGCCGTACTGCCGGAGCTTTTCCGCGATGACGGCAATCAGCGCCGCAGAGGAGACCATGCCGATCTTCACCGCGTCGGGGACGATATCCGTGAATACGGCGTCCAGCTGCTCCGCCAGGAAATGGGGCGTGGACTCCAGAATATCCGTGACGCCGGTGGTGTTCTGGGCCGTCAGGGCCGTGACCGCGCAGGTGGCGAATACGCCGTTGGCGGTCATGGTTTTGATATCGGCCTGAATCCCGGCGCCTCCGCTGGAATCGCTTCCGGCAATGGTCAATGCTGTTTTCATGCTCATTTCTCCTTTCGATGTTAACACAGCACAGTTTTATAACGCGATGCAAGGTGGTGCCCCCAATGCACCGCGAAGGAACACATTTTGATTCAGTTTTCGTTATTCAGCCGCTCCCAGTGGGCGGGGAACCGGGCCAGGGAGGTGAGATATACCTCCGCCGCATTCCGCAGGCCCTGCTGATCCGCCTCACCGTTGGCATCGAAAATGCCCACAGTGCGATAGCCCGCTGCGGCGGCGGTTTGCAGGGCATAGAGGGAGTCCTCCGCCACCAGGCACTGCCGGGGCGGCACGCCCTGGGCCGCCAGGTGATAGATATCCGGCCGGTGCTTGCTGACGCCCAGCTCGCCGGTGGTGTAAATGGCCCGGAAATACGGCAGAAGGCCCAGCCGCTCCAGAGCCCGGGTCACATGGGTCCGGGGACTGGAGGTGGCGGCGGTGACGGCTACGCCGCGGCCCTGTAAAAACGCCAGGGCCTCGTGGGCTCCGTCCTTTTCGGGGACCTCCTTGTAATAAAAGTCCCGCAGCATGGCGGAAAGGCCCGCCAGCACGTCCTCCTCCGGCGGCAGGGGATAGTGGGTCCGGAGATAGTCCGCCCCCTGCTCCATGCTCATGGAGAACAGAAGCTCCCCCAGGTCCGGCTCCGGCGTCAGGCCCCGATGCAGCAGATACCGGGCTCCCAGGTCCCTCCAGATGGACATGGAGTCCAGCACCACGCCGTCTAGGTCGAATATGGCGGCGCGGATCATGAGCGCAGCATCTCCTCCGTGGCGGCCTTCAGGTCAAGGCTCGCCCGGCGGATGTCCGCCGCGCCGTAGATGGCGCTGATAACGGCGATGCCGCAGATGCCGCTGCCGGAAAGCTGAGACACATTGCCGAGGCTGATGCCGCCGATGGCCACCACGGGGATGGACACGGCCCGGCAGATGGCCTGCAGGGTGTCGTAGGACACGTCGTCGGCGTCGTCCTTGGAGCCGGTGGGGAACACCGCTCCCACCCCCAGATAGTCGGCCCCGTGCTTTTCCGCCAGCAGGGCCTGCTCCACCGTCTGGGCGGATACGCCGATGATCTTGTCCGGCCCCAGCTTCCGCCGGACGTCCAGGGCCTCCATGTCGCTCTGGCCCACGTGGACGCCGTCGGCGTCCATGGCCAGGGCGATGTCCACGTTGTCATTGACGATGAAGGGAACGTGATAGTCCCGGCACAGGGCCTGAAGCTCCCGGGCCTCCGCCAGGAAGGCGGGCTCCGCCAGGGACTTTTCCCGCAGCTGCAGCATGGTGACGCCGCCCCGCAGGCTCTCCTCCACCACGTCCCGGAGGCTGCGGCCATTGAGCCAGTGGCGGTCCGTTACGGCGTACAGCAGCAGATCCTGCTCAGCGCACTTCATACTTGGCCCCCTTGTCCAGCGCGGCACCGTCCATGTTGTAGATGGCGTCGATGATGCGGTTGCGGTAGGTGGAGTTGCCGTCCCCCGGGGCCATGCGGCTCCAGCCGATCTCACCGGCCAGACCCATGGCGCACACGGCAGCGGCGGCGGCTTCCAGACGCCGGTCGGGGTTGGCCACCACAAAGGCGGTCATCATGCCGGACAGCTGGCAGCCGGTGCCGGTGATTTTACCCATCTCCGGCCGGCCGTTGCGGATGACAAAGCAGCGCTGGCCGTCGCTGACCAGGTCGATGGCCCCGGTGACGGCCACGATGGCATGGCTGCGCTGGGCGAAGTCCTTGACAAAGGCCACGGCGGAATCCAGATTCTCGTCGGATACGGCGTCGGACACGTCGGCGTCCACGCCACGGGTTTTGCCGCTGCCCAGGGCCAGGGTCTTGATTTCGGAGATGTTGCCCCGGATCACGGTGAAGGGCAGCTGCTCCATCAGGTCCACGGCGGTGTTGGTGCGCAGGGCGGAGGCACCGGCCCCAACAGGGTCCAGCAGCAGCACATGGTGCAGCTGCGCCGCCTTCTTCCCGGCCCGGAGCATCCCCTGGATGCTCCGCTGGTTCAGGGTGCCGATGTTGATGTTCAGACCGCCGCAGATGGAGGTGATGTCCTCCACGTCCTCCGGCTCGTCGGACATAATGGGACTGCCGCCGCAGGCCAGCAGAATGTTGGCCACGTCGTTGACGGTGACATAATTGGTGATGTTGTGGACCAGCGGCACGGTTTTGCGCACGTTGTCCAGGCAGATTCCCAGCATAGAAATACACTCCTTACAGCAAAAAATGCGGACATGCCAAAAAAGGCATATCCGCATGGCTTGGAGCATGTGCGTCGGTATGTCCCTACGTTGGCATTATCCAAATCAGGTTGAAGGGTCTGGGCGATGACAGCCCACTCTCAGCCCGCTGCGGCGAGCTCCCCTGTTGACGTAGGGTATGATAACACCAATTTTCGGGTTTTGCAAGGGGAAATTTGGAATTTTATAGCGGGAGATGGCGAACGGAGTAGTCCAGGATGATTTTTTTGCAGCGAGGGCAGTTGAATGCTTCCGCAGCTGCGCCGCCGAAAACGGACGAACCGGAATCCGCCAGCGTGATGGCATCCTTCTTCAGCCCGGCCAGCGCAGCCACCGCACCGGCTTCCCGGGACCAGTATACGCCGTCCCGGCTCTGGATGACGCCCGGGGTCATTTCTTCCCCGCAGAAGGGACATTTCATCGGCATAGAGACACCTCCATAATCATCAGATTGGCGAGATTGTAGCATAAAACCGGGGAAAAAGCAAGAAAGGCTTCCTTTTTGAAGCAATCTGTGATATACTGGGCGAAAAATACCCGAAAAGGGAGGGATGCGGGATGAAAATCGGAACGGTGGAGGTGCCCTCGCAGCTGGTGCTGGCCCCCATGGCGGGGGTGACGGACCTGGCCTTCCGGCTGATCTGCCGGGAGCTGGGGGCGGGCCTGACGGTCACGGAGATGGTCAGCGCCAAGGCCCTGTGCTATCAGGACAAAAAAAGCCGGGGCCTGCTGAAGCTGTCCCCCGGGGAGCACCCGGCCAGCGCCCAGATTTTCGGCAGCGACCCCGTGTGCATGGCGGAGGCGGCGTGTATCGCGGCGGAGATCTCCGGGGCGGACCTGATCGACATCAACATGGGCTGCCCGGTGGGGAAGATCGTCTCCAACGGCGACGGCAGCGCCCTGATGCGGGACCCGGAGAAGGCCGCCCGGATCGCCCAGGCGGTGGTGGAGGCCTCGCCGGTGCCGGTGACGGTGAAAATGCGCCGGGGCTGGGACAAGGGCAGCATCAACGCCGTGGAGCTTTCGCAGATGCTGGAGCAGGCGGGGGTGTCGGCCCTGGCGGTCCATGGCCGCACCCGGGCCCAGATGTACGCCGGGCAGGCGGACTGGGTCACCATCCGCCAGGTGAAGGCGGCGGTGTCCATTCCGGTGATGGCCAACGGCGACGTGTTTTCGGCGGAGGACGCCGTGAAGATCCTGCACTTCACCGGGGCCGACGCCGTGATGATCGGCCGGGGCTGTCTGGGCAATCCCTGGCTGTTTCAGCAGGCCCAGGCGGCGCTGGAGGGGCAGCCCATCCCGCCGCTGCCGCCCCTGGCCCAGCGGTGCGACACCGCCGTGCGGCAGATCGAGCTGGCGGCCCGGGACAAGGGGGAGCACATCGCCATTCTGGAGGCCCGGAAGCAGTACGCCTGGTATCTCAAGGGCGTGCCCCACGCGGGATATTACAAGGAGCAGATCGTGCGCATGAACACGCTGGAGGATATGTACCGGATCACGGAGGGCATCCGCCGGGACCTGATATAAGGCGGGCCCAAGGAGGAAAAGGAGGAATTCTATGCACAAGAGAAAGCAATGGATCGTGGCGGCGGGGTTGGCCCTGTGCGGGCTGCTGCTGGCTGCGCTGACCCTGGGACGGCCCCGGGATGTTCCCGAGACAAGCCGGGACAGCGCGCCCTGGCCGGTGGTGCGGGTGGTCCCCGCCTGGAACGGCCTCCAGGCGGAAAGAAACGTGTACTGACCCGGCTGGGAGAGAATGCAATTTACTTAAAATCGTGCATAAAATTAGTTAAATGCAAAAAAACGGCCACCTCAATTGACAAAACCGCTGCGGGTATGGTATGCTGAAAACAGCATACCATACGAAGTAAACCACAGGGAACAGGAAAGGAGAACCAGACGATGAAACGCAGGATTTTCACTTTTCTGCTGGCGGCGGCGCTGGTGCTGCTGACCGCCTGCTCTGGCCGGGGGACAGAGCCTCCCGTCCGCATCGGGGAGGCCATTGGCGAGGCGTCCCTGCTCAGGTCCTATTCCGCTGCGGAGGCTTTTCAGGAGGCCGACGCCGTGGCGCTGGTCCGGGTGGGCGACTGGCTGGGAGAACAGGATGGGGGATTTCCCATCACCTTCTACAAGGCCGCCGTGGTGAAATCCTACAAGGGCGATCTGCCCCGGGAGTTTACCTTGATGCAGAACGGCGGGTCCGCAGGGACCTATGAGGACTATCCGCTGTATACCTGCGGCAATGAGCTGCTGGTGTTTCTGCGGAAGGCCGACGCCGACTATCCCGACGCCTATCAGAGCGTGGGCAGCTTTTCTACCGTGCTGTATGCCGCCGACGCGGTGGACGGCACCCGGTATTATCTGGACCGGTTCGGCCTGATGAGCATGCGGGAGCAGGAGACCGGGGATTCCGCCTTGGAGCAGCCGTTGTCCCGGATGCCGGAGGACACCGTGGAGGAGCTGCGGGCAGACCTGGAAAAGACGGACGCCCTGCTGGCGGAGAGTCTTTCCTCCGGGGAGCGGAAGAATAGTTCCTTTGAAGCCTATGTCTCTATACCCAGGACGCCCTGGAGACCCTGTTTGCATCGCTGAACCAGGGGTAAGGCCCCGTCCTGCGGGATATATTGTTGGAGGAGTGCCGCCAATACACACCAAACACCAAAATAACACACTCCCGGCCACCGGTCGGGAGTGTGTTATTTTAACGATGATTTACTTCACGATCAGCGTCTGACCGTCCATCTCCTGGGGGGCGGCCAGGCCCATCACATCCAGGATGGTGGGGGCAATATCCGCCAGGCGGCCCGGGCGCAGCTGGGTGCCTGCGCCGCAGAGGATGAAGGGCACCAGGTTGGTGGTGTGGGCGGTCATGGGGCTGCCGTCGGGCTGGAGCATGACCTCGGCGTTGCCGTGGTCAGCGGTGACCATGGCGATGCCGCCCATCTTCAGGGTGGCCTCCACCACCCGGCCCACGCAGGTATCCACCGTCTCCACGGCCTTGACAGCCGCCTGGAGAACGCCGGTGTGGCCCACCATGTCGCAGTTGGCGAAGTTCAGGATGATGACGTCATACGCGCCGGAGTTGATGCGCTCCACGCACTTGTCGCAGACCTCCCGGGCGCTCATCTCGGGCTGGAGGTCGTAGGTGGCCACCTTGGGGGAGGGCACCAGCACCCGGTCCTCGCCGGGGTACTGCTTCTCCACGCCGCCGTTGAAGAAGAAGGTGACGTGGGCGTACTTCTCCGTTTCGGCGATGCGCAGCTGGGTCAGGCCCATGGAGCTGAGGTACTCGCCCAGGCCGTTTTTCACCGGGATCCGGGGCCAGGCCACCAGCACGTTGGGCATGGAGGCGTCGTACTCGGTGTTGCAGACGTAGGTGGTGGGGAAATACTCCCGCTGGAAGCCGTCGAAACCCGGGTCCACAATGGCCCGGGTGATCTCCCGGGCCCGGTCGGGACGGTAGTTGAAGAAAATGATGCTGTCGTTGTCGGAAATGGTGCCCTCCGGGTCGCAGACCACGGGCTCCATAAACTCGTCGGTGACATCGTTGGCATAGGACTGGGCCACGGCGTCCACGGGGTCGGGATTCTGGATGCCCTCGCCGTAGACCATGGCGTCATAGGCCAGCTGCACCCGCTCCCAGCGGTTGTCCCGGTCCATGGCGTAATACCGGCCCATGACGGTGGCGATCCTGCCCACGCCCAGGGCCCGGCACTTGTCCCGGCAGGCGGAGACGAAGTCCTTACCGCTGGTGGGGGACACGTCCCGGCCGTCCAGGAAGGCGTGGACATACACCCGGGTCAGGCCCTTGTTCTTGGCCATTTGCAGCAGGGCGTACAGGTGCTGGATGTGGGAGTGGACGCCGCCGTCGGACAGAAGCCCGTACAGGTGCAGGCTGGAGCCCTTTTCCAGGCAGTCGTCCATGGCCTTGTTGTAGGCGGCGTTTTCAAAGAAGCTGCCGTCGTCGATGGCCCGGGAGATCCGGGGCAGATCCTGGAACACCACCCGGCCGCCGCCGATGTTGGTGTGGCCCACCTCGCTGTTGCCCATCTGCCCGGCGG
>OKSC01001672.1_pt1 | contig 21123 bp, 17 predicted proteins | sample 1601161 | NCBI WGS metagenome assembly OKSC01 (sample SAMEA3541552, study PRJEB24748) | human gut metagenome | biome: human gut; feature: human-associated habitat; material: faeces | place: China | collected 2012
GCCCTTGATGCCGCTTGATATCGATTTCGTGTCTAACTTTTTGGGTTCAGATCAACCGCCGCCCACTGTTTTAATGCAGCTTACTTTATCTCCAGCCTGCCAGCGGCTATTCGTCTGCCGGATTTGCGATCGAAGAGCATTATATCGCTGCCGGTAAAGCTGAACTTGCTCTTTGTACCTATGGCAAAAAGCGAGCTGCCGAAGGCTACGCTGGTAAGCAGGAACTCGCCTACCCTGATTTTCAGGGTGCACTCCATGCCGGTGGGCATTACTCCGTATATCTCGCCGTCTATGCCGCTCTCGCCGGACATGGCGATGAACTCGGGCCTTACACCCAGCACGAAATCGCCATCCGCTATCTCGGGCTCCTCCGTAAGGGCGTCATCATTCTCCTCTACCTTTGCAATATGGGGACGGAACGCCTCGTCCTTATTGCTCTTTTCCACGTAGCCCTTGGCCTTTGCCCGCTCGGCATTGGCGGCGGCTGCCACCTCCGCATCGGCGTCCCGCTTGGCATACCAGGCTGCAAGGTCCAGCTTTTCGTTGGGGATGAACCTGGCTTCCGCCCAGCCCAGCATTGTAAGCCGTATATTTTCGCCCTCCTGATCGCCGTGGGCGTTTATAAAGTTTATGGAGGGATTGCCGACGAAGTCGGCCACAAAGAGATTGTCCGGGCTGTTGTATACCTTGAGCGGCGGATCGTACTGCTGCAATACTCCGTTGTTTATGAGGCATATCCTGGTGGCGAGGGTCATTGCCTCCATCTGGTCATGGGTGACGTATACGAAGGTACTGCCCGTCTCAAGGTGCAGGCGCTGCAATTCATAGCGCATCTCCAAACGCAGCTTTGCATCCAGGTTGGAAAGGGGTTCGTCCATAAACAGCACCGAGGGCTCGGGCGCAAGGGTTCTTGCTATTGCCACGCGCTGCTGCTGCCCCCCGGAAAGCTCCGCCGGGTATCTGTCCATAAACATGCTTATCTTGACTATTCTGGATACCCTGCGCACGGACAGGTCTATCTCTTCCCTGGTGAGCTTGCGCTCCTCCATGACGGTCTTGCCGTACCTGGTGAACTCGCAGGCGGCATTGAGCTCCATGTCCTTGGCCTTTGCAGCGGCCTTCCTGCCATCTACAACGGCAGCCAGCTTGGCCGTTATATCGGCAGCGAGCTTCGCAGGATCCTTTGACGACTGAAGGTCATACTTATACAGCTCCTTGGCGGTAAACATGGAGATGGTGTACGCATCTATGAGCTTTATGTAGGCCTTTTTTTGGTCGAGGGCACCCTTCTTGTTGCGGCAGTCCTCTATCTGCCTTACTACGTCGGCAGGGTTACTGAGTATATCGATGAGCTTTGCTGCGTTGCGGGCCTCAAAGTCCACCTTTGCCATCTCGCCCTTTATGTTGCTCAGGCCGAAGGCTATGTTGTCGTATACAGTCATATTGGGCCAGAGGGCATAGTTCTGGAACAGGAAGCCCACCTTGCGCTTGTTTGGCGGTATGTTTATGCCGAGATCGCTGTCAAACACCACCGTGTCGCCTATCTCTATGCGGCCGCTGGTGGGAGTTTCCAAGCCGGCTATCATACGCAATGTAGTGGTCTTGCCGCAGCCGGAAGGGCCGAGCAGCGTGACGAAGGAGGCATCGTCAATGGAAAGGTTCAGGTTTTCCACTGCGTAAAAGCCGCCCCATCTCTTTGTAACGTTTTTCAGTTCAATTTTAGGCATTGCCTTAACCTCCTATACCTTTATCAAGGCTTGCACCGGTTGCTTTGTTTACCAGCGCATTGCAGATGAGTATGGTCACTATAAGTATGAGATTTATGCCGCTTGAGAAGGCGTAAAGACCCATCTCGTCAAAGTAGTCCAGCGTGGTGGAAAGTATGAAGCCCTGCACGCAAAGAAGTATGAACAGCGACAGCTCGCGGAGGCAGGTCATAAAGGGCAGTAAATAGCCGCTTATGATGGACGTCTTCTGAATGGGTATGATTATACGGGTCATTCGCTTTGTCCAGGGTATATCCTGAATTATTGCGGCCTCCTCTATCTCGCCGCTCAGTTGAAGCATGGAGTTAAGGCTGCTCCTGCTGGCAAAAGGTATGTACTTTACCGTACCCACTATGATGAGCAGAGCGTAGGTGTTGAACAGGTTCACATACTTATTTGAGAACAGTATGAAGAAGGCCACGCCAACCGCTATGGAAGGCATAAGGTATGGCAGAAACGCCATGCTGTTCACGTAGTTCGCCCACCTGCTGCGGCGGTTCTTGGATACCGCATAGCCTATCAGCGTGCCTATTGTGCCGGCAGTCAGCGCGCAGCATACGGATACCATTATAGTTCCCTTGTAGGCATGCCATATCATGTCGTTGTAAAGTATGCCCTGTTGGCCGTACATGCCGTTCTCGGTTATGTTCTCGTTGGTGACCCACCACTTTGTGGTCAGGTTGTCCGGGTCGCCGGTGTACAGGAAGCTGTAGTCGCCGGGATTTGGCAGGAAGGTCTCAAAGGCGAAGGACACTATGGGGAATATGCTTGTAAAAAAGGTTATTATTATAAGTATTATAGCTATGATGTACTTGCCGGATCTGCCCAGGTTGAATTTGGATATCTGGCCGGACTTGCCGGTGACCGTGGTATAGCTCTTTCTGCTTTTTACGCTTATCTGGTTCAGAAGCAGTATCGCCACGCCGAATATCATCATCAGTATGGCTAAAATGCTGGCCTCGCCCGTGTATTTGGAGTTCAGCGACACGTACTTTGTGGAGAGCGTCGCAAGGCCAAGGTAATGCGGCACGGGATAGCTGCCCATTGCGCTGCCGAATACCAGAAGTATGGTGGAGAGTATTGCGGGCTTTATCATGGGAAGCGTCACACGGAACATGGTCTTCCAGCGGGGGGTGTCGAGTATGGTTGCCGCCTCTTCTAAGTTGGCGTCCATGTTGCGGAATATGCCGCCTATGAGTATGTATGCGAAGGGCGCGTAATGCAGGCCCAGCACCACGGCGCTGGGGAAAAGACCCTTGCACCACCATATTGGCATGGTGATATTGAATACAGAAGCAAGCAGGCCGTTTGACGTGCCCGTTATAAGGTTGCTGTTAAAGAGGTTCTGCCATACTACCGCCAGGGTCCACTGGGGCATTATGTACGGGAATATAAATATGGAGCTCAGGTATTTTCTGAATTTCATGTTTGTCCTTGTGATAAGGAAAGCAAACACGCCGCCGAATAGTATTGATATAACGCAGGACAGAACTGAAAGCAGCACCGTGTTCAGGAGCGGCGTCCAAAGGTTGGCCTTGGCCAGCCTGCTTGTGAACAGGTCTACATAGTTAATGGTGGAATATCCGGAGGACATTCCGGTAAGATGCTCGTCTATGGTTCCGGGGTGGATAACGAAGGTATCCCTTACTATTGCCACTATGGGCGCCACCGTGGTTATGGTGAGCACTATGCCCATTAGCAGCAGCACGACATTCTGCGGCTTGGAAAAATAGGTCTTGAGCTTATTGAGGCGTATCTGCCACGCTCCGGCCTTCTGTTGCGGGTTTTGCTGCATATAGTTACCTCCGATGGCGATAAGGGCGTCTTAGATAAGTAAGACGCCCTTGCCGTTTACTCAGTTTACAGTACTAACCTTCGGTGTACTTGGTCAGCATCTCAATCCAGCTGCCTACGGTGAAGGCGACGGAAGCGCAGTACTCGGGGTCTTCAATGACAAGCTCGCCATTGTTCTTCCACCAGTCGAAGCCGCGGTCGTTCTTGCAGTCGAATACGTTTACGCCGTCCTCATAGCCGCCCTGGCTGTGATGATAGGTGGCCTCGATCTCCTCCGCGACCTTGGGGTTGGAGGAGTAACCGCCCATGTCCTTGCCCCAGGCGCTGAAGCCATTGGCGGTGCAGGTCATGTAAGCAATAAAGGCGCAGGCGGTCCAGGGCAGGGGACTGTTCTCGGTTACAAACAGATAATGGCAGTAGCCGTAGCCGCCGATGCCGGTGTAGTCGTCCTGATAAGCGGCGACGGTGATGTTGTTCTTGGATACGCCGGAGGATTCCTCAACGGAACGGAGCTTGGAGTATACCAGAAGGCCGAACTGATCGGTTGCGGACTTGGACACCAGGGTGTTGCAGATAGGTCCGTCATCGGTTTGAGCGTTGTAGCTCTCTACCCACAGTTTGATCCAAGCAAGGGCGTATGCGCCGTCAGCGCCGAGGCCCAAGTCGGCCGCATCGGCAGCCATCTCGTCGATAACGGGCTTGAAGTAAGCCTGCTTTTCGGCGTCGAGGGCGTCAAAGGCAGCCTTCAGATATGCGGCATAGGTATCCTCGGTGAGCATATAGAGGAAGTTCTTGCCCACGATTTCGGAATCGATATCCATATAGAGGCCATGCTCGCCTTCGGCTACAAAGTCCCAGCAGTTCTTGTAGGCCTTGCTGCCGGTGTTGTTGAACATGAATACCTTGTTCAGGGTCTGGAGGGGCAGATAGCCCTCGTACTCTTCGGCGGTTGTGCCGTTGGCGGCAGCCCAGTCAAGGGGTATGAAGGTATCCAGGATGCCGGTGCGTACCATTTTGCTCTCGATCTGGTTGCCGTCCTGAATGAGGGTCATGGCATAGGTGCCTACGTCCTTGAGGGAGTCGGCGGTGAGCTGATCGAAGATCTTGTTGTTCTTGGGCTGCTGCCAGTCGAACTCCATGGTGTAATTGGGGTCGATGGTCTGCAAGTACTCAATGAACAGAGGCAGTGCAGACTTGCCGCGGCTGGAGTTGCCAACGCCGTAGAAGGTAGCGCCGTTGGATTCTTCTATTGCCTTCTTGGCCAGTTCTTCCAGGGTCATGCCTTCGGCTTCCTTGATGATCTTCTGGGTATCGGTAAGCTCAGCCTCAGGCTCGGCGGGAGCCGCCGCCTCTTCGGTGCCTTCGGCTTCGGGAGCTTCCTGGGCTGCAGGTGCCGCAGGGGCAGCGCAGGCAGCAAGGCTGAGCGCCATGCAGAGTACCAGCATGATAGCAATCAATTTTTTCACTGTTCTTTCCTCCTGTTGATTTTGATGTGTTATGAACCGAGCGGTTTCTTGATATGGCTTATTGAATAAGATACCGCCTTATGTTTTTATTTTACAAGCATTTTATTCGTTTATTACAGGGGATAATCCTGTCATTATTTTCAAAATTCTGATATATTTTGCTTTAATAGTTATTTTTTGATATACTTTATATTGGATAAGAATAATAACAAAAAATGTAAATTATCATTGATGGCAGGATATACATTATTATGAAATGCAGCGATGCAGCATTGTTTTCAGACCTCGACGGAACGCTTTTTAACTGCCGCGGCGAAGTTTCTATAAATAACAGGAATGCGATAGAGGACTTTATAGCTCAGGGCGGCATGTTCGGCATTGCCACCGGCCGCGCCTCGCAAAACGCCTTGCAGCACCTCCCGGGCATAAGCATCAACGCACCCTCTATAGTATTCAACGGGGCTGCGGTATACGACTATGTAAATAAGCGCTACATCTTGGCAAACTATCTCGACGCTGAATCTCTCCCCCTTATAAAGGAGCTTGCGGAGTGCGGTAAAAGGCTGGATATACAGCTGTACACCGAATACGGCATATTCTACGTAACGCCGGAGAAACGCTCATATAAGCCGTTCGTGGATATGCACCGCCCCTGCACCTTCTGTAAGGTTGATGACATATCGGACAGGCCATGGCTCAAGACGCTTTTTCTGGGTGCGGAGGAGGATCTCGACTATGCCAGGGAGCTCATAGCAAAACGCGGCCTCGAGGATAAATTCGACATAGTGCCCGGAACAACCGACATACTGCCGGACGTCAAATACATAGAGCTTTTGCCCCACGGCACAAACAAGGGCAGCGGAGTGGAAGCCCTGCGCACACTTTCCTCCCTTTCCGGGCGCAGTATAATATGCGCGGGGGACTATTGGAACGACCTTGAGATGCTGCAAAGGGCGGACGTGGCATGCGTCCCCCTAAACGGCGCGGAAGAAGTAAAGGCCCTGGCCCATTACATAACCCCGGACAATAATCACGACGCAATAGCCTATATAATAGAAAAAATCATACCCGGGCTGTAATCCTTTGCGAAGGAGGGTACCGCAATGAAGCGAAACACAAGGGTTGTATGGATCTTATGCGTGTGCCTTTGGGCGTTGTCCTGCTTAGGCTGCGCCCGGAACGGAAATGCCCTTGCACAGTACGCCCCCGATGAAGCTGACAGGCTTACCGTATATACCTCCCACAAGCAGGAGGTATATGAGCCCATAATCACTGAATTCGAGAACCGCACCGGCATCTGGGTCACTGTTGAGACGGGCGGCACAAACGAGCTTCTTGAGCGCATAGCGAGTGAAACAGGCTCCCCCGTATGCGACATAATGTTCGGCGGCGGCGTAGACAGCCTGGAATCGTATAAGGGCTACTTCAGCCCGTATCAAAGCCCCGAAGAGGCGGGCATAGACCCGGCTTTTCTCTCTGAGGATCACATGTGGGCGCCCTTCTCAATCCTTCCCACAGTAATAATCTACAATCAAAAGCTGGTTCCCGCCCATACCGTCACAGGCTGGCGGGACCTCATAGACCCCCGCTGGAAGGGCAAGATAGCCTTTGCCGACCCCTCCGCCTCAGGCTCCAGCTATACCGCCCTCGCCACGCTGTGCCAGATAATACCCAAGGATACCGAGTCGGTGCTGCGGCAGTTTGCAAAAAACCTGGGCGGCAGCCAGTTCGGCGGCTCCGGCGACGTGGTAAAGGCGGTTGCCGACGGCACCTGCTTTTTAGGAATCACCCTCGAAGAAACAGCCATGAAGCGCATAGCTGAAGGGTACGACATAAAGCTTCTGTACCCTGCCGAGGGCACCAGCGCCGTACCCGACGGCAGCGCTCTGATAAAAGGCGCGCCACACGAGGACAACGCCAAGCTGTTTCTCGACTTTGTGCTGAGCCGCGGCGCTCAGGAAAGGCTTGCCCAACAGTTTTACAGGCGGCCCGTTCGCAGCGACATACAGCGGCAGAAGGAGCTTTCTCCCCTTGAAGACATAGCCCTGATAGACTACAGCGTATCCTGGGCAAGCGAAAACCACGACCATATGCTGGAGCGCTGGTCCGCCCTGATGGAACAGGAGGCGGGCAGATGAAGCTTATATTTACCCGCGGAACATTCAGGGAAAAGCTGTTTTCTTCAATGCTTTTCACCACCCTCACCACGCTCATGCTGTGCAGCTCGCTGCTGCTCATAGTATTCAGCTCCCGCATGGAGGACAGCGCACGGCAGGAGGCGGATACGCTTATATCCGTAGTATCCTCTTCCATCAGCGACCTGCGGGATTCCACCGAAAAGATAGGCTCAAAGCTCAACCGCAATTCTCTCGTGATAAACGCCATGTCAGGCGGCGGGGCGTTCCCACAGCAGACATACTACGAGCTGTACAACGCCACAAGCGGTCTTCGGGACTATGTGCAATTTTACCTTTACGACACCAACGGCGCTTTGCAATACTCTACCTCCAGCGCAGGGCACTCACGCACCCTGCCTACAAACTGGGGCATACTCCTTGCGGCGGCAAGTCACCACGGGGAGCTTGTGTTCCGGGGGGCAGACGCATTCAGCTACCCAGACCGGGATGCGGTGCTGTACGCCGCCCGGAGCATCGTGAACAACTCGGGCGATGCGGTTGGCTACTTCGTTGCGAACCTTTCCGAAGACAATCTGCAGGAGCTTTTGGAGGGCAAGTTCGGCAGCCGCAACACCCTCTACATTACCGACGCCTTCATGCGCACCATATACTGCTCCCGTCCGGCGGAAACTGATTCCCCCGTGCCCGCGCTGCGTTCCGCAATGCTCAGCAACACCCCCGTATCCTCCGACGAGTACAACTACTACATGCGCCACGAGCCAACAAGCGGCCTGTATATAATACTTCGCCAGCCAAAGGCATTCACCCGGGACACAACGAGACTTCTGAGGACAGTGGCCTCATTTCTCGTCCTCGGCAGCATAGCCCTCTGCGTGTTCGTCTCCTTCAACCTGAGCAGACAGCTTTCAGACCCCATAGGCAAGATAACCTCCGCCATGGCGGAGGTGGAAAAGGGCAGCCTGGATACCCGCGTAAACCTTCACCGCAGCGACGAATTGGGGCAGCTCGCGGACAACTTCGACAACATGGTAGAGCGCCTCAAAACCTACATGGATAAACTCATACAGGGTCAGCGGGACCTGGATGAGGCTCAGATACGCATGATGCAGGCACAGCTGAACCCTCACTTCCTCTGCAACACGCTGGACACGATGAAGTGGATAGGCAAGATGAACGGTGTGCCCGAAATATCCAACATATCCATGGATCTTGCGGACATACTGCGGGCCTGCATATCTACAGATGAATTCGTTCTACTTGGGGACGAGTTGGAGCTTCTGAACCGCTACATACGCATACAACGCATACGCTTCCCCGGACGCTTTACCTATGCCGCAAGGGGCCACGAGAAATACATTGACTGTATAGTCCCAAAGCTCATACTCCAGCCCCTTGTGGAAAACGCCATACTTCACGGCCTTGCCGACCGGGACAACGGCAGCATAGTCCTCTCCGTATCGGAGCAGCCCGGCAGCCTGCTCAGGATAGCCGTATCCGACGACGGCAGCGGCATACCCGACGAGGTGATACGGCGCTTTGCACAGGATGGCCCTGCCCGCGAGGGGCGGCTTGGCCTGTACAACGTAAACCTTATACTCAAGAAATACTACGGGACCGATTTCGGGCTTCACCTCAGGAATAATCCGGAGGGCGGCGCTACAGTCTACGCGCTGCTGCCCATCACAAGGAGGGAAACAGATGCTTAAAGTTCTCGTTGTGGAGGATGAGCCATATGTGCGCCGGGGCATTGTGCTGTCGGTAGACTGGACGGCGCTGGACTGCTTCGTGGTAGGCGAGGCGGCCAACGGCGAGGAGGGCTACGACGCGGCGCTGAAATTCCAGCCCAACATCATCATAACCGACATACGCATGCCTAAGATGGACGGCATCGAGATGCTCAAGCGGCTTAGGGAGGCCGGCTGCAAGTCCGAGGTGATAATACTCACTGCCTACAGCGACTTTGAGTACGCCCAAAACGCGCTGCATTACGGCGCGGCGGACTACCTTCTCAAGCCCTTCCACGATGGCGAACTGGAGCAGGTGATAGTCTCCATACATTCCCGCCTCATGGCCCGGCAGGGCAACGCCGAGGAATCTCTACCCGCCCTTCAGCTCAAGAAAGGCGACAAGAGCAAGTACGTAATGGAGTCCCTCGCCTACATTGCGGGTCACTACAACGACCCGGACATAGGCGTTGGCTCCATAGCCGCAAACGCAGGCATAAGCGAGGGCTACCTTTGCCATATATTCAAAAAAGAGACAAACTACACCCTGATGGAGTATCTATCCCAGTACCGCATGCACGTAGCCATGCAGCTCCTCCGGGACTGCCGGGTAAAAATATACGAGGTGGCCGAACAGGTGGGGTACAGGGATATCGCCTATTTTTCCAGCATGTTCCGCAAGATAGTCGGCGTCACTCCCTCAGAGTATCAGGACAGGTGCAAATAATCCGGCGCAAGATAAGCTTTAACATGAGCATGGCATATATCCAATATAATTGGAGGATCCAGAGTCTCTTCGTTATCGTCAGAATGTTCCGTGTGCGCTTAGCTATACAGCCGGCTTTCTTTCGGAGAAAGCCGGCTGTATGGCCTGTTATATCTGAGGTTAAATAGCAATCGCTGCTTTTCTTTTACACAATGCCCGGATTATCTTTTACATACGCCATCGTTACTCCCATACCTTTCCTCCAGAACGGCTACGCCCTGGGAGAGTATCTCACGGGTGAGGCTGACGGCCTGCTGCTCGTCCTTGGCCTTTATGGCGGCAAGCAGCCTGCGGTGCAGGCGCGCAGATTCCTGCACGTCCCCTGCCTTAACGCTGTAATGCTGTTTTATGAGCGCCCGTATCACCGGCTCAAACGCGCGGAAAAACATGCTGTATATGCCGTTGCCCGAGGCCTGGGTCAGCCGGTAATGGAACTGGTACACCTGCTCCTCCGGGTCGCCGCCCTGCTCAAGTGCGTCAATGCAACCCTCCATCTCGGCATACGTGCTGTCGTATATATTCTCGCATGCAAGCCTTGCGCATTCCATCTCCACCAGACGGCGGAAGTCCATCATATCAGAAAATATGGAATGATCCAGCTCTACCGAATCGTATGACATTATTGCCGCCAGCGACTGCGGCGTGGGGTACTTGCGGTAATCCCGCACCACAGTCCCCCGGCGCGGCTGTATATTGAGAAAGCCCATGCTTTCCAGCTCCAGCACGCTCTGGTTCACGCTGCTGCGGGATATGCCCATCATCTCGGCAAGCTCCCTTTCCGGCGGCAGCCTGTCCCCCGGCTTAAGCTCGCCTGAGATTATCTTGCTCATTATGGCCTGCGTGCAGTTCTGCTTTAGCGTCGGCGTATTCAGCCTCGTAAAAATGGTAGAGATAATACCGCCTCCTGTATTTGTGGCTGGCATTATTGTACCAGCGTGCACCATAAAAGGCAACAGCTCTGGCTTGACCAGGCTCTGGTTTGCTTCTTTTTGTAATTATATCATCGCGCTGCCGCCAGTGACTATCCATGCGGCCATGGCAGCTACCGTGAATGCGCCGGTATATACGCTGCCGGTCTTTCTGTAGGCCAGTGTGCACAGCACGCTGAAAACCAGTACCTGGGGCGCGAATACTATCATCAGCGACATGAAGGGGCCGCCGAAGGTAGAGCCGAACAGCAGGTCAGCGCCGGGGCCTATACCCGCGAAGAAGGGGATATACTCGATGAGCATTATCAGCACTATGCCGCCCGCCATGCAGAGGGCATTGCGCCACCAGCAGGACATGAAGCCGCCGAAGCCGGGCTTATTCGCGGCGGGAGTACGCATCTGGGCGAATATCTTGCTGTTGTTGAGCAGGAAGAACAGGGCGAATATGGGCAGGTATACCAAGAACTGCAGCACACGCTCGCCGGTGAAGCTCTTGAAGAAGGGCCATATGAACCTGCAATCCAGGTCAAAGGCCGCCTCGCATAATAGCAGCATTACGTACATGAGCGCCAGCATACACAGCGCAATAATAAAGGCTGCCAGCAGTATAGTGGCCTTTTTTCTGTATTTCATAGCAGATTCTCCTTTACATTATCGCAGGAACATCCAGCTTTATATCGCTGAGCGGATACGTGCAGCAGGGGTGTATCCAGCCGAATTTCTTGTCCGCCTCCCTGCGCCCGTCCGCCTCGTCGGGGATAAACACCTCGCCTGAAACAAGCCTTGAATGGCACCAGCTGCACTGACCGCTGCGGCAGCGGGAGGGAGCCTTTATGCCCGCCTGCTCCATGGCTGAGAGCAGCGTCTGGTTTGCCCGGCAGCTTATGGTCTGCTTTTCGCCCCGTATGCTTACGGTCAGGGAAAAGCTCTTGCCCTGGTTTTCCTTGGGGTAACTTGCGTCGCGGGCGGGATCGCCGTCCCTCCGCTTGCGTTTTGCTTGGGTGTGTGATTGATAAATTGGAATTTACTTGGCTTATACAAAAGGGAGACTTCCCAGCACAATCTCGGTTTCAGCGTCCACAACACAACGGATATTCTCAAAAATAACAACAATATCGCTGCTGTCAATTAGTTCTTTCTTCATTTCATCTTCGCAATACACATATTTCATCCATTCCTCGCCAAGCAAAACAGCTTTTTTCATTTCACCTGTTTCATATCCCAAGTTTTCTGAAAAAACTGTGCAGTTCTGAATGATATTGTCATTCACCTCTGCCGGAATAGCATTTGGAAAATCGTCCTGCATGGAGGAATTATACATTTCTGGTTCATTCACAGTTCTGTTGTTACAGCCAACCAAACCCAACACACAAAAGAATGTTAAAGCAAACGCTATCAGCCTTCTCATGTAATCACGCTCCTTCCTTAGATTACAATATATCTATCAACCATCAATTTAATTAATTTTAGCACAGTTTTGTGAATATTTCTATCACTTTTGTGCCTTGCAGACGAAAAATCTCATCCGTTCCGACTATCCAGACAGTCAAGGGGCGGGTTGTATTTTTCCGCGCACGGCGCGAAAAAAAATCCACTCTTAAACCCTTGACTGTCTGGATTTTTGCCGCCCGTATTTCGCCGCCGAAAACGGGGAACAGGATTTCACAATCTTGCCCCGCCTTCGTCCGCTCCATTTTAGCGGCAAAACCGCCTGCACTGCTGCGGCGGTCATCGTCAGTTTTTGCGGGGCTACGCGCCCCGCACCCCCGACCTCAAGCAAGGAACAGAATGAGGGCTGATGCGTAACGGGGAAATGCGGACCTATATAAGCTGTTTATAGTGCCAAAAAAGGTGCGAATATGGGCTTATTATCCCTGCCACGACCTCATTTCCGGGGTGGGCAAGGGTTTTATATTTCCTACCCCGAAAAGGCGTTTTAACCGTCCACAGAGCGCATTTTCAGCCTTTTTCTCTGCCTGCTTCCCCTTAATCGTAAGCTTTTCCCCGCCCTAAAAAAAATTCCTCTTGACAAAAGCCCTAAAGGCTTGTGTGCTCTTGTCAACTGATGGTACGAAATCGGGATAATAGAAGCCCTTCTATTGCGCCAAAGCATTGACAATAGCTAAAAATTTTTGTAGAATTAATATCATTTGTTAGATTACATGGTTTCAGCAATACCGGATTATATTCACACTTTTGAAACTACCAGTCAGGGCAAAGAATCAAACATACTGAAGGGGTCGGGCCGATGGAAGAAATCCTAAGAATGGAACATATTACCAAGCGCTTTGGAGATATGTACGCGAACCGGGACATCAGCTTTGATGTCCGCAAGGGCGAGGTGCATACTCTGCTGGGCGAGAACGGCGCCGGAAAGAGCACATTGATGAACGTGCTGTTCGGCCTTTACCAGCCTACGGAGGGAAGCATATACATACACGGCAAAAAGGTGCGTATAGATTCACCTGCACAGGCGGTAAAGCAGGGCATAGGCATGGTACATCAGCATTTTATGCTGGTGGAGGCCATGACGGTGCTGGAAAATATAATACTGGGCGACCGCAATACAAAGGGCATATTCATAGACAAGGACGCCCGCCGCAGGGAAATACAGAAGCTGGCGGATCAGTACGGCCTTGAGGTGGAGCTGGATAAGCCCATAACCGAGATAGCGGTAGGCGCTCAGCAAAGGGTAGAGATACTCAAGGCGCTGTACAGGGGCGCAGAGCTGCTGGTGCTGGACGAGCCCACGGCCGCGCTGACGGACATAGAGGTGGAAGGGCTGTTCAAGGTGATGAACAAGCTTACCGCCGAGGGAAAGAGCATAATATTCATAAGCCATAAGATGCGCGAGGTGCTGCATATATCCGACCGCGTAACCATACTACGGGCGGGCAGGAGCATATGTACCCTCAGCAGGGACGAGACTACCGGCGAGGAGCTTGCGAACCTTATGATAGGCAGGGAGCTTGCTCCCTCCCATTATGAAAAGATCGAGCAGCCGGGGGAACCGGTAATAGCGCTCAGAAACGTGGATTACTGCAAGGCTTCCAAGCATAACGGCCTCGACGGAGTCAGCCTCACCGTTGGAAGAGGCGAGATAGTGGGCATAGCGGGCGTGGACGGCAACGGTCAGAGCCAGCTTGCCCAAATAGTTACCGGCGTGCTTGTTCCTGAGGGCGGCGAGCTGGACCTTAAGAATAAAAAGATAGCCGTTTTCTCGCCGGAGGGCTTTATAGAGGAGAGGGTATCCCATATACCTGAGGACCGCAACAAGATGGGACTCATAGGCAGTATGTCCATAAGCGACAACATAGTGCTCAAGTCCACCGAAAAGCCGGAGTTCTCAAAGAAAAAGGGCTTGCTTCTGAAAAAAAAGGCCATTAAGGGCTATGCCGAGGAGATGCGCGAAAAGTACGACATACGCTGCGTATCCGTGGAGCAGGAGGCAAGGAATCTTTCCGGCGGCAACCAGCAGAAGGTGATACTGGCCCGTGAGCTTGAGGGCAACCCGGACCTGCTGGTGGCGGTACATCCTACCCGCGGCCTTGACATAGGCGCTACCCGCTTCGTGCATGACAGCATGATAGCGGCACGGGACAGGGGCTGCGGCGTGCTGCTCATAAGCGCGGACTTTGACGAGATACTGGAGGTTTCGGACAGGATAGTGGTCATGTTCGAGGGGCAGGTAATGGGTGAATACCCGGGCAAGAACCCTCCCATACAGGAGATAAGCCTTGCCATGGCGGGCAAGTAAGGAGGACGGCATGAAAAACACCAGGATGATAAGCCTGCTGGTTCCCATAATATCCGTAATACTGGCCTTTCTCATAGGCTGCATAATAATGGCGGCGCTGAGCGCGAACCCTGCCGTGGCGCTGCAGGCTCTCTGGAAGGGCGCCTTCGGCAGCGTAAGGAACATAGGCACCACGCTCTCCCGCTCCACCCCGCTGATATTCACCGGCCTCTGCGCCTGCTTTGCCTATAAGTGCGGCGTGTTCAACCTGGGCGGCGAGGGCCAGTTTATAATGGGCTCCGTGGTGTGCACCGTGATAGCCACCCAATGCGGCTTTACCGGGCTGCCCGCCATAATAATATGCCTTATAGCCGGCGCCGTGGCAGGCGGCCTTTGGGCGATGATACCCGGTGTGCTGAAGGTGTACAGAGGGCAGAACGAGATGATAATCTCCATAATGATGAACTACATAGCCACGCTTTTCATGGGGGTGCTGTTCACAAATTGGCTGAGGGACGGCTCTGTCCCGCAAACCATAGCGGTGCCTGACGGGACGCGGCTTACCAGGCTGTTCGGACTGCGCGCCACCTCTGCCTTCATCATAGCCATAGCCGTAGGCCTCATAGTTTACTATTTCCTGTTCAACACCTCAAAGGGCTTCCAGCTCAGAGCGGTGGGCTTCAACATGACCGCCGCCAAGTTCAACGGCTTCGCAGTGGAAAAGTACTTTCTATTCAGCTTTCTCATATCCGGCATGATAGCGGGACTGGGCGGCAGCGCGGAGATACTCGGTACCCAATTCTTCCTTATAAACGGCTACGCCGCAGGTTACGGCTTTGACGGCGTATCCATGGCACTGATAGGCCAGCTTCACCCCATAGCTACCATGCTTGTAGCGATATTCTTCGCTGCCCTCCGTGTAGGCTCAACCACTATGCAGGCGGCTACTGGCGTGCCTACCAGCGTATCCGATATAATACAGGCGCTGGTGATAGTGTTTACCGTGGCGGGCCTTGCCCTGGTAAAGCTGCCTGAGTTCAAGGCCTTTACCGACAGGGTATTCGCAAAGAAAAAGGAGGTGGCGTAGCATGAGCTGGGAATTCATATCAAATCTTCTCCTCGCGAGCGTAAGAATGGCTACGCCCCTCATATTCCTGGCGCTGGCAGAGCTGTATTCCCAGCGGGCGGGCCTGGTACATATAGGCCTTGAAGGCTTGGCCTCCATAGGCTCCCTTGTGGGCTTCCTTGTGAGCCTTATAACCGGCAACCCCTTTCTGGGCGTTCTGGCGGGCGCCGCCGCAGGCATACTGGTGAACATGATATACGCCTACGCTACCATAACCCTCTGCGCAGAGCAGATAGTGTACGGCATGGCAATAAACATATTCGCCCCTGCGCTGGCCTCCTTTATATACCGGGTATACTTCGGCGCGGGCTCTGAGCTGGTGCAGGTAAGCCTTATGGAAACGCTTGCATCCAGAATGGGCATCACAGCCAACGGCTTCATAACAAAGCTGTTTCTGGATCAGACCCCCATGGTATACCTTGCGTACCTGCTGGTAGTATTCACGGTGATATACTTCAACAGGACAAAGTCCGGCCTGAACTACAAGGCGGTGGGCGAATACCCCAAGGCCGCCGCGACGCTGGGCATTGACGTAATAGGCATAAAGTACACGGCGAGCGTTATCTGCGGCGCCCTCGCGGGCATCGGCGGCGCTTACCTAACCACCTGCTACACCACCACCTATGTTGACGGCAATATCGCGGGCCGCGGCTTCATAGCTCTGGCGGCGGTAATATTCGGCCGCTGGAACGCAGGCGGCGTGCTGATAGCCTGCCTCTTCTTCGGCTTCTGCGACGCATTGCAGATACGCCTTCAGGTGGGCAGCTACAACATACCCTATCAGTTCTTCCAGATGATACCCTATATCGCTACCGTAGTGGTGCTCGCGGCAATAGGCATGAAGAAGGCCGGACCCAAGAGCTGCGGCAAGCCTTACCGCAAGGAAGAACGCTAACTCTGACATAATAGCCGGTCATGCGGCTGTTATATAAACAAAAAATCGAAACGGAGGAATTACAAATGAAAAAGTTCTTAGCAATGCTGCTGGTCGCCGCTATGGTATTCTCAATGGCAGCCTGCGCCAAGGCGCCCGAGGCCGCCCAGCCCGCCGCAACGGAAGAGACCGCCGGCGAGACCGCGGAGACCGCCGAAGCCCCCAAGGACGGCAAGGTATACAAAGTAGCCATGATCTGCGACTCCAGCATTTCCGATGGCGGCTGGGGCATGTCCTGCTACAACGCCATGATGGATGCCGCAGAGAAGCACGGCTGGGAAACCGCCGTATCCGACAGCATTGAACAGTCCGCATACTTTGACACTATCGATTCCTACTGCACTCTGGGCTACGATATGATCTATGCTCCCGGCAATCAGTACACCGACGCCGTACTGCAGGCTGCCGCAGAGTATCCCGACATCGCTTTCGCCCTGCTCAACGGCGCTGCCGATACCCCCGCCAAGGCCGAGAACGGCAACGTATCCTCCCTGCTGCCCAACGCCACACAGATAGGCTGGATCGCCGGCGCTCTGGCGGGCCTTATGACCGAGACCGGCACCATCGCCTTTATCGGCGGCATGGAGCTGGACACCACCAAGGGCAAGTATGAGGGCTATAAGGAGGCCGCCGCCTACGTAGCAGAGAAGGCCGGCAAGACGGCAACCACTCTGGATATCGTATACTCCAACTCCTTCTCCGCAAGCGATAAAGGCATAGAGTTCGCCAAGGCCATGATTGACAAGGGAGCCGACGTATTCTTCGGCGACGCTTCCGCCGTTGACTCCGGCGCACGTCAGGCCATAGACGAGTACAACGCCGCACAGGGCAGCGTAAAGGTATTCGACATAGCGCAGCCTGCTGACCTGCTGGGCCAGAACGAATGCATCATATGCTCTCAGGTGACGGACAACTCCGCCATGGTAGGCTCCTGCATGGAGGCTGTTGAGGCCGGCAAGCTGGGCGGCGACGTCATTTACGGCACCCTCGAGAACGGCGCTCTTTCCGCCGGCGCGGTAAGCGACCTGGTACCTGCGGAGATAAAGGATCAGTATAACGCCTACATCGAGGAGATGAAGGCCGGCACCTTTATGAAGTAATAACCACTCAGCCAATATAAATAATGACGATACCCCGGCATGGCCGGGGTATCGTTGCAGTCTGAGGGAGGAGGTTGACGGCGTACCTTTAGTATTAAAATACAGTCCATCAGTATTATCGCCCCTAAGAAACAAACTATTGATATTGTTCCCAAAGAATATATATAAATGCTAAATCCAATAAAATACGCAAATTGCAAGTGCAAGTTGCGTTTAGTTTACAAATGCCCTTTCCCACCGTTATATAGTGGAGGGGCATGATTTTGCTGCCACCATTATGTGTTCGGAAACTACGGCACACAAGACTTGACTTGCGGCAGACCCAGAGTTAACATCACACACCAAACCTGAGAGAAATAAGGAGGAAAACGCTATGGCGTCTGCCAAAAAGCAAAAAAACGGCCGCTATCAGCGGTCTGTAAAAATCGGCGTGGACGGCGACGGCAAGCCCATCCGCAAGTTCTTCACTGCCACCACGTTGAAGGAGGTGGATGCTCTGGTGGCGGAGTTCAAGCGACAACAGGAGCAGGGTATGGACGTGGCGAACATGGATATGACCTTCTCCGAGATGGGGAATCTTTGGCTGACGCAGTAGTATAAGTGTAGATTATCCGGGGGTTCCTACCGCCGCTACGAATCCGTCCTTGAAAAACACCTCAATCCCAGCATCGGCAATATGAAGCTGCGGGAATTGAAGCCCTTGCATCTGAAAATGATCATCAACGCCCTGGCTGAGAAGGGCTATTCCAGCAAGACCATGACGGAGATCAAGCAGACAGCGGCGCAGGTACTGGAAGCTGCGGTGGAAAATGACCTGATCCACCGAAATGTATTCGCCAAGGTGACGGTTCCCAAGACCGAGGCCGAGGAGCGGGAGCCTATCGATGAGGCTATCCGCAAGCTGATCTTCGACACTTGTGAAGGCCACCGTATGGGCATCCCCGCTCTGGTGATGCTCTATACGGGTATCCGTAAGGGCGAGCTGCTTGCCCTGAAATGGGAAGATGTCGATTTAAAAACCGAGAGGCTTACGGTGAACAAGGCCGTGGCGTTCCACAACAACTCAGTATCAATAAAAACACCGAAGACGAAAGCGGGAAACCGGACGGTTCCGATCCCAAAGAAAATCGTCCCTCTGCTTCAAAAGGCAAAGGATGGGGCGGATTCGGAATATGTCTGCCCCTCGGTGAAGGGCGAGATAATGACGCATACGGCCTACAACGTGGCTTGAAACAGCTACCTCCACTATCTCAACCTCAAAGCCGGTGGGCGGGATGCCAGCCGTAGCAGACCGAAATTTCAGGTTCTTAAGGCGTTTTCGCCCCACCAACTCCGGCACACGATGGCCAGTACGCTCTACGATGCCGGGGTGGATGTGAAGTCTGCACAGAAATTCCTCGGTCACAGCGATATACAGGTCACGCTGAAAATCTATACTCACCTGTCGGAAGGCAAGGAGCAGGCCGCAGTGGATGCGCTGAACCGGCATCGGGGGGCGTGAGGGGAGCAACGCTCCCTCCGCGCCTTCAGCAGTTGATGGTGCGTCTCCCCTGGATTTTCAGAGCAAAAGTTCATCATTTCAAGATTTCCCGAATGATGAACTCTATGATAAACTGTCGCTCAAATCAGCTCAAAAACCTCTCGTTTTCGCATTTCCAAAAACGAAAAAAGTCCCGAATTACGGGACTCTCCGTATGGTAGCGGCGATGTGACTCGAACACATGACACTCCGGGTATGAACCGAATGCTCTAGCCAACTGAGCTACGCCGCCATATTGTTTTGCCGCCCGCATCCCGAATGGGATACGGGAGAAAATGGTTGCGGGGGAGGGACTTGAACCCCCGACCTCCGGGTTATGAGCCCGACGAGCTACCGACTGCTCTACCCCGCGACGTTACGCAAGGATTATAATAGCACAGGCCGTGCGTTAAGTCAAGTAGCGTCACTAAAATTTTTTGCCTCTTTTTCAATGCATATAAGCGGCAAAACAGCCTTGCGAATACGTCATGGCCGCGGGCGCAAGAAGGATTGCCAAGCATGTATTATTACTGTATAATATTATAAAGTTGCATTTTGCTGTACTTATATGGCATCTTCCAATCTTATTCTTAATGCGAAAGGGGAAAAAACTAAATGGATAAGCTTCAAAAACGGTACGGCCTCCTGACTGCGATATGCATGGTAGTCGGCATAGTCATTGGCTCCGGCGTATTCTTCAAGGCGCAGACCATACTGCAAAAGACAGGCGGCAACATGCCTCTCGGTATACTTGCCTGGATCATAGGCGGCGTTATAATGCTCACCTGCCTGCTCGCTTTCTCAGTAATGGCGCAAAAGTTCGAAAAGGTCAACGGCATTGTGGACTATGCCGAGGCCTGCGTCAGCAGCAGGTATGCCTATTATATAGGCTGGTTCCTCTCTATAATCTACTACCCATGCCTTACCTCCGTGCTGGCCTGGCTCTCCGCCCGCTACACCCTGGTATTCATAACCTCCGTAGCCCCTAACTTCCCCCTGCTGGGCCTCGGCGCCGCCGCAGGCGCGGAGACCATACTGGGCCCCGAGTGCATGTCGCTGGCAATGTTCTATCTCTGCTGCGCCTATGCCGTCAACGCCCTCTCCCCCAAGCTCGCCGGCAAGCTCCAGGTATCCACCACCATAATCAAGCTCATACCCCTTTTCCTCATGGCGATAGCGGGAATAGTCGTCGGCATCGCAAACGGCACCCTTGCAAACAACTTCAAGACCCTTGCGGACGTAGGGACCGCCAACGCGACGGGCAGCCCGCTGCTCGCCTCTGTCTGCGCGACCGCCTTCGCATATGAGGGCTGGATAATCGCAACATCTATAAACGCGGAGCTAAAGGACGCCAAGAAAAACCTGCCCCGCGCTCTGGTCATAGGCGCGATCATCATCATTGCCACCTACATCTTCTACTATGTCGGCGTAGCCGGCGGCGCTACTAACCAGGAGCTCATAGACTCCGGCGCTACCGTGGCCTTCATAAACGTATTCGGCAACGTTCTGGGCAATATACTTAACCTGTTCATCGCAATATCCTGCATAGGCACCATGAACGGCCTTATGCTCGGCTGCGTGCGCGGTCTGTACTCCATAGCCGTCCGCGGCAGGGGTCCCGCTCCTCATGTATTCAGCCAGATAGACAAAGAGACCAACATGCCCCATAATTCTGCCATCGTTGGCCTGCTTCTGTGCGGCTTCTGGGGCCTGTACTTCTTCCTGGCCAATCTGGCGGGCACTTGGTCCGGCCCCTTCGTGTTCGACTCCTCCGAGCTGCCCATAATCACCATTTACATGTTGTATCTGCCCATATTCATCATGTGGATAAAGAAGGCCACCGACGAAAGCGCCATGCGCCGCTACGTATTGCCCTTACTGGCTATCTGCGGCTCACTGTTCATGATCTACGCCAGCATAATGGGCCACGGCATAGCATGCTTCTGGTATCTCATAGTGTTTGCCGCAGTAATGGCGGTAGGCTTCGCCTTCTCCAAGGAAAAGCCCATAAATTAAAAAGGGCATACCATTGGGCTGCCGTAAAGCGGCAGCCATTTTTATTTGCTACTGATACCATCAGTTGACAAGGACACACAAGGTTTTAGGAGCCAAACAGCACGGCATA
>OKSC01001677.1_pt1 | contig 21107 bp, 7 predicted proteins | sample 1601161 | NCBI WGS metagenome assembly OKSC01 (sample SAMEA3541552, study PRJEB24748) | human gut metagenome | biome: human gut; feature: human-associated habitat; material: faeces | place: China | collected 2012
AACAGACAACCGCCAGCAGGGGATTTCCAGCAAACCGATGGTGGAAGTGGGAGAGACACGCGGTGGTATGCAGCTCAGCTTCTTTCAGCTCGACGACCCGGTGCTGTGCCAGATACGCGATGAGATACTGAATCTGGATGTGAATAACTTGACGCCGCTGGAGGCGCTGAACAAGCTGAATGATATTAAGCGGATAGTGAAGGGAAAGTGATTTTTACTTATAGGAGAAAACGTGGAATTTCAGGACTTGTACAAGTTTTTGCACAAGCCCTGAAACTCCATGGTTAATAGTTTTTCCTCTAAAATTATTCTTCCAAGATTATCTCTAATTCTGCTATGGCAGCTTTCTTTCCTTTGTCATGGGCCGATAATCCCAATAGTTTCACATAACGTGCCCGGCAAGGAGTAAATTCTATAGTTTGCGTTGCTGTACCTATATGGAAGGTGCCATAGATAATGGGCTGCCCCCAATTTTTTCCATCTTTGCTTGCATATACTTCATAGGAAGCTATCCGTCCTTCTTCGCTATCTTGTCGCGGAGTGTAGCGGATACCCTTTATAGTGGCCTCTTTGGATAGGGAAAGATGTATCTCATGAGGGTAGGGAGCTATGTAGAATTGGTTGTGTACCGTGTGCCAATAGGTGTTTATGTTACCGTCTGCCGCCAGCTTCATGCTGTTGTCTGCATCGCTGTCTACGGAGACCACTATTTGTCTCTGGGATGCTCCGCTGATGTTTTTCAGGATGCTCACATTCAGTTCGGCTGCCGAAGCCCATTTCCTGCCGTGCATTTCGGACAAGGGAACGAATTTGAAGTAACGGGCAGTGACGGGTGTTTCCAATGTTATGGTTTGGGCAGACGTCAGATTGGAGAATGTACCTTTGACGGTGCTTTCCCAATTTTTTCCGTCTTTGCTGAAGCTTAGCTCGTAGTCTTTGACGTGTCCGTTATCATTGGAATGTCGTGCTGTGTAGATGAATTTGTCCACTACCAGTAGGGAAGCCATGTCTACCACAATGCTGTGTGGAAACTCTGGAATGGGTTCGTGCCAACGGGTGTGCCAATACGTGGAAGGGTCTCCGTCGATGGCGTTTTGCGCCTCTTCTCCTTGGCTGTCGCTGCTGGAGGAGACCACCTTCCATGCCGAGTGGTCTACGAATATGGGTAGTTCCATAGTAGTGACCAGGCTCTTGCCTAATTTTCCGGAAACAGCGTATGTTTGTATCTTTCCACCGTCAATGAACTCGAATGGAGCTGTGTATTCCCGGTATTCGTTACCGTTAAGGCTGTAGAAGATGGTCGCGTCCGGAGTTCCAGTACTCATTTGCAGGTAACCGTTGTTATCGCGTTCTACCATTACGGGCATGCATGCAGGCATCTGTACGCGTGCTTTCTTGGTAAGCTCACTTTGCGTGTAGCTTCTTTCCAAAGGCATCATGATGAAGCTGAATGCTACGGGAGTTGCTTGCAGTTCGTATTTTTTCATCGGGCCCGGACCGCAGCTTGCGTTGCCCAGAGGACGATTGTGGGCATCAAGACAAAGAACTGTCTCCTTGCGCATCGGGATGTCGTATTTGTGAATCAGTTTTTGCAGATGGTCGGGATCTGCCATGTCTTGTGCTCTGACATGCAGGGCAGAAGCCGCCATTTGGTCGCCTGCCACGAAAACGAAGCCCATACCGTCGGCGTTGGTGATGGAAATCCAGCGTACCTCTTCATGGTTACCCATCTCCTGAGGCTTTACATAGTTCACCCATTGGTCGGATACTGTACTTTCGTATACGCCTATTGGGGTGGCATCCTTGCGGTCTACGTAGTTTTCCCATGGGCCACGTCCATACCAACGCATACGCTCGAAGCCTTCGGGCAGTTCCATTCGATAGCCCACACGCGGAATGATTTCGCTGTCGGATACCGGGATGATGACACTGTTCACCATGATGGAACCATCGGCATTTACGGTGTATTCTATTTCTGTGCGATACTCAAAACCGAGTTTACCTTTGTGGCAGTTCCGGATGTGCAGGGTTATTCTGTCCTCTTCTTGGTGGGTTTCCCATTTGCCGGTTTCCGCTTGCAGCTGGTAAAGGCCTTTGCGTTGCCAATCGCCACTTACCTGTTTATCGTTGTCGGTGGGAGCACGGAAGAGGTTCAGTTCGAGTCCTTTACTTATCAGGGGGATATTATTCAATGTATATGCCGATAAAGTTCCTTCTTCCTTGGAGAAGACAGCTTCAAAACGTTCACCTTTCACCACCAATGCGTCGGCAGTTTCGTTTAGATTGATGTTTCCTTTTTCGGGTACGAATATAGGTTTCTCGCTGCTTGATAGCTTGAATTGTTCGGTGGCTACCTCGTAGTCGGCTTTTGCCCATTCGGTATCTCTTTTTTGGCAGAAACTGAAATTGATAAAGTATTCTGCTCCGGGTACCTTCGTTGCGGGTATGTCTGGCAGGGTGATGACTTTGCTTGCCTGTGCTTCCAGCTTCAAATCTTCCAGATTGCCTGAGCAGACGGTCCTTCCATCTTCCGTTATTTCGTATCTCCCGTAGAGGTCTTCCATATTGGCATGGAATCGCTTGTTGCTGATTCTATATTTGCCATTCCCTAATGCTTCTATGCGGATGGGTTGATGTATCTTCTTCATTTCATAGGATTTGGCAGATAATGTACGGTCGGAGAAGATGACGCCGTTGGTACAGAAGTTACCGTCGTTGGGCTTGTCACCAAAGTCACCGCCTACGGCCATGTAGAAGCCTTTGCCGTCGGGAGTGGGCATACGCAGGCTTTGGTCTACCCAATCCCAGATGAAACCTCCGATGAGTGCCGGATAGCGTTCGTAGGTTTCCCAGTATTCCTTGAAGTTTCCTATGGAATTTCCCATGGCATGGGCATACTCGCATACTACGTGCGGTTTCACGATCTCGCCCTTTTGTATTTTCTCCAATCGTTCACGGCCTACGTTTTCCAGCCAGTCCACACTTGGGTACATGCAACTGGTCACGTCGCAGAAGGAACTGTTTCCCTCGTAGTGGGTGGGGCGGGTAGTATCCAAACGTTTGATGGCCTTTTCAGCAGTGGAGAAGTTGTTTCCGTTTCCCGATTCGTTGCCCATGGACCACATTACGATGGAAGCGTGGTTACGGAAACGTTTCACTTGGTTCTCGTTGCGCTCGGTGAATGATTTTTCCCACTGTGGCTCGTGTGAGAGACGCATTTCGCCGTGGCACTCTACATTGGCTTCTGCCAATACATAGATGCCATAGCGGTCGCATAGGTCGTAAAAGTAAGGGTTGTTGGGGTAATGGGAGGTACGGACAGCATTTACGTTCAGCGCTTTCATTAGTTGTACGTCCTTTTCCATCTCTTCTTTGGAGACGGTACGGCCATTCAATGGGCTGTGATCGTGGCGGTTGACACCTTTGAAAAGAGTGGGTTTGCCGTTAATCAGCAGTTGTCCGTTTTTGGCAAACTCTATTTCGCGGAAGCCTACCTTTACACTACGTAGGTCTGTCACTTTTCCTTTCTGTTTTAGGGTCAGGGTCAGGTTGTAGAGGCTGGGTGTTTCGGCTGTCCATTTCAGTGGGTTCTTCACATCGAATTCCAGATGGGTACTACCTATTTTTGTGGCGTGGATAGTGCGTGATAGCACTTCCTTTCCTTCTGTGTCGGAGAGCTTCACTATGAGTTCGGCAGAACTTTTCTTACCGGTGATTTCCACGTCCAAAAAAACTGTAGCATTACGATAATCTCCGTCCAAGTCGGTTCGGAAGAAGAAGTCCCTAATTTGCGTGCGTGGTGCTGACCATAGGAATACATCGCGGAAGATACCGCTGAACCGCCAGAAATCTTGACATTCAAGAAAACTTCCATCGGTGAAACGGTACACTTCAACTGCCAATGTGTTTTTTCCTTCTTGTAAATAGGGAGTCAGATTGAACTCGGCAGGTAAGTAGCTGTCTTCTGAATAGCCCACTTTTTTACCGTTCAACCAAAGATAGAAACCTGCTTCCACTCCATTGAAGCGAATAAATACATCTCTGCCCTTCCAAGATGTGGGCAAAGTGAATTCACGTCGGTAACTGCCTACGGGATTGGGCATGTTGGCAAAAGTATAGTCTGCCGGGCGAGGTTGGATGACGTTGGGCCATTGTACTCCTTTACTGTAATCACAGAAAGGGTAAATGGTATTACAATACAAAGGCTTGTCCCAGGGCTTATTATGGCGTACAGCCTCTATCTGCCATGTGGCGGGCACTTTGATGTTATCCCAGTCACTTACGTCGTAGTCGGGCTTGAAGAAATCCTTCGGCCGTTTTTCGGGGTCGGCCACCCAATGGAATTTCCATGTACCGTTCAGAGTTTGATAATAGGGGGATTCCTCGATGCTCAGGCGTAGGGCTTGTCCTTCGTCGGCAAAGGGAATAGCGGTTTGGCATGCCGTTTCTTTGTTCACTCCCGAAATGTTCAGGTCATTCCATTCGGGCTGTTCGTGAGTTTGTGCTGTTGCGGCTGCGGTAGCAAGCAGCCCGGTGAATGCGATACTCAAAAAAGAGCTTCTTTTCATAAATACAGATGGTATAAGATGATTAAGTATTAGTGATTTCCTGTCCTTCCTTCACGTTCTTCTTTTGCTGTTCGCAGTATTGACGGGGTGGCATTCCGTAACGTTGTGAAAAAGCTTTATAGAAAGTGCTTCGGTTGGTGAATCCCGTGCGGTCCATCAGCTCTTCGATGGTGAAGTTGCTGGAGACTAACAAGCGTTCCGCCGTGGAGAGGCGGTATTCTTTGATGATGTCGGCAGGCGATTTGTCAGTAAGTGGTTTCAGTTTGCGGTAGAACTGCCGGCTGCTGTAGCCCATTTCCTTACTCAAAAGTTCTACTTGCAGGTCTGGATTGGCTAAGTTCTTTTCAATGACTTCTGTCATTTTCTCTAAGAATTCTTGTTCTTCTTTGTGCAAGCAGCTTCCTTCTTTCCAGGTAAAGGTGCTGAGTGCCGAACTATAATATTCCTTCAGGTTTTCTTCGCGGCGGATGAGATGATAGACCATCTTTTCCAAATATTTCACATTGAAAGGCTTGGTGACATAGGCATCCGCCCCCGATTCCAGTCCTTTTACTTGGTCGTCTTCGTGATGCAGTGCTGAGAGCAGGATTAGGGGAATATGGCTCCACAGCTTGTGTTGCTTGATGGTGGAGGTGAAGGATAACCCATCTATATCGGGCATCATCACGTCTGAGATGATGAGATCTGGCTGTCGTTGCTCCAGGCTGTCTAATGCCTTTTGGGCATTATTGAAAGAGAGTACGTTGTATTTCTCTGTGAATATTTCGGATACGAACCACAGCATGGAAGGGTCATCATCTATCACCATGACCGTCTGCTTGTTTGCGTCGAATTCTTGGGTGTATTTTTCGGGCAATTCTTGCACTTCTTCGGTGGGAATGCTTGGAGAAGCCGCTTCGTATGCAGTTTGCGGTACTTCTTGTCCGTTTGGGGGGAGCGAGGGAAGGCTTACAGTGAAGGTGGTCAGTTCGCCCGGTGTGCTTTCGATGTTTATGTCTCCTTCCAACAGTGTCACCATGTTTTTGCAGATGGCCAACCCCAGTCCGTTTCTTGAGTTTTTGCCGTTCATCTCCACGGAGTCGAGAATCTTATAGCGGTCGAATATCTTTCCGAGATTTTCCGGTGTGATGCCTTTGCCGGTATTGGCTATCTTCAAAATAAGACGTTCGTTTTTCGTGTACAATGTTACGCTGATGTTCCCCTTGTCGGGTGTGTACTTGAAAGCGTTGGATATGAGGTTTCCGGCTATTTTGTTGAAGCAGCTCAGGTCGGTGTTCCATGTCAGTTCGGGGGCTATGTCAAGGCAGTAGTTCATTTCTCTGTTTTCCGCCATGTCACCGAAGGATTCGGCGATGTCCCTTAACTTTTCGGAAACAGGTTGCGGCTGTATGGAGAGCATTTTGTTTTCCGTTTCCAGTCTTCTGAACTCCAGCAATTCCACAATGAGACCATTCAGCTTTTCCACATTTTGCTGAATCATCTTGGCGTAGCGGTGCGTGTAGATATCTGTCTCCTTGTGGGTGAGTATCTTCTCGCACGGTCCCTGAATCAGGGTGAGGGGGGTGCAAAACTCGTGGGTGATGTTGGTGAAGAAGCGTAGTTTTGATTCATAGACTTCCTCTTTTTTCTGTCGTTCCATTTTCTTCATCATGTGCTGCCGCTTCAGGCGGTAGGTATAGAATGCATAGGCGACTATGCCTGTACATAATAGTAACCCTAACAAAAAGTAGCCCACATAGGCCCAGGTACTGAGATACCAGGGAGGAGCGATGTAAATGGTGAAGGCTTGCGGATGGCTTTCTTTACCGTTGATGTTGTTGCGGTATTTCACAAACAGAGTATATTCTCCGGGGGAAAGGTTGGAGAAGATGGCATTGGGTGAAACTCCGTTTTCTATCCATTGGTCGCTTGCTTCCTTTAGTTTATAGGAGTAGAAATAGTCGTTTCCGTTAATGTAGTCTGTTATCCGGAAGTTGAGCTGGAAGAAGTTGTGTTTGTAGTCCAGTTGTAGCACGGGCTTCCCGTCTTTGTAATGTAAAAAGTCATGCAGGTTGTATTCCTTACCGAAGATGGAAAGTCCTTTCAGGCTGATTTCGGGCATATAGTCCGTGGTGATGTAAGAATCGGGCTTCACGGTGACGAAGCCGTTTACACCTCCAAAGAAAAGGATTCCCGTAGCATTGTCTTTGTAGAAGGCTCCATCACTAAATTCGGTCACGGCCAGTCCGTTTCCGTTGTTGTAGGTCTGCTTGGTCTGTTCTTGGGGATTGAGTCTCATTAATCCTTGATTGGTACTCACCCAGAGATTGCCTCGGTTGTCCTCCAAGATACCATGTACGGTGCTGTTGGTGTAGAGCTTTGCACTGATGCTGTCTGGGTTTCCGTCTTCGTTTGAGTAGAAGCGGAGAAGCCCTGATCCAGTGCCCAGCCAGTAGCCTTGCTCGTTTTTGTGTATGGCGAACACATCGTTGGCGGTTTGGCTGTTTACCAAGTTGTTGAAGCGGAACTGTGCCATTTCTCCAGTACGTACATCAATGCGGTAGGCTCCGAGCCCTCTGTTCCCGAACCACAGCGTAGAGCTGCTTTCACGGTAGGAGGTGAAAAAATAGTTTGATGCCATATGTCCGTTACTCACCAAAGTCCGTGTAGCATGCTTCACAATAGGATCTTTTCTCTGATTTTCTAGTGTCACCTTTACGATTCCTTCGCCCACGGTGGAAATCCAAAGTGTACTGTCATTGGTTTGATCAATGGAGTGCACATATTTCACTTTGGTTCCATTGGCTTGTACCGCCAGTTCTTTCAATTGGTGGGTAGAGTAGGAATAATAATTGATTCCGTTTTCCGTACCTATCCAAAGTCGGTCTTTTCCACCGGGTGCAAAACAGTAGACGGAGTTGTCGGTCAATGTGCTGTTACCGGTGATGAGACGATCATGTTTTTCGGGTGTATTGTTGACAAGATAATTCGGTATACGCAATATGCCACTGCCTTTGGTTCCTATCCATAAGGTTTGCTGTGGGTCGAGGTAAAGGCTGCGTACCGGGTTGTTCACCTGATATGCGGGAGTGTTGAGCAGGGTGTTGGTCATGGTGAATGTGTCATTGTAAAGCATGTATAACCCTTCTCCGTCGGTAGCTACCCATACGATATCTTGAAATTTGTCTTTCATCAGACAGAAGATGCCCGACTGTATTTCAGTGTATTCTATACGGTATTTAATCTTTTGGTTTGCTTCATATTTCAGTACTATCAAGCCGCTGCTTTTGAAACCGATACAGAAGTCATTTTCTCGTTTGATGATGGAAGATACTTCACCTCGTTTTTCTATTTCGTCTTTCAGGTCGGCAATGTAGTAACACTGTCGGTTGCTGAAACTATATTCGTAGAGGGCATAGGTTTCATCAATGAAGTAGGCTGAATCTTCTCCGATGAAGGCATGCTTCAAGCCGTGATGTCCAAATGGCTTTTCCGGAATCAGTGTCACGCTTTTTCCCGTGTGGTTCAGACGATAGCAACGAGTGTTGTTTCCAGTTGCGAATATCCAAAGCAGGTTGTTGGAATCAATGGTCATGGACAGTACTTTATTAAAATCCATGGAAGAGATGTTTAACTGGAGAAATTTCTGGTTCTCTTGTTGGTAGTGATACAGATTTCCGTCATCTTTCAGCACTAACATGCACTTGTTGTTGCTTCGTGCCAAGAAGATGTTGTCCTTGAATTCGGTAAAGGTCCGGCAGGTCTGTCGGTATGTATCCAATCTGTCTAACCCGTAGTTGGTTTGTAACCACAGTATGCCTGGCTCTGATTCTACGATCTGGCTGATAATGTTGCCTGACAATAGGTTGCGTGACACATCAACGGGCGTATATAGGTGGATATTGTTGCCGTCAAACACGTTCAGTCCGTCGCATGTTCCTATCCATAGTACACCTTGGCTATCTTGGTAAAGGGATTGGATGGCACTATTGGAAAGACCGTTTTTATTGGAGAATTGCCGTAGGCTGTAAGCGTACACAAAATCCGGAAAACAGCATAAGAGGCTGATAAGCAATAAAATCGTATGGCCTTTCCAGTATATGTCTTTCATGTGGCTTGTTGTATTGATTTTGAGTTGCAAAGATATATTTTAAGGTGGAAACAGTCAATATTTGCAATATATTTCTTTAGTTGTAGGCTTACAGTTTGCTTTGTATCTGCTCCGTATCCTTAGAAATGTATTTGTACGGAGCAGATAGGTATGGATATGATTAGCGAATGACCGCAGCGAATCCACCGTTGCGTGCCAAACGGACTGTGATATGGTCGCCTTTCTTCAAGGATTGTTCTTGCTTGCGGTAGTCCATGGCTTGGTGGTCAGCGTTGATGCCGTCTTCAAAAGAGGTCATGAGATAATTTTTTCCTTCTTGCAGGAAATCAAGGGAGATGTTAAAGACCCGTTCACGTTCGCGGTTGTTGGTCATGCCTCCTATATACCATTGTTCTCCTTTGCGTTTGGCCACGATGGCATATTCTCCTGCTTTGGCTTCGAGAGCGATGGTTTCGTCCCATGTTTGGGGTACTTGGGTGATGAAACGTGTACACTCGTCGTTGCGATAATAGAGGGTAGGATTGTCTGCCATCATCTGCAGGCCGGTTTCAAAAAGAACAAAGAGTGCCATCTGATAGGCACGTGTGCCGATGCTGGCAGAATTGGGACGTTCGGAATGGTAGACTTCAGGCTGCATGCTAAGCATGGCGCCGGGAGTATAGTCCATGGCTCCTACTGCGTTGCGTATGAAGGGGAAATAGACACTGTTGTCGGGACGGCATCCGCCCATTTGCTCCATACCTCTTACGCCTTCGTAGGAGAGTACGTTTGGGTATTTGTATTCTAATCCGGCAGGTTTGAAAGCACCGTGAAAGTCAACGAAGAGATGGTGTTTGGCGGCTTCATGTGCTACGCGTTCATAGAAGTTTACCATCCATTGGTCGCTACGATCCATGAAATCTATCTTTACGCCTTTCACACCCCACTTTTCGAAAGTTTCGAATAGGTCAAAGTGGTTTTCTACCGTAAGCCAAGTGAGCCATAACACAATGCCTACGTTTTTTTCTTTGCCGTAGCGGATGAGTTCGTGTATGTCTACCGAGGGATTGGGTTTATAGGGGTTGCGGGTGTTCATGGCCCAGCCTTCGTCCATTACTATATATTCTACGCCGTAGTGGGATGCGAAGTCGATGAAGTATTTGTAGGTGTCAAGGTTGCAACCTGCTTTGAAGTCCACGTCGGGGCCGTAGGGTGTGGCTCCGTTCCACCATTCCCAGCTGGCTAGTCCTGGTTTAATCCAAGAGGTGTTTTCTATGACATTCTTTTCAGCGAGGCGATAGGATAGAGTGTTTTCTATAAGTTTGCGGTCATCGTTGGTAATGACGAAGTAACGCCATGGATAACTGCGCTTGCCTGCGGTACGGGCTATGCAGTTGGCTTCTTTCAGAATCTTGAGACTGCGGTCACCGTCTTCTCCGAATTCAAGAGGCAGACGGGGGAAGACGGCGGTAATGCCGCCTTGTCCATCGTTTTTCAGAAACATGGCGGGATAGTCTGTCAGATTGGTTTCACTCATGAGGATTTTGTCACCTTTGGGTGTGCTGGCTAAAAGGGGAAGCAGAGCCATGCGATTGGAGTTTTTCCACTCGCTGCTTGTTTGGTGGCGATATTCTTCTTCATAGGAAGTCTTAAAGCCGTCAGGTTGCTGAAGATGTAGCAGGCAATCATCCACAAAGTTCAGGCGGAGGATTTCATTCATTATTTCTTGCTCGCCTTTCAGGTCAGTAAGGAAGCGGTAGGCGAATCCGTCATCAAAGGCACGGAACTCTACTGAATAGCCTCCTTTAAACTTCAGTAGCAATTGGTTGTAGCGGTTGGTTATAGTAGAGAATTTCAGGGGTACGATGGGAGTCAGTTCCTCGTTTACATTTTGGCGTACTACTTTGTTTAGTTTAGGATGGATGCCCAGCTGGTGGTTGGTAGTTTCCAGACCAATGACACAGTTGTCCATCAGTGTTTGATTTCCTTGGGTTACATCATATTGGATTTGATCGGTCAGCTCCACTGAGATGCGGATGTTTCCGCTGGGTGAGGCCAGTTGATGTACTTTCTGTCCGAAAGCGGTCAGTGAGAGGCAGAGAACTGCCGAGAGTAGGAATTGTTTTTTCATGTTCTTAGCTTTTGGATTTTTACAATATACAAAAGTAGTTTGTATTCTGTAGGAAATGTATGCTATTTATGACATAAATATATAAAATCATGCCACAGACGACTTTTTACATATCTATGTCGCGAATCTGTACAGTATGAGAGTGAAGGATGGGCTATTTTTGTTACCAACATTCCACATGTCAGAAAACTATTGTTGCCGGATGGAGGCTAAAGAGAGAAGGTGAAAGAGCGGTTTGCGGCTAGAGGAGGCAGCACATTTATAACAAAGAATGCGGTGGTTTATATCGAATTGACATTATCTTTTACGAAAAAACAATAATAACAAAACCATGAAAAAGAGACGAATACTGATGGGGAAGACCCATCTGATAGCGGGAGCCGTGATGTTGGCCGTTGCAGGAGGACAATTATCGGCTCAGACCGTTGCACCGAAGAAAGCAAAAGCGTACATGGTGGCAGATGCCCACTTGGACACGCAGTGGAACTGGGACATTCAGACTACTATTAAGGATTATGTTTGGAATACCTTGAATCAGAACCTTTTCCTTTTGAACCAGTACCCCGACTATATCTTTAATTTTGAAGGTGGAGTGAAATATGCTTGGATGAAGGAATATTATCCTCGTGAATACGAACTGATGAAGGCTTTTGTAAAGGCAGGTCGATGGCATGTGAGTGGGGCCAGTTGGGATGCTACCGACACTTTGGTGCCGTCTGTTGAATCGTTTATTCGCAACATTATGCTGGGGCAGGAGTTCTATCGTAAGGAGCTGGGGGTAGAAAGTACCGACATCTTCCTTCCCGATTGCTTCGGATTCGGTTGGACATTGCCTACTGTTGCTGCCCATTGTGGACTGATAGGTTTCTCTTCACAGAAGCTGGATTGGCGTAACAATCCTTTCTACGGTAAGAGCAAGCATCCCTTTACCATCGGACTGTGGAAAGGAGTGGATGGAGCGTCCGTCATGCTGGCTCACGGATATGATTACGGTCGTCGTTGGGATAATGAAGACCTTTCAGAAAATAGATATTTGATGGAACTCTCCAAATGCACTCCCCTGAATACCGTTTACCGCTACTATGGAACAGGTGATGTGGGCGGTTCACCTACCATCGCTTCTGTGGCTTCCGTGGAGAAAGGTATCAAGGGAGACGGTCCGTTGAAGATTATCAGTGCAGCCAGTGACCAGTTGTTCAAGGATTACCAGCCCTATGGCAGCCATCCCGAGCTCCCCGTATTTGACGGTGAATTGCTGATGGACGTTCATGGAACCGGCTGCTACACTTCACAGGCTGCTATGAAACTCTATAATCGTCAAAATGAACTTTTGGGTGATGCCGCTGAACGTGCTTCTGTGGCTGCTGCCCTTTTGGGGGTTGCCGAATATCCTGGTAAGAGCCTGACGGAGTCTTGGCAGCGCTTCATATTCCACCAATTCCACGATGATTTGACTGGTACCAGCATTCCCCGTGCCTATGAATTTTCTTGGAACGATGAACTTCTCTCTCTGAAACAGTTCTCCGGTATCCTGACTCATTCTGTGGGAAGTGTGGCAGGCAAGCTTGATACTCGTGTCAAGGGGATTCCCGTAGTGCTCTATAACGCTTCGGGCTTCAAGGCTACAGATGTGGTGACCATCGAAGTGGAGGCTTCTCGTTTTCCCAAAAGTGTGGCTGTATATAACGAACAAGGCAAGTTGGTGGTTTCTCAGTTGGTTTCATATACTGATGGAAAGGTCCGCTTGTTAGTAGAAGCCACTGTACCCGCCAATGGATACGCAGTTTACGATGTCCGCCTCTCCGGCGAAGGAAAAGAGATGTCTGCTGTTGAAGCTGCAAGTGTTGAAAATTCGTTCTACAAACTGACATTGAATGAGAACGGTGACATTACTTCACTGTTCGACAAGAGAAACAACAAGGAATTGGTAAAGGCTGGTAAGGCTATTCGTTTAGCCCTCTTCACTGAAAACAAGTCATTCGAATGGCCGGCATGGGAGATATTGAAAGAGACTGTGGACGCTACTCCTATCTCCATCACCGAGGATGTGAAAGTGACTCTTTGCGAAAACGGTGCATTACGTAAGACTCTCTGCGTGGAGAAACGTCACGATGATTCTTTTTTCCGCCAGTACATCCATTTGTATGAAGGTGTATTGGCCCACCGCATTGACTTTACTAACGAAGTGGACTGGCAGTCTACCAACGCTCTGTTGAAGGCTGAGTTTCCCCTCAATTTGAATAATGAGGTGGCCACTTACGACTTGGGCGTAGGCAGCGTGCAGAGAGGAAACAACATCTTGACCGCTTACGAAGTATATGCTCAATATTGGGCAGATTTAACGGACGCTAACGGTTCTTATGGCGTTTCCATCATGAACGACAGCAAATATGGCTGGGACAAGCCTGATAACAACACCCTGCGTCTCACTTTGCTGCACACTCCGAAGACAAAAAAGAACTATGCTTATCAAGATCGTCAGGACTTCGGTCACCATACCTTTACTTACAGCTTGGTAGGTCATGTGGGCGCTTTGGATGTAGTTCAAACCCGCGAGAATGCTGAACTGCTGAACCAGCGCATCAAGGCGTTCGTTGTTGGAAAGCATCGCGGCGAATTAGGTAAGAGCTATTCATTGGCTTTTTCCGATAACCGGAATGTACTTATTAAAGCCTTAAAGAAAGCCGAAAGTTCAGATGAATATGTGGTACGCGTGTATGAAGCCGCAGGCAAGCAGGCGCAGAAAGCCTCGATTGTCTTTGCCGACAACCTTGTGGCTGCTGTAGAAGCAGATGGTACGGAAAAGACCATCGGTAAGGCTACATTCAGTGGAAATCGCTTGGAAGTGTCAGTCAATCCAAACAGCATTAAGACCTACAAGGTACGTTTTGCTTCCAATAAAAAGGTGCAGACGGTGGCCGAACCATTGCCCCTTGTTTATGATAAGAAGTGCTTCAGTTGGAACGAGTTCAAGGCTGCTGCCAACTTTGAGTCTGGTTATTCTTATGCTGCTGAATTGATACCTGCCGAGATGAATGTGCATGGAGTGCCTTTCAAATTGGAGACACGTGAAGAGCTGAATGGTATGGCTTGCAAGGGCAATGTACTGAAACTGCCCGCCGACTGTACTTATAACAGACTCTATATCCTTGCTGCTGCCGCTTCTGATAAAGATGTGAAGGGGATATTCCGCGTAGGCAAGTATGTGCAGGAAGTCATTGTTCCTTCTTATACTGGCTTCATCGGTCAGTGGGGGCACACCGGACATACGGAAGGTTATCTGAAAGATGCTGAAGTTGCCTATGTGGGTACGCACCGCCATTCCGGTGAAGGCGATCAGCCGTATGAGTTCACTTACATGTTTAAGTTCGCAATAGACCTGCCAGAAAGGGCTACTGAGGTGGTATTGCCCGATAATAAGGATATTGTTATTTTTGCCGCCACTTTGACTGATGTTGCTGCTACTTCTGTTTGTCCCGCTTCCGAACTGTTCCGTACGGCAAACAAGTGCAATCGCTATCAGACGGAAAGCTCCACAGAGAGAGTGAACATTCTGAAGCAGGACATGGTAATGGGCTATTCAAGCTATGTGAACGAGAAAGAGAAGCCGGCTTTCATGGTAGATGGCGACGAAAACACAAAGTGGTGTGCTATTGCTGAAATGCCCCACTACGTAGACTTTGATTTGGGCGGTGAAAGAAGCATTAATGGCTGGAAGTTACTGAACGCTGCCGGCGAAAACCATTCCTACGTCACTTCCTCCTGCTTTCTGCAAGGTAAGAGCGACAAGAATGGTGAATGGCGCACACTGGACTATGTTTCGGGTAATGGTAAGAATGTACTGAATCGCACGCTAAATAAGTCTGAAAGTGTTCGCTACCTGCGTCTTTTAGTGACACAGCCCATGCAATCGGCTTCTGGTAAAGATGTGCGCATTTATGAAATGGAAGTATACGAATAAACAGTTATTATATTCCCATTTTTCAGATCCTTGTGTCTGTCACCACAGACACAAGGATCTGATGATTCTCAGGTGTAAGTGCTTAATGTGAGTAAGTTAACAACTCTATTGAAGTAAATTTATTGGAAATAACAAATACCTTGAAAAATGAAAATTAAAATATTTGCTGTTGTATGTTTATTAGCTGCTAATCTCTTTACAATATCTGCTCAAAAGTGGTTTACGCCTGAGGCGGAGAAACAAGTGGATGCTCTTTTGAGCCAGGTAGTAGAAGGAAACTACAAGAATAATCGCTATCCTCTACTCCGTAAGCCCTTAATGGAACTTCCTTTAGGCAGTATCAAACCTAAAGGCTGGTTGCACGAAATGCTGGTTCGTCAGAAAAATGGCGCCAGTGGTCAGATGGATGTTCTTTACCCTTCGGTTATGGGCAAACGCAATGGTTGGTTAGGTGGTGATGGAGACCAGTGGGAACGCGGTCCATACTGGATAGACGGTCTACTTCCTTTGGCGTATATACTGGATGATGATGTCTTGAAAGCCAAAGTGCAACCTTGGATAGAATGGGCTTTGCAGAGCCAGCGTGAGGACGGATTCTTCGGTCCTGAAAAAGATTATCCGGGAGAGCCTGGACTGCAACGTGATAACTCGCAAGACTGGTGGCCGCGTATGGTCGTGCTGAAAATCCTACAGCAGTATTATTCGGCAACGAACGATAAGAGAGTCGTCGCTTTTATGACAAAATATTTCCGTTATCAACTGAATACCTTGCCGCAAAAACCTTTAGGACACTGGAGCAGTTGGGCAGAATTCCGTGCTTGTGACAATTTGCAAGCTGTATATTGGCTTTATAATCTTACGGGGGAGGATTTTTTGCTTGAATTGGGGCATTTGCTGCACCGGCAGAGTTTCAGTTTCATAGATATGGTAGATAGGGGAGACTTGCGCAGACCCTGCACTATACACTGTGTTAATTTGGCACAAGGCATCAAAGAACCGATTATTTATTATCAGCAAGATACCGACCGGAAATATATTGATGCTGTCAAGGAAGGCTTTCGAGATATTCGCCGGTTCCATGGACAGCCGCAAGGCATGTATGGAGGCGATGAGGCTTTGCATGGAAACAATCCTACACAAGGCTCGGAGTTGTGTTCGGCCGTAGAGTTGATGTACTCGCTGGAAAAAATGGTGGAGATTACAGGAGACATAGACTTTGCCGACCATTTGGAACGCATTGCTTTTAATGCTTTACCAGCCCAAATATCCGATGACTTTATGACTAAGCAATATTTCCAGCAACCGAATCAGGTGATGGTAACACGCCATCGTCGCAACTTCGACCAGGATCATGAAGGGACAGACCTTGCTTTTGGCACTCTGACTGGATACCCATGTTGTTTTTCGAATATGCACCAAGGTTGGCCAAAATTTACACAGCACCTATGGTATGCCACACCTGATAACGGCATTGCAGCCATTGTCTATTCTCCGTCGGAAGTAACAGCCAATGTGGGTGATAATGTACCGGTGGTTATCAGTGAAGATACTTACTATCCGATGGATCATCAGATAACTTTTACCATTAAAGAGGTGAGAAATAAGGTGAAACAAGTGAAATTTCCATTTCACCTGCGTGTTCCGAAGTGGTGCAAGCAAGCTGAAATACGGGTAAATGGAAAGATGGAGCAAACTGTCAAAGGTGGGAAAATAGCTATCGTAGACCGTATATGGAAGCGGAATGATAAGATTGAACTGTATCTGCCCATGGAGGTCTTTACTAGCACTTGGTATGAAAACGCAGTATCTATTGAAAGAGGTCCGTTGGTATATGCCCTGAAAATGGAAGAAAATTGGGAAAAGAAAGAGTTTAAGGATAGTTGGTATGGTTCTTATTATTATCAGGTGACTTCTTCGGATCCATGGAACTACGGATTGGTGGATTTTGACCGTAACAGAATGAACGAGGTGGCCCAAGTAAGTATCAATAGCCAAAAACAGCAATTGGACTTTCCTTGGAATCAGGAAAATGCACCGGTTGAAATAAAGATGAAGGCTCGTCTTATCCCTACTTGGACAGTATATAATGAAATGGCAGGGCCCCAGCCTTTCTCTTTCTGTGGCAGTGCCGAAGGAGGAGAACAAGAAATCACGCTGATACCCTACGGTTGTACAACCCTGCGTATTTCAGAATTTCCAGTTGTTGGGAAATGATGTTTCCGAGGTATGGGGGGAACGGTGTGTTTGTTTTGTGACAAACTTGTTTCAGAATTCTGCCATGTCCGGAATGTGGACGGTTATGTCACGGATTTATAGTTGGCTTTTAACCTTACTGTCTATTTTTGCAATCGTTTTTAATAGGGTTTATATATTATAAAGAAGACTCCTGCGACGGAGTGAAAAACAAGTCGAACAATTTAATGCCGTAGAAAAAAGATGAAAAATTCCAAGAAAGCACTCCTCTGCCTATTGTCATGCGCCTTGGCAGTAACCGGATGCAAGACACAGAAAGAACCGGCTGTAGCAGACAACGAAATGCTGGTCAGATCTACACAAACACTTGATTCCTTATATGCTCACTATTCCGCACCGGGCACTTGTCTGTTGCGTGAGAATTATCCTTCGGACGTGGAAGGCTATACCGCTACTTATCTGGCTTCCGAGGAACAGAAGAACCGTCCCAATCTCTACTCTTATTTGTGGCCTTATTCCGGTACCTTCTCCGCAGTGAATGCGTTGATGGAGGCCACTAAAGATAACAAGAAAGATTTCGGGAACTATCAGAAGTTGCTTGATGAGAAAGTGCTTCCGGGACTTGCTGAATATTTCGATACTCGTCGTATGCCCGAAGCGTATGCTTCTTACATCAAGGACGCTCCGTTGTCCGACCGCTTTTACGATGACAACGTGTGGCTCGGCATTGACTTCACAGACGTCTATCTGATGACTAGCCAAGAGAACTATCTGCAGAGCGCCAAGCTTATCTGGAAGTTTATAGAAAGCGGCATGGATGATAACTTAGGTGGTGGCATCTACTGGTGCGAACAAAAGAAGGGCTCCAAGAATACCTGTTCCAATGCTCCCGGCTCAGTCCTCGCATTGAAACTCTTTAAGGCTACCCAGGATAGTGCTTACCTGAAGCAAGGGGAACAACTGTACAAATGGACCCAAGCCCAATTACAAGACTCAACAGACTACCTGTACTTTGACAATATATCCCTGAATGGGAAAATAGGTAAAGCCAAGTTTGCCTACAACAGCGGACAAATGATGCAATCCGCCTCTTTACTATATCAACTCACCGGAAAAGAGGAGTATCTGACCGATGCACAAAATATAGCTCAGGCATGCCATAACTACTTCTTTACGGACTATACCCCGGAACATGGCGAAGCATTCAGAATGATCAAACAGGGAGATGTATGGTTTACCGCCGTCATGCTGAGGGGGTTCATCGAGCTTTATCATATAGACCACAATAAAACCTATCTGGATTCTTTCAATAAGAGTCTGGACCACGCCTGGGAACATGCCCGCGATGAGAAAGGTCTTTTCAACACCGACTTCACCGGCAATAACCGGAATGAACGGAAATGGCTTCTCACACAAGCTGCCATGGTAGAAATGTATGCCCGCCTTGCAGCTATCCAATAATAATCATACTAATAAAATATTAATACTTCAAGAATATGAAAAAGAAGAAGATCGGCCTATGCGCAGTGGCACTATTATGTATGAGTGGCACTGCCAAAGCAGCACTGCCTGCTCTGAAGCAAGATAACACGAAAGTAGTAAATCATGCTCAAATAACCGCTGCTTACAAAACAAATCGTCCGGCAGTAAAGAACCGCCTCTACACATCACAAGCAGTAGAAGCGGAAATCCTGCGGGTAAAGAAGTTACTGACCAATGCCAAACTGGCATGGATGTTCGAAAACTGTTTCCCCAACACATTGGATACCACCGTACACTATCGTCTCTTGAATGGCAAACCGGATACTTTTGTCTACACCGGTGACATCCATGCCATGTGGTTACGTGATTCCGGTGCACAAGTGTGGCCTTACGTACAACTTGCCAACCAGGACCCGGAACTGAAGAAGATGCTGGAAGGTGTAATCCGCCGTCAGTTTATGTGCATCAACATCGATCCTTATGCCAATGCTTATAATGATGGTCCGGTAGGCGGCAGTTGGATGTCGGATCTGACAGACATGAAGCCCGAACTCCATGAACGCAAGTGGGAGATCGATTCACTCTGCTACCCGCTTCGTCTGGCCTATCAGTATTGGAAAGAAACCGGTGATGCCAGTGTCTTCGATCAAGCCTGGATTGAAGCGATTACCAATATCCTGAAAACGTTCAAGGAACAGCAACGCAAGGATGGTGTAGGTCCTTATAAGTTCCAACGCAAGACGGAACGTGCTCTCGATACCCTGAACAACGATGGTCTGGGTGCTCCTGTCAATCCTGTCGGACTAATTGTGTCCTGCTTCCGTCCATCCGATGATGCAACCACTTTCCAATATCTGGTTCCATCTAATTTCTTTGCCGTATCTTCTCTAAGAAAAGCGGCCGAAATTCTTTCAACGGTAAACAAGAACAACAGCTTATCGCAAGAATGTACAGCACTTGCCGATGAAGTGGAAACCGCACTGAAGAAATATGCTACTTACAACCACCCGGAATTCGGTACTATTTATGCTTTCGAAGTGGATGGCTTCGGCAATCACATGCTAATGGACGATGCCAATGTACCGAGCCTGCTCGCTATGCCTTATCTGGGTGATGTAGATGTAAACGATCCCATCTATCAGAACACCCGCCGTTTCGTATGGAGTGAAAGCAATCCGTATTTCTTCAAAGGAAAAGCTGGCGAAGGAATCGGTGGCCCGCACATCGGCTACAATATGGTATGGCCTATGAGTATCATGATGAAGGCATTCACCAGCCAAGACAATCAGGAAATCAAAGAATGTATCCGGATGCTGATAAACACAGATGCAGGTACAGGTTTCATGCACGAATCCTTCCATAAAGATGATCCGGCAAACTTCACCCGCGCTTGGTTCGCCTGGCAAAACACACTTTTCGGAGAATTGATTCTGAAACTGGTAAACGAAGGAAAACTGGATTTACTGAATAGTATTTAAAAAACAAGATGCAAAAACAAATGAAAAGTCTATTTACAACGATGTTGGCAATCGGACTGTTCTGCCAATCACAAGCAGCCGACTTGTTCACACCTGTACAGAAAACGGAACTTCGTGCACCATCTGTGCCACTGATTACTTCCGATCCATACCTTTCCATCTGGTCACCCTACGACAAACTGAATGAAGGAAGTACCGAACACTGGACTGGAACCGAGCATCCGCTTATCGGAGCTGTCCGTGTAGACGGAAAAGTATATCGTTTCATGGGAAAACAAACGTTGGAGGCTATACTCCCAATGGTTAAAGATGAAATATGGGAAGGTAACTACACCTTCCAACAACCCGCCGGAAGCTGGACAGACATCGAATACAATGCCAATGGTTGGAAAGCCGGAAAAGCTGCTTTCGGAAGTTCAGACAGATCTATGATCGGAACCCCTTGGAAAAGTGAACCGGACATTTGGGTACGTCGTGAATTCAATCTGAACGAAGATCTGAGCAACCGTCCGGTCTACCTGAAATACTCGCATGATGATGTCTTTGAACTCTATCTGAATGGCGAACGCCTGGTAGCAACAGATTATTGCTGGAGAGACAACGTACTCTTGGAATTGACTGCTGAAACCAAAAAGAAGCTTCGCAAAGGCAAAAATGTAATTGCCGCCCACTGTCACAATACAACCGGAGGCGCCTATGTAGATTTCGGGTTATTCGTGCCTAACAACCAAACGACTGCCTTTGAAAATCTTGCCATACAGAAATCTGTTTCCGTGTTGCCCACGCAGACTTATTATACATTCGCTTGCGGACCGGTAGAACTGAATGTCGTGTTTACAGCCCCCTTGATGCTGGACGATCTGGATCTCATCTCTACTCCGGTCAACTACATCTCTTATCAGGTGCGCTCCATCGACAAAAAACAGCATGATGTACAGGTATATATAGAAACCACTCCACAACTGGCAGTAAACAAACCCATACAACCTACAATTGCTAAAGTGATCCGCCGCAATGGTTTGAGTTATATACAGGCCGGAACGATCGACCAACCCGTCACAGCCCACAAAGGCGACCTGATTTGTATAGACTGGGGGTATGCTTATATTGCAGGCAATATGAATGCAACCACAGCAGTCAGCTTGGGCGATTACAATGAAATGAAATCGACATTTGCCTCAAGCGGAAAGTTACTTCCCAGCAAAGGGGAGATCGTCACACGTCA
>OKSC01001682.1_pt1 | contig 21035 bp, 19 predicted proteins | sample 1601161 | NCBI WGS metagenome assembly OKSC01 (sample SAMEA3541552, study PRJEB24748) | human gut metagenome | biome: human gut; feature: human-associated habitat; material: faeces | place: China | collected 2012
AATATAAATAGATAAAGTACATTAAATTATAAAAATAAAAATAGATAGAGTACATTAACTTCAGTAAATAAAATTAATTACATAAATAGAATAAATTACATATTTAAAATAAACTATATAAATAAATAGAATACATTAAATCTTATAAATTAAATAATTATATTTGTAAAATTAATCGTTTTATAAGTAATATAGAATATATATTACTTATGTAATAGTAATAATAAAAAATAGTTATATTATTTGTAGTATATATCTGCTAATTTTTATTATTAGCAATAAAATAATTAAATAAAATAGAAATGAAATATCTAAAACAATATTATGTATTTATAAATAGTTCAGAAATTCAAAAAGTTTAATAAAAAATTAATGTTTCACGTGAAACATTAATATAGATTTGAAAAAGGAACTGTGTTACAATAATATTTGTTAAAAACATGAATTAAATTACTTGAAATATAGAAAGGTATTGAAATGGGAAAAATAATTGCAATTGCAAACCAAAAAGGTGGAGTTGGTAAGACAACTACAGCTATAAATTTGTCTGCATGTATAGCAGAAAGAGGTAAAAAAGTACTTTTAGTTGATATTGATCCACAGGGAAATGCTACAAGTGGGGTCGGTATTATAAAACAGGAACTAGAAAAGACAGTTTACGATATGTTTATTGGAGAATGTAGGTTATCAGAGTGCTTGACAAGTAGTATTGTAGATAATTTAAATGTTTTGCCATCAAATGTAAACCTATCAGGAGCAGAAATAGACTTAATAGGAGTGGATGAAAGAGAATTTATACTAAAAAATGCATTAGAAGGAGTAAAAGACTTATATGATTATATAATTATAGATTGTCCTCCATCATTAAATGTATTAACAGTTAATGCTTTAGTTGCAGCTGATTCGGTTATAGTTCCAATCCAATGTGAATATTATGCTTTAGAAGGACTTTCACAGTTAATCTATACTATAAATTTAATTCAGGAAAGAATTAACCCGGTATTAGAAATTGAAGGTATAGTATTTACGATGTATGATGCTAGAACAAATTTATCTAACCAGGTTGTAGATAATGTAAAAGAAAATATGCATTTAAATATATATAAAACAATTATTCCGAGAAATGTAAGATTGGCAGAAGCACCTAGTTATGGGCTTCCTATACATATGTATGATGCCAAATCAGCAGGATCTGTAGCCTATATGAATTTAGCAAAAGAAGTAATTAAAAATAATAAAAATAGATAAGTAGTAAATAAAAATTAAAAATTTATAATTGCTTAAATAAATGACGTATGACTTGTAAAATAGTATAAATAATAAAAAAAATACATATTTATATATGGATATGCAGGAATTTTAGAAAAAACAAGTTAAAAATATGCATTTAAACAAATAATTATTAAATTTTCATATATAAAATAAACTAAAAAAAGTTATGTAAACTAAATATAAATAAGAAGTATAAAGGAGAATATTATGCCAAGACCAAAAAAAGGCGGATTGGGAAATGGATTAGAATCAATGATACCCAATTATGGTGCAGCCATCAAACCAAAGAAAAATGAAGATAAAGAAAAAGAAGTTGTGGTAAAAGAGGTTGTAAAGGAAGTTGTAAAAGAGGTAAAGGTACCTCAGGATACGTTAGTTAATATTAATGATATTGAACCAAATAGAGAACAGCCAAGAAAAAATTTTGATAAAGATGCATTAGAGGAATTAGCTGAATCTATAAAGATTCATGGACTTATTCAACCAATAATTGTTCAGAAAAAAGAAGATTATTATGAAATTATAGCTGGTGAAAGAAGATGGAGAGCAGCTAAAATAGCTGGTTTAAAGGAATTACCGGTTGTAATAAAAGAATATACACCTCAGGAAGTAATGGAAATTGCTTTAATAGAAAATATACAGCGTAAAGATTTAAATCCAATAGAAGAAGCAATTGCATATAAGAGTCTTATTAACGAATATAACTTAAAACAGGATGAACTTGCTAAAAAGATGTCAAAAAGTAGAGCTGCAATTGCAAATTCAATGCGCTTATTAAAATTAGCAGAAGATGTCCAAGAGATGATTATTAATCAGGAGTTGTCTATGGGACATGCAAGAGCATTACTTGCAATTGAACATGAAGAATTGCAGATAGATACAGCAAAAACTGTAATTGAAAAGGGATTAAGTGTAAGAGAAACAGAAAAATTGGTAAAAAATATACTTAAACCAAAGCAAATAAGAATGGAAATTCCACCTGTTGATAAGGCTGTTTATGATCAGATTCAGGATAGATTAAAAGAAGTAATGGGAACTAAAGTTTCAATTAATCCAAAAAAGAACGGTAAAGGAAAAATTGAAATAGAATACTATTCAAGTGAAGAATTAGAAAGACTGATAGAATTATTCAGTGGAATTCATGAGTAAATTTGCAAAATATTAATATATACAAATTAATAAAACAGTCTTATAATGTAAAAATGAAAAATAAAGGAGAAAGAAAATGATACAGGAAATATTTAGCAGTGCATATACATATATTATTACAGTTGTAGTAATGTTTTTGATTTTTCTTATTTTATACATTAAGCAAAGTATGAAATTAAATAAGTTAATGAAAAAATATGATAAGTTTATGAAAGGAAAAAATGCAGAAAATCTTGATGGAGCAATAAGAGAGAGTTTTAAACAGATTGAAAAAATAAATGTAGAACATCAAAAGACAATGATTAAAGTAGAAGAATCTGTTCATAGAATAAATTCAGTGTTCCAGAAGTTAGGAATTGTAAAATATAATGCATTTAAAGAAATGGGCGGAAACTTAAGCTTTGCATTATGTATGCTAGATAGTGAAAATACCGGATTTATCTTAAATACAATGCATGGAAGAGAAGGAAGTTACACATATATCAAAGAAATAATTAAAGGTGAAGCTTACGCTACATTAGGAGAAGAAGAAAAAGAAGCATTAGAAAAAGCAATGAATTCATAATAAAGGTTAACATCATAGTTTAATATTAGAGAGTAAGTTAGATAAATATAATAATCAAAAATAATAAAAATGAGATTAGTTAAAATATAGACTAATCTCATTTTTTTTAGGGCATGACCCTATTTATGAAATTGAATTTAATAAAAAATTCAACATCAATTGTGGTTAATATAAGAATATTGGTAATATGTTTATTAATAATTATGGATAAAAATCTAAGAGTAATTAATAAATAACACGAAAAGTTAATAATTATTAATAAATACAATGCTTATATTAATAAAAAGTATTAATAATTTAATTATCATACTTGTACTTATATTAATATTCATGTACTTTTATCATTGATTTTAAAATATCAAATTCTTCAGGATTATCTTTATAAATTCTTGCAGCTGCAACAATTGGAAGCCATTGGTTTACATAACGTTTGGTTGTTCCTGTCATATTACAAAATGAATCTAAATATAATTCAGCATATTCAGGCATATTTATTTTAAACCAAATATAAGTACGCGCAATATCAGCACTGGCGTTTCCCTGAGATGCATGATTCCAATCTAAAACGCAATAATCATCACCTGAGATAATAATATTGTGTGGAGTAAGATTTCCATGGCACAATTTTTTATGCTTTGGTGATGAATCAAGCATTTCTAGTAAATCAAATTGAGTTGATTCATCTAAACCTGAATTCTTAATTCCATATTGTAATTTTGCTTTTTGTCTTGGAATAGCAGTACAAAAATTAGTATGAATAGAAGTCTGTATAGTAACTAATTTATTAATATATTCTTCAATATTTTCAGAATTATTATTAATAAGTGAAAAAAGAGATTCACCTTTAATTAAATCAAATTTGATACACCACTGTCCGTCTTTTTTATAAACAGAGTCAATTAAAGGAGCGTGTGCATCAAGTTCTTCAACCTTAGAAGTAATAAATGCTTCTTGAAAAACATCTTTCTTGTCGTAATCAATATTAAAAATTTTGTATGTATAACTTTCGTCGTTGTATATTTTATTATGACGTCTTTCATTCATCAATTGTAATTCCATAATAAATCTCCTCATATAAAATGTATTACTAAAATGTCTGGATAGTGATTAATCGTCAGAAACATTTATAGAAAATAAATAAAGTTCATTCGATTTCATATTTAATAAAAAATTAAATTATTTATTTGAAGGTTATTATACCATAATGCATAAAAATTTACTAGAAGTAACATAATATATTGTCTAAAATAACTATAATATAAGCATAGCAAATAGGTATAAAAAAGTAAAAGAAAAATCGACGAATTGTACAGAAAACTTGCAAAAATAGGGTGTTGGGGTTATAATCGAAATGGCGTGTAAAAGTAAAAATTTTTATGCAAAGGGAGAAAAGAAATGTTAGATATTAAATTTGTCAGAGACAACCCGGAAGTTGTAAAACAGAATATTAAAAATAAATTTCAGGATCATAAACTTCCATTAGTAGACGAAGTTATTGAATTAGACGAAAAGAATCGTAAAATAAAGCAGGAAGTTGAAGCACTTCGTGCTGAAAAGAATAGTCTTTCAAAATTAATTGGTGGATTAATGAAAGATGGAAAGAAAGATGAAGCTGAAGAAGTTAAAGCTAAAGTTGCTGCAGGTAATGCAAGAATTGATGAACTTACAGACGAAGAGAAAACAACAGAAGAAGAAATCAAGAAGAGAATGATGGTTATTCCAAATATTATTGATAAATCAGTTCCTATCGGAAAAGATGATAGTGAAAATGTTGAGATTGAAAGATTTGGTGAACCAGTAGTTCCTGATTTTGAAGTTCCATATCATACAGATATCATGGAAAAATTTAATGGTATTGATTTAGACGCTGCAAGAAAGGTTGCAGGAAATGGATTCTATTATCTTATGGGAGACATTGCAAGACTTCATTCAGCAGTTATTTCATATGCAAGAGACTTTATGATTGATAGAGGATTTACTTATTGCGTACCTCCTTTTATGATTAGAAGTAATGTTGTAACAGGTGTTATGAGTTTTGATGAAATGGATCAGATGATGTACAAGATTGAGGGAGAGGATCTTTACTTAATCGGTACAAGTGAACATTCAATGATTGGTAAATTTATTGGAACACATACAAATGAAGAAGATCTTCCTTACACACTTACAAGTTATTCACCATGTTTCCGTAAAGAAAAAGGCGCTCACGGTATCGAAGAGAGAGGTGTTTACAGAATTCATCAGTTTGAAAAACAGGAAATGATCGTTATTTGTAAGCCGGAAGATAGCATGATGTGGTATGACAAACTTTGGAAGAACACAGTAGATTTATTCAGAAGCATGGATATTCCGGTTCGTACTTTAGAATGTTGTTCAGGAGATTTAGCAGACCTTAAGGTTAAATCAGTTGACGTTGAAGCTTGGTCACCAAGACAGAAGAAATATTTTGAAGTTGGTAGTTGCTCTAACTTAGGAGATGCTCAGGCAAGAAGACTTTCTATAAGAATTAGAGGAAAAGAAGGAAACTATTTTGCTCATACTCTTAACAATACAGTAGTTGCACCACCTCGTATGCTTATTGCATTTTTGGAAAATAACCTTAATGCAGATGGAAGCGTAAATATTCCTGAAGTTTTAAGACCATATATGGGTGGAATGGAAAAAATTGTTCCTAAGAAATAGTTAAAATATATAAAAACAAGATAAATTCAGAAAAATTTTATAAATGTCGCTATAGCTCAGTTGGATAGAGCGACCGCCTCCTAAGCGGTAGGCCGGAGGTTCGACTCCTCTTAGCGACGCCTGGATGTTATACCGAAAACTTTGTAGTCAAAGTTTTCGGTTTTTTATTTTAGGATAATATATTGTTTATGGGAATAAATATTTAAATAAAACAGAATTTGATTATTTGTCAGGAATGATGGCAACACAAAATTTTAAGAAAATAAATTATTAAACAAATATTTAAGAAAGTCTCTTTGTCAAACATGGGATAAAATTAAGAAACAAATAAACTATAAAATGGAGATTATTACTTTTTAAGAATAAAATAAACAATTAAATCAAATAGATAAATAAAATATAAATGTAATACATATTGACAAGTAATTAAAATAATAAGATAATTGTAAAGTACGTGTAATACCCTATTACTCAAATGTTACAATTGCTATAATACAATTGTAAAGTACGATATTTAAAGGAAAGGTTATAAAACCGAGATTATGGATTATATTGTAATGGATTTGGAATGGAATCAGAATCCTTATGGTAAAAACAATAATCATCCTGACATACCATTTGAAATAATAGAAATAGGTGCAGTTAAAGTAAACGATGATTTAGAAGTTGTAGATGAATTTCAGCAGGTTGTAAAACCTAGAGTTTATAAAAGATTGCATTATAAAATCCAGGAAATTACTCATTTGACAATGGAAGAGTTAAATTCGGGTGAAGATTTTAGAAAAGTGATAAGAAATTTTCTAAATTGGTGCGGAGATGACTATATCTTTTGTACATGGGGATCAATGGATTTGACAGAATTGCAGAAGAACATGAAACATTATGGGATGGAAAGAATATTAGAATTTCCATTATTTTATGTTGATTTGCAAAAAATGTATAGTTTGTGTTATGAAGATGGTCATATAAAGAGAACTTTGTCATATGCAGTTGAAGAATTGAATATCAAAGAAGATGAACAATTCCATAGAGCTATATGTGATGCAGAGTATACTGCTAAAGTAATGAAAGCAATGGATTTTGATAAAGTAAAAGAAATGCTTTCAATTGATACTTTTTATTCTCCTAGAATTAAGGAAGAAGAAGTATTTGTTAGATTTCCTACTTATACAAAATATATTTCAAGGGAATTTTTAAGTAAAGATGAGATGTTTTTTGACAGGGATGTAAGCAGTATGAAATGTAATGTGTGTGATAAACCATTAAAAGTTCTTATAGATTGGTTCTCAGACAGTGGAAAAATGTATTATTGTTTGGGTGAGTGTCAGGAACATGGATATGTTCGAGGAAAAATAAAAGTTAAACCTCGGGAAGAAGATAGTTTCTTTGTTGTTAAAATCATGAGGAGTACTGATGAAGAGGGAGCAGAAAGTATTAGAGAAAAACAGGAAAGCATTAGGGAAAAAAGACGAGAGAGAAGACAAAAATCGTTAGATAGTGAGATTGTCATCGAAGAAATATGGGATGAAGATGAGATAAAATCAGAATTGGATGACAAATAATAAAAAGGACATGTAGACGGGAACGTTAACATGTCCTTTTTATTATTATTATTTTGTATTGTTGTAATTCTCCATCAATGAATCAAGTTCATTTAATAAGCAATCAACTTTACCGTAGAAGGCATCGTTATTTGTAGGAGAATCAAAATTATCTCTAATATTTGTAAGAGCATCAATAATATTATTTAATCTGTTCTTACCACTTCCGTTAAGATATAAGAAATATCTGCTACGTTCATTTTCCTGTGGTGTCATTTTCTTCAATACAATCTCGATATTTGGCTTTTCACCAATATATCTATATGTAATTGAAGGTGATGCATGGTTAAATAAGTTCTGTAAGTAGTAAATATCACCTGTTTCATGATAATAATTCCAAGCAAAAGTTTTTCTCATTGTCTGTGCTCCGATTGAAGTTAAGCCAATCTTGTGACCAACAGATCTTAAAACTCGATAAGCCTGTTCTCTTGAAACCGGTTTATCAGATGAAGCATGTCCTCTAATTAAGAATGCTTCAGGATCTTTTCCCTTAGTATAATCTTTAATAATTGCCTTCAAATCTTCTGGAATTTTGAAAGTATTTTTGATGTTCTTTGTTCCAATTTCAACTGTGATTTCATCTTTGTCAGTAACATCTTTGTTTTTGAAATTTAAAATGTCCTGAAGTTGTAAACCTGTTCCAACTCCAATTTCAAACATAATGTAATATTTATAGTCTGTGTTTTTCAATGCCTCTTTAAATTTTGATAATGTTTCAGAATCCTTAATAGGTGCAACCCAATTCATATAAACCCATCCTTTCAATTCATTGATTTTTAACGGTTACGTCTTCTTTTTGAAGCTCTTACTGCATTTAAATGGTCCATTTTCTTCTTAAAGAAGATAATAATTACTGCTAAAATAACTAAAATTACTGCAATAATTATAATTTTAAATATAGCTGAACTAAATTTAAAGTGAGACTTTGATACAGTTTCTTTTTTAGTTGTCTTTTTAGTTGTGTCTTTGTCAGAAACTTTTGAAGAATTATTTGAATTTTCAGAATCTACAGAAGTTTCTGTGTCAACTGTAGTCGATTCTTCAGGAGTAACAGTGGCATTAACACTTATTTTATTTGACACTTCACTATACAAAACAGGAGCAGTTCCAATTGTATGATTTCCATATGAGTAAGAAATCGTAGCAACGGTATTGTTGTCGTCAGAACTATCCTCGTTTAAAGTAATAGTAGAAGTTGTATCAGCAAAATTAGCATCTTTTGGAAGTACAACTACAGCATCTTTAGATAATGATAATCTGTGAAGCTTAGTTTTAAATATAGAATCAAAATTGTTAGTAAATGTTGATTTGTTTTCAAATCTAGTATCATTTTCAGATACATTTGTCAATTTAAAATTCTTAAATCCAAAGTCTAATAAAGCTGTTGTATCCACATAGGAATTTGTACCAGGCGAATTAAGAACAACAGTAATAAGAGTCATGCCGTCTCTTTGAGCACTTGTTACTAAAGTTGTTCCGGATTCATTTACAAAACCGGTCTTACCACCAATGATTCCGTCATAATGGAAGGAATTCCATGGCTGAACCATCTGATGACGCTGACTTATAGTAAGAGGTTCTTTTCGCTTGTTATCTGTAGGTAGTGTATAACTTGAGGAATTAATAATTTCTCTAAATACCGGATATTGTAATGCTGCCTGCATAATCTTTGCCATATCGTAAGCGGTTACATAATGTTTTTTATTAAAAAGTCCACATGCATTAGCAAAATGAGCATCATTTGCGCCAGCCTGTTTAGCACGTTTATTCATTAATTTAGCAAATTCTTCAATACTTCCACTTACATGTTCAGCTAGAGCAGAAGCAACTTCATTAGCGGATTGTAACATTAATGCATATAAACAATCTTTAACACTTATTTCTTCACCAACGACAGCTCCAATATTGGCTGCTTCAGGTTCAAGAGTGTCAATAGCGCTCTGTGAAAATGTAACAGTATCATCAAGATTACAATTTTCAATGGTAAGTAATGCTGTCATGATTTTAGTGATACTGGCTGGATACATTTTCTGATGGCATTTTTTATCAAAAAGTACTGAACCGGTAGAAGCATCAATCATTACGGCAGTTTCGGCAACTAATCCCGGTCCACTAGGCCAGGAAACAGTGTCTGCACTTACAACAGAGTTACTATTATATGAACAAAAGCCAAATGATGTTACCGTAATAACAATCATCATGACCATAGATAATATACGTTTCATTCTTAATCTCCTATATTTTGATGTTGGTTATAATCTATAATAGTTTAATAAATGGAAAATTAGTTTAATTAACCTAAATATCATAATATAGTATACAGCAAAATAAATGAATATAAAAGACAAAAAATTCATTAAAACTTAATAAATATAAAATGTCCTATATTGTAAATTCTAATTTATAAATGTGAAAAAAGTATTAATTAAATGTGAAAACTAACTTATAAATAATTAACACGTGGAAATAGAAAATATCCTATTTTCACGTGTTAATGTATGAATATTAATTTTTATTTTGCGTCAGCTCTAGCTTTTATTACTTTAAGCCTTGTAAATTCTTCTCGCTCTTTTTCTTCAAGCGCATTAGAAATTGTTTTAACAAGTCCTTCATATGTTGGAATTGTTATATTCTTTAGAGCATTTGCTCTTTTTTGCGTTTTCTTAATATTATAAGCAAGTCGGTAAGCTGAATTTTCAATCATCGAAAGTCTGATTGTTAAATCCTTTACTTTTTCAAAACAAGTTTTTGCCTTGTCTAGAGACTCTGTAGTTCCATAAAAAGAGTAAACAGGATTATGAACAGATTCGTTATTAGTAACAAGAGGAATTTCAGTTCCCATGATACTTCGACTTTTTATTTTTACATCATGTTCAAGAGGAACATTAAATGCAAATATTTCAACATTTTGGATTCCAAGTTCGATATTTGCTCTTTCCAAAGCTGTGTAAGCTTCAGTAAATGTTTTATCGATATCGTCCTGAATGTCTTTAGCTTTAGCATTTAAATCCATAATTTCACGAACAAGAATATTACGTTTTTTGTCCATTAGTTCAAAGCCCTGTTTCGCAAGAGCAAGAGAATTTTTTGCGGCTATTAAGTTACCTTTGGTTGGTACTGCATTTAAATCCATAAAAAACCTCCTTGTTTGAAAAATTAAAGTGAATCAGAATCTTCTTCGTCATCATTTAAAGATACACTATCGTAATATTTCTCAAGAATCTTTGTATCAATTCTATCAAGTTCTTTCTTAGGAAGAAGATGTAATAACTTCCAACCTAAATCTAGTGTTTCTTCAATAGTTCTATTTACATTTGGTCCCTGACCAACAAATTGCTGCTCGAAAGCTTTACCAAATTCAAGATATTTTTTATCTGTAGGTGATAATTCATCTTCACCAATTACTGATGCTAGAGCTCTGGCATCACCAACTTTTGCGTAAGATGAGAATAACTGGTTAGCAACATCCTGATGATCTTCTCTTGTAAATCCTTTACCGATACCATCCTTCATCAAACGTGAAAGGGAAGGTAATACATTAATTGGAGGGTAGAGTGACTGTCCGTTTAATGAACGGTCTAAAACTATCTGACCTTCTGTAATGTAACCTGTTAAGTCAGGTATAGGATGTGTTATGTCATCGTTAGGCATTGTAAGAATAGGAATTTGAGTTACGCTACCTTTTGCTCCTTCAACAATACCTGCCCTTTCATATATAGTTGCGAGTTCACTGTATAAGTATCCGGGATAACCTTTTCTTGAAGGAATCTCACCCTTTGAAGATGAAACTTCACGCATAGCTTCTGCAAATGATGTCATATCAGTTAAAACAACTAAGATATGCATATTTTTTTCGTATGCAAGATATTCTGCAACAGTTAAAGCAACCTTTGGGGTTATCAAACGTTCTACAACAGGGTCATTTGCCAAATTTAAGAACATTACAACGTGTTCAGAAGCTCCGCTTTCTTCAAATGTTTTCTGGAAAAATTCAGCAACATCGTGTTTTACACCCATTGCAGCAAAGACAACTGCAAATTCTTCATCAACATCATCACCAAGAGATGACTGATTAACAATCTGTGCAGCTAACTGATCATGAGGTAAACCATTTCCGGAGAATATAGGAAGTTTCTGTCCTCTAATCAATGTTGTTAAACCATCAATAGCTGAAATACCTGTTCTAATATAGTTTCTTGGATATTCACGGGAAACCGGATTAAGTGGTTTTCCGTTTACATCTCTCTTTTCTTCAGCAACGATTGGACCAAGACCATCAATAGGTTGGCCAATTCCGTTGAAAGTTCTTCCTAAAATATCAGGTGATAAGGCTATTTCCATAGGGTGTCCTGTTAATTTTGTATGTGTATTTGAAAGGGACATTCCTTCTGAACCTTCAAATACCTGTATAACTGCTTTATCTTCGTAAATTTCAATAATACGACCGAGACGTTTCTCGGCACCGTCATTCATTGAAAATTCTACTATTTCATCGTAAGCCGCATCTTTTACACCTTCAAGTGCAATAAGAGGACCATTAATTTCGCTTAAACCTAAATATTCTATTGCCATTTTGGTACCTCCTTATGCATGTCTAGCCATGATTGATGCATAGTAATCATCAATTTCATGTTTATAATCATCAAATTTTTCAAGTTCATTATTTGCAACATCATATTTGATAGAAATAATTTTTTCAAACATATTGTTTTCCTTTAATACTGATACAGGAATTCCAAGATTAATAATCTCAAAAGCCTTATCATTTAAATAAAGGATAAGTTGCATCATTTTTAGCTGCTTTTCAAGAGGTACACATGTATCTTCAGCATGAAATGCGTTCTGCTGTAAAAATCCTAAACGTATAACTCTGGCTATTTCGAGAATAAGCTTTTGGTCATCCGGAAGTACGTCACTACCAATAAGTTTTACAATTTCCATCAATTCGCTTTCTTTATTTAAAATAGCTAAAATTCTGTTTCTACAGTTTACAAAATCAGGACCTACATTTGTGTTGTACCAGTCTGCAAGATCATTTACATATTCACTATAACTTGTTAGCCAGTGAATAGCAGGGAAGTGCCTTGCATAAGCTAATGATTTATCAAGTCCCCAGAAACATCTAACGAAACGTTTTGTATTCTGTGTTACAGGTTCTGAGAAGTCACCACCCTGAGGAGAAACAGCTCCGATAATTGAAACAGAACCTTCTGTTCCGTTAAGGTTTTCCATATAACCCGCTCTTTCATAGAATGCTGAAAGTCGGCTTGCAAGATATGCAGGGAAACCTTCTTCTGCAGGCATTTCTTCCAAACGGCCTGAAAGTTCTCTTAAGGCTTCAGCCCATCTAGATGTAGAATCGGCCATTATAGCAACATCGTAACCCATATCTCTGTAGTATTCCGCAAGAGTTAAACCAGTGTAAATACTAGCTTCTCTGGCAGCAACAGGCATGTTAGATGTATTTGCAATTAATGTTGTTCTGTCCATCAATGGATTTCCTGAACGAGGATCTACTAATTCTGAGAATTCATCAAGAACCTGTGTCATTTCGTTCCCACGTTCACCACATCCGATGTAAATAATAATGTCGGCATTTGCCCATTTTGCAATCTGATGCTGAGTCATTGTTTTTCCTGTACCAAAACCACCCGGAATAGCGGCTGTACCACCTTTGGCAATAGGGAAGAGAGTATCAAGAATTCTCTGACCTGTTACAAGTGGCTGGCTGGCAGGATAACGTTTATTAATAGGACGAGGTGTACGAATTGGCCATTTCTGAGTAAGAGTCAATTCTAATTCTTCACCATTGTCTTTCTTTATTACTGCTATAGTTTCGTTTATTGTATAAGGACCATCATCTACAACGCTAATAACTGTTCCAGAAATATAAGGGGGTACCATTGATTTATGTAAAATGGCTTTTGTTTCCTGAACTTCTGCTATAACTGTACCACCGGATACATAATCACCCGGTTTAATTGTAACGTGAACATCCCATTTTTTTGTTGTATCAAGAGAATCAACACTAACACCACGGCTGATGAATGCGCCTGATTTTTCTCTGATTTTACTTAAAGGTCTTTCAATACCATCAAAAATATTGTTTAAGATTCCTGGTGCAAGAGTAACAAAGATTGCAGTTCCAGTTCCATAAACTAATTCGCCCGGTTTAAGACCACTAGTTTCTTCGTATACCTGAACGGTAGTCATTTCAGATGTAAGACCAATGATTTCGCCAACAAGTTTTTCTTCGCTTACGTAAACCATTTCACCCATCTGAAAATCGGTCTTTCCTTTTATATAAACTACAGGACCGTTAATACCGTATATCTTTCCTGTTTTTACCATCTGGCTGCCTCCTAAATTGAAATCGTAAACTTTTCCTGCTCCTCAGCAAGCTTTGTTTTAAAAGAATTGTCAACTAACATATTTTTATCTGAAATAATAGCTTTACAACCACCAATAAAAGGAACAGTGCTTATTTTAATATCGGCACCTGTATGACTTTGTAAATCAGATAATAAAGATTCGTCACTTGAATCAATATAAAATTCTACTGTAGTATCATTAAAATCTGAAGATATTTTGTTGATTTGTGATATAAGTTCCTTTTTATATTCTTCTGTTTTCTTATAAGCGTTCAATTTTTCAACAACTGCTGAAAAAATTTGAGATTTCAGCTTGTTTTGGTGTAATGTAACAGTTCTACGAACTTCAGCCTGAACTTTTGAAAGTTCTCTTTTAACTTCAAGTCTTACCGCATTTAGTTTTGCGTTTTCAACGGACTTAGATTCTAAAAGTGCTGTTTCTTTATGTTTTTCAAACTGTTCATCAAGAGACTGTTTGTAAGCTGTTAGTATATCATTACTTTTAGCGGATGCATTATCCAGGGAGACATTTTTAAAATGTTCCATTTTTTCTTCTATTGTCATGCTAAGCCCACACTTTCTATATTTTTATTCCGATAGCTTCATTAATATATGCTGTAATGAAATCCGGACGACGGCCTGAACCGTGGCGGTCAGGAATTTCCAGCAACAAAGGAAACGTACGGTTTAATTTAATATCATCAACAATCTCAGGAATTTCTTTTCCAAGCTTTTCTGTCATTAAGATAATTCCAATATCTTTTTGAGAAAGAACTTCGTCTAAAGCCTGCTTAATTTCCTGCTTTTCGTGAACAACAACTCCCTCAATTCCTGCAAGACGCATTCCTGTAAGAGTGTCCACGTTATCACTAATGAGAAACATTCTCATAATTTGTTCCTCCTATCTGTGTAAGTGTTAAAGTTGTATGATTTATAATGCACCTAAAATCATGAATGCGATAATTAATCCGTAAAGAGCAATACCTTCTGCAAGACCTGCAAAGATAAGTGCTTTACCAAATACGCTTCCATCTTCACTAATTGCTCCAAGAGCAGCACTTGATGCACTTGCTACTGCGATACCACCACCAATACCTGAGCTACCAACTGCTAATGCAGCTGCGATGTATCCAAGACCTGAACCTAATGATAAGCCGGCAGTAGTTGTTTCAGCAGCACTTGCTGTCTGAGCAAACATAACAACAGTTGATAAAACTAATAAACCGAAAAATCCAACAACGTTTATTGCTAATGATTTTTTAAAGCGGCCTCTGCTCTTTTCACCAACAAAGTAAGCTACCATAGGTACGATAATTGATAAAGTTAATGCGATAAATAATGTGACTTTTAATAACATATTTTTGTCCTCCTAGTGTTTAATATTTTTTGAATAAGGTTTAAATTCCTTACCGGAACCTGAATAAAAACGGCCAAACAATTCATAGTATTCAAGACGCAATCCCTGAATTGCTACAACAAGGCCTTCCATACCACATACGAAAATGTTACCAAGAATTAAAACTAAGATATTTGGTGAACCTCCGTCTGTAGCTCCTGCTAATGTTAAAACTACTTCCATCATGGCACCGTGGCTGATTGCAAACGCACCGACACGAAGGAATGATAATGTATTTGAAAAATAGTTTAACAACATCTCAAAAAGTTCAAAGAATCCTTCAACAAAATACATTGCTGCTGATTCAGGAAATAACTTTTTGTTCTTTTGTACAAGATTTACTATAGGTGTCTTTAATGCAATTAGAATTAATGGAATGACGAACATTATTACAAGAACGATAGTTCCCGGAAGAGAATGTCCTGACATGTATAAAATAACTACAGCCATTAACGATGCATAAAATATAAGACCTGTAAGGCCGTTAGGTCCTATAAGTAAATCTGCATATTTTTTATTTTTGAAAGCATTTACCATATTAATAATCATTGTTATAAGTATTAAAAATACACCAAATAATATGGCAGCTACAAAAACTGTGTTAAATGAACCAACTATAGGCAAATTCATTTTACTTGTTCTTGGATTAACCCATATTTGAGGAATTACGCCCTCAAATCCAAATACACTTCCGTATAATAATCCAAATATGGCGGAAGTAAAGCCTGCTGCTGATAAAATAGCGGCTAAAGGAATCTTCTTTATCAGGTATACAATTAAGCCTATGGCAAATATGCATAATCCCTGTCCTAAATCACCAAACATTGCACCAAAAAGAAGTGAATAAGTTATTGCTACAAAAATAGTAGGATCAAATTCGCCGTATTTTGGTAAACCGTACATTTTAACGTACATTTCAAATGGTTTTGCAAATTTAGGATTTTTTAATTTTGTAGGTGGAACCTTTGATTCATCAGTTTTATTATCAATCATACAAACAACATTAGGATCATTTTCTGTCTCAGACTGAAGTGAAAGAGCATCCTTTGTTGCCATCCATCCACAAAGAATATGGAAAACTATGTTAGAATCACGTGTACATGCTGCAAGTTTTCTTACATCAAAATTTCCATATGCAATTTCTATTCTGTTGCAGGCAGATAAAACATGAGATTTATTTACCTGAACTAAAGTTGAAATTCTACTTTCTACAGTTCTTATTTTTTCATCAATTTCTGAAATTGACTTTGCAATATTCATACATGCCTGAGCAGGAGTACCTGAATAATTATCAGGAATTTTAACCTGTTCAAAATGTAAAGCTTCAAATGATTCATCAACTTTTTTTATTGATATTTCAGGAGCAAAATAAACACCCCATATAAAATCATTGTCAACAAGACAATCAATAAAAACAGCGTCAAGATCAGGATTAATAAATGTTTGGAAACTGTCCCACATATCTCTAGGAACACGACCAAAACGGTATTTGATGTAATTCATTCCCAAAACCTGTTTTAAGTCGTACTCTAAATTTTTAAAAGGAGAAATACAATCATAATCTTCATTTAATTTATCTTTTCTTATATTGAGAGTATTAATTTCTTCTTTTAAATCTTTGATTTGGTCATCAATGTTATTTATTACATTAGTAGCTTCTTCAACACTCATATCGGTTAATGGAGAATTAGCAATGCTTTCATCCATTAATTCAAGTAAAGCGTGACTCTTATCTAAAATATCTTTGTATGGATTAGCTTCAACGTATGGAAGTAAATTTCCTGATGAGTTAAGTTCTACTAATGCATTTTCAAGTTGTATCTCGTATTTTGATAAATACGTATCAATAACTCTGTCGATATCTGATTTAGGTCCGGCAAGAGTTACAAAACTCATTTGTACAATCACTAGATACCACTCCCCTTTCCATTTATATATTGTAATGTCTTCTCTGGACTGTATTGATAACGAATACATTCAAGAGCAGTAATGATTTTAGCTGATTCAGAGTTTTTCATATGAAAATATCCGTTTATTGCAGCTAATGAATAAGGAGATTCTTTAAAATCTTTAAAAATTATTTCATCCATAATATGATTACACTGCTCTTCAAAAGGCATTTTGCTTGTGAAATCAAAGTGTTTTCCATATCTGGTTTTTGATATTAAAGAAATAGTATCCTCAATAGTTGGTGCTTCAACTATATTTTTTATTTCTGATTTTTTTAATTTATAATTTACAGGAATTAAAAAAGTATAAATTGAAGCTGATGAAACTGAATAGTAAGATTTGCATCTGTAAATCCATAACATATTCAGAAGATCAATACGTGAACCGTATGATTCGGTAATATATGCACATTCTTTTTTAGAATAGGAATCTTTTGCTTTCCATATAGAAGCAAAATAGAATAAATCCAATCCCATTTCATAGTCAAATAGTGCAGCGTTATCTAAAGTGCTGACCTTAAGAAGTGGTGCATAATAAATAGTACCCTTTAAACAATTTATAAATTCTTCCATAGTTGTAGTCTGGGAAAGCTTCTGAGTGTCAATCTTTGAATGCTTCTCAAAATCATTCTCGATTACAGAAATAGAAGTAGATTGTCTAGGATCAAGCATTGCCCTCATATATCTTTTAAGCGTCTGAATTTCATATCTCATAAAATAAAGATTGAGATATTTACGCTGCCTTTTCTGAGCAAAACAATAAATCTTAGAAAAATCAGAATATGTTGAAAAATTAAGTAACCATTCAATCTGTCCACGGTGAATTGTAGAAGGGTCAATATCTGCAAAAAGTTCTTCATAATAAGGAAGCTTTTGCAGATATGCAAATGCATCTGCCACAGTAGTAAAGTGAGCAAGTTCTTCGTATTGTTCGTTTGTTAGTAATTTACTATGCATGGCTTTGATTTTAGTTGTCAAAGCACTGTAAGCTAATAAATTTCCACCTGTCATAGAATCACTCCTTTACAATATGGTTAAATATGGACTCAATCCATAAATCTTTGTTAGCAGTGTACATAGAATCTAAAGTTTTTAATGAGGCTTCTGTTTCCTTCTTGAAGTCATCAATAGCGTGCTCATTTTCAACAAGTAAAGATTCTTTTAATTGGTTTACCTGCTTGTCGATGCTGCTGGAAAGTTGTTCATCGAATTCTTTAGTCTTTTGCTTAATCATGCTTGCGTAAGCTTCTTTTTCCTTACGGGTGCTCTCCATAATCTGAGAAGAAGCTTTGTCGATTTTAGTTAAATCCGATATGATTGAATTAATATCATTTACCATATGCAGCCTCCTTTGTTTAATTAGTATGTATAAAATTCTCATAAATAGACTACCACTTTTTAAATAAAATGCAACAAAAAGAAAAATTCTTAAGAAAAGAAAAATGTTTATTTATTTTATAAACATTTTATTATAAAATATTATAAGTTAAGTGAAAAAGTAAATTATAAAATTAAATTTTCGGAGGATAAAATGCGATTAAGAAATGTACCGGGTTCACGAGAAGCAATTGCAGAAAGTGAATATACAATTAATGAACCAGAATTAAATAAAGGAAAATGGAAAGAAATTTTTGGAAATGATAATCCTATAAGAATTGAAATAGGAATGGGAAAAGGTAAATTCATTACAACATTAGCGCAGCAGAATCCAGATATTAATTACATTGGAATAGAAAAGTTCTCAAGTGTTTTAATTCGTGCAATAGAAAAAATGGAAGAATTAGAACTTAAAAATTTAAAATTTATAAGAATGGATGCTGAAAAAATCGAAGACACATTTAATAAGGAAGAAATTGATAAAATTTACTTAAATTTTTCCGATCCATGGCCAAAAGACAGACATGCAAAAAGAAGACTTACATCAAAAGAATTTTTCAAAAGATATGACAATATATTAAAAAAAGATGGAGTAGTTGAATTTAAGACAGATAATAATGATTTGTTTGATTTTTCATTGGAACAGATTCCTGAAGCAGGATGGAATATAGTGGAATATACAAGAGATTTACACAACAATGAAAAAATGAATGAAGGAAATATTATGACCGAGTATGAAGAAAGATTTTCAAAAATGGGTAATAATATTAATAAATTAATTGCAAACAGATAATAAAAATAAAAAGCTAAGCGTCAATAATGTATTTAATAAAATTAGATTATGTATAAATACATTATAAAATGCTTAGCTTTTTAAATTAGTTTGCTAAAGATTTAATATTTAAAAAGTTATTAAATGCTTATTTTTTTACCTTCATAAAGTCCGAAATAATTTTTAAATAATCAGTAAAACTCTTTGAATTAGATTCATGCTTTATTTTAGGAAGATTAACATTTTGCTTTTCTAAGTTGTGCTCAACAATATCGTCAAGAATGCTTGAAATAACAGCAACACAAGGAACGCCTAAAAACATTCCGACAATTCCACCAATCCATCCTCCGACTGTAATTGCAAAAATAATCCAAATAGGGCGAAGACCAGTTTTGTCACCTAAAATCTTTGGACCAAGAATATTTCCGTCAAACTGTTGTAAAATTATAACAAAAATTAAGAAAGCGAGTCCCTGCTTAGGTGACACTGATAAGGATATCACTAAAATGCTAGGTATAGCACCAATAAATGGACCAAAATATGGAATCATATTTGTAAGACCAACAAATATACTAACAATAACTGCATATGATGAACCAATATTAAACAACTTCATACCTAAAAGGCATATTATACCAATGATTAATGAATCAATAGTTTTACCAATAATAAATCCACTGAAAATGTCATTTGCATGCTTAAAAGTGCTCCATACATAGATTGCACGTTCTTTTCTAAAAATTGAATAAACAATACGTTTAAAGCTTCTTGAAAGAATATCCTTATCAAGTAACATATAAATAGAAACAATAATTGCAACAATAAAATTTAATACCCATCTAACAATTGAAATGGAAGCATTGGCAATTGAAGGAGCTAAATTGGCAGCCCATGATTTAAATGTTTCTAAGTAGCTAGGCATGGCATCCTGAATTGCAGCCTGAACATATTCGACAGTTGAGTTAGGATATTTCGAACTTATTTCTTCTATATAATTAATAAAATTCTGATATATTGTAGAAATATTTCCAGCAATATCAGAAATACTTTGTATAAATGAAGGTATAATAAAGAATAGTGCTAAAATCAACATACCAAAAACAATAACGTATGAGGATATTAAAGCAACCATTTTACGTACCTTAACATTAGATATATGAATTGTGTTTGTAAAAAAACGATTCTCCAACTTTGATGAAAGGTTACCCATTATGTATGCAATAAAGAAACCAAGTAAAAATGGAGAGAGGCTGGATAAAAGACCCAAAAGAAGACTTTTAGTTTCTGACCAGTTCCAAATACATCTTATAAAAAATACTGCTACAACTGTAGTAATAAGAGCATAGATGCATAGGGTAAATAATTTTTTGTCGGGTTGAAATTTATTTTGATTCATAGGAAACCTCCATATATTTAAACTGAAAATAACAATTAATTGAAGTATAACAGTAACAAATAATCAATACAAGAAGATAATAATAAAAAAATAAAAAAAAGGGGTTGATTTTTGTATAATCATGAATTATAATATCATCGTTGTCAAAAATACTAAGCGCGATTAGCTCAGTTGGAAGAGCACCTGACTCTTAATCAGGGTGTCCAGGGTTCGAGCCCCTGATCGCGCATTTGCGGGTACCGTTTCTGTAGTGCAACTACGGGGATGGTGCTTTTTTTGTGCGTAAGCAATGAGTCCACATACACCAAAAAAGGAACAGGTTCTAGAGAAAGCTTGCTTTCAGAAAGAACCTGTTCCTTTTTTGGTGATGCGGCGAATGCCGCATCAGTGAGATATAGCGAAGCGGAATGGAACTGTATGTGGACTCATTGCGATTAAGAAGAGACGAATGCCGCATCAGTGAGATGTAGCGAAGCGGAATGGAACTGTATGTGGACTCATTGCG
>OKSC01001694.1_pt1 | contig 20970 bp, 16 predicted proteins | sample 1601161 | NCBI WGS metagenome assembly OKSC01 (sample SAMEA3541552, study PRJEB24748) | human gut metagenome | biome: human gut; feature: human-associated habitat; material: faeces | place: China | collected 2012
CTTTAATACGAGAAAAATCCACGACATTTGTCGTGGACTTTGTCTACAGTCTGAACAGAGACAAGCTCTGTAAAGATATCGAATCAGAATTATTGCCATATATCAGTGATGTTTCTTATACCATTTCAGCTATTCGAGATTTGGTGTTATGTGACATCACTACTTCTGAGGAGAAAAAAGATGCCTTACTGACGCACTTTGATCATGCTCCGGCGCATTTCATATGCGATGTATTGGTATACGGATTTTCCAGAAATTTTGTTAAAGTGGGTAATAAAGATTCCGGCTCATCCTCTCCCAGAGTGGATGATGTTATGTACTTACCCCTGCTTCCTAAACCAACGAAATATTTTACAGGACGTTCTAATGCCCTCCTTGAACTCCATCAGTTGTTGTACATATCCTGTACCTGCCTTTCTGCCCTGTGGGCGATTTGTTTTGTAAGTATAGGATATAAAAAATCCACCCAACTCTCATTGACTGAAAATTGAGCAGAAATTGAATCAATAATTTACATTATGAGAAGTTTCAAGATGGTAGTGTAAAATGTATTGAAGATGAGATACCTTTTGAAGTGCCGGAAGGATGGAGTTGGGCACGTTTAAATCAGATATTTAATTTCATAGATTACCGAGGATCGACGCCAACAAAAATTTCCTCTGGTGTACCACTTATAACAGCAAAAAATGTAAAATCTGGGTATATTGATTATACGGTTGATGACTATATAAGTGAAGACGAATATGCAGACAGACAACAAAGAGGAATTTCATGTTATGGAGATATTCTATTTACAACAGAAGCTCCATTGGGGAATGCTGCTATTGCTGATTTAGATAAATTTAGTGCGGGGCAACGCCTTATAACATTTCAGCATTACGGAAATCAGAAACTAAATAATACGAACTTTTTATATTTCCTTTTATCTGATTTTTTTCAAAACCAGTTAAATGCTAATAAAACAGGAAGTACAGTTGCAGGTATAAAAGCTGCTATTTTAAAAGGACTGTTTCTTCCCGTTCCGCCTATAGAAGAACAACAACGTATTGCAGCTTCTTGTAAAAATATGTTCAATATGATTGAGATAGTTAAAAATGAACAAGAAGATATTTCAAAATTGATTTCTATCACAAAATCAAAAATACTCGACCTTGCCATCCGTGGCAAACTTGTACCACAAGACCCTAATGATGAACCGGCTTCAGTTCTTCTAGATCGTATACAATCAGAGAAAGAAGAACTTATCAAAGCAGGTAAAATCAAGCGTGATAAGAAAGAATCTGTCATCTTCAAAGGTGAGGATAACTCTTATTATCAACAAACCGGAACATTAATAGAAAATATTAATGATTGGAATTTGGATGATATTCCTATTAATTGGGAATTGTGCTGTTTAGGTGAGATATGTGATTATGGAAACTGTGTTAATGTAGATACTAAAGATATTGACGAGGAAGCGTGGGTTTTAGATCTCGAAGATATTGAAAAAGATTCCGGCAAAGTTATACATAAAATTAGGAAATATGAACGTAATTCGTCTAGTACAAAGCATCTGTTCAAAAAGGGACAGGTCCTTTATAGCAAGTTGCGTCCTTATCTAAATAAAGTGGTTCTTGCAGATGAGGAAGGATTTTGCACCTCTGAAATTCTTCCGTTGAATTTCTCAAATGTTGTTGAACCACAATATGCATTATACTATCTAATGTCACCTACTTTTTTGAAATATGCCAATCGTTGCTCATATGGAGTAAAAATGCCACGACTGGGTACTGCAGATGGGAGAAAAGCAGTATTTCCTTTGCCTCCGTTTGAGGAACAACGACGAATTTCTCGGCATATTTCAAAAATATTTATTGAGATAGACAATATCTCAAATATGTTACTATAGTGAACAGCCGCTTTCAAAAAGCGGCTGCACTTCTTACCAAGTTACTATTTTATCTACAAGTGCTTGTTGTTCACTTGCGGTACGTCGTAAATAGATACGAGTAGTTTCAATGCTTTCATGCCCCATAAGATCAGCCAGTAATGCAATATCATTATACTTTTCAAGAAAGTTTTTGGCATATCTATGACGGAAAGAGTGTGGATAGACCACTTTGCTGTCCAATCCATATTTGTCTGCATAATTCTTGAGCTGTTGAGAAATACCTCTAGTCGTTATACGATTACCATACCTGTTTAGAAATAGATAGCCTGACGTGCGTTGGGTTTCACCCAACCACTTTAGTGTTTCTTCACGTAATATTTTCGGAATGAATAATCTACGTAATTTACCGCCCTTGCTATACAAATCAAAATATCCAAGTTGCACATGCTCAATCTTAATACGAATTAATTCGCTTACACGAGCACCAGTCGCAGCAAGATACCAGACAACAAAATACCACTCCAAATTGCCATCTTTTTTAAGCTGATTCTTCAGGAATTTATAATCGGCATTGCTGATTACATTTTCCAAAAAGCTTTTCTGCTGGATCTTTACTGCTTTGAGTCGCAATTGTGACTTTTCTAAATATTCTAGATATTTATTAATTGCTTGTATTCTCAGATTTACAGTTTTGGGTTTAAAATGCTCCATCAGATAGCCCTTGTAGGCAAGTAAGTTTTCCTTCGAAATCTTATCATAATTTGTAGTGAAGTAATTCACTGTCCACAGGTAAGATTCAATGGTGTTTTCGGATAGATTACCTTTTTTTAGGTAATCTTCAAAAGTTATTTCTGTCTTCATATAAAGACACCTCCATAAATATATTTGCGGGTATCCGCTGAATCAATTATAGAGGTAAAAGTGTCGAATTCTCTTATTATGAGAAGATAGGAAGCACCATAAAAAATATAGACGATAGTATCCCTTTTGAAATTCCTGGAAATTGGTGTTTCATACGACTTAAAGAATTGTGGAAATTAATTTCTGGGAGAGATTTATCTCCATCAGAATACAACGATAATCAAGATGGTATTCCATATATTACTGGGGCAAGCAATTTTAGAAATGGCAAAATCGAATTAGTAAGGTGGACATCATCTCCACAAGTTATTACAAAGCAGGGCGACTTGTTACTAACGTGTAAAGGTACGGTAGGAGAATTGGCTTTCAATGATTTTGGAAACGCCCATATTGCCCGTCAAATTATGGCGATACGTAACACATATGGTCTTAACGTGGAATATCTTTCTTTTTGTATAAGCTTTTATATTGAAGAGATTAAAGCAGTTGCCAAAGGCTTAATACCTGGCATTTCAAGGGAAGATATTCTTAATCTTATACTTCCAATTCCACCAGAAAACTATCAAAAGTTAGTTGTATCTCAAATCACAAAGAGTAATCATGCATTGTACTTAATAGAAAAGAGCCTCAGTTGAGGCTTTTTTCTATTAATGAAATAACTTCTTGCAACTGTGTTACCTTCTCAACAATCTTGGACTGTTCATTTAATGGCGGTATAGGAATTATTGTTTCGGCCATTTCGGAACCAGAAATTTCTTTGAAAGTTGTTCCGGTCGCACGTTGAATTATATTGTCAGTTCTGGCCTTAAGACTGTAATATAAATAGGGACTTATAGAAAAGTCGTAAGGGACAACAGACTTAAATCCTTGATTGGTGCAAACAGGATTTGTTGCGATTGCAGTATAACCTATCGGTGCACGGCTTGAATATAAAATCGAATTTGCAGGAAGCATTTGAGCAGATGATGATTTCAAGCCGAAATCAGTGATGGTTCTTGAACCGGTAGAAATATACATACTATCATAACCACTGAGATCAGCAGGGGTCAACCAAGGAATATTTCCATCCCAATATTTACCAATATTGGTTTTGGGCGTTCCACCGCCGACGATTCCACCAATGTGTTTGAGCCTTGCAAAAGTCCACAACTCAGGCAGGTCAAAGGGAATTTCAGCATCAATACAACGAATCTTATCACCTATCTTCTCATAATAAGAGTTATCCTCACCACGGAAGATGATAGATTCCTTCTTATCACGCTTGATTTTGCCGGCTTTGATGAGTTCTTCTTTCTCTGCTCGTATACGTTCAAGAAGAACAGAAGCAGGCTCAGCATTCGGGTTCTGAGGTACAAGTTTACCACGAATAGCAAGGTCGAGGATTTTTGATTTTGCAGAAGAAATGTAATTAACAATATCCTCTTTTTCGTTTTCGATAGTCGAAACTGTCTTTAATATGTGATTAACTTGAAATTCCAATCTTTTTTGCTCTTCATATGGCGGAAGTGCAATAAGTATTGAATTCATATTATCCTGTGTCATTTTAGGTTGAGCAGAACCTGTTACATACTTTTCAAGGCTAATTGCATTAATATATAAACAAAGATATTCTAAGATCAGTTTATCAGTTGAATCAATGCAATGTGCATGATTATTTACCCAATACTGTCCTTCTGCAAAAAAAGCAATAGGTTTACTCCTTGTTACAAGATTTGCACCATCTTCACCTATTAGCAATAGTTTCTCATTAAATATAAACTTATCTATTTTGTCAATTTTTCCAGAAGCACCATAATAGTCATATATTTTAGCAACATTAGTACGATTAGCTGATGAGATAGGTTTTCTTTCGCTATCACGATTAACAGTAACAGACGTAAACCTACACCATGCCCATCCTTCCGGCACTTCAAATGGTATCTCATTTTCAATACATTTCACGGTTCCATCCTGAAACTTCTCATAATGTAAATTATCCTCACCAACAAATATGATTGTATCATTCTTAATATCCTTAGGTTTTAACTTACCCTCCTTGACCATCTGTTGTTTTTCAGCTCTGATACGCTCCAGCAATACGGATGCTGGTTCATCGTTTGGATCCTGTGGAACTAATTTACCGCGAATAGCAAGGTCAAGAATTTTTTGTCGTAATGCTTTTGTATCCATTATTCTTCCACCTCTCCTATAAGTGCTTCCAATTCCGCAACCGCCTTAGATATGTTGGATGACTTTTCTTTTATTTGTTCTAACAATTCTGCAAGAGTGTAATCATCTGTCCCCGAATCACTCTTCATCCATGTAATATCAAGACTTGTTTTATCCCTTGCCAAAATTTCATCATATGTGAATTTTCTCCATCTTCCATTCGGATTTTCTTCACTGTATGTTTCTTTACGTGCTGACAAATCACCATCCGCATAGCAAGCAACAAAGTCATCAAAATCTTTTTTTTTCAAAGGATTTGTCTTTCCAAATGATGGCATGTCATTTCTGAGGTCATATATCCAAACTTCTTTAGTATTCGCCTTGTCCGTTTTACCTCTCGTAAAGAATAATACATTTGTCTTTACTCCCTGAGCATAGAAAATACCGGTAGGCAATCTAAGGATTGTATGCAGATTGCATTTTTCCATAAGGTCTTTACGAATTTTTTCGCCATCTCCATCTGCAAATAAAACATTATCCGGCAATACAACTGCTGCTCTTGCTTTGCCATCTGTATTCAAACTTCTGTAAATATGCTGCAGGAAATTTAGCTGCTTATTACTGGTTGGAAAGGTAAAGTCGTCTCTTGTAGCACGCTCTCCACCCTTCTTGGTCCCAAAAGGCGGGTTCGTTAATACTACATCATATCCTTTCATTTCTTTTCCAGCATTGGATAAAGTATCTGCCAGCTTTATTTCACCTTCAATATCATGTAGCATTGCATTCATCAATGCAAGTCTATGTGTATCATGCACAAGCTCACAGCCGGTAAACGCCTCTTCTCTTTCGAATTTTGCAGTATCCGCATCTAATTGGAATAAATCATCTGTATTCTCTCTCACATACTGGCTTGCAGAAATCATGAATCCAAACGTTCCACAGGCCGGGTCATTACAGCGTTCTCCCGGCTGTGGTTTCATCAATCTTGTCATCACATCAATAAGGACTCTAGGTGTAAAATACTGACCTGCTCCGGATTTCTTTTCGTTCGCATTTTTCTCCAATAATCCTTCATATAGATTACCAAGTCCTTCTTCGCGAGCAGAAAACCAATCAAGACCATCAATCGTTGTAATGATTTTTTCGAGGTTCTTCGGCTCCTCGATATTAGTCGCAGAGCCTTGGTAAATTTCTCTTACTCGTCCTGTACAATTCTCGCCCAAATGATTGAGCAATTCTTTATAAAATTTCTTTAATTCAACTCCGCTTTTTGACTTCAATACATCCCAACGATAATCTTCTGGTATCTGCTTCTCTGCACCGGTTTCTTTCGCCATCTTTAAGAATAGAATATATGTAAGCTCTGTTACATACTGATGATATGTAATGCCATCATCTCTTAACACATTACAGAGATTCCAAAGTTTTGATACGATTTCTTGTGTTGTCATGCAGTTCTTCCTCCATCATCGTATAGATACTCATTGAGTTCTAAAACGACACTTTCTAATTTGTCACTAAATATTTTATTTATCTTCGCAAATCCACCCTGAGATTTGAAACGACTGTCCTCATCAAATACTGTAATATTCAGTACTGATTCATTCAGCAAATAATCTTCCATTCTCTTAATCCAGTTTTGTTCCTGCATAGTAAAAGAATGTGCTTTTCGCAATCGATCCACAGCCTTTCTAATTCTTGCCTCATGGCCGATAAGCACTGAACCTATAGCATATCTGCGAATCAAGCTTATAATATCTGCTGCCATTTCCTCATTTGTCAATTGTGATATTGCCGTATTTAATTGCTGTGTTGTATATCCCTCTCTATCCAACGTAAGCATCAGGGACTTCAAGCTATCCCTGGTAAGTTCACGCGGATTTGTACAGATAATTTTTAATGCTGCAATCTCATTGATATTATTTTGAATATAGCTTGAGAATGCATCTATGTAATCTTCTGGGCGGACATCTTTATTTCCGTAACCCCTTCTCTCTTCAATAAAAGTATCTTGTTTATCAGAAATAACAACAGGTCTGCCACCATTTGGCTTACTTTCCTGAAGCATACGAAATAAATCGTAATATGCCAACAATCTCTTTTTAGCATCTTCCGGACTGCGTTTTTGAATATCAACTACAAACTGTGTCGGGTCCATTCCTCCTGACATATCAATGAAATGCTCCATCGTTTTTGCATCAATATTTTTCTTTTTACGCTGTAGCTTTGCGATTACCTGATTAATCTGATTCTTTACGTGTGCTTCATCATTCAATTCCTCTAAACCATCTAATAACTGTGTAAATGATGTGCTTGGATTTGCTACTACTGGTTTCATTGTATTGACATCCTCTAAAGCATCGTAAACACCAACAGGGTCATAAATATCAAAATGTGTCTTGTGAATCTCTTTGCACAAACGTGTAGCACGTCCCAACATCTGCTCAAACAAAATACGGGATTTAACACGGCGCATAAACACTAACGTTGAAATCGAAGGTACATCAATACCTGTTGTCAACAAATCAACCGTGACAACAATGGATGGATAATCTTCATTTTTGAAACGCTTTATTGCCTCTTGTATTTTCTTTTTATTTCCGTTGGCTACACTGCCAGTAATCTTCATAATTGCATCATTATCAACACCATATTCTGTGTAAATATCCTTGAGTATTGATACAATCATATCTGCATGGTCATCATTAACAGCATAAATCAATGTTTTCCCCTGTTCCCTCGGGGATTCTGGATCTATATTTTTTGCTATTTCTTCCAAAACCGTTCTATTAAAGGATTCTACTATAACCTGCTTATTAAATGAATCTACATCAAAATCCAGTTCATCCTCTATCAACTCACTATTTTCGATTTCTCCGGTGATTGGGTCATATATTGTAACCGCATCACCCTTTTTATAATGAATACCTTCTGTATTTAATTTAGTCTTTAACTCATGAGGTGCATCATGATCTACCAAATATCCCTCAATAACAGCCTCACGATAGGTATATTTAAAAACCGGTTCTCCAAAGATTTCTGTAGTCTGTAATGCCGGTGTTGCTGTAAGTGCAATTTTCACAGCATTAAAATATTCTATAACTGACCTATACTTACTCTGATATTCTCTTTGGTCTCTATAAAGAGCCTCATCTTCTCCCATTTCTTTGTCTAGGATGTATCCGCGGTGTGCTTCATCTATTATGAGCAAATCATAATCTGAAACAGCAGGCATGGTTTCACCATCATTGTACATAATTCGCTTAACCATTCCCTGAACAGTCGAAATGTGGATACGAGTCTCCTTATCAATTGTTTTGTCTTCTAAACCTTTAATATTATAAATATCATCAAGCGTGAGGAGATCTTCCATTTTTACTTCTTCGAAAACATCCTGAGCCTGTTCTCCTAATGCTGTACGGTCTACCAAAAATAAGATGCGACGAAATCTCTCTGTCTTAAGGAATCGGTAAATCATACCTAATACAGTTCTTGTTTTACCTGTACCGGTAGCCATTGCTAATAATGCGGTTTGCTTTCCGCTAATAACAGCCTCTTCTGCCGCCCTAATTGCATTCAGCTGATAAGGTCTCAAATTCAGTCCGTCTTTATCTGTCAAAAGGTCATATGACATTTCCTTCAGATTCTTATTCTTACCTTCTATATCCGCAGCAAGCAATTCTTCCATTCCATCGGGACTCATCCAGCCCCGTAATGCCATCGGCGAATTATCCGGTTTCCTTAAATCCAAAAACCAGATACCGGATTTTGTCTTATACTGCTCAAGGTAAGGTCTTCCATTTGTTGCAAAGGTAAATGGAACTTTAAATTCTCCCCATGTATCTATAACGTATTTCTCATCTTCTTTTCGAATACATCTTGGATAGTCTTTTCCTTGATAATCAATAACAGAAGGGATATCCTTATGAATAGCTTTTGCTTCGATAATACCAACTAATTTCTCTCCTACAAAAAGTGCATAATCTGCATATCCTCTATTTCCCACTTTAGAATTCGTAGGATATTCAGCGATTGCGAGATTTCTACCTTTTGTAGGACGAGTTCCCTTGGAGTAGCGCAGATTTTCGGTATCTGCATCCCATCCTACCATTCGTAATTGTTCATCAATCAAGAAACGAGTTTCCGCTTCTGTTTTTGGTCTTTGATTGGCTGCTTTATAAGCTTGCTTCTTACGCTCTGTCTGTTCAATAATCGGAGCCGCTGCTGCCATTTGTTCTGCTAACTTTGTGAGTTCTGATTCCTTTTTCTCTTCAGCCTCTTTATCAACTGTACCTAATACTGTATTTTCTTCCGGCATGACAAAATCTTTATGAGAATAATTCCAATCTCCATAGGTCTGCATAAACCATTCACAGAGACTGTGTGCCATCGGCAAAAATGTTTTGTCATCTGCTATCGAAGCATAATTTTCATGTACTGCTTTATTTCTTACCTTTCTAAGACCATGCAAAATAGCAACTAAATCACTTGTAAGTAACCCTTCTCTACTTAATTTGTCTATACGTGCAACTGCTGTGTTATCATGTGGAAATGCAATTCTATCATATGTAAACATTAAATTTACAATAGTTTCTCCAATCATACCCAACTTCATTAAACATGAATTTGAATCAGAGTAACAATATTTCTCAGCCATTTCTCCAAAATTTGAAAGAACCGGAAAATCTTTCTTCAAAAAATCAAAATTTGAAACCATCGCTACCTCCTTCACACATCTTTAAACTTCTCATAATTTTGTATTATCGGAAGTTCAAGTAAACAAAAATTCCACTACCCCATATAAAATCTTCTCACAAACCCTGTCCCATTATCAGGACTCTATCTCTACAATATCATCCAGCTTACACCCTAGCGCCACACAAATCTTTGCCAATACTCCCACTCGGACATCTTCATTCTTGCCCAATTTTGCCATAGCATTTGTGCTTATCTTTGCCTCTTTTATAAGCTCCGTTTTCATCATTCCACGTTCATTTAATATGTTCCACAACTTATCGTAATTAACTGTCATCGTTATCCTCCAGGAATACCTAACACGAAATGTCTAACTATATCTCAGTATACCACCATTTCTATTCTTTCACAATTAGAAATTGAACATTTCAATTTGCAATCTTCAATTTATCAGGATGAAAAAACACCGGTCAGATTTCTCTGACCGGTGTCATTTCACTTCGTGTTTAATTAAACTCCGCCATAGCTTCCACATATCCCTGCAATCCGCCTGGCTTCAATGCAAAGCTCATATAACTTGCTGGCTCTCCTCCGCCAGTGCCCTATTCTCATTATCCGGCACCTTTGAATTCTCACAAACGCCCTGTTTATCAGCATTTCGGCACTGTGTCAAGTGTTCGTTGGTACTTTTTTGTTTTCCGTAATTCCGTAGGAAACAACTTTTTTTACTTAATTTTGCTCAAAAGGTTGCATTACCTCCCCCACCCTCAAAAAAAAACATTTCAAACGACCAATTTCTATAACTCAGTTATCGGTAACCTTTTGGGAAGAGGCCGTAACTTATCAAAAAAAAAGAGTTGCGTTTGTCTAGCGAAAGCGCTCACAAAACGCAACCCTTTTTTTTGGCCTCCCCCAAAAACCTACCGGCTCCGCTTCTTCTTCTGCTGCCGTGCGGTCATGCGGATGACCAGGCTCTGCGGCAGAACTCTACTGATAAATGCGAGCACTTTCATTTTATTTTTCGGAACAATTACGATTTTTCGTTTTTCCATTTTACGAATTGCATAAGCAGCGCAGTATGTCGGTGTGATAGACGGTATTGCAAATTCTACATTTGCCACTTTATTAAATTCGGTGTCAACCGGTCCCGGACAGAGTGCACCCACATACACATTACTTTTCTTTTCCTTTAATTCAAGTGCCACGGCACGCGTCAGACTTGTGACATACGATTTTGTCGCATAATAAGTCGCCATATAGGGACCGGCCGGGAAGAGTCCTGCAGAAGATGCAACATTAAGAATCGAACCCTCTCCCTGTTTTTCCATCTGGCAGAGCATCTGCTTCATAAGAAAATGCATGGCACGGATATTGACGTGAATCATTTCCACTTCTTTGCTTAAATCAGTCTCAAGAAAACTGCCGCAGTCACCAAATCCTGCATTATTAATAAATACCTTTACCGGTAATTTTTCTACATCTTCCATTAACTTGCGGCATTCTTTTTTCTTTGCAAGGTCAGCCGTCAGAACAAGACATTTGCGTCCTTTTTTCGTCCATTCCTCCGCAAGTTCCTGCAACCGTTCTTTCCGTCTCGCCACCAGAATCAAATCATAACCTTTTTTTGCGAACTGCGCAGCAAACGCTTTTCCTATCCCGGAACTTGCTCCCGTTATCATAACAAACCCTTTGCTCATAATGCTTTCCTTTCTGACTTTATGCTGATAAATTGGCAAAAATAATTGTTCCCTTCTTTTTCAACCATATACAAAGTACCACACTTGCCACCGCAAATGCAACCAAAATCACCGCAAAATACAAAGAAACCCCCATTGGATATGCCATCGTATAATAAAGCACCGACAGCACTACGGAAACAACCCATCCACCAAACATCGAAATCACAACACTAAGACTCTGCTTAATCGGTGCCAGCTCATTTGTCCAGGATAGATTTGGCATCTGCAATCCGAGAAACAATCCAAACAATGTAAGGAAGATTGCAAACACAATCGGCACTATCAAACCAAGAATAGTTTCTATCCCATGACTTGGCATCACAAATGCAAAACAGATTTCACACACAATAAGCGGCACAATGGTAAGCAAGAGCTGCACGCTGAGTTTGGCACGGAGCACCTGCCACAAATCCACCGGCAAAGACTGTGCAATCCAAATATTTTTTCCTTCCAGCGATACCGACGGAACAACCATGTCATTCATCGACGCTAATAAACTAAGTGCAGTCACAACAAGGACAATCAGCATGCCCTCTCTTTCGCTTCCGAAAATCATATTCATGAAATCCAAAATGTCATTTCCCTTAAAAAGCATGACAACACCAACAATTGGAAATGCAATCACACCAAGCCCGCAATTGAGCATATAATTCGGACTCGATAAAAACCGCCCAAACTCCTTCTGCAAAATTGCCATAAAAGGCGTTTTTCTCTTTTCTTTTTTCTCTTTGTAAACAATCTTTTTCACACTGCCGCTCGAAGTCGCAATCTTAATAAAACTCCGCGACAAAACAACAAATGTCAGTGCACATAACACGGCAATGACAGCCGTGTAGAGAATCATTGCTAAAAGGTCGCCCTCTCCGATTTTTCCAAACAGATAAAACGGATATGCACTCCCCTTTACCTTTTCCCCGTAAACAGCCGCATTTATAAGAAGATTTTGAATCAAATCCTGCGCCTTAAAATAAACAAAATAATACAGAGCAAAAAAACATAGTGACAAAATCACAGTAATAAAACTTTTATTCTTTAACTTCAAGCTTATCTTTGCCACGCACCAACCGAGCACACAGGATAAAATTAATACCAAAAGAGAAATTAACAAAATCAGTAACACCGGACCAACAATTGTCAAAAGTGTCGCCTCAACTTCAATCCAATAAACAATAACTGCCGGCAGCATCACAATTGCCGAATACATGAGTCCCATTAAGTACACGCTGACAAGCCTTATTGTCAGAATACTCCGGATAGGAATTGGCATGGACAACAATAAATCATTATCCTTTGACAAATATAAACCGGAATAGGTATTAAACACACTTCCGAATGTGCCAAGTGCAATTGCAATCATTCCCATAATAAGAAAATACAGCCATTTCATATTTACCATGGCAAATGGCTTACATAAAGAATCTGCCAAATAAAAAAACATCCCCCCCACAATACCAACCATAAGAATAATGAAAAAACCAAAGAACAAAACGGTAGAAAAAACCGATCGTTTTTTGTTCTTTTTGGCATCATAAAAATAGGCACGGAAAATTTCTGTCATCTGTTTTTTCAAAAGTATACGAAACATCATTCTCCCTCCAATTCCAAAAATACCTCTTCTAAGCTGTCGTCACCCTTTACTTCCTGCATGGTACCGGATTGAATCAATTGTCCATTTCGGATAATCGCCACTTTGTCACACAATTTTTCTGCCACTTCCAGTACGTGTGTGGAGAAAAAGATAGCACCTCCCTCATCACATATCTCACGCATCATCTGTTTTAAAATGTGTGCTGCTTTCGGGTCAAGTCCGACAAACGGCTCATCCATTATAATTAACTTTGGCTCATGAATCCACGCAGATATAATCGCAAGTTTTTGCTTCATACCATGTGAGTAGGAAGCAATCGGCTGCGCAAGATTTTCTGTCATCTCAAATAAATCAGCATATTTGCGGATTCTCTCCTGCCGTTTTTCTTCCGGCACGCCAAAAATATCCGCAATAAAATTTAAGAATTTGATTCCTGTCATAAATTCATACAAATCCGGATTATCCGGAATATAAGCAATTTTTTGTTTGCAGGCAAGCGGATTTTTGCGGATGGATTCTCCTTTAATGAAAACTTCGCCTTTATCAAATTGAAGAATCCCGACAACCGCTTTCAGTGTTGTCGTTTTTCCCGCTCCATTGTGACCGATAAAACCATAAATTTCACCCGGCGCAATATGAAGGGAAAGATTATCTACTGCCCTTTTTTCACCATACGTTTTTGTCAAATTCTCTATTCTTAACATTTTCTTTCACTCCTTATAATTATTGGGAAAGGAAGTCACGCCGGTACTGCGATGGTGTAATTCCCTCTGATTTCTTAAATACTTTCGTAAACACGCGGTAATCACCATAACCGGACTGCTCTGAAACTTCCGCAATTGAAAGTGAAGTCGAAAGCAGCAGTTTTTTTGCGTGCTCCATCCGAATGTTTGTAAGGTATGTCAGAAAATTTACTCCTATTTCGTTTTTAAATAACTGACTGATGTACTGCGAATTTAAATGAAATTCTTCCGAAAGAATATGCAAACTAACGTCTTCCGAAAGATGTTCCTGCATATATTTTGTAATTCCGGTTATGACACGTTCTTTTTTCACAACCGGTTTTTCCTTTACTTCGTTATTGTAAAGACTAATTTTCAACCGGTCAATACAAGAGCCAAATTCCTCGTAATTGACCGGCTTCAAAATATAGTCCATAATCTGCAGCCGCAGAGCCTCCCTGCAATATGAAAAATCATCGTAACCGGAAACAATCACAAAAGCCATGGACGGATATTTCACCCGGCTTAACTGAATCACTTTCAGACCGTTAATAATCGGAATATTAATATCCATAATCACAATATCAGGCTGCTCCTCATCAATTTTTGTAATTGCTTCCATTCCATCCGCTGCCTCGCCGACAACGACACACTCATGGGCTTCCCAGTCAAACAACTTTTTAAACCCTTCCCGAATCATTATCTCGTCATCAACCAACAGCACTCGCAGTTTTTTCATTTTGCGTCCTCCTCATGCGGCAGCAGTAATCGTGCCGTCACTCCGCCGGTTTCATTTTCCATATAACTGAGTCCATACTTTGGACCACACAGCAATTTGATTCTTTTTTGCACATTTAAAATACCAATGCTGTTTCCCTCTAGTTTTGCCTGCTTCTTGTCGTAGTGAAGAAGCATCTCATCAATGATATCTTTTCTGCCATCCGTAAATCCACTTCCGCTGTCGCGAATCAGGATTTCGATTGCATTCCCCTCTTTTTTTGCCGTAATGACAACCTCCCCCCGGTACCCTTTGTTTTTCAAACCATGCAGCAAACTATTTTCAACAAGTGGCTGTAAAATAAAATTCGGAACAAGACTTCCTCCCAAATCCGGGTCTATATCGTATTCACAATGAAGATTTGGATATCGGTAACACATCAAATCCATATAAGCTTCTAACAATTCCAGCTCATCATCCAGTGCTACCATCTGTCTGTCCACTTTTACGCTGATGCGGAAAAAATCGACCAGCCGCATCAACAAATCCGCCACTTTTTTATCCCCGTTAAGCTGCGCCTGAATTCGTATTGTGTCGAGTGTGTTATAAAGAAAATGTGGATTTACCTGACTTTTCAAATACAGCATCGACATTTTCTGCTCCGTCAATTCAGCCCTGAGTATATCCGGATTTTCCAAAGTCAGATAAAAGGACAACGTCATCAATGTAATTCCCATTCCACTGATTAGCCACGTTGGGTATGCCCCCTGCAAGCCGCACACCAAAAATTCAACCCAAAGTGCTACTCCAATCGCAAACTTTTTCTTCACATGAATCTGTTTCCAGTTCCAGATTAAAATTCCTGCACACAGTGCCAGATAAATCGCGACTCCACCATAACTGGCAATCACATAAGCACCTGCCGAATAGTTTCCATTTGGCGTTTGTATGTATGCAATCGGAAAAACAAGTGCAATGATTTCCAACACAATCAAAAAGATTTTCGCCGGCCAGTCAAAAATCATTTTTTTCTTGGTCTCTTCCTCCACAACAGCAGCAATGTACCGGTAAAACAAGTACAAGACACCTGCCATCGTTCCGACAAACACCCGGTGAAATGCATCGTTTACTGCGATTGACACCTGCTCCAAATGATTTACCGTATAAATCGTTACCGCATCAAAAACAAGATGAACGATTACAACCAGCAGCAAAACAGAAAATGTCCGGTGTAATTTCGTATGTTTTCTCTCTGCCGAATAATACATATACGCAATAAATCCTAAAATGATAATAAGCGCAATTTCCATTCGAAGCATTCTTTCACCCCCCGACACAATAATTATAATCTGCCATGAAAAAAAGTAATAGGTGGATATTTTATGTAAATGTGTCTATTTTATAGATTTGGTTGTTTTTATCATATCATAAATTGTTGGTGGGATAAAATGTTTGTTAGTATTTTTTTGGTTTCTATTAAATTACTGCAATCCCAAAAAACACCAACAAATATTTAACTACTGCTCCCGGACATACTCTTCCAGCGTAATGCCCCGCCGCGTAATTTCTTTTGCGGCTTTTTTTCCTACATAACGAAAATGCCACGGCTCATACGAATAACCGGTTACTGTTTCACGCCCTTTTGGATAACGAAGCACAAATCCATAATCTTTACAGTGCTTTTGTAACCATTTGTTCTCCGGCATATTCTCCTGTGCGCGGTTTAATAATTGAAAATTCTTTGCCGTGATATCCACACACAGTCCTGTTTGATGTTCACTAAATCCGGGTGGTGCAACCGTACGGAGCGCATCCTTTTTTGCAGCTTTTGGACTCATTCCCAGCCGCTCATTTTTTTGAATTTCCTCTTGTAAAAGCTTGCTTTGTTTTGCATGACTGCGGTAAGCACTGGAAACAACAATTGAGTAACCCGGATTTTCCCTTTCACAATCAAACCACATAGCCCTAAGTGAGGCATACATTTTTTCTGCGACAAATTTTCCATTTTTCAGACGAACCAAAGGCAGATGAAAATCTTCCGGCATTTTGTTGTCTTTGTTTACTAACACCAAAAGTGAATTTTCTTTTTCTTGCTTTGTTACTTTTACGGATTCTACCTTCTGCTCCACTTGCCCCATCCTCATCCTATTTTGGTTTTCTGTCTTATCTCCTTTTGCATCAATCATCAAATACATGCCAATTAAAATGCTGTCAAAGAAAAGAACAAAAACCAGAATTATAATTAAGTATCGTCTGCTTCTTTTACTCACAAAAAAACCTCCTTTCAGACTACGATACAATCATAAAATGAACTTGTATCTTTTTGCCCAAAAGAAGGTATCTTTTTTGTATCATTTCACCATGGCTGAATTCGCATAACCATTTGAATATAAAGAACCCGACATATCAAAATCATCCTCCGATGCGATTCCTCCTAAACTAATCTTTATATTACTGTATTTGCCGGCAGTCGGATTTTCCCATATTACGGTTCTCACAGGAACAACACTATTGTTCTCATTGGAAAAAACGGCAATATTTTGAACTAATATTAACCTGGCAATGGTATCATGGCTGTAACTTTCTTTTTCCCATTTTGCACCATAATATTCTTCTAATTTCCTTTTAATTCTTTTTATAAATTTCGCCGCCCCTGCTTTCTCCGATACATGATTTCTAGTTAAAAATTTTAATGGTTCTCCTCCCTCAGCACTAAAATATAGAATCTTTTCAAGTGCCAAATCAAACCCAATCCAATAATCGGAATTTTTATATGAAAAAGATAAAATCCAAATTGGAAATCCATTGGTTCCGTACTCCTGCTGAATCGAATAATACGATGCCTGTTTGAAACTTTTTTCAAGATTTTTGGATAACCTTGAAAAATCCATAATTTTTAACTCCGTAAATTTTTTCAATTGTGTATTCAGCTTTTCAAAAAATTTGCCATCGTATTCCAAAAGCTGCTTTTTATTTTTCGTTTTAAACAAATAGAGCTGATTTGGCGATGCCGACAAAATATCCATTTTTTCGGCATACGATAATTGCATTCCTATATTCTTTTTCGATGTTGAATCTTTCGTAATCACAGCCTGCCCTAAATCCTTTTTTTCCTGCATTTGATTCACGATATTTGGCACCCACTGTACACCGGCAAAAACTAAAACGACCACCACAATCATCAAAAAAATTCTGATTCCTTTTTTCATTCTTCGCCCTCCAAAGAAAACCAAATCGTAATTTTTGTTCCCTCATTTTCTTTGCTTTCAATTTTCCATTCTGCATGATGCAAACGGACAATTTCAGCACAAAGCGTCATACCAAGTCCTGCGCCCCCCTCTTTGCGGGAGCGAGATTTGTCAACCATATAAAAAGGCTCCAAAATATTTTTAATCTCGCTTTCCGGAATTCCTTTTCCTTCATCTCTTACCGTAATGGCATAGCAGTTTTCTTCACATTTACCCGTCAGCCGGATATGCCCGCCGGCCTGCGATGCCTTTGCAGCATTATCCACCAAGTTTACTAAAAGGGAAATAAATAAATCTTTTTCCAGCAAAAGCACTGCCTCATCAAATGATGCCTCCAAAATAACTTCCTTTTTTTGAAGTCCCTGTGCTGTAATCTGTTTGACCTCTTCAATCGCCTCTCCTACATTTACCGGCAAAAAAGAAATTTCACCTTTTTGCAAAACAAACAATTCCAGCAATTTATACGAGAGTGATTCTAACCGTTTTCCCTGTGAAAATATATAGTTTGCCGCCGTCAGTTCTTCCTCTTTTGAAAGAGACATCGAGCGGAGCAATTCCGCATAACCAATAATCGACGTCAGTGGTGTTTTCAATTCGTGGGCAAATGCAGCGGTAAACGCTTCCTGGCTCTTTACGTGTTCCTCCAACTGCTCCATTTTTTCCTGAAGTTCATCTGCCATCTGGTTAAAGTCAATGGCAAGCTTTGCAATTTCATCCGTTCCCCGGATTTTAGCACGTTCTTCCATCTGCCCGCCGGCAAACGCCCGCGCCGTCACGGACAGCGCTCGAACCCGATAGGTTAATAGATACGAAATCACAAACGACAAAACCGCGCAGCATATCAAAACAATCAAAACGATGTAATGATACATCTTTGTCATGTCATCCCGCTTTTGAAAAATTTCCTGCAAATTCGTTTGCGTCTCAATATAATATCCATTCATATCCGCTGTCACAAATAAATAACTGACTGTCCGCAGATAATAATTTTCACCTTTTTGACAGACCTGATAAATTTTGTGGGACTTATCAACATTTTCTAACAAAGAAACGTCTTCTGTTTTTTTCGTCGAAGAAAAAATCGTTTTCTTCTTTTTATTGTACACAAAAAAATCAGTGCCTTTTTCCAAGAGACTTTCCTGCAGTGAACTTATGATTTCTTTCATAGAATGATTTTGTTTTATAAAATAATCTGCCGGCACGGCACTCACCGCATTTTGCAAAGCAGTTCGATACAGCTCATTCCGGCTCATCCCCATCTCAATTTCCCGCTGCAAAGAGGTTTTGAAAGAAGCAGAAATCATCCATGTTCCGCTGACCGCAAACGTAAGGGAAATAAGTATAAAAAAACTAATAAACATTTTCCAGTAAAATTTCACGTTACACCTCCAGCCGATATCCAACTTTGTAAACCGATTTAATTCGATTTCCCCAGTTCATTTTCTTCCGCAGCCTCTGCACATGTAAATCTACGGTACGGCTGTCACCCATATAATCATTTTCCCATATATTTTCATAAATTGTTTCACGATACAAAGCAATATTTTTATTGCGCACAAAAAACAAAAGCAGTTCAAACTCTTTGAGCGTAAGCATAATCTGCTTTCCATTCTGCGTAACTGTCCGCGAAGAAACATCGATTACCGTATCAAAAATCTCAATCGTGCCACCCACTTTGTGGTAACGCCGCAAAACCGTTTCCACACGCGCCAAAAGTTCAATCATTTCAAATGGTTTTGTAATGTAATCATCAGCACCTGCGCGAAGCCCTTTCACACGGTCATTCAATTCGCCCATCGCCGTAATAAAAATAACGGGCGTTTCTTTTGTTTTTATGTATTCCAGCAATTCATATCCATTAATTTCCGGAAGCATGATATCAAGAAGAATCAAATCATAATTATTATTCTCGATACAATCTGCCGCTTCCAATCCGTCCATCGCCTGTTCACAGTGATATCCCGCCTTCGTAAGGCTCATTTTAATCAAGTCAGAAATTGCCTCTTCATCTTCCACAATCAGTATCTTTGTCATTTACATCCTCCTTACCACCTGCTATCATACATCTTTTTTGTATCTATTTTGTATCGGAACCCTTTCCATATAAAACTTCCAGTTTCGCAATAAAATCTTCCAGAATAAACCGCGAATCCACCGATGTATACACCCGGATTTTCGGTCTTCCTTTTTCAAACTTATTTGTCGTGTCATCCAGTATAATCGGTGCCTCCGTTTCATGATAAAATCCACAATCCGGATCAAGCACCACACCAACCGCCGGCGAATCACCTAATGTCCAGCTCTCCCCTGCTGTCCATCCCGCATGTTCCGAATGATTATATGTTTCCATATTTTCAAATAAATGTCTTCCAATTTCTCCGCATGGCGCAATCCGCCTCTCAATCTCAGCAAGACTAATTCTCATTTTTCCATACACATCATTTGGAATCTGCCAAAAATTCACACCACTGTTTAACACGTAGTTAATCGCCTCAACATCATTTCCCGCATTGAACTCACGCACTTCAGGCGTGCTATGCTCATGCCCCTGTCCACCAATCCACACAATCGTCATGTGTTTTGCAATTTCCTTCTTTTTCATCATCGCACTCGCCACATTGGTAATCGCCCCAATGCACAGCACAAACAATGGTTTTTCATCCACCCTCATCGCTTCTTCAATCAAAAAGTCAGCCGCAGGTGAAACTTCCTCGCCCTGTTTTTTCTCAGAAATTTTTGTTTCCTCTCCCATAAAAACGGGAACTTCTTTTTTCATTGCACGCAAAACCGTCAAAATTTCTTCGTAACTCTGTCGCGTACTTCCCTCTCGATTAAACTGCTCAGCAAAAATTGCCCTCACGTCAAACTTCTGGCACATCAACGCGTGGGCAATTGCAAATGGGTCGTCTGCCTCACAGGCAGCATCCGTGTCAATAATGACACGGACTTTTTTATCTTCTGATACCTTGTACTGAAACGGCATGGTAAATCTCCTCCCTGCTGCTCTCGTGCGTGTTTGTTAATACACCCATACGCAAAATCGTTCAAGGCTTGATTTTCTGCGCATTTCGTGGTGTTATAAGCACAGAAAAAGAAAATCTTCTTCGCTGCGGTCCGGTTCCGCAGCGTTTTTTATATCCGGAAACCTGCTGCTGTCAGCGTCTATGTTTCACTCGCAGGCTGAACAGCACCACCGCCGTGCTCACCAGCGCACCGGCAATCCACAGCCACGGCGCCGGAAAGACTGCCTCCAGCCCTGCAAAAGGGCCCATCAGCAAAAGCACGACAGCGAGCAGCAGGCTGCTGTTCCAGCTTGATGCGGGCTTCCTCCAGCAGGGCACGCACTTTGGGTTTCCAGATAAAATGGCGGAACACCTTGGT
>OKSC01001697.1_pt1 | contig 20947 bp, 15 predicted proteins | sample 1601161 | NCBI WGS metagenome assembly OKSC01 (sample SAMEA3541552, study PRJEB24748) | human gut metagenome | biome: human gut; feature: human-associated habitat; material: faeces | place: China | collected 2012
GGCAAACCAGTGCGCTGCCCACTTTGCCCGCGTAAAGCAGATTCCCTTTGTGTACCGTGTGCACGAGGAGCCCAACGCCGAAAAGCTGGAGCGCTTGCACGGGTTGCTGCAGGCCTGCGGCGTCAACGACCACTTTGCCAAGGATGTGCCCACCCCCAAGGAGCTGAGCGCCATTCTGGAGGGTGTGCGCGGCACTGCCTACGAGCAGATCATCAATGTTGGTATGCTGCGCTGCATGTCTAAGGCTGTGTACGAGGAAAAACCCAAGGGACACTACGGTCTGGTGCTGCAGGACTATGCCCACTTCACCAGCCCCATCCGCCGCTACCCGGACTTGGCTATCCACCGTATCATGACCGCCCAGCTCAAGGGTATCGATAAGGACACCATGATTCTGCGTTACAGCGAGTTTGCCGAGGACGTCAGCAAGCAGGCCAGCGAGCGCGAAGTCATCGCCATGCAGATCGAGCGCAAGGCCGAGGACTGCTATAAGGCCGAGTATGCACGCCGCCATCTGGGCGAGTGCTACGAGGGCCGCATCTCCGGCGTGACCCAGCGCGGCCTGTTCATCGAGTTGGAAAACGGCGTGGAGGGCTTTGTGCCCGCTTCCAGCCTGACCGCTACCGGCACCATGCTTACCGAGGGCGTGCGCCTTTCTGACCCCGTTTCCGGCAAGAACTGGAATTTGGGCGATACCATGGTGATCACCATCGTGCGCGCAGACGTCAATCTGGGCAAGATCGACTTTGAGGTCGCCCCGGAAAGCGCAAAGCAGTAACCTTATCATAAAACAAAAACAGACTGCCCCCAAAGCAGACCGCGCAGGAACGCGCTGCTTCGGGGGCAGTTTTATGTTTTCGCCGCTATAATAAAGGTTGCGGCTGAGAAAATCTGATTATTTCTTGCGAAATTCTCCGTACAGCCACTCTGCCAATGCCGACATGATAGCCTTGTACTTGCTGGTATCTTCAAACAGGGAAGAGAAGGTGTCCTGCGCTTCAAGATAGCTGTCCTGTGCGGCAGTGTCAAAGGCCTTGGGAAAGATGCTCTCGGTAAAGATCTGCGGGTCGGAACTGCGCGCCAGCTTTGCCAGCTTCGGGTCAGCCAGCAGACGGTCATGCAGGGCAGTAAGCAGCACCCGGTCGGCATTGGTGAACTCGCCCTTGAACTTCTCGTTGATCTTCAAAATGATCTCGTCCAGCGGCTCCTTAGGGTCGTGGCCGAGAGCGCCCTTCTGGGTGGCAGGCTCGTAGACGCCCTTGGCGTGTTCCAGCTCGATGGCACCGGCAAAGGTCTTTTGCAGCTTGTAATACTCCAACTGTAATTTGCCCTCCAAGTCCAGCGGAGAGACCTCGTCCGGCGGCAGCAGCTTGAGCAGGTAAGCGCAGAATACGTTCTCCTTGTGCAGCTCTTCATCGAACATCCGTGCCACCTGTGAAACGTAGCCGTACCACTTGACAAGGCTGCGCAGCAGGCGGCGGAACTGGTACCGCTCGGCCTGCGTTTTCTGGTTGTAGCGGTCTGCCACCGGCTTCAAGACGCTGCTCATGCGGCCCACGGCGTTTTTATCCTGCTTGGTGCTGCGGAAATATTCCTTGGCAAAGGCTTCCACATCTGCATCGGAATAGACGGCAAAGTTCCGCAGCTCCTTCTGGGTCTTGTAAATGAGGTCGGTGTTGACCTCCTGCTCCAGAAAAGTCTCCTGATAAAACGGCTGGAAGGCCTCCCGGATGTCCTCTGCCTTGTTCACAAAATCCAGCACAAAGGTGTCGATTTTACCGGGATGGGTACGGTTCAGGCGGGAGAGGGTCTGCACCGCCTTGACGCCCTTCAGCTTTTTGTCCACGATCATGGTGTGAAGCAGCGGTTCGTCAAAACCGGTCTGGTATTTTTCTGCCACGATGAGCACATTGAAGTTGTTATGGAACTCCTTTTTGGTCTGGCTCTCTGCAATGTGGCTGCCGTCGGCGCGGACGTTCAGAGACGGCTCCGTGTACTCCACACCGCCGTCCGGTACGGCACCGGAAAATGCCGCTAAGATCTGCACATCGTCATAGCCCTGCTCCGCAATGTAGCGTTTGACCTCGTGGAAGTACCGCACCGCCGCCAATCGGGAGGAGGTGACTACCATCATCTTGCCCCGTCCGCCGATCTTGTGGCTGGTGGTCTCCCGGAAGGTTTCTACAATGATCTTTGCCTTCTGGCTGATGTTGTAGGGGTGCAGCTCTTCATACTTGCGGATGAGCTTTGCCGCCCGGCTGGCGGGCAGGTCGGGGTTGTCCGGGATGGTCTTGGCAATCTTGAAGCAGGTGGAATAGGTCATGTAGTTTTGCAGCACATCCAGAATGAACCCTTCCTCAATGGCCTGCCGCATACTGTAAATGTGGAAGGGATGGTGGCTGCCGTCCGGGTACTCGGTGCCGAACAGCTCCAGCGTGGCGGCTTTTGGGGTGGCGGTAAAGGCGAAGAAGGACAGGTTCTTGTGCCGTCCGTGGGAGGTCAACTCCTTCACCAGTGCATCCTCTGGGTCGATTTCGTCCTCCGCTTTGCCTTCCAGCTCGGCATATTCCCGCAGCGCATCCTCGGTGTCGGCAAGGGCGGCTTTCAGCTTCAAAGCAGAGGTGCCGGTCTGGGAGGAGTGCGCTTCATCGATGATAACGGCATAGTTCTTCCCGGCGATCTTGTTCACCTCAGTGTAGATGACCGGGAACTTTTGCAGTGTGGTGATGATGATGCGTGCGCCATTGTTGATGGCATCCCGCAGGTTGCCGGAGTTTTTGTCTTCGCCGATGGCCTCCACCGCACCCAGCGTATGGTCGAAGCCGGAGATGGTCTCCTGCAGCTGTGCGTCCAGCACGGTGCGGTCAGTCACCACGATGACACTGGAAAACACCGGCTTGTTCTCGGTGTTGAACAGGGAAGCCAGCCGGTACGCCGTCCATGCAATGGAGTTGGACTTGCCTGAACCGGCGCTGTGCTGGATGAGATAGTGCTGCCCGGCACCCTTCTGCCGCACGTCTGCCACCAGCTTGCGCACCACGTCCAGTTGGTGATACCGGGGAAAAATGAGGGTCTTACCGTCCTGCAGGCTCATGAACTTTTGCAGGATGTCCATCATGCTGTCTTTCTGGAACACTTCTTCCCAGAGGTAGGCGGTAAGGTAGCCGTTGGGGTTGGGCGGATTGCCTGCACCGCCGTCCCGCCCGGCACCGTTGGAGCCCTGATTGAAGGGCAGAAAGCGGGTGTCCTTGCCCGCCAGCCGGGTGGCCATCCACACCTCGGTCAGGTCTACGCAAAAGTAGCCCAGAATGCGCTTGTTGAACTGGAAACACACCTCCCGGGGGTCCCGGTCGTGCATCCACTGCTGCTTGGCGTTCTCCACGGTCTGCCCGGTGAACTGGTTCTTCAGCTCAAAGGCGAACACCGGGATGCCGTTTACCGCCAGCACCATGTCCACCGAGTTGTGGGTGGTGTCGGAGTAGAACCACTGCCGGTTGCAGGTGATCTCGTTTTGGGCGTAGCGCTGAGCGTCCTTCTGGTTCAGCGCGGACTCCGGCTGAAAATAGCACACCCGGAACCGTCGTCCCCGGTGCTTGAACCCATACCGCAGCACCGAAAGCAGTCCGTCCGCATCGCAGGCATTGTTAAAGGCCGTGCAGAACTTCCGCACTGGGTTTACCGTGTTCTGCTTTTCAAAAAACGCCCACTCGTTGGGCTGGGTCTTTTGCACAAAGCGGATAAGGGTATCCACAAACAGCCCCAGCTTGGGGTCGTAGCAATCCCCGTTGCGGGTGTAGCCCCCGGCAGGGGAGAGCAGCGCCGCCGCAATATCCGATTCAAACTGCTTTTCGGTGGTGTTGAGGGGCATGGTTAGACCTCCTTTTGAATTATGAAAACATATCAGAAATTCTTTTGACGTCAGCTATGGCGGTGTTTTGTATCTGTTTGGATAAGTCAGAATCTAGGATGGAATTGGAGTAATCTTGATATATGAAATCAAGACACGGGGAAGAATGAATCTTTTGATAATATGTTTTAAAATCCACTTTATTGGCGATGGTTTCGCTGTCGTATAAATGATAAAAAAGCGATGCATATAGAGATTTTACAAATAAATTTTTGAAAAAAGGTGACTGTTCAAAATAAGGAGAGAAAAATGTTACATAATTTCGCACAACACGACTACGAATATAAGGAACAAGGTTATATGTGACTGCAATCAGAGAGATATGTAGGGCCTGTAAAGTGTCTTGAAGAAGAGCGAAAACAGCTTTTTGGGCTAAGGGCGTATCGCTTCCGTCTAACGGACTGCCGTAATGATTGAAGTAATTAGTGACTTTTGTTTCGAATGAGTCAGATGGATTGTCGTTGTCAGAAAACACGATAAAACGTTTCGTTTCATCGAGTATCATGGCATCAAGCTCAGAAAAATTTTTGACAGAAAAAAGTTGGTCAGCTGTAATACTGTCTTTGAAAAAGGATAAGAGGGCTTTTTCACCTGATTCTTTTGGAATAGGCTGTTCTAGACCAAAACATGTAATGGGAAGTAAAATGAACTCCGAGGAAAAATTCTCTAGAATGTTTAAATCATCATAGTAAGAAGAAAGAATTTCTTTTTTCAATAGATTGTAGACTGAATCTGAAATAGAATTCTTTATTGTTTCAGAGAATTTGGCTAGAGGATCATCAACAATATGAATACTTCCTAAAGTTGAAAAGGGATAGTGCTCGTTATGATCTATATCTAAATATGTGCCTCCGGCTAAGAAGTAAGCATTAGAGCCGGTAGGAATATATTGAAGAAATAATTTTACATAGTTTCGTTTTCTGTACCAGAAAAGACCTATTTCATCCATTACATACTGAAAATCATTGGAATGAACAATATCTTTTAATCCTTGCAAAAGTTCTTTATATTCTAATTGAACTTCATGCATTTTGTCAGATAGATATTTGTTACTCAAACTTTTTCACCTCACTTAGTAACTGAGTGGGAATAGAAAGCTCATTATTAAGTAACATCAGTATTTTATTCATGGTACGAACGCAGTCCTTCCAAACAGAGGGAAGTTTTTGCTCATTATCGCTATCTAGAACGAGATGAAACTGATGTGCAGGATTGTCGCACTTTAACAATGAACTTTCACGAATAGCACCCCATAAGCCATGCTCAAAAGAAGAATCATAGTCATAGAATAAGCCATATAATTCTTCTTCTCCAACATCTTTGGCCTTTAAACGAATATTTTGTTTATCGAAATAGGACGTGTCAATATCTATAAATTCCTCGTCACGATATTCGTTGACGAGACATTGTAATAATACATAATTAACGTGACCATCTTTAAAGGAGCAAGGATTAGAGCGTTCACGCTCCATGACAAGTTTATACAGCCCAATGCCGTAATATTGGTATTCGTCCCAAATAGTTGGCTTTTCTTTTTCATGCTTTAGAAGATACTTCATTATAATGTAATCTTCGATGATGTTTCTAATAATACTCCGGCCAGAGATTTCGTTATATAATTGATGCTCAATGAGTTCAGAGATGCGTTTATATGCATAAGTGGCAATTCCACACAAGACTATATTTCGAGTGTTTAAAGGCTCTAAGGTGGATGTGATTTGGTCTAGGTATTCAAAAATTTCATGAAGATAATTTAAATATACTTCTGGGTTTTTTGCTAAGGCCTCATAGTTTATAGTATACAGCTCACAATCGCTCATTTCACTCACCATCTTCCAAAAAAGAGTTAAATTACTTTTGTCGGTTTCACTATCTGATATATTCCCTCTAGCAATTTCCATGCTACGAATTAAAGGGCGAATAGAACGCATTTGTTCATCACTATGTTCAAGAGAGGGATATTTGCAGATTTCGTCAAGAATGTCTTTAGGAGCGTGAGTTCTTCCCTGCATTAACTCAAAGTAAAGAACAACAAAACGGATATCTGTTGCGAACTCTGTTTGGTGATAATATGCATCTTTTAATACGGATTCGATTGAAGCAATCTGCTCCTTATAACCTAAGCTGGTTTGAAAGATCTTGTTAAAGATAGGATAATTTCGATATGTGTAAATAAGGGTAAGTGGTGACAATGATTCTTGTCCTGAAACATGCTCAACAAATTCCCAAAAGAGTTGCTGGTTAACATCTTCTAATGTGAAAATATTCGAAATCGTGGGGAAATTGATATTTGGAAGTGCGTCGTGAAGTTTTTTTAAAATCCAATAGCATTTTTGGAGTCCCTTTGAGCGACCATGTTTCTTTAGAATTAAGCCGATCCAAAGGTACTCTGGAAGTCTTTCGCTGCCCCACGAACTAAGCTGGAGTTTGTCACCGAAAGCATCGTTAAACGGTGTTGTGAATTTTCCTCTTTTGAATTTGTGCTGCTCAAGCGTACTATGTGCGAACATCATGTTTTACACCTCCCTTTTCCCGGTTACAACCTCATAAATCAAACTTTTCTTATAGCTTTCCAACTCTTGCACTAACAGTTCTTTTTTCATGATTAACTTGTTCAATTCTAAAGAGCGTTTCTTAATGTAACTAACGATTTCAATTTGTTCTTCAATAGGAGGAAGCGGAATTGTAAATGCAAGAACTTTGCTAGAACTTGTACAAGCCAGATTTGTGGTTTTGATTGCCGTTACATCAAAATAGGAACGACCAACATCAGAAGCGGTCAAATATTCCAAAAACTCTGGAAGTAAAACAGTTTCATTGGTTTGGACAGCAAATACATGATTCTGATGCAGACAAGGCTCAATTTCACCATGCCAGACACAACCTCTGCCAAGTTTGTCACGGTCGCCGCCTTCGGTCATAAGAACATCACCAGAATGAAGTCTGTATTTCAAATCTTCATCAGGTGTTACTTGGATAGTAGCCAAATCGTTTAAATCAACATAACCGCCCTGCACATTTGCAACTCTTAAATAAGGACGCTCTATTAAGACTGTATCTTTGCTATAACTTTTTCCGAGTGTAATGCCAGATTTGATTGTAGCACAGTGACGTAGTTGAGTTTTTCGCCACTCTTTGGGAATCTCCCCAATCCACTCAATCCCGCTATCCTTCATCTCCCGCTTACCACGCACGCCTTTGGTAACAGCCTGCGTAATAACTGCCTGCTTGAGTTTTTTATATTCTTCAATGCTGAATAAAGATTGTTCAAGGATGGATTGAGTTTGAGAACACTTAAAATCCAAATAATTGGCGATATTTTGCTGTTCGAATAATGGTGGCAAGAGTAATTCAATTTCAGCCATTTCATTGTTCATTATTTTGAAACCGTTTATATCTGCTCGTTTATGATAGAAAGCAATATATTCGAGTGCATATTTCAAATAGCGTAAATCATTCGTATCGTTCTTTGGAGCAAGAGTTCCACAAACATTAGTACAGTTGTGCTTTCCCTCGCGCAAAAAAACTGTTCCAGCATTGACTCCATCCGTCGTCCAAGTGAGTTGACTTTTGTCGAAGTCATAAGTTGAGATATATCCTAGACAGCCATTGTTTTTAGTTTGAGAGGAATAAACAGGATAACCGACCGACGTTAGTTCCTGCTGGGAGATAACTCTGCCACGACCAATATCAAAAATACGTTTTACTTTTGTGAGTTCCCACCCCTCCGGGATCTCCCCGATCCATTCAATGCCGCTGTCTTTCATTTTCCGTGCCATGGTCAGCCCTCCTTATGAAACAGCTCTGCCAGCCCGGCGGAGATATCCTGTTCCAGTGCGGTAATGCGTGCCACGATATCCTCCACGGCTTCCGGTGCCTGATACTCATAAAAATAGCGGGTCATGGGGATCTCGTAGCCCACCTTGGTCTTGCTGTGGTCGATCCATGCGTCGGGGGCGTAGGGCAGGACTTCGCGGGCAAAGTAGGCGTCAATATCCTGCACCAGCGGTACGTTTTCAGTGTCCCGCAGGCTGGTGTCCGGCACGGGCTTGCCGCGCTTCAGGAGGATGTTGCCTGCCTCGTCCCGCTGGGGGCGCTCCACCACGATCTTGTTGTAGCCGAACTCCACGCTCTCGAACACCTTGCTCTCGCAATAGATGCCGTTTTTGTCGCCGTACACCTTGCCGTTAGCAAACTCGCCGTAGGCGGTGACGATCAGCTCCCGGCAGGTGTCGGTGATGTCGTTGCGCTTGGTGCCGATGCTCTTGCGGCGGGGTTCAAAGCAGTGGCTGGCGTCAATAAGCTGCACCTTGCCCGCACGGTGGGCGGGCTTATCCTTGCTGAGCACCCAGATGTAGGTGGAGATGCCGGTGTTCATGAACATATCGGTGGAAAGCTGGATGATGCAGTCCAGCCAGTCGTTTTCCAGAATATACTGCCGGATGTTGCTGGGCCCGCTGCCGGCGTCGCCGCTGAACAGGGGAGAGCCGTTCTGGATAATGGCCATCTTGCCCTTGTTTGCCAGCTTGGCAAGGCCGTTCAGCACAAAAAGCTGCTGACCATCGCTGATCTTAGGCAGACCGGGCGCAAAACGTCCCATCTCGCCCCGGGCGGCTTCGGCTTCCACCGCTTTCTGCTCTCGCTTCCAGTCAATGCCGAAGGGCGGGTTGGAGATGATGTACTGGAAGGTGAACCCGGGGAACTGATCCTCCGACAGAGTATCACCGAACCGCATATTGTTGGGGTCACCGCCCCGGATCATCATGTCCGCCTTGGCGATGGCAAAGGTGGAGGGATTGAACTCCTGCCCGAAGCAGGTCACCTCAATATCGCTGTTCAGCTCGTGGATGCGTTCTTCCATGCAGCTCAGCATCTGGCTGGTGCCCATGGCCATATCGTAAACGGTCATGCTGCTGGTATCGAGGTCGGCTTCGGACAGCAGCAGGTCGGTCATCAGGTAGATGATATCCCGGCTGGTGAAGTGGGCTCCGGCTTCCTCGCCAAAGCTCTCAGAGAACCGCCGCACTAGGTCCTCGAAGATGTAGCCGCAGTCCACCGCGCTGATCTTGTCCGGGCCAAGATATCCCTTCTCAGAGCCGAACTCCTTGATAACGAGGTAGAGGGTGTTGCTCTCTACCATCCGCTTGATGATGTTGTCAAAGTCGAACTTTGCCAGCACATCCTGTGCGTTGGCAGAAAAGCCGGACAGGTAATCCCGGAAGTTGGACTCAATGTTGTCCGGGTCTGCCAGCAGGGTCTCGAAGGTGAAGCGGCTGGTGTTATAGAACTGGTAACCGGAGGCTTTCTGCAAAAAAGCCATCGATGACCTGCAGCTTTTTCACCTTTTCGTAGGTGTCCAGCACTGCCTGATGGGTGGGCAGCAGGCAGTCGTGGAATCGCTTCACCACGGTCATGGGCAGAATGACCAGACCGTACTCGTGGGGCTTGAACGGCCCCCGCAGCATATCGGCCACGTTCCAGATCATGGTGGCTTTTTCGGCAATGTTGGCACCTACGGCGGTGATCTTATCGTTTGGCATACGTTGCTCCTTGCTTTTTGTGATAGGTGGACATCCTGATTTTACAACAATGGGTGTCCTATAAAGTGGACGGAAGATTGCTTTTCCTGAAAAATGATTCTTGCATCTATTGTACCACGGATTTTGCGGAATGACTATATTTTGCCAAAAAGAAATACCCGCCTGAAAACCAGACGGGCATACTGTAAATCAAATCATCTGAAAATACCGCCATAAGAATTGCCCGAGATTTTGTTAAAGCTGTCGAGCCGCCATGATATGCTCTGTGCAAAGGATTAGAACAAGGGGAGGGCATCAGGATGTACGAAAAAAATTCTTTGAGGATTTTTTATTGTCACTTTGCTGCAATTTTTCTCTGATTCTTCGTCAGAATGCAGAAAATGCGGAAACCGCTTGATTTAACTCGGTTTCCATACTAGAATGGAAACCGGAAAGAAAACTTCGGTTTCCAGAAGGAGGATGCTCATGCAGGAGGATCTCAGCGCCCTTGTGCGCACGCAGGCCATGCAGTTATTCCGTCAACAGGGGCTGCATTTCACCATGCAGCAGGTGGCAGAGCCGCTGCACATCAGCAAAAAAACCATCTACACTGTTTACCCCTCCAAGGAGGCCCTTCTGCTGGACATGGTAGACCACGCCTTTGCGGACATCCATCGCTGCAAGCAGGAAATTCTGGCAGGCAGCGGTACTTTGCAGGAAAAACTCCGGGCGGTCATCATTGCCATGCCGGCAGAATACGCTGCGCTGGACCTGCGGCAGATGAAGGAGCTGGACGAGAAGTATCCGGTGGTGGCGGCGCGGGTGCGCAGTCAGTTGGAAAACGGCTGGGAGCCCACCATGGCGCTGCTGGAGCAGGCTGTGGCTGAAGGGGTCATGCGTCCGGTATCCCTGCCGGTGCTGCGGCAGATGATCACCGCATCCATTGAGAGCTTTCTGGCCGACCGCAGTCTGGCAGAAAGCGGAGTGCAGTATGTGGCTGTACTGGAGGAAATGATCTCGATCTTACTGGAAGGAGTGCTGCCACGATGAAACACAGCTTTTGCGAGGACTGGGAGTTTACACGACACTGGACGGAAGCCTTTGGCAAGGGGCTGCCGGTGCCAAAACAACAAGCCGTCCGCTTGCCCCATACCTGCCGGGAGGTGCCGCTGCACTATGCCTCTCCGGCCGATTACGAGATGGTTTGCGGCTACCGCAAGCGGTTCCGGGTGCCGCCGGTACAGGCTGCGCCCCGGCTGTTCGTCCGCTTTGACGGAGCCGCCCATCAGGCGGTGGTGCGGGTCAACGGCAGGGTTGCCGGGCAGCACCGGGGCGGCTATACCGGCTTTGCGGTGGAAATCACCGACCTTGTGGACCGGGAGGCTGAAAATCTGCTGACCGTGCAGTTGGACACCCGGGAAGACCCGGCCATTCCGCCCTTTGGCTTTGTCATCGACTACCTGACCTACGGTGGGCTGTACCGGGAGGTCTGGCTGGAAGCCACGGCAGAAAGCCGCCTGACAGATTTATTCGTGTACACGCCCACCCTGCATGAGGCTGTGGTGCAGTGGACCGCAGAGCTTGCGCCCGCAGCCGCAGCGGTCCGCATCCGGCTGGAGACCGCAGACGGCACCCTGCTGGCAGAGCAGACTGCACAGGCAGCAGAAACCGGGAAGATGCAGCTTTCTGTGCCGGATGCACAGCCGTGGGATACAGAGCACCCGGTTTTGCATCATGCCATTGCAGAGCTTTTGAACGCAGCGGGGCAGCCCATCGACCGCAAACAGGTGGTCTTTGGTTTCCGCACGGCGGAGTTCCGGGCAGACGGCTTCTACCTTAACGGCAAAAAGACCTTTCTGCGGGGCTTGAACCGGCACCAGAGTTACCCTTACATCGGCTATGCCGCCCCGGAAAGCCTGCAGCGGGAGGATGCCCGCATTTTGCAGGAGGAGCTGCACTGCACCGCCGTGCGCACCAGCCACTACCCCCAAAGTCCGTATTTTCTGGACGAGTGCGACCGGCGGGGGCTGCTGGTGTTCACTGAATTGCCGGGCTGGCAGCACATCGGGGACGACAACTGGAAGGACGCCGCCTGCGAGATGCTGCAGGAGATGATCCTGCAGAACCGCAATCATCCCAGCATCATTCTGTGGGGCGTGCGCATCAACGAGAGCGTGGACGACGATGCCTTCTACACCCGCACAAATCAGATTGCCCATCAGCTGGACCCCAGCCGCGCCACCTCCGGTGTGCGGTATCTGGAAAAAAGTAACCTGCTGGAGGATGTCTACGCCTACAATGATTTTTCCCACAACGGCGTAACGCCCGGCGCAAAGCCCAAAAAGGACGTGACTCCGGATATGGGCAAGGCGCTGCTCATCTCGGAGTGCAACGGTCACATGTACCCCACCAAGGCCTTTGACGACGGCCCGCACCGGCAGGAGCATGCTTTGCGGCACGTCCGGGTACAGAACGCCGCCTATGCCAGCGGGGAACACGCCGGGTGCTTCGGCTGGTGTATGTTCGACTACCAGACCCACAAGGACTTCGGTTCCGGGGACCGCATCTGCTACCACGGCGTGCTGGACAGCTTCCGCAACCCCAAATTGGCGGCTGCGGTCTATGCCAGTCAGGGGGATGCTGACCCGGTGCTGGCGGTCAGCTCCTCCATGGACATCGGCGATAACCCCGCCGGGCAGCTGGGCACAGCCTACGTTTTCAGCAATGCCCAGCAGGTCAGGCTGTACAAAAACGATGTGTTTGTCACCGCCCTGCGCCGCAGCGAGTGGACGGCGCTGCCCCACCCGCCCTTTGTGATGGACGATCCCATTGGCGAGCTGCTGGAAACGCAGGAGCATTTTTCGCCGTCCAAAGCGGCCGCTGTGCGGGATTGCCTGCTGGCTGCCGGGAAATACGGGCTGCCGGGGCTGCCGCTGGCCTACAAGGTCAAATTCGGCTGGTGTATGCTGCGCTACAAAATGACCTTTGCAGACGGCGTGGCGCTTTACGGCAAATATGTGGGCAACTGGGGCGGCGAAGCCACCCGCTGGCGGTTCGATGCCGTGCAGGACGGCACCGTGGTGCGCAGCGTGACCCTTTGCCCCAGCGCAAAGCTGCACTTGGAAGTCAAGGTCAGCCGGACGGCTCTTCGGGAAAAAGATACTTACGATATGGCGGCTGTCCGGGTGCGCGTTCTGGACGAGAACGGCACCCCAGCCCCTTACGCGCAGTTCCCGGTGCAGTTTGCGGTGGATGGCAGCGCCGCCCTTGTGGGCCCGCAGACGGCGGTGGCCGAAGGCGGCATGACCGGAACCTATCTGCGCACTGTAGGCGCTGCCGGAGAAGCCGTGTTGACCGTTTCTGCACCGCAGACCCAGCCCGTTGTGCTGCGGTTCACCATTGAAAAGGAGGACGCTGTATGGAACTGACCCTGAAACAAAAAACCGCATTCGGCATTGGTGCCGTGGGCAAGGATATGGTATACGCCCTGTCGGCTTCTTACGTCATGTATTATTATCAGGATGTGCTGGGGCTTTCGGCAAGCTTTGTGGGCGTCGTGCTCATGGCTGCCCGGTTCTTTGATGCCTTCAACGACCCCTTTATGGGCGTTCTGGTGGCAAAGACCCGCACCCGCTGGGGACGTTTCCGTCCGTGGATCTTTTCCGGCACGCTGCTCAATGCGCTGGTGCTCTACGCCCTGTTTGCCGCCCCGGTGCTGGACGAAGCAGCGCTGATGGGCTATTTCAGCGTGGTGTACATCCTGTGGGGCGTCACCTATACCATGATGGATATTCCGTACTGGTCCATGATCCCCGCCGTGACCCGCACGCCCAAAGACCGGGAGAACCTCTCCATGGTGGGGCGTACCTGTGCAGGCGTTGGCTCTGCCCTCATCGCCATGTTCACCATGCTGCTGGTGGGAGCACTCGGCGGCGACAGCGAGCGCGCTGGCTTCCGCTGGGTGGCATTGATCGTAGCGGTAATTTTTGCAGTGACAGAGCTGGTGTGCTGCATTTCCATGAAAGAAACCACCCCCAGTGAGATGAAGACCGCCACCGTAAAGGAGATGTTCTCCGCCCTGTTCCGCAACGATCAGGCTATGGTAGTGGTGGGCAGCATTGTGCTGATCAACTCGGCGCTGTACCTTACCTCCAACTTCATCATCTATTTCTTCAAGTACGACCTTGGCGGTGCAGGCTGGAAAGCCACCTACACCCTGTTTTCCACCGTGGGCGGTGCGGCTCAAATTCTGGGCATGATGGTGCTTTACCCCTTGCTGCGCAAAAAATTCAGCAGCACGCAGGTATTTCACCTGAGCCTTGTACTGGCGCTGTGCGGCTACGGCACGCTGCTGGTGTTCTGCCTGACCGGGCTGTCCCACAGCCTTGCCCTGCTGTGCATCCCGGGCGTGGTGGTATTTGCCTGCAACGGGATGCTGAGCGTGCTGACCACCCTGTTCCTCTCCAACAGCGTGGATTACGGGCAGCTCAAGACCGGCCGCCGGGAGGAGAGCGTTATCTTTTCCATGCAGACCTTTGTGGTCAAGGCTGCCTCCGGCGTGGCGGTATTCCTGACCGGCATCGGGCTGGACCTCATTGGCCTTGTGGGCAACACGGAGGAGACCGGCCCCGTAGCGGTGCAGAGCGCCGGTACCCTGCTGGGTCTGCGCCTGATGATGACCGTGCTGCCCATGCTGGTGCTGGCAGGTGTGCTGGTGCTGTTCCGCCGCAAGTTCGTTCTGACCGATGCCCGCGCTGCCGAAATCAGCGCACAGCTCCACGGGGAGGAAACGCACCATGACTGAAATGCTGCACTGGTACGCAGAGACCACCGGCGGCGTACGGCAGGGCGATGCCCCGGTGCACCCGGGCTGCGGTGCGCTGCATCTTTCCGCCGACCTGCCCGCCGGGACACTGAAAACCGTGCGTGCCGCGCTGCCGTGGTCGATGGAAGCAGACGAGCGTCTGTTCATGAACGGCTACCAGACATGGACCTACAGCCCGGAGCTAAACCGGAACGGCAAGCTGCGCGGCACCGATCACATCCACGGCTTTCTGCGCAAGAAATACGCCTCTGACCGCTACGGCGATTATCACTTTGTACCTTACGGGCATCAAAAAGGGCAGAGCCACGGCTTTTCCTACTGCTATTTCCGCAAGGGCAAGCAGTTTCGGCTGGTGGCATCGTTGGACGAGAAGCCGGGCTACACCATCCTCCGCTACGACAGCGGCAAAGCCCTGCTGACGCTGGAACGGGACTGCGCCGGGGTGGAGCATCCCGGCGGCAACGTTGCCCTGTTCGACCTGTTTTTTGCCGAGGGCAGCGAGGCCGAGGTGTTCGACGGCTGGTTTCAGGCTATGGGCATCAAGCCCCGGACCGAAAAGAAGCTGGCGGGCTATTCCAGCTGGTACAACCGCTATCAGGACATCACCGAGGACACCATCCGGGAGGACCTGACCGGATGCCGCAGCCTGCTTTGCCCGGGAGACCTATTTCAGATCGACGATGGCTGGGAGCCCAAGGTGGGCGACTGGCTGGAAACAGATGCACAGAAATTCCCCCACGGGCTGAAAGGCATGGTGGAGGAAATTCACGCCGCCGGATTTCAGGCTGGGCTATGGCTTGCGCCCTTTGTGTGCGAAAAGAACTCTGCCCTTTTCCGGCAGCACCCGGACTGGCTGCTGAAAGTGGACGGCAAACCGTGGTGCTGCGGCAGTAACTGGAGCAGTTTCTATGCGCTGGATATCGACAACCCAGCCGTGCTGGACTATCTGCGCAGGGTGTTCGACCGGGTGCTGAACGACTGGGGCTTCGACCTTGTCAAGCTGGATTTTCTGTACGGCGCTGCGCCCTTTGGCAACGCCCGCGAGAGCCGGGCAGGCCGGATGTACCGTGCTATGGAGCTGCTGCGCAGCTGGTGTGGACAAAAGACCATCCTCGGCTGCGGCGTACCTGTGATGCCCGCCTTCGGACTGGTGGATTACTGCCGTGTCAGCTGTGACGTAGGGCTGGACTGGGACGATGTGTGGTATATGCGCCTGTTCCATCGGGAGCGGGTGTCCACAAAGCAGGCCATCAACAACACGGTATTCCGGCGGCAGCTCAATGGCCGTGCCTATGGTAGCGACCCGGATGTGTTCTTTCTCCGGGAGGAAAACTGCAAGCTGACGGCAGAGCAAAAACGCACCCTTGCCACGGTCAATGCCCTGCTGGGCAATGTATTCCTTACCTCGGATATGCCGTCCCGCTACACGGATGCGCAGCGGGCAGAGTATCGCCGTCTGCGCAGGGTGTTTGAACATGCAAAACAGGTAGAAGTAGAGACAGAAAATGGTGTGATTACGATCCGGTATTCTCTGGATGAGAAACGTCAAGAGCTGCGGTGCAGTGCTATTTATAGAGAATAATGAGGGCGTAAAATCAGCTTCACTCTTTTTCGTTGGCCAGATGTTTCTTTATGTGAAACGCAACGAACGTCTTCATCAGAAAGTGGCTCACGCCGAAAGCTGTATAAGCAGATAAAATGAAAACGCCGCCAGCGTACCGTGTGATGATTTCACATGATACGCTGACGGCGTTTTTGCGCTATGAGGGGCGTAACATCCAAATTCTACACTGAACCCGCCCTCGACCTGTTTTCAAGGACGAAAACGGTTCAGACTGTAAAATGATGTCAAAACAATATTGGACGAATCACCGAACTATATTACTGGACTTTTGACATCAAGAGTACGCATTCCACATGTTTCGTCCTCGGGAAAAGATCCACCGGCTGCACCTTTTCTGCATGATATCCATTCTGCTCCAGCCATGCGGCGTCTCGGGCGGCGGTGGCAGGGTTGCAGCTGACATACACCACCCGGCGGGGTGCCATGCGTACCACGGCAGACAGTGTGGCTTCGTCGCAGCCCTTGCGGGGCGGGTCCAGCATTACGATGTCCGGGTGCAGGCCCTCGGCGGCCAGCTGGGTGGCAGCCTGGCCGGCATCGGCGCAGAAGAAGCGGCTCTTGGCAGCTACGGCCTCGCCCATGCGGGCAGCGTTGGCCTTGGCGCTCTCGATGGCCTCCGGCACGATCTCTACGCCGATCAGCTCCCGGCATTGACCTGCCATGGAAAGGCCAATGGTGCCCATGCCGCAGTAGAGATCCAGCAGTGTGTCGTCCGGGGTCAGCTGCGCGTACTGCGCGGCAACCCCGTACAGCCGCTCGGCGGCTAGCGTGTTGACCTGATAGAAGGACAGCGGCCCCAGACGCACCGGTACGCCGCAGAGAGTGTCCTCAATGTAGCCCGGACCGTACAGGATATGGTTCTCGCTGCCCAAAATGACGTTGGTGTTTTTGGCATTGACGTTGAGCAAAATAGTGCTGATAGCCGGAAACTGCTCCCGCAGCACGGTGCAAAGCTGCTCTGCGTGGGGCAGTTTTGCCCGGGTGCATACAAGGCACACCATGATCTGCCCGCTGTGCGCACCGCGCCGCAGGAAGATGTGCCGCACCAGACCTTTGCCGCTCTGCTCATCGTAGGGGCGGATGCCCTGCTGTGCAAAAAAGGCGCACAGCGCATTGCCGATCTCGTTCAGCACGCTGGGCTGCAGCTTGCAGTCCGGGCAGGGGACGATGCGGTGGGTGCGTCCGGCGAAAAAGCCGATGCAAGGCGCACCGCTCTTGTCCACGCCCACAGGGAACTGCACCTTGTTGCGGTAGCGGTCCACCTCCGGGGAGGGCAGGATATCCAGCACCGGAACCTCCAGCCCGCCGATACGGCGGAAGGCATCCAACACGCTTTCCTGTTTGGCGCGCAGCTCTGCGGCGTAGTCCAGATGCCGCAGGCTGCACCCGCCGCAGGGGCCTGCTACCGGGCAGTCCACCGGAATGCGGTCCGGCGAGGGGGTGAGCAGCTCGTCCAGAATGCCAAAGGCATACCGGCCGCAGTCCTTTACAATGCGCACCCGGGCTTCGTCCCCCGGAGCAGTGCCGGGTACGAACACGGCCTCGCCATCGGCACTGTGTGCAACGCCGCTGCCGTCGCTGGAAAGGCGCTCAATGCGCAGGGTCAGGATCTGGTTTTTCTGTAAAGGCATGGTTTCTCCTTGTGTGATGGGCTCAGGTTACAGTTGGGCAGGGCCTGCCGGGTCGGCGTCCTGCTGGGCGGCAAAATACTTGCTGGGCGGCACGCCCTTGGCGCGCTTGAACACCCGCGAGAAGTAGAACTGGTCAAAGAAGCCTACCGACACCGCCACCTCCGCAATGGAAAGGTTGCCTGCGCGCAGCAGCTTGCAGGCTTCGTTGATGCGGTACTCGGTCAGGTAGTCGATGGGGCTTTTGCCCACGTTCAACATGAACACCCGGTACAGGTGGCTGCGGGAAACCCCCACACTCTTGGCTACATCATCAATGGAGATGTCGTGGGAGTAGTTGAACTGGATGTACTTGATGGCGTTCAGCACATACTGGCTGGAAGAGGAGGCCGTGTGAGGCTTGCCTGCACTGGTCTCCCGCATCAATGCGGCGATGAACAGGTACAGATACCCCACCATGGCGGCCTCGTCCTGCGGCTGCAATCCGCGGGAGGAATAGATGTTGTTCAGGGCTGCCCGCATCCCGTCCGGGTCGCTGGTGTGGTGCACGGGGGCATCGTCCGTAAAGGGCAGTTGCGCAGCAAGCTTGTGGGCACAGGCACCGTTAAAGCCCACCCAGCTGTACTCCCACGGCTGCTGCTCGTCGGCGGTGTAGCGGATCAGCTGGCTGGGGCGGGCGAAGAACAGATCGCCCTCGCTTACCTCCCAAGTGCGGCCGCCTACCTCAAAGATGCCCTTGCCGGATACCACCAGATGGATCAGGTAGTGGTCGCGGATACCGGGACCCCATGTCTGCCCCGGAGCGCAGCGCTCCAGGCCGCAATTGAAGATGGACAATTCAATGTTGTTGGTATAGTTCTGCTTAAAGGATTGCTTATAAACGTCTGGCATGGCAGCTTTACCTCCGTCCTGTCACATTCTGCACCCAGTATACCATAGAACGCCCTGCAAATTCAACAAAAGTACATCTTATTCTTTGCAACTGACGCCGAAATTTGGATTTTTAGGTCAAATAAATTGAAAAAAAGCCCGAAATGCTTTACAATAGGCAAAAAGAGCAGAATCGTTCATTCTGGAGGGGAGGAGCTGTCATGGCCACCAGTGCACAACTCAGAAAACAGATCCTGCAGGGCAGCTGGGACGCCGCACTTGCTGCACTTTACGGGACAGACCCGGCGGTGCTGCACCGGCAGCGCGGGCGCTATGCGGCCGCGCTGGAGCAGTTCGAGCTGTATTTCGGCCCAGGGCGGCAGGTGCAGGTGTACTCTGCACCCGGGCGCGCAGAGCTGGGCGGCAACCACACGGATCATCAGGGGGGCTACGGCCTTGCGGCGGCGGTCACGCTGGATCTGGTGGCGGTGGCGGCCCGCAACACAGATGGCTATGTGCGGGTCAAGTCCCGGGGGTTCAACAAGCTGGATGTCATTGATCTTGCCACCGCAGAGCCGCAGGCAGGGGAGAGCACTCACTCGGCCAGTTTGATCCGCGGCATTGCCGAGGGCTTCCGCGCGGTGGGCAAGCAGATCGGAGGCTTTGATGCCTATACTGCCAGCGATGTGCTGCGCGGCTCCGGGCTGTCCAGCTCGGCGGCGTTTGAGATGGGCATGGCCTTCATCTGGAACGAGGTATACAGCACCGGGCTAACCCCGGCGGAGCTGGCAGGCATCTGCCAGTATGCGGAAAACACCTATTTCGGCAAGCCCAGCGGTCTTTTGGATCAGCTGACCAGTGCGGTGGGCGGCATTATCTTTGCGGATTTTGCAGAACCGCGCACCCCAAAGATCGAAAAGCTCCATGCAGACGGTCTGCTGCCGGAAGGAATGTTCCTCTGCGTCACCGATACCCGGGGCAGCCACAGCGAACTGACCGGCGAGTTTGCAGCCATCCGGCAGGAGATGGAGCAGGTGGCCGCCTGCTTTGGTAAGCCGTTGCTGGGTCAGGTGGAACAGACGGCATTCTGGGCGGCACTGCCTGCCCTGCGCAGCCGCTGCGGAGACCGTGCGGTGCTGCGGGCGATCCATTATTTTGAGGAGAATGCCCGCACGCTGGCACAGCGGGATGCGCTTTATGCAAAGCAGTTCCCCGTGTTTGCAGGTCTGGTGAAGCAGAGCGGACAGGCTTCCTTTGCACTGTGCCAGAACGTGTACTGCACAGCGGATGTGCGGCATCAGGGGCTGTCGGTGGCGCTGGCTTTGAGCCAGAGCATTCTGGAAGGCACCGAGGGCGCGTGGAGGATGCAGGGCGGCGGCTTTGCAGGCACCATCCAAGCCTATGTGCCCGGGCGGCTGCTCGGGCGGTATCATGAAGTCATTGAGCGGGTGTTCGGGCAGGGCAGCTGCCATGTGCTGCGCCTACGGGAGCAGGGTGCAGTCCGTGTGATCTGAACAAAACAAAAAGCCGTGCATGGCCGGAATACTCCGGGATGCACGGCATATTTTTATGGCTTACTGTTGCAGCGAAAAAGGCTGAGGAAGAGAGTTCTCGACCGGCTGGGTGTTTCTCTGCTGTGCACTATCCAGATACTGGACGGCAGTGACGGTAGCCTCGCGGGTGATGCCAAGCAGGCGGCCGATCTGCTGAGAGAGCTTGATCCCGGTCTGCACACCTGTCTTGATCATGCGGAAAAGCAGCATGGGCACAAAGGTGAAGGAAAACGAGATCAGCCCACCGTTCCAGAAGAAATCATTCAAGTGCAGATTGTCAAAAAAGCTGCCGACAGCATCGCCGAATTCGCTGCCGCCAAAGGCAGCGCGCTGCTCCTCGGGGGAGAGGGCTGCGTAGGAAGAGGGCAGCTGAAGCTTTTTCATAAATAAGAACACTCCTTTCCGGGTCGATCGAAGATCAGCACAGAGCTACCAGTGTGGGCAGGCAATTTTGCTGATCGGCCTCCTGTGCGGCCTGTTTGTCAGCCTTATACTGGTCAACGGCATCCTTGAGCTCGGTCACAAAACCCTTGAGGGAAAGATAAATGCTACGTGCCTGAATATAGGCGTAGTAACCGCCCAGACCGGCCAGACCGACCGTGGCGACCTTGCTCCAAGTGTTCAGCTTGCCCCAGTAGTGCCCAATTGCATCACCAACACCCAAACCATCGTTCAGGGCATTCTGCATACCGGAAACTGCAGCCTGGAACGCATAGCGGCCCATCATGCCCAGCAGGTTTACCGTGGCATTGATGCCAAAGGCCATCACCTGCTCCGGAGTGATGTTGATAGAAAGGGCACCGCCCTCGGTATAGGTCATCTCCTCGGCAGAGAGCACAGAGCAGCAGGCGGGCAGCTGCAGCGGGCGCTGATATGTATGATCCATGATGGAAAACTCCTTTCGCACACAGAACTCCCCAAGGGGCAGTTCATCTAGTAACTAAATTGTAGCATATCTGCACAAAAATGACAAGAGAGCGCGGGTTTGAAAATCATGATACTTTTGTGAATATATTGTGAC
>OKSC01001722.1_pt1 | contig 20723 bp, 17 predicted proteins | sample 1601161 | NCBI WGS metagenome assembly OKSC01 (sample SAMEA3541552, study PRJEB24748) | human gut metagenome | biome: human gut; feature: human-associated habitat; material: faeces | place: China | collected 2012
CGCATGGCCGTGAGCAGGGCAATGCCCATGAAATATTCGTCCCAGTTGATGTAATCGCTGCGTTTCATCGCGGAAAAACCTCCTTCTGATCGAAACGGGCCTGCCGCTTGACAAACCCGGCAAAATGGTGTATAATATATATTCAGTATGATCAGCTGACGGCAGCGGCGTATAGTCCGCGCGGCCTGATGGCTGATGGTAAATCCTGCAAAGGAGACTAGCTATGGGAAGCAAGAATAAAAGAAAGAATATGACGGAGGCCGTTACCGACACCCGTAAGGATACATACGACTGGATACAGTGCCTTATCAGCGCGCTGATAATCTGCGTGCTGCTGTTTGTGTTCGTGATACGCGTCGTTGATGTGCGCGGTACATCCATGTGGCCGACGCTTCAGAACGGCGACAAGATGCTGGTGTCCGATCTGTTCTATAAGCCGAAGCAGGGCGACATCGTCGTTTTCAAGAAGGACGAGTACGATCCCGACAAGGCGCTGGTCAAGCGCGTGATCGCGGTCGAGGGGCAGGAGGTCAATATTGACTTCGCAAACGGCCTTGTATATGTGGACGGCGAGGTCATCGAAGAGGCGTATATAAACGAGGCGACGCAGAAGAAGCTCGACTTCATCGGCCCGCAGACCGTGCCCGAGGGCTGCGTGTTCGTCATGGGCGATAACCGCAACGCCTCCACCGACAGCCGCGACAAGCGCATCGGCATGGTTGACGAGCGGCTCATAATCGGCAAGGTGTATATGGTCATCTACCCGCTGAGCGAGTTTGGAGTTGCCAAATGACGCAGAACAACGGCTTTGAAAAAATGAATATCCAGTGGTTCCCCGGCCACATGACCAAGGCACAGCGCATGATAGAGGAAAACCTCGCCATGGTGGACGCGGTGTGCGAGATACTGGACGCGCGCATCCCGTATTCGAGCCGCAATCCGGATATAGACCGGCTGGCGGGTGATAAGCCGCGCCTTGTTATACTCAACCGCGTTGATCTTGCAGACCCGCAGATGACCGCGCGCTGGAGAAAGTATTTTGAATCGTGCGGACTTGCGATCCTGGAGACCGACGCGAAAAGCGGCAAGGGCGTTGGAAGCTTTGCGCCCGCGGTGAGACGGCTGCTGAAGGACAAGCTCGCGGCGTATGAAGCCAAGGGGCAGGTCGGCCGCCCGCTGCGCGTGATGATCCTCGGCATTCCGAACGTCGGGAAATCGACCTTTATCAACAGGGTCGCCGGCCGCAAGGCGGCGATAGCGGGGGACAAGCCCGGCGTCACGCGCGGCAAGCAGTGGATAAATATCGATCAGGGGCTCGACCTGCTGGACACTCCGGGCATACTCTGGCCGAAGTTTGACAGCCAGGAGGTCGGCGAGATGCTGGCCATCACGAACGCGATAAAGGCGGACGTGCTGGATAAAGAGACGCTCGGCGCAAACTTCATGCTGCGCCTGCGCGAGCTGTACCCGAAGGCGATAGAGGAGCGCTATAAGTTCGTGCCCGATCCGGATATGAACGGCTTTGAGCTGCTGGAGCAGGCGGCAAAGAAGCGCGGCTTTCTCGTTTCACGCGGCGAGTATGACATTGAGAGAATGGCGAACACTCTGCTCAAGGAATACCATGAGGGCAAGCTCGGCCGCCTGACTTTGGAGGCTCCGAATGACTGAGCTCTGGGAACTGGAAAATGAAATTTACGCCGAGGGCTTCAGCCTTATCTGCGGCGTTGACGAGGCCGGGCGCGGACCGCTTGCGGGCTATGCCGTGCCAGAAGGAGGAAAACGAGCGTAGCGAAGTTAAAAGCGCCAAAACCATCCGCATGTCGCTTTCGCGGGAACAACCTCCGGCCCGCGTTGAGCGGGCGCAGCAAGAACAAGACTTTACGGCGCAAAAACACGCGCCGTTTAGGCTGTGGCGGCTTGGCAAACAGCAAGCTGTCTGCCCTCGCCTGCGGACGCCTTTACAGCCCCCCCCCGCTCCGGGCGCGCGTTTCCTCGGTCTCTCTTTTTCCGTTGCGAACGATAATGCGGATTTTTTTCCGTCAAAAACGGAGCTGACCCGCAAATATTCCAATCCGTTGTTCGTATTTCATTCCGCTTCGTCCCGAACCGAGCCGCCGGCTTTGCGCAATTTTTCGATAAGCTCCGCTGCGCGGCTTTCGCGGATCGCGAGCCGCATCGTGCAGAGGTTGTCGAAGGTCTGCTCCTCGATGCGCGGCTGCTGCTCCTTGACGACCCGCATGATGGCGTTCATCGCCACATAGGGGAAATCCACCCGCACCGTGCGGTCCACCGTCAGCTCCACGATTTCGGCCGCCGCGATGGCCTCGGCCAGCACCCGGTCGAAGCCGATCTCTCCGGCGTTGTCCGTCAGGTACACCAGCTTCCCGCCCCGGCGTAAATCCCGGCAAAAGTAAGCGTACACCTGCTCGTCCAGCTCCATTTCCAGCGCCTTATCCAGCATTTCCTCCAGCTTTTCAAAGCTGACCTGCCCCTGCAAGGCGGAAAAGTCCAGATAATTCCCCAGAATGGCGAATTGCAGCCCCGCAAGAACCGGGTCCCTGGACTCCGTCACCCTTTTCCGGATCATGGGGAGCCGCTCCAGCACGAAGTGGTTGGAATCCAGCTTTTCCTGACGGAAGCGGTCGTAGTCAAGGCCGTACATGTCGTGAAGCAGATCGGCGATCTGCGGCCCGAACCACGGGGAGGGCACCCCCTCCGGCGCATTAATGCACAGCTTCATGATCTCTTTGGCAAAGGCCATTGCCTGCTCCTCCGTCCCCAGCGTCTGGGCAAGGGCGATGTTCCGCCGTAGAAGGCATTGCAGGCAGTAAGTGTCGATGGAAATACTCATGGAACCTCCGTAACGTTTACAGCTTCAGCAAATCCGTAAAGCTGTCGATTTTCCCGGCGTACCCTGCCGGGGTGCCGAAGCCGTAGCTTGCCCAGAGGAAGGGAACGCCCGCCTCCACTGTGGCCTCGTAATCCCCCTGGGTGTCGCCGATGTAGGCGCAGGAGGTGATGTTGTATTTCTCCATCAGTGTGCGGATGGTCTTTCCCTTGCTGGTGCCAGTGTCGCCGAAGCACAGATGGCCGGTAATGCAGCCGGTCAGCCCCAGCTTGGATATGCACAGCTCCGGGTAGCCCTGCTGGCTGTTGCTGACGATGAACAGGCGGTGCGTCTTCGCCAACTCTTCCATCGTCTCCCGGACGCCGGGGTAGCCGATGTGACAGGGGTTTTCGTGGAGGTGGCGGTTTTCCGTCTCCATGCACCGCGCCATCAGGGCGTAGCGCTCTTTTTCCGGAAAGTCGGCAAACAGAACGTCGGCGATTTCCGTCATCACCCGGCCGAACAGGGGTTTCAGGGTTTCCGCCGTGATGCAGTACCGGGAAAGCCCTTCCTTTTCCAGCTGGATGTTGTACCCCTCCGCCACCAGCGCCCGGGAATCCCAGAGGGTGCCGTCAATGTCAAAAATCAGACTCTCGTAATTCATGTTTCCTCCAGATGCCGCTGGATGCGGCCGATGATCATGTCCAGCGCCACCAGATTTTTTCCGCCCTCGGGGACGACGATGTTGGCATACTTCTTGCTCGGCTCCACGTACCGCTCGTGCATGGGCTTGACCGTGTCCTGATACTGCTTCAGTACGCTTTCCAGGGTTCTTCCCCGCTTGTTCACGTCCCGCTTGATGCGGCGGCACAGGCGGATGTCCGCGTCGGTGTCCACGAAAATCCGGATGTCCATGAGGTTGCGCAGTTCCTCGTTCTCGAAGATCAGAATGCCCTCCACGATGATGACCTTTTTCGGCACGATGTGAATGGTCTGCTCCGACCGGTTATGGATGGTGAAGTCGTACACCGGGCATTCGATGGCGTGCCCCCGGCGCAGCTCTTCCAGATGGTAGACCATCAGGCTGGTGTCGAAGGCGGCAGGCTCGTCGTAATTGAGCTGACTGCGCTCCTCGTAGGTCATGTCGTCGTGGCGCTTATAGTAGTTGTCGTGGCTGATGACCGTGACCATGCCCTCAAAGCGGGAGATCAGATTGTTCATCAGGGTGGTTTTGCCGCTGCCCGTGCCGCCCGCAATGCCGATGACCAGAATGTTGTCGTCCATAATCTCTTCCTCCATATCTATTTCTCATCCAACAGCTTCCGGGACAATTCGAGAATCGATTCGTCCGGGAGACTGTTGGTGAGGATGACCTCGCCTGTTCCGTTTTCCAGAAGCCCCGCTTCCGCCAGCCGGCGGCGGGTCTCCCGGGCGGTGCCGTCGCCCCCGTCTAACAGAGCGACGCCGCTTCCCAGCACCCGGGAAATGGCCTTCGCCGCGAAGGGGTAATGGGTACACCCCAGCACCACCTCGTCCAGCTTTCCCTGATAGGGGGCGAACAGCTCCCGCAGAAGACTTTCCGCTTCCGGGGAATCCGCCTGTCCCCGCTCCACCAGCTCCACCAGCCCCGGCGCGGGAATTTTATAGATCCGGCAGCTCTGGTCGTAGCGGTGCATCAGCGCTTCAAACTTTTCCTCCCGCAGGGTCATGGGTGTGGCCATCACGCCGATGCCGCCGCCGTGATACCGGTCGTAGGCCAGCTTGAGGGCAGGCTCGATGCCGATGACGATGGTATCCGGATAGGCTTCCCGCAGGTCGTGAATGGCGGCGGAGGTCGCCGTGTTGCAGGCTACCACCAGCGCCTTGACTCCGCGCGCCATCAGATGCCGCGCCGCGGCGAAGGTGAGCGCTTCCACCTCGTCCTTGGTTTTGGTGCCGTAGGGGGCGTTGGCGGAGTCGCCAAAATAGAGATACCGCTCCCCGGGCATGAGGCGCCGCAGGTGCCGCAGTACGCTGATGCCGCCCACGCCGGAGTCAAAGACGGCAATGAAATCTTCTTTGGTGTTCATGGTTTCACCTGGTCATCTTCCGGGGCGGGCGCGTGGCCGCCCCACATTTTCTATATAGTATCAAATTTCCGCCGTTCTTTCAATGGCTCGTTGCTTTTTTCGTGGATTTTTTGGAAGCGAATGCTCCCCCGGCTGCTGATGCAGCCGGGGGAAGAAAACACTATTTTGTAACGGGAATGCTGACCCGCTTGCTTTCCAGCAAAAGCTCATCGGTGTCATGATCCAGGACGCCCAGCACCAGCTCCAGGGAGGTGATGTCCCGAACCCGCTCCACGCCCGCGTCATACAGCCACATTTCGCACTTGCCCCAGGCGTCCGGCGCAAGCTCGTCGAACAGGAACAGATCAGCGGATTCGCCGTTCACATAGGTTTCCATCGTGTAGAGCCAGATATTCCGCTCGGAATGATTCTCTACCCGGAACCGGAAGGCGCCGTCCTCGCAAAGCTCACCATCGCTGCCCGTGTAGGTAAGGGTGATGCCCGCCTCCTCCAGAACCGTCGTGCCGCCGCTCTCCACCGACCGGACATTGTTTTTGTCTGCGCGCAGGGTAATGGGGGGCGTAGAATCCAGCGGATTGTAGTCGCTGGCATCCGTCACTTCCAAGCAGAACGAGAGTTCGCCGATCGTTTCAATATTTCCGCTTTCAAGGTCGGTATCGTTGACCCAGATCGAGGTCATTTCCTCCTGTCCCGCTTCCAGCAGGATGAAAAAGAGACGATCCTCCGTCATGTAGCCGTTGACGCAGTCCATGCTGCTCATGAGCATAACGTCCTTGTCCGAACCGTTGCGAACGTAGACGGGAATCTCCTCCGTGTATGTGTCCCCGTCCCGCCAGTCGGCCACGGCCAGGATGCCGTCCTTGTCGTACAGGACGGTCTGATGGTGGAAATCCTCCGGGCGTGTGATCGGCTCCGTCTCCCAAGTGTCCTCGTCGTCGCTCCACAGGGAGGACATGCTGCTCACTTTTTCGGTAATGAACTCCGTCAGCACGTACTGCGCCACCATGAACGCGGTTACGATCAGAATCGGCCACAGCCACTTGGGGCTGGTCTTCTTCCGCTTTCCGGAATACTGCCCGCACTCTCCATGCCGGGTGGGGACGCTCCGGCGGACGGGTCTGTCCTCCGGGTGCTCAATGACCAGCGGTTCCCCCTCGTGGGTGTGCAGGCCGTGGGCGATTTCTTCGGTAAACGGCTCGTAGTAGCATTCCCGGCAACGCTTGCCGTTGTAGGGCGCGCCGCAGCAGGGGCATCTTTTCATTTGGGTTCACACTTCCGCACCATCCGGTGCCGCCTTCCTTTTGGTTTCCAATTTTAATTGTAACATAGGGGTCAACCCTCCGCAACAGCATGAACACGGGATTTTTTGCCGCTTCACGGGAAACCTCCCTCTTTATGGCAAAACCGTTGCATTCTTCCGTCCGAAACGGTATAATGTCAAAAAACACTCAGGAGGATTTTTTATGGATTTGAACATCGGCCGTATGCCCCACGGGCCGCGGAACTCCATCGCGGACGTGTCAGGCGTCCGCGTCGGCCACTGCACCGTGGACGATGAACGGCACAGAACCGGCGTGACGGTGATCCTGCCCTGCGAGGACGACATTTTCCGCAATAAAATGCCCGCGGCTTACCACGTTCTCAACGGCTTCGGGAAAACCACCGGTCTGATGCAGATCGGGGAGCTGGGGACGCTGGAGACCCCCATCGCCCTGACGAACACCCTGAACGTGGGGCTGGTTCACGACGCCATGGTGGAATATATGTGCCGTCAGGGGGAGCGCCGGGGATATCCGGTTCTTTCCGTGAACCCCGTGGTGTGCGAGTGCAACGACGCATCCCTGAATGACATCCGTCACCGGGCGGTGGGGCAGGCGGAGGTCTTCGCCGCCATTGATGCCGCGTCGGCGGACTTTGCGCAGGGCGACGTGGGCGCGGGCAAGGGCATGACCTGCCACGACCTGAAGGGCGGTATCGGTTCCTCCTCCCGGCTTGTGGAGATCGGCGGTGAGACCTTTACCCTGGGCGTGCTGGTTCTGACGAACCACGGGTGCCTGCATGACCTGACCATCGGCGGGGAAAACGTCGGCAAAGCGATTGAACAGCGCATCCGGGAGGACACTCCGGACGAGGGCAGCTGCATCATGATCGTCGGCACCGACCTGCCCGTCACCTCCCGCCAGCTGGGACGGATCATCCGCCGGTGCAGCGTGGGGCTTGCCCGGCTGGGCAGCTATATCGGCCACGGCAGCGGCGAGGTCATGGTAGGCTTTTCCACCGCCAACCGGATTCCGGCGCAGGGTGACTGCCTGAATTTCCGCTGCATCCACGAGTCCCACATAGACGATGCCTTCCGCGCCGTTGCGGAGGCCACCGAAGAAGCGGTGCTGCGCTCCATGCTGGAAGCCCACCCGGTAACGGGCTATACCGGCAAGGTGCGCCGGAGCCTGAACGAATTCTGGCAGCCCTGAACAGTGGAATAATTGAGCCGCACCTCTTGCCTCTCCCCTTGGGAGAGGTGGCCGAGCGCAGCGAGGACGGAGAGGGTAAACGAGGCTGCAATACCCTCTAATACCAAAAGCTATCAGGAATAAAAAACGGGCAATGAGGACATCCCCAGCCTTGGTCATCGCCAATTTTCTTGCTGACCAATTGCACGTTGCAATAAGGGCATTTTCTCGCCAATAGCGGTAGGCTATTGCTGTTGGAAATTCGCTCCTCTTTGGAAATAAGAAAATCTTTTTTTGTTGCAATCCGTTCTCGCCCGGAGCACAAAATATATCCTTCATGGGCATAAGAAAAACAGTATTCGCAACCCGTGCAGTCGTCAACAAAGTTTGCGTAATTTTTTCCCTTCCGGTTTCGGATTCCAATAGGGCACCCATCGACATGTAGCGCTAATCCGCGCTGCGTTAAGGGCATTTTATCTGAGGCTTTTACAAATCGCTGATACCATTTGTCAGATACAGCATTATATTTCCACGATTTTCGATCGCTGTCCTTGAGTAGAATATCCGACAATTCTTCAACGGAAATATCTCTTTTTATTTTGCTTAAATCGATTTCAATGGTGGATATATTCTTCTCCTTCAACTTTTTCAGCTTTTCATCGTCAATGGGATGGGTAACATAGATTTCTATAAAGAAATATTTATCACCAGAATATACTACAATATCCGGTATAATGCTGTCAAAACGTTTTTCCAGTTTGACGTCGTCAATGGAAATCTCTCTTTCCTTGCTTATCAGTTCTTTCGGCTTGCCGGATTGCGGAAATTCGACATAGACGGGAGGAATGACCATTTTCTCTGAACGCGAAAGAACGTCTTTTGCTGCCAAATGTAAGGAAGACTCGTATCCATATTCGCAGTCCTCATTTGAACGGTGCGCAAAGTGATGCATACGCTTCTCCCCTTTGCGCGCTATAAGTTCGTCACCGCACGCAGGGCAAACACACCCACAGTTCTTTCCACTTTGTACTTCATCAATACTTACGATATTGCCATCTTTTAATGCATATATCAATTTCGAGTGTGTTGTCACTATACTATCATTCCTTCCTAAAAAATATATCTTGTTCTGTTAAAGCGTCAGCCCTTCACCCCCGCAAGGGCGAGGAACTTCTTGTCGGACTGAATGGCGCGGGTCACGAACTTTCCGTCCCGGAACAGCGCGTAGGTGGTCACCGGGGCGGGGAGATTCTGCGCGGTTTCCCTGTCCGTGATCCGGACAGTTTTCAGGGGAATGCCGTGTGCCGCGGCCGCTTCCGCCACCCGGGGCACCCAATAAAAGGTGAACGGACACTGATCCGTATAGTAGAGAACGAAGCCGTCCTCCTTGATTCCCGGATGTCTGGCGCATTCCTTAAACTTTGGCTTCTCCGCCGACGGCGTCAGCGGCAGATACATGAGGGTGATCCCGCAGTCCGAGGTGTCCGCGACGGTAAAGCCCTTGTAGGCCAGATACTTGGGGTCGGAAAGAAACTCCCGCTTCCTGCCCTCCGCAGAAAGGATGCATATTCCCTGCCGCCCCTGCGCTTTGGCGTCCCGGATGCACTCGCCCAGCAGGTCGGAGGAATACCCATGCCCCTTCATGGACCCGGCGACCCACAGGCAGTTGATGTAAAGATACCCCGGCGCGTCGATGGGGATCCACGCGTTCTCTGCCGGAATGTATTCGATGAAGCACTTGCCCCGTTCTTCGCTGCGGTAAAAAACCAGCCCCTCCGCGAACCGCTCCTTGAGCCACGCCTTTTTCGCGACGCTCTGCTTGCCCGACATGGCGCAGCAGATGTGCTCGGAGTCAATGTTTTCGCTTGTGATTCGGATGTATTGCATATGGTTTCTCCTTTTTGCAAATTTGCCCATAACCGGCATTTCCCGACAGCCTCACGGCTGTCGGGAAAGTGGTAGGTGAATTTACTTTTCCGGATTCAGGGCGACCTGATAGTCGAAGCTGCCCATGTGGAGAACTGCGCCGTTCTTTACGCGGCTCCAGGTGTCCGGTTTCAGATTGGTGCCGTTGAGGACGGTGCCGTTGGTCGAGCCCATGTCCTGAATGTACAGGTAGCTGCCGTCCCATTCCACGGTGCAGTGCTTGCCGGAAAGCTGGTAGTCTTCCGCGTTGAGAATGATGTCGGCGCGGTTGTCACGACCCAGAACCTGAGGCGTATGGGGTGCAAGGGTGAAGCTGGTGGAAACATCCTGATGGGACGCGACGGTCATCTGGACAGTCACGCCGCCGCTGGGGGTCACGGGCTTGGTGGCGACCCACGACTCGTCCGGAACGGGGGTCGTCGTAGGAATATCAAAATCACCAGTGGACGGGATGGATGCCATGACGGGGTTGTTATCGATGACGGGGTTGTTATTGATGGTCGGAAGATCCCTATCCCGAAGCCACTGCTCCTGCTTCTTCCGGCTGTTGTTCACCGCGACCACGACGATCACCACGATCACGGCTACCAGTGCGACCGCGCAGCAGATGACCAGAATGAGATTTCCACGGATCCAGTCCATGACGGAGGTCTGCGTTTCCGGCTCCTCGATTACTTCGGTGGGGTCGGTAACGCCGGTGGGAGCGGCCGGGATGGCGGCGGGAACCGTGGTCAGGTCAACGGCGACGGAATCTTCCCACCGGGTATCGCCCAGCTCGTAGGCGGCGCGAACCGTGGCGTTGTTGCTGTTGGAGGTCACGAAGGCAAGGTCGATTTTGATGACGGAGCCGTCCTGAATGGTTTCCCAGACCTGCTGAGCCGCGGCGGCGGCGGAGATCTTTTCCTCGGCGGGAACCAGACCGATGCCGCCTCTGGAAACCTCCGCCATTTTCAGCATGTTGTCGGCGTTTGTCAGAGAATAGGCAGAGGTGGAGTTGCCGGTGATACCGATGGCGTAGACCGGGATGGAGGTGGCGCTGACCACGTCGATGGCCCGCTGCTGGGTGGTGCCGCCGTCGGCGAGAATGCCGTCGGAGAGGATCAGCAGGCACCGGTTCGTGCGGTAGCTGGTCTTCTTTTCCAGACTGCCCATGGCTTCCACGATGGCGCTGTACATATCCGCTCTGACGCCGTCGCGCTTAAGAGTGTCGATGGCGGCGGTGCGGGCGTCCATGGTGTCGAGGACGGCGCCCTCAACGACTTTGCTGCCCACGGTGGTGATGACCATGGAGTCACCCTCGCCCATGCGGCTGCTGATGATGTCCAGAATGTCCGTCTGCTGCTCGATCTGCTCCTTGGACATATGGGTGGAGATGTCCACCAGACAGTATACCGTGGTGGGCAGCTTTTCCTGACGCACGGTGGTCAGGACGGGATCGGAGATCTGCTGGGAATCGATGGAAACCGTCAGGCTTCCGTTTTCGGGAAGGACGGTGCCGTAGACGAGAAGGTCATTCTGATGCTCCTCCGTCACGATCTCGTGAAAGGTCAGAAACGAATTCAGTTCAGCGGCCTGCGCGCTGACCGCGGGGCAGAGCAGAAACAAAAACAGGCAGACGCATCCTAAGAATGCGGTTATTCTTTTCATTTTGACTACTCCTTTATCCAAATTGCGATGGCGGTGTTGTTGTCCACATCCGTGCTTTTCCGCATCATGGCGCGGCAGCGGAGCAGATATACCCATTCCTCCGCTGTGGCGGCCTTGTGAAGATCGAGCATGATCTCGTCCTCCAGCAGCCGCTCCCACAGACCGTCGGAGCACAGCAGAAACGCATGGTCTCCGGGGGAAAGTGTGATGGGCGCATGAAGCTGGGGCTTGATCTCGTCGTCGCCGATGACCCGGAACAGCTTGCTTCTGCCCTCGAAGGACGGAATTTCCGACCGGGAATGCAGCTCGCCCATTTTGATGGAAAGCTGGGCGAGACTGTGATCCTCCGTGTAGTCTGCGAGGACGCCGTTGTGGAAGTGGTACAGCCGGCTGTCGCCGATGTGTGCCCATACCGCCTGATTTTTGTAAAGATACAGCGCGACCGCCGTGGTTTTCATCTGGTTCGCGTTGGCGCGGGTAGCGAGGATGTTCCGGTTCGCCTCGTTCATCCATGCGAGAATCGTCTCGCCGGAGGGCAGCGCCTCATCCGCCTGCCACTGGGAAAGCGCCTTGACGCCGATGGAGGACGCGGCCTTCCCGCCGCCGTGGCCTCCCAGACCGTCGCAGATGACGGCGCAGTACTGATCCGGTCCCGGACTGAAATAGGCGCAGGAATCTTCGTTTTCAGACCGGCTGCCGATATTTGTATACCAATACCCTTCAATTACCATAGCTGTTTACCTGTTGTTTCCGGGCTGATCGGGCGGGTCGTAGCCCAGAACGATCAGCGTGTAGTTGTCCTGATACGGCAGGGCAGCGCCCATGATCCGCTGGCCGATGTGGGACGCGGCCAGCTGGACGCTGCCGCAATCGCGCAGGATGGCCGCCATTTCGGCGTCGCTTACAGTACCGTAGACACCGTCGCTCATCAGAAGTACCCGGTCGCCGGGGAGCAGGGGGATGGGCGTGCGGTTGTAGTCCACATGGCGCAGCTCACCCATGCCGATGAAGCTGGTGAGCTTCCGTCCGTTGGGGTCGCGCAGGGCTTCCGCCATGGAGCGCTTGCCCTCCAGAATGTCGGGCATCCAGTCCTGCAGCAGATCGTGGTCACGGGAAAGCTGGCTGATCTGACCGTCCCGGTATAGATAGACCCGGCTGTCGCCCACGGAGATCCACCGCAGCGCATTGCCCGTGATCAGGGCGGACACCACCGTGGAGCCGCTGGTGTAAAGCCCCTTGGGGCCGAGCATCTGATTGACGGCGCGGTTGATACCGGCCACCATACCCGGCAGCGCGGTGGGAACCTGATTTGCCTGAAGGGTGGAGCCGAAGGTCAGCGCCTCCATGACGATCTTCTGGCTGACCCGTTCTCCGCCGGAGAGGCCGCCCATGCCGTCGGCCAGAACCGCCAGAATGCCCGTATTGCGGAGCACGGCCGTCTGACCGAAGCTGTCCTGCTGGTAATCCCGCCTGCCGATGTCGTGGATCTTTCCGAGGGAGATACCGGGGATGGGGCAGACCGTTTCCTCCACGGTTTCCTTGGTGATGGGAACGGGATGTACCTCCGCGGGTGTGGGAGGCTCCATGGGCTGTTCGCCCGAGCGCTCATGGTCGCGGACGTTCTTGCGCAGCATTGCCAGCAGCAGGATATCCACGCATGCGCCCGCCGCGAAAACGAAGCAGGCAATCTGCATGACAAGACGGAAACTGGGGACGGACTTGCGAGGGGAGGTGGGTTCGCTCAAAACCGTCGGTATGGTGTCTTCAGAATTTGTTGGGGCGGTTTCTTCAGAAGCCGGTTGGGTGAATGTATGGGGATTAATGTAGATGCCGGAGTGAGGGGTTTCTTCTGTGGCGGTGCTGGATGGAGGGAATGCATCGCCGGGGTCAAAATTCTCACTGGCGGGTCTTATGGGAGCCTCGGTAGTTGCCGGGGGTTCCTCGATATTTGCCGCGGGTTTCTCAGTAGTCGCCGGGGGTACCTCGGTAGCTGCTGGGGTGTTCTCGGTAGTTGCTGGGGGGGCCTCGGTGGTCGCCGGGGGGGCTTCGGTAGTTGCCGGGGCCTCATCAGTGGGAGCAGTTGCTTTGTCCGATCCGTCTTTTTTGGCAGGCGCTGCCTCTGCCCCGTCGGCCTCCATGGGAACACTCGTTGCCTCTGTAGTCTCAACAGTGGCAGGCGCAGTTGTTTCCGTGCCTACGGTCGTTTCTTCGGTTGCACCCGTCGCTGTAGCCGAGACGGGATTAACCCCGGTCGGCAGCGGGGAGCCACCGGGCACATCTTCTCCCGGGTCGTATACGAAGCCCAGATAGCCCGTGCCGATGGACGCGAGGATCAGCACCGCCGCCATTACGGCCAGCAGAGACTGCCTGCGCTTTATCATTGCTGCTTTATTTCTTTTCATTCCAATCAAACCGATCTCCGCAAAGCGGCACAAATAACAGCTTCGTCGTACCAATCGTCAGCACGTCGTAGGCTTCGATTTTCTCTACGCTGAGAGCGGGCTTCCCATTTACCCGCACGATATTGCGGCCGGAACCGGGGCCAAAGTAAAAGGTGCGATCCTCGTTGTCGTAGGCGATGATGGCGGAATTCTCCGCGCTGATGTGGGGGTCTCCGGGGATGGAAATGTCCATCCTGGCGCTGCGGCCAATGTAGTTGTTCTGGCTGTGAATGCGGTAGTCATTGCCCTTCGTGGCGCCATCGATGCACACCAGCCAGCCTACCACGGGGTCAAAGGAAGTGCTTTCCTCCTTGTCGTCTCCGTCTACGGGGAAGACGGGCTTCGTGGTCTTATAGGGCTGCACAGTTTCAATGGGGGGATCCTGTAAGCCCGCGCTCACGGTGCGCTGATAGGGCTGCACCTTGCCGCCGTTCGGGTCAACAGGCAGGGTCGGGGAGGGGGTGTTGCCGTCGTCAAAGTAGCTGGTGCCTATGATCCCATCCGGAAGGACGTTATTTCCAATGGGATTTTTGTTTCTCGCGGCCTCGGCGGCGCACATCGGGCAGGTGGCGTTTTCTTCCGAGTCATAAAAGTGACCTTTGCTGCAGCGAACGATTTCCATAATAATGAACCTCCTGTATGTAAATGGTGTTGATATTGTTTGTTAACAGACGGTGATACGGTTTTCGGAAGTACCGACGCAGAAGCTGCTGCCGTGCTTCAGGGCGACCTTTGTCCCGGCGGGGACGCGCTTGCCGTGGATGAAGGTGCCGTTGCGGGAGCCTTCGTCTACGAGGATCAGGAACTCGCCGCTATTCTCCAGCGTGCAGTGCCTGCGGCTGACGGCGGCGGCGCTCTCCGGGAGACGGATCTGGCAGCTGGGGTCGCGGCCGACGGCGACCTTGCCTGCCGGTACGGGAATAATTCTGCCATCCGGCAGCTGCACCCGGAAGGAGGGCGTATATACGCCAGCGGGAACGGTGCCGCCGGGGACAGTGCCGGGGGTGACGCCGCCCGCGGGGTACTTCTCAGCGCTCTTGCGGTTGCGCAGGAGGAAGTAGATAGCCACGGCCACTGCCGCCACGGCGACCGCTGCCGCCGCTATGGTGACGACGGAGATCGAACTTCCGGCGGTCATGTAGGGGATGCCCATCTGATCCAGCGCCTGCGTGACGTACTCGCTGTAAATGGCGCAGGAGTAGGAATCCACGATGCCGTAGGTGTTCAGGCCGATCACGTTGCCGTTTTCGTCGATCAGGGGGCCGCCGGAGTTGCCGCCGGAGATGACGGCGTCGTGAAGAAGAACATTGGTGTTTCCCGCGGCGGACATGACCATATGTCTGGCAACCGTGCCCCTGGTTGCGGTGATGTCATTGCTGCCCACGGTAGCGCTCAGATCGTCTACGACGGCGGGGCAGCCGAGGGCGACTACGGTCTCGCCCTGCTTGACGCTTTCGCTGGAGCGGATGGGCAGGGGCTTGCACTCCGTGACGGGGCGGGCGGCTCTCAGGATGGCGTAGTCGGGATAACCGCTTTCGGCGATGCGCACGATGCTGCATTCCACGGAGGTCGCTTCGCTGGGGAGACCGGTGACATCGCTGATGGTGAAGTTATCCAGCATGATCCAGATCCGGACGTGGTCGGAATCGAAGGCGTAGTTATATTCACTCAGGTAGGCGGACGCCACATGCCAGTTGGTGACGAAGTATTCGGGCGTGCTGCCCTTCTGCCCCACGGCAAAGCCGGAGCCGACGGCGGCGGCTGCGGGTGTGTCGTCGGGGGCAAAGCCGACGACAAAAAGCTTCACAACGCCCTCTTTCGCCTGACTGATGACGGTGGGAAGATCGGTCCTGGCGCTGGCGGGGATCGCCAGCATGGCGGCCAGACAGATCAGCACCATTACCATGGCGGCCAATCGTTTGCATACATATTTCATAACTGCTCTCTCCTTTTTATACCATCCCGCGGAAACCCCGGGAGATTAAATACGACCTGCTCTGCGAAAAAGTATACCATCCTTTGGAAATATTGTCCATTCCCTATTTCCGGACTTGCGGGAATTTTGCTTCGCTCTATTGGATGATTTCAGTATAGCAGGTTTTCCGGATTTGTGGTTGCACGGCGTGCAACAATTTGAAAAATTTTGCCGGGAACAAAAAACGACAAGCGTGGGGCGAACGCGGCAATTTGTCAGCGGTTTTTGTATTCCAAAAGAATCTTACTGTCCGAGCATTGGAGGCCTGTCAGTTTGTTGCAGCCGGAGAAGATCCCATCCATTTCCGTTCCACAGGAAGCCTTAAAACCACTGATATCCAGACTGGTCAGGCTGCTGCAGCCGAAGAACATGTCGAACATAGTCGTCACATTGGAAGTGTCAAAGCTACTAAGATTCAGGCTGGTCAGACCGCTGCAATTATTAAACATAAAGGACATCTGCGTCACATTGGAAGTATCAAATCCGCCGACGTCCAAACTGGTCAGACTGCCGCATCGCGAGAACATGCAGCTCATACCCGTTACATTGGAGGTATCAAAGCCAGTCAAGTTCAAGCTGGTCAAATTGCTGCAGCCGGAGAACATGTAAGCCATGTTCGTTACCTTGGAAGTATTGAAACAGGACAGATCCAGATTGGTCAGGCTACGGCAGCTGGAAAACATATTGGCCATGTTCGTTACGTTGGAGGTGTCAAAATTATCCCCGAAATTGATTGCTTTCAGGTTGATAAACCGCCTAAACATATTGGAGGCATTCGGATTCGGAGCAATCTTCCCGTTGGAGGCTACATACAGATTGTTGCCGCTCATCCAAGCAAGAATGCTTCCGTCTCCCGCGTCTGACATGTCCCATGCGTCACTGGGTGCGCTCTTGAGACTGCTCAGGAAAGAAACGTAGTACACATCTTCAAGGAGATATCGTTCCTGTCCCCAGAAGTACGAAGCACTGTTATATGGTGTCGGCGCCATTACGTGGACAGTGTCAGTTGCGGATGCTTTTTTCGCGCTGCCGATGAAAATGCACAGGAGCAAAACGACCACCGCTGCGACGGGTATCAGCCATTTGGGAAGCGGCCGCTTTTGCTGGGACGGCTGGGAGGTTGTGGGAGCCTTGGTTGCCGGTTTCACTGCCGTCGGTGCAGGTTTCGCCGCTGCCGGTTGGGGAGGTGCCGACGGCGTGGGTGTCGGATACGTCGGTTTCGGCGCTGCCGGGGCGGCCTGTACCGCTGCCGGTCTGAGAGGGGCCTTCACCGTTTCGACCGGCTGGGGCGGCGTCGGCACTGCCCGGGGCGGCTCCGCCTGCCCGCCCTGCGGGCGGACGGCCATTTGCAGCAGCGCGGTCATGTTCTTGGGGCGGTTTTCCGCCCGGATGCTCATGCAGTACGCCAGAACGTCAAACTGCGCCTGCGTCAGCAGCGGCTGGCAGGTCAGGGTGTCATCCACGATCCTGTCTACAGCCGTGGGCGGCAGAATGCCGGTGCAGCAATAGTAAATCGTGGCGGCCATGGCGTAAACGTCTGTCCACGGGCCGATGCTGGCGTTGCGCTGATACTGCTCGATGGGGCTGAAGCCCTGTTTGGCCACCATCTGGGAGGACTGGACGTTGCCGTCCCGTCCCTGAATGTCCAAGTCCTTGGCCGCGCCAAGGTCAAGCAAAATCAGCCTGCCGTCCGGCCGCACCATGATATTGTCCGGGCTGATGTCCCGATGGATAATTCCATGCTCGTGAACTTCTGCCAGCGCCTGAATGATGGGCGTCAGCAGGGACAGGCAGGTGTCGAAGGGCATCGGCCCCTCCCGCTGCAGCTTTTTCAGCAGCGTCTCGCCCTCGATGAAGTCCATGACAATGTAAGCCGTTTCATTCTGGATGAAAACGGATTTTACCCCCACAACGCCGGGAATGCCGCCCAGCTTCGCCATTTTCCGGGCTTCTTTCAGGAAGCTGTCGAAGCCCTTCTGGGTGCCGGTCTTTCCCATCATGGCGGTGCTCCACACCACCATGGAGCGGTTTTCCCGGCTGACCATGCCGGTGCTCATGGGGAAATATTCTTTGATCGCGACCTTCTGTTCCAGCAAAAGGTCAAAGCCTATGTAGGTGATGCCGAAGCCGCCCTGCCCCAGCATTTCGCCCACCAGATACTTTCCGTCCAGAATCGTGCCAGGCTTCAATGCGAAGGACTCCGTGTTCACGCTGCCGTAAGGGCGGCCGCACTCCGGGCAGAACTTCTGCTCTGCCGCCAGCTCATGCATACATCTCATGCATCTGCGTACTTCCATAATTCAATCCTCTCTTTTGGGGAACGTTCGGGTTCCCGCCGATTTCGCGTACTGTTCTGCATATCAATCCGCAAGCCAAGCATCCGTCACGGACAGACCCATCGACCATGAATACCCGCCAATCACCGTCGGCGTTACGATGATCGCGTCAAATGTCAGCGGCGTATCGAATGTAATCGTCTCGGAGGCAGCGCCGTCACCGGCGGGCAGGGAGATCTTGGCGATTTTCTGGAACTGCCCGTTCACTCTTCCCCACACCTGCCATTCTTTGCACTTTGTTCCCGCGTTCATGGATACTTCCATATTGACGGTCATTTCCCTGCATCGTACCAGCGGGGTGTAAAAAACCAGCGCGTGGACATTCAGACTGAAGTTCCCGTCTTTCAGATTTGTGCTTTCCCAGTAACCATCCACATTTTCGATATAGTTCTTGGGCTGTGTAGGCTTCGTAGTGGGTTCGGGTTTTGGTTCCGTGGCCTTGGGCACGGTTGCTTTGGGCGTGGTTGCCTTGGGCGTGGTTGCCGCAGGCGCGGGCTGCAAGACCGGTTCTGTGGCGGCCGCTTTCATGGAGACGTTCTGCCTGGGCGCTTTTCCCGTAGCGGTCACGATGCAGACGACGATTCCCAGCACCGCGACGACACAGGCCACGGCGGGTATCAGCCATGCGGGGAGCGGCTTTTTCTGCGGCGTCTTCGGCGGCGCGTTTTTGACCGGCGGCTTCACATCTGCCGGTCTGGGAGGGACTGGCGTCGTCTGCTGCGCTTTGGCCGGTTCTGCCTGCGGGGCTGGCTTGACCGGCTCGGCCTTCCCGCCTTTTTGCAGGCGGGTGACCATTTGCAGCAAGGCGGCCATGTCCTGCGGGCGCTTCTGCGGCAGAATGCTCATACCGGCGGCCAGAACATCAAACTGCTCCTTCGTCAGCCGCGGTTTGCAGGTCAGGGTGTCTTCCACGATCCGGTCAACAGAGGTGGGCGGCAGTGTGCCGGTGCAGCAGTAGTAGATCGTGGCGGCCATAGAGTAAACGTCCGTCCACGGGCCGACGCTGGCGTTCTTCCGGTACTGCTCGATGGGGCTGAAGCCCTGTTTGGCGACCATCTGGGTGGTCTGAATCGAGCCGTCCTTTCCTTGAATATCCAAATCCTTTGCCGCGCCCAGGTCCAGAAGGACGGGCTTGCCGTCCGGCTGCACCATGATATTGTCCGGGCTGATGTCCCGGTGAATGATACCGTGCTTGTGGACTTCTGCCAGCGACTGCATGATGGGCGTCATGAGCCGGATGCAGCTGTCAAAGTCCATGGGGCCGTTCTTCTGCATCTTCTGCTGCAGCGTCTCGCCCTCGATAAAGTCCATGACGATGTAGGCGGTCTCATTCTGTGTGAAGACCGATTTCACCCCGACGACGTTGGGAATGCCGCCCAGCTTTGCCATTTTCCGGGCTTCCTTCAAAAAGCTGTCGAAGCCCCGCTGGGTGCCGGTTTTCCCAACCATGGCGCTGCTCCACACCACGGTGGAGCGGTTTTCCCGGCTGACCATGCCGGTACATGTGGGGAAATATTCCTTGATGGCGACCTTCTGCTGCAGCAGCAGATCAAGTCCGATATAGGTGATGCCGAAGCCGCCCTGCCCCAGCATTTCGCCCATCAGATACTTTCCGTTCAGGATCGTACCGGGCTTCAGCGCGAAAGGCTCCGCGTGCACGCTGCCGTAAGCGCGCCCGCATTCCGGACAGTAGGTGATCCCTCCCGACAGGTCGTGCATACATTTCATACATCTGCGTACTTCCATAGTCCATTCCTCTTTCTTTCGGGGGAACTCGTGGGGTTCCCGCCGTTTTTTGGAACCATTACAGTAAAATAATATCACCGCTTGATACTATTGTCTACTGATTATTTGGCAAATTTAGTATATCAGATTTCCAGAATTTGCGGTCGCACGCCATGCGACAATTTTGAAAAAATTTGCCCGGCTCTGAAAGGCAGAGCCGGGCGGGAGGTGGTGGTGGGTCAGCGGCGGTTTCTGTATTCCTTAAGAATACGCGCATCGGAGCAGTTGAGGTCCGCAAGGACGTCACAACCGGTGAGTATGTCATCCATTTCTGTTACGGCGGAGGTGTCAAAATTGGACAGATTCAGGCTGGTCAGGTCATAACACAGACCGAACATCCAAAGCATATTCGTCACGTTGGATGTGTCAAAGTTACTGAGATCCAGGCTGATCAGGCTGTTGCAGCTGGTGAACATAAACGCCATGTCCGTTACTTTGGAGGTATCAAAGCTGGTTAAATTCAGATGGGGCAAACTCATACAATTGTTGAACATAGAACCCATGTCTGTCACGCTGGAAGTATCGAAGCTGGTTAAATCCAAACTGGTCAGACTGCGACAGCCGTCAAACATACTGGACATATCTGTCACATTGGAAGTATCAAAGCTGGTTAAATCCAGGTGGGTCAGGCTGCCGCAGCTGCTGAACACGCCGTACATGTCCGTCACAGCGGAAGTCTCAAAGCAGGACAGATCCAGACCGGTAAGACTGCTGCAGCCGCCAAACATGCCGCTCATCCGCGTTACGCTGGAGGTGACAAAGCAGTTCCCAAAATTGATTGTCTTCAGGTTTACAAATTTGTGGAACAGCCAGGAAGCGTCGGAATTCGGCGCAATCGCCCCGTCAGCAGCTACATACAGATCGCCGTTATCCATCCAGGCCAGCACGCTTCCGTCCCCAGCTTCTGACACGTCCCAGGCACTACTGGGGACATTTTGCAGAGAGCTTTGGAAGGTCAGAGTTTTTACGTCTTTGCGCATATACCGCTCCTGACCCCAGAAGAAGGCGTCCTCATCAAAGGCTAACTCTGCTGCCGCCATAGTACGGACTTCCATAGGGGCAGTGGGCGCCGGTTCCGTGGCGACGGTTTGCGCGGCCGGTGCTTTCACGGAGGAAGCGGGGGTGGACTTTTTCCCGCCGCTGCCGACGGAAATGATGAGGGCTATCACAGCCACTGCCGCCGCAATGCCGGTGATCAGCCACTTGGGGAGCGGACGGCCGGGGTCGGGCTTCGGCGGCTGGAGGTTCCGGGTTTCCGGCCGGACCG
>OKSC01001729.1_pt1 | contig 20659 bp, 16 predicted proteins | sample 1601161 | NCBI WGS metagenome assembly OKSC01 (sample SAMEA3541552, study PRJEB24748) | human gut metagenome | biome: human gut; feature: human-associated habitat; material: faeces | place: China | collected 2012
CAACGGGACGGCCGAACCCTCTCAGTCACCTGACGGCGTGCCAGCTCCCCCGAAGGGGGAGCTTTTGGCGATAGCGGCAAGGTTTCTCATTGCATTTGATGCTTTAGCGACAGGGCGCCCTCTCAGTCAAAGCCTGACGGCTTTGACAGCTCTCCCAAAGGGAGAGCCAAGAGCACTGCCGGAAACTTCCTCATTACGCCCAATACTTTAGCAACAAGCCTTAGGCCTTGGCTCTCCCTTCGGGAGAGCTGGCGCGGGAGCGCCTGAGAGGGTTCGCTCCCTCTCCGAGGGAGCTGGCAAAACCGTCAGGTTTTGACTGAGGGAGTTTTTCAACAAAACCGGCTGCCGCACGTTTTGTGCAGCAGCCGGTTGGGGTTTTATTTAGAGGTTATTCTGCCAAAGTGGCCTTTTTCCTCTTCGTCCTTTTTGGTGTCAGGCTTTTCTGCGGGGGTCAGACGCACCTCGGTCACGCGGCGCTTGGCGGTGCGGGTGACCACGCCGTCGTAGCCGCCCAGCGTAAAGCGGTCGCCCACCTTAGGCAGACGGCAGGTCTTTTCCTGCACCAGACCGTTCACCGTGTTGGAGTCGATGTCCTCGTCCTCCGGCAGACCCAGCCGCTCGTACAGGTCGTCCACACCGGCGCTGCCCAGCACGATCCAGCTGCCGTCCGACTGCTTGCGGAAGTCCTCGGTCACCTCGTCGTGCTCATCCCAGATCTCGCCTACCAGCTCCTCCAGAATGTCCTCCAGCGTGATGATGCCCTCGGTGCCGCCGTACTCGTCCACCACCACAGCCATGTGGTGGTGCTGCTCGCGCAGGGTACGCAGCAGCTGGGAGATCTGGGTGGAGCCGGTGGTGTAGAGGGTGGGCTTGACCAGATCCTCCAGCTTGACCTCCTTTTTCAGGCGTGCCATGTAGAAGTCCTTTTCATGTACCACACCAATGATGTTATCAATGGTGTCGTGGTACACCGGCAGACGGGAGTAGCCAGACTCCGCAAAGGTCTGTGCCACCTCTTCCAGCGGCAGATCGTCCTCCACCGCGATCACATCCACACGGGGGGTCAGGATCTCTTCCACCTCCACGTCATCAAACTCGATGGCGCTGCGGATCAGCTCGCTTTCCCGGTCGGTCAGCTCGCCGTCATTCTCGGCTTCGCTGACCATGGTCATCAGCTCGCCCTCGGTGATGGTGTCCTCCTCGGTGCTGTGGACAAAGTGCCCCAGAAAGCGCTTCCACTGGCTGAACAGCCATGTCAGCGGGGTAAACACCAGCATCAGCAGGCTCAGCGCCGGCGCAACTGCGGTGGCTACCGTTTCCGGCATCTCCTTGGCAAGGCTCTTGGGGGTCACCTCGCCAAAGATCAGCACCACCACGGTCAGCACCATGGTGGACACCGTAGCGCCCCGCTCTGCACCCAGCATCTTGGTGAAAATGATGGTGCCGATGGAGGCTGCGGCAATGTTCACGATATTGTTGCCGATGAGGATGGTGGAAAGCAGCTTATCGTATTTTTCAGCCATTGCCAGCACCCGGGCGGCAGAGGCATCGCCGTCCTCGGCACGGCTTTTCAGGCGGATCTGATTCAGGGAAGAAAATGCGGTCTCGGATGCGGAGAAAAAGGCGGAGAATGCCACCAATACTACCAGCGCTACCCAGAGCGTCATACTGCCATCGTCCATAAAAAGGGGAATCACACTCAACTTTCTGTTTTGATTTGTACCCTCTCAGTCATCGCTATGCGATGCCAGCTCCCCCGAAGGGGGAGCTTTTTTCTGCGCGCCCGTAACCTGCTCCTTCCACACCGAAGGTGCTGTTGCCCGGAATATCGCACAGAGCTCCCCCTTCGGGGGAGCTGGCGCGGGAGCGCCTGAGAGGGTTTTGTCTATAAACTTTCTTACATACAAAAATGTGCTTTCCATCGTTGCCATTTCTGCGATGAAAAGCACATCAATGTTACTTTTTATAATAACATATTCTGCACACGGGTGCAAGCATTTGGCCTGCTCTCAATGTACAAAACCGGTGAAATTTAGCGCAATAGCAGTGCGCTGCCGTCATAGTCCACCGTCAGGGTATCGCCCTCGGCATAACCGCCCCTGATGATGGCCTTGGCGATCAAGGTCTCCACGCGGCTCTGGATGAAGCGCTTGATGGGACGTGCACCATAAACACTGTCGTAGGCCGAATCGATGATGAAGTCCTTGGCGGCGGTGGTGACCTCCAGCTTGAGGTGCTTGCCCTCCTCCATGCGGTTGCGCAGATCCTGCAATTGCAGATCCACGATCTTGCGCATTTCGTCCTTAGTCAAGCTCTTGTAGTAGACGATCTCGTCCAGACGGTTCAAAAACTCCGGGCGGAACTTGCTCTTAAGCAGCAGGTCGATCTGGTGCTTTGCGTCCTCGCTCAGCTCGTTGGAGCCCTGCGCACGGCGCTGCTCCAGATCGTTCAGGATGATATCGCTGCCAAGGTTGGAGGTCAGGATGATGACCGTGTTCTTGAAGTCCACGGTACGGCCCTGACTATCCGTGATGCGGCCATCGTCCAGCACCTGCAGCAGGATGTTGAACACATCGGGGTGGGCTTTTTCCACCTCATCGAACAGCACCACGCTGTAAGGCTTACGGCGCACAGCCTCGGTCAGCTGGCCGCCCTCTTCATAACCGACATATCCCGGAGGCGCGCCGATCAGGCGGCTGACGCTGAACTTCTCCATATATTCGGTCATATCGATACGCACCATGTTGCGCTCGTCGTCAAACAGTGCCTGTGCCAGTGCCTTAGCCAGCTCGGTCTTGCCCACGCCGGTGGGGCCGAGGAACAGGAAGCTGCCGATGGGGCGGTTGGGGTTGGCGATACCGGCGCGGCTGCGCAGGATGGCTTCGCTTACCTTGGTCACAGCCTCATCCTGCCCGATGACCCGCTGGTGCAGCACATCATCCAGATGCAGCAGCTTCTCGCGCTCGCCCTCCACCAGCTTCTCTACCGGGATGCCGGTCCAGCGTGCCACGATGCGGGCGATCTCCTCATCGGTCACGCGGTCACGCAGCAGGCTGTCCTCCTTCTTGGCGGCAGCCACCTTTTCCTCTTCGGCCAGCTGCTTCTGCAGCTGGGGCAGCTTGCCGTACTTCAGCTCGGCGGCCTTGTTCAGGTCGTACTCACGCTGGGCTTTCTCGATGGCGGCATTGGTCTGCTCGATCTGCTCGCGCAGGGTCTGCACCTTGCCAATGGCATTCTTCTCGTTCTCCCACTTTGCCTTCATGCTGCGGAACTTATCCTGCAACTCGGCAAGCTCCTTTTCCAGATCCTTCAAGCGGCTCTGGCTCAGGGCGTCAGTCTCCTTTTTCAGGCTCACCTGCTCGATCTGCAGCTGGGTGATGCGGTGTGCCAGATCGTCCATCTCGCTGGGCATACTGTCCATCTCGGTCTTGATCATGGCGCAGGCTTCATCCACAAGGTCGATGGCCTTATCCGGCAGGAAGCGGTCGGTGATATAGCGGTCGGAAAGGGTAGCAGCGGCGATCAGGGCGCTATCGTTGATCTTTACGCCGTGGAACACCTCATACCGCTCCTTCAGGCCGCGCAGGATGGAGATGGTATCCTCTACGGTGGGCTCATCCACCTGCACCGGCTGGAACCGGCGCTCCAGTGCGGGGTCTTTTTCGATATACTGGCGATACTCGTCCAGCGTGGTCGCGCCGATGCAGTGCAGCTCGCCGCGTGCCAGCATGGGCTTGAGCAGGTTGCCTGCGTCCATGGCGCCATCGGTCTTACCGGCACCCACGATGGTGTGCAGCTCATCGATGAAGAGGATGATCTTGCCCTCGCTCTTCTTCACCTCGTTCAGCACGCTCTTCAAGCGCTCCTCGAACTCGCCGCGGTACTTTGCACCGGCCACCAGAGCGCCCATGTCCAGACTGAACACGGTGCGATCCTTCAGGTTTTCGGGCACATCGCCGCGCACGATGCGCTGCGCCAGACCCTCGGCGATGGCGGTTTTACCAACACCGGGCTCACCGATCAGGCAGGGGTTGTTTTTCGTCTTACGGGACAGGATACGGATCACATTGCGGATCTCCTGATCCCGGCCAATGACGGGGTCCAGCTTCTGCTTGCGGGCAAGTTCCACCAGATCCTGACCGTACTTCTGCAATGCGTTGTAGGTATCCTCCGGGTTATCGGTGGTCACCCGCTGGTTGCCGCGCACGGCGGTAAGCTGCTGCAAAAAGGCGTCCTTTTTCAGGTTGAAGGCACGGAACAACTCGCTGGTGGTCTGGTCCTGCTCGTCCAGCAGGCCAAGGAACAGGTGCTCCACGCTGATGAAGTCATCCTTCATGGCCTTGGCTTCGCGGGCGGCGGCGCTGAGCACCTTATCGGTTGCCTGCGAGATATAGACCTTATCAGGGTCACGGCCGGAACCGGACACCCGGGGCAGCGCGGACAGCTTTTCCGCCACGGCGGCGGCAAAGCTGCCGGGGTCAACGTTCAGCTTTTGCAGCAGCTGGGGGATCAGGCCGTTTTCCTGCGCAGCCAGTGCGTGCAGCAGGTGGGCGGGCTCCAGCGCGTTGTGCTGGTACTCCACAGCCAGCTGCTGGGCTGCCTGCAAAGCCTCAAGGGTCTTTTGGGTATATTGATTGGTATTCATAAAGTCAAGCCTCCATTCATACCGGAAGGTTTATTTTAGCGGACGGATAAGTTCTTTGCTAACAACTCCGCGCCCGGCGGCGGCAGAGCCGTGATTGAATTGTATAGAAGTTTTTCTTCATGGTTTTGCACACCTCCCGCGGAGCAGTTTGTTTTGTTTTTAGCACTCTATCTGCTCGACTGCTAAAAATATACTCCTATCCACCTACTTTGTCAATAGGGTTCACAAAAAGTTTGCAGAATAGACGCAAAACCATGCCTTTTATCTTAGGGTGTATCTAAACCTCCCATGAAAACAAAATTCAGCCAAGCCCGCAGGCTTGGCTGAATTTCAAATCAAAAATATTTTTCCGCTGAAAAAACGTTCCGTTTACAGCAGCGGGATGCCGGCCTTAGCGCAGGCTTCGCGGGTAGCCTTGTCCCAGACGCTGGCCTGCACCTCCCCGATGTGGACGCTGCCCAGCAGCAGCATGCACAGGCGGCTCTGGCCGATGCCGCCGCCGATGGTATAGGGCAGCTCACCAGCCAGCACTGCCTTGTGGAAGGGCAGGGTGCGGCGGTCGTCGCAGCCCGCCATGGTCAGCTGCCTGTCCATGCTCTCCGGGCTGACGCGGATGCCCATGCTGCTCAGCTCGTAGCTGCATTGTAGCGGGTCGTTCCAGAACAGCAAATCGCCGTTCAGATCCCAGTCGTCATAGTCCGGGGCGCGGCCGTCGTGGGGCTTGCCGCTGCGCAGAGGAGCACCGATCTTCATCAGGAAGGTGGTGCCGTTCTCCTTGACAAAGGCGTTCTCCCGCTCCTTCGGGGTCAGATCGGGGTACTTGTCCTCCAGCTCCTGCGTGGTGACAAAGGTCACGTTGGGGGTGTGCAGGGGCAGATCCTGCAGCTGGGGGAACATGGCGTGCAGGTTCATCTCGGTGGCGCACACCGCAGACACGATGCAGCGCACCACGTTTTTCAGGTAGGTCTCGTTGCGATCCTCTACCGTGATGATCTTTTCCCAGTCCCACTGATCCACATAGACCGAGTGGAGGTTGTCCAGCTCCTCGTCCCGGCGGATGGCGTTCATGTCGCAGTACAGACCCTTGCCCACGCGGAAATCGTAGTCCTTCAGCGCCTGCCGCTTCCACTTTGCCAGTGACTGCACCACCTGTGCCTCAGTGCCGCTGTCCTTGATGTCAAAGGTCACCTTGCGCTCCACGCCGTTCAGGTCATCGTTCAGGCCGGTGGAAGCCTCCAGAAACAGCGGTGCGGACACGCGGTACAGGTTGAGCGTGGCGCACAGGGTATCGGCGAACAGCCGCTTCACCGTGCCGATGGCGCGCTGCGTGTCGTACAGGTTCAGCGCGGGTGTGTAGTTTGCCGGGATGATGATCTTGCTCATAACGTTTACCCCTCTTTTGTGTGGTTTGCGCCCCGCTTTCCCGAGCCGGGGCGTGGCTTTTGCAAAGCCGGAATACTGCACCCATTATGGCACAGTTTTTTACGAAAGTAAAGTGATAGCAGGAAAAAGCAGTTCCGAAACGCCCTTGGGCGTTTCGGAACTGCAAATCAAAATTTTTCCGTTTACCCGCCCAGATAGGCGCTGCGGACGCGCTCGTTGGTCAGCAGCTCGGCACCGGTGCCGTCCATGACCACGCGGCCGGTCTCCAGCACATAGGCGCGGTCGGCCACCGAAAGCGCCATCTGTGCGTTCTGCTCCACCAGCAGAATGGTCATACCCTCCTTGTGGATGTCGCGGATGATGTCAAAGATCTCCTGCACCAGCAGCGGCGAAAGACCCATGGAAGGCTCGTCCAGCATCAGCATGGAAGCGTTGCTCATAAGCGCACGCCCCATGGCCAGCATCTGCTGCTCGCCGCCGGACATGGTGCCCGCCAGCTGCTTGCGGCGCTCCTTCAGGCGGGGGAACAGGGTGAACACCTTTTCCTTGTTGGCGGCGATGGTAGAAGCGGGCTGGGTGTACGCGCCCATATCAAGGTTCTCGTCCACCGTCATGTGCAAAAACACATGGCGTCCCTCCGGTACCTGTGCAAGGCCGCTTTCCACGATCTTGTGGGCGCGCACGCCCTTGATGCTCTTGCCCTTGTACAGCACATCGCCGGTGCGGGGCTTCAAAAGGCCGGAAATGGTTTTCAGGGTAGTGGATTTGCCCGCGCCGTTGGCACCGATCAGGGTGACGATCTCGCCTGCGTTGACGGTGAAAGAGATATCCTTTACGGCGTGGATGTTGCCGTAGTAGACGTTGATGCCGTCCACCTTCAGTAATGTATCAGCCATGGCTCAGCCCTCCTTTTTGCCCAGATAGGCCTCGATGACCTGCGGGTTATCGCGGATCTCGTCCGGGGTGCCCTTGGCGATGATGCGGCCAAAGTTCAGCACCGCAATGCCCTCGCAGATGCCCATGACAAGGCTCATGTCGTGCTCAATGAGCAGCACGGCAATGTTGAACTCGTCGCGGATGCGGCGGATGGTCTCGGTCAGCTCGGCCGTCTCGGAGGGATTCATACCGGCGGCAGGCTCGTCCAGCAGCAGAAGCTTCGGGCTGGTGGCCAGTGCGCGCATGATCTCCAACCGGCGCTGTGCGCCGTAGGGCAGGCTGCCGGCCTGCGCGTTGGCAAGGTCTGCCATGTGGAAGATGTCCAGCAGTTCCAGCGCACGCTCGGTGCACTGCTTTTCCTCTTTCCAGTAGTTCGGCATCCGCAGCAGGGAGGACGCCAGATTATACTTCATGGACTCGTGCAGACCCACCTTGATGTTGTCGATGACGCTCAGCTCCTTGAACAGACGGATATTCTGGAAGGTACGCGCCACGCCCATGCGGTTGACCTGATAGGTCTTTTTCCCGGCGGTGGGCATCCCGTCGATCAGGATGGAGCCGCGGGTGGGCTGGTAGACGTTGGTGAGCAGGTTGAACACGGTGGTCTTGCCTGCGCCGTTGGGGCCGATCAGACCGGCGATCTCGTTGCGGCCGATCATCAGGTTAAAGTTGTCCACGGCGGTCAGACCGCCGAAGTCGATGCCCAGCTCACGCACGTCCAGAATGGGCTTTTTGTCCTTGTCGCGGTCGGTCAGAAAACCGCCGGAGGGCACACTGTGCAGTCTGGTCTTGAACTCACTCATGGTCAGCGGCCTCCTTTTTGGTATGTTTGCGGAACAGTTCGCCGTTCACGGCCTTTTCCACGATGCGGCTCAGGGAGAAATCGTAGCTGCCCAGCAGTCCGCCCGGGCGGAAGATCATCATCAGCACCAGCACCAGCGAGTAGACCACCATGCGGTAGCTCTCAAAGCTGCGGGTGGCCTCGGGCAGGATGGTCAGCACGGTAGCGGACAGGATGGAGCCCAACATGGAGCCCATGCCGCCCAGCACCACCATGACCAGAATTTCGATGGACTTCATAAAGCCGAAGGTGGAGGGGTTCAGCACGCCGATGTAGCAGGCGTACAGGCCGCCCGCCAAGCCTGCAAAGGCAGCGGAGAAGGCAAAGGCCATCACCTTATAATAGGTGGTCTGGATGCCGCAGCTCTCGGCGGCGATCTCGTTATCGCGGATGGCCAGCACGGCGCGGCCGTGGCGGCTCTTCATCATGGCGTGGATGAGGAAGCAGGTGATGACCACGCACAGGAACACGTTGGTAAAGTTGGAATACTTGGGGATGTTCTTCAGGCCCTTGGAGCCGTAGAACAGTTTAAAGCCCAGAACATCATCAATGTTATTCAGGGTGATGCGGATGATCTCGCCAAAGCCCAGCGTCAGGATGGCCAGATAGTCGCCGGTCAGGCGCAGGGCAGGGATGCCGATAAGCACCCCGAACAGCCCGGCGATCACCCATGCCAGCACCAGACCGATGGCAAAGGCGACGCCCTTGGGCAGGCCCGAGGATTTGGTGAACAGGGCGCAGGCGTAGGCACCCACGGCCATAAAACCGGCGTGACCCAGCGGCAGCTGCCCCAGATAACCGGTGGCAACGTTCAGCGAAACAGCCAGAATGATGTTGATGCCCACGGTCAGCAGTACCTTATTCTGGTAGGTGGACAGCATATTGCCGGTCACATAGGAAAGCCCCACGAACAGCAGCCCCACCAGCACCAGATTCATCAGGTAGCGCACGGGCATTTTGATGGTCTTGCGTTTGGTATTCATCGTTATGCCCCCTTACACCTTTTCCTGCACCTTGCGGCCAAGGAAGCCCGTGGGCTTGACCAGCAGCACGATGATCAGAATTGCAAACGTAACAGCGTCCTTCCAAGCGGAAAGGCCGATGGCGGAAACAAAGCACTCGCACAGGCCGATGGCAATGCCGCCGACCATGGCACCCGGGATGGAGCCGATGCCGCCCAGCACGGCGGCGACGAAGGCCTTCAGACCCAGCATGGAGCCCATGGTGGGGGTGGCCTGCGGGTAGGAGCAGCAGTACAGCACGCTGCCGATGCCCGCCAGTGCCGAGCCCACGGCAAAGGTAAAGGAGATGGTGCTGTTGACGTTGATGCCCATCAGGCGGGCAGCATCCATATCCTCCGAGACGGCGCGCATGGCCTTGCCGAGCTTAGTCTTTTGCACCAGAAAGGTGAGCACCAGCATGGACAGCACGGTGACCACCAGCGTGATGATGGAGGTAAGACCCAGCGGCACCTTGCCCAGACGGAAGGTCTGGTTGGTGTAGTAGGCGGGGATCACCTTTGCACCCGAGCCGAGGATCAGCTCTGCCGTGTACTCCAGAAAGAAGGAGACACCAATGGCGGTGATCAGCAGCGAGATGCGGGGTGCGCCGCGCAGGGGGGTGTAGGCGATCTTTTCGATCACCACACCCAGCAGCGTACAGGTGATGATGGTGGCGCACACAGCGGTGACCGGGCCAAGACCCAGCTGGTTCATGACGAACCACGACATGTATGCGCCCACCATGATGACATCGCCGTGGGCAAAGTTCAGCAGCAGGATAATGCCGTACACCATGCTGTAGCCCAGTGCGATCAGTGCATAGATGCTGCCAAGGGACAAGCCGTTGATCAGCTGGCTAAAGAACACTGTCATGGTTGGATACTTCCTTTCTTCGCGGTGTTACACTTTTTGCGTTTCTATAAAAAACGGAGAACGCCTGACCAGAAAAGCTGTTCCGGCGTTCTCCAAAAAAATCATGGGGTTTGCTCTATGCGGGCGGCTCCATCACCGGTGGATGGAACGGCTCGGATCAGAACATTTCCTTCAGCTCGGGCTTGCCGTCCACATAGGTCAGGATGGCGGTGCTCTTGACGGGGTTGTGGTGCTCGTCGAAGGTAAAGGTGCCGGTGATGCCCTCGATGGTGCCGCCGGCAATAGCATCGATGATGGCCTGCTTGTACTCGTCGGAGCCGGCCTCGAGGCCCTGCTCCTCGGCAGCCTTGATGCCGTACACGACGGTCATGGCAGCATCGTAGCCCAAGGGTGCAAAGCCGTTGGGATAGGCCTCGCCGTACTCGGCCTTGTAGGCATCCTCAAACGCAGCGCTGGAGCCCTTGGCGTAGCAGGCGCAGAAATAGGAGTCCTTCAGCTGGTCGGCGGTGGCGTAGCCCTCCAGACCATCCCATCCGTCGCCGCCGAGGAAGGGAACGGTCAAGCCGACGCTCTCGGCCTGAGCCAGGATCTGACCCACTTCCTGATAGTAGTTGGGGCAGAACACCATCTCGGGGTTCTTGCCAAGGATGCTGGTCAGCTGGGTCTTGAAGTCCACGTCGCCCTCAGAGTAGCTCTCCTGATCGACGACGGTGCCGCCCAGGCTCTCAAACTCGGTCACGAAGTTCTCGGCCAGACCCTCGTTGTAGTCTGCGCCCTTCAGGAAAATGACGGCTGCCTTGGTGTAGCCCAGCTTCTTGTAAGCGTAATCTGCCATCTTCACGCCCTGGAAGGGGTCGGTGAAGCAGGCACGGAACACATTCCCGTTCACGGTGTCGGTCTCGGCATCGTAGGTAACAGCCTCGGCGGTAGCGGAAGCGGTGACCATAGGCATATTGTAATCGGCGCTCTCGGCGGCAACAGCCAGCGTGGGAGCGGTGGTTACATCGCCCACCAGAGCGGTGATGCCCTGATCCACCATCTTGGTAAAGCAGGTGACAGCCTGCGTTTCATCGCCCTGCTCGTCCATGGTGATGATCTCCAGCTGCTTGCCGTTGACACCGCCATCGGCATTGACCTGCTTCATGTACAGGCTGGCACCGTTTACAACAGCCTGACCGTAAACGGAAGCATCACCGGTCAGGGGGCCAAGCACGCCCACCTTGATGGTGCTGCCGGAGGCAGCAGAACCGGCAGCGGAACCGGCTGCAGAACCTGCAGTGCTTGCGGAGGAACCGCCGCAGGCGGTCAGGGCACCTGCTGCAACAGCAACACCGGCAGCGGCCATGAACTGACGACGAGTGAACACCTTTTTCATAAAAATCTCCTCCTTCGGAGTAATTTATAGGCTAGAATAGAATCAAGGATAAAAACGGAAGCAAGGCCCTTCCCCTCTAAAAGCGGCCTTGCTTCTGTTCTTGTCTGTTATTATAGCTATCTGTGTTCAAATCCGCAATTCACAAACCGTCCATACTTTTGGGCGCTTTTTCTCGGCTTTGTCGATACTTTCCACAAAAATTTTAGCGCGTTTTTGTGCACTATTTCAAATTGTTCATTTTATTTATCTGTGACATGAAATGAATTCACAATTCACAAAAGGGTTACAGGGTGTCCATCTCGGCGTCGGCGGCAAATTCGGCCTCGGCGCGGATCTCGGCGGCCTGTCCCTCGGCTTCGGCAGCGGCCACCGGCTCTGCCAGTGCCTTGCGGATGGCGGTGACGTAGAACACCATGGAAAGTGCCGTGCCGATGCACCAGCCCACAGGCCATGCCATCCAGATGCCGGTGGAGCCCAGCGCGGTGGCGCTGAGCACGGCGGCAATGCCCACGCGCAGGATCAGGTCGGTGAAGGTGGCGATCATAAACCGCACCATCAGGCCGCAGCCGCGCAGGATGCCGTCTGCCACCAGCTTGACCGACACCACAAAGTAGAAGGGAGAGAGGATGCGCAAAAACAGCATACCGGTGTCAATGGCAGGGCCCTGCGGGTCGTTCATGAACAGCAGCAGCAAAAAGCGGCCAAAGAAGAAGTACAGCACCACCAGCGGCACGCACAGCAGCCACACCAGATTGCGGCCTGCGCCAAAGCCCTCCTTCACGCGGTCCATCTTGCCTGCACCCATGTTCTGGGAGGTGTAGTTGGAGATGCCGTTGCCCAGAGTGGTAAAGGAGGTGATGACCATGTTGTTCAGCTTGACGGCGGCAGAATAGCCTGCAATGACGCTGGCACCAAAGGTGTTGATGATGCTCTGCAGGATGATGTTGCCCACCGAGACAAAGCTCTGCTGCAGGATGCTGGGCACAGCCACCACGGCCACCTTGCCCAGCATATTCCACGAGAACAGCTGCACAGGACCCTCGGTGCGGAAGGCGCGGATGCGGCGGAACACCACCACCATGGCCAGCACGCAGCTGACACCCTGACACAGGAAGGTAGCCCATGCCACACCGGCAATGCCCATCTTGAAACCGGCCACGAACAGGATGTCCACGCCGATGTTGGACAAAGAAGAGACTGCAAGGAAGTAGAAGGGGGTCTTGCTGTCACCAAGGGCAGAGAAGATGCCGGTGGCAATGTTGTAGAAGAACATGAAGGGCAGGCCCAGAACGTAGATGTCCAGATACAGCGCGGAATCCGCAAGGATCTCCTCCGGGGTGTTGATCAGCTCCAGCAGGGCGTCGCAGCCAAACAGGCCAATGCCCATCAGCACGGCGCACAGCACCGCAGAGCCGATGAGGGAGGTGTAGACCGAGGTCTTCATCTCGCGGTATTCCTTTGCGCCAAAGTAGCGGGACACGATGACCGAGCAGCCGATGTTGCAGCCAAAGGCAAAGGCGATGAAGATCAGGGTGATCTCGTAGCTGTTGCCCACCGCAGCCAGCGCATTTTCACCGATGAACTTGCCCGCTACCAGACTATCCGCGATGTTGTACAACTGCTGGAAAATGATGCTGCCGAACATGGGCAGACAGAATTGCCACAATACCTGTGACGGCTTGCCCACCGTCAGATCCTTATTCATTGCAAAAATCCTCCTCTATAACGACTATAAATGGGAAAACAGCGCAAACGCCGCAACCAGTATAGAACCGAGCTGCCAAAAAGTAAAGAGAATTTTTGGTATATCTGCCATATAAAAAACACATGGTAAACATAACGTATCCCCACTGCCGCAAGAGGGCAGACTGTAAACGGGTTTTCCACGGCGGTTTGCGTTCCCGTTAAAAATTTAGGTCTGCAAACATCCGCACCGGCTCTTGCGCCGGGGCGCAAAGCGTGGTAGGATATTGATGGTTAGTTATATATAACTATCTAAACAGAGCAGTTCCCCCTCTGCCCGCCCGGGCAGTATGGGAGAGAAAATGATATTCAGGAGGGTTTCAAGATGAATTATCTGGAAATTGAATCTGTTGTAGGCCGCGAGATCTTAGACTCCCGCGGAAACCCCACCGTGGAAGCCGAGATCACGCTGGCGGACGGCACTGTGGCGCGCGGCTGTGCCCCTTCCGGTGCATCCACCGGCGAGTTTGAGGCGCTGGAGCTGCGGGACGGCGACAAGAGCCGCTACTTGGGCAAGGGCGTGACCAAGGCGGTGGAGAACATCAACACGGTCATTGCAGACGCAGTGGTGGGCATGGATGCCTCCGACATTTACGCCGTGGACGCCGCCATGATCAAGGCAGACGGCACCAAGGATAAGTCCAATCTGGGCGCAAACGCCATTCTGGCGGTGTCCATTGCAGCCTGCCGCGCAGCAGCCGCTTCGCTGGAAATGCCGCTGTACCGTTTTCTGGGCGGCGTAAATGGTAACCGCCTGCCCGTGCCCATGATGAACATCCTGAACGGCGGCGCACACGCCGCCAACACCGTGGATACGCAGGAGTTCATGATCATGCCGGTGGGCGCACCTTCCTTTAAAGAAGCGCTGCGCTGGTGCGCCGAGGTGTTCCACGCGCTGGCTGCCATTCTGAAGTCCAAGGGTCTGGCTACCTCCGTAGGCGATGAGGGCGGCTTTGCACCCAACCTTTCCAGCGACGAGGAGACCATCGAGACCATTCTGGCTGCCATCGAAAAGGCGGGCTATCTGCCGGGCAGGGACTTTATGCTGGCAATGGACGCCGCCGCCTCCGAGTGGAAGAGCCCCAAGGGCAAGGGCTTCTACAAGCTGCCCAAGGCGGGCACCGAGTTCACCTCTGCCGAGCTGATCGCGCACTGGAAGAGTCTTGTGGAAAAGTACCCCATCATCTCCATCGAGGACGGTCTGGACGAAGAGGACTGGGAGGGCTGGCAGCAGATGACCCGCGAGCTGGGCGGCAAGGTGCAGTTGGTGGGCGACGACCTGTTTGTGACCAACACCGAGCGTCTGGCAAAGGGCATCCAGCTGGGTGCGGGCAACGCTATCCTGATCAAACTGAACCAGATCGGCTCTGTCTCCGAGACCTTGGAAGCCATCAAAATGGCACACAAGGCCGGTTACAACGCCATCAGCTCCCACCGCTCCGGCGAGACCGAGGACACCACCATTGCGGACTTGGCGGTGGCGCTGAACACCTGCCAGATCAAGACCGGTGCCCCCAGCCGCACCGAGCGTGTGGCAAAGTACAACCAGCTGCTGCGCATTGAGGAGCAGCTGGGCGAAAGCGCCGTCTACCCCGGCATGGAAGCGTTTTAAGTAAGACGATTTGGAATGCCCTTCGTGGAAGCCCGAGAGGTTTTTTCCAATATTTACCACCACGGCATTTGCAATCCTGCGGCAGGCCGGTTCGTATATAAAGCAGACCGGCACCCGGCAGCAGTCGGGACGGAATGAAACGAAAGGAGCAACCCTTCCATGTTTCAAAGCCTTGGGCCGCTGCTCAGCCTTTTGGGCGACGGCAGCTTGACAAAGCTGCTTCTGTTTTTGCTAAAGGGGCTTTTTGCCTGAAACGGACGGTCTGAAAGGAGAATACCATGCTGATCGTATTGGAGCATCTGCTGGGTCGGATCAACCTGCCCGGTATGTGGTGGATCATCGCAGAGCGCTGGCTGTGATGTGACGCCCCGCAAAGCCGCTGCACTTTTTGTGCGGCGGCTTTTTTGCTGCGCGGAACGGTCTGGAATGCCCCGCCGGACTAAGCCCTCTCAGGCGCTGACTGGCAGAAACAAAAAAGCTCCCCCGAGGGGGAGCTGGCATCGCACAGCGATGACTGAGAGGGTCTTATTGCAGCGCTTCGTCCAACACCTGCAGCAGGTGCTGGATATCCAGCGGCTTTGCGATATGGCCGTTCATACCGGCCTTCAGGGCGTTCTGCCTGTCCTCTTCAAAGGCGTTGGCGGTCATGGCAAAAATGGGGATGCCCGCCTTGCGGGGGTCGGGCAGGGCACGGATACGCCGGGTGGCTTCGTAGCCGTCCATCCGGGGCATCTGGATGTCCATTAAGATCAGGTCGTACTGCCCGGGCGCAGCCTGCTCCATCTTTTCCACCGCTTCAACGCCATCCTCGGCGGTATCCACAAGGAAGCCTGTTTCCTTCAGGATCTCCACGGCGATCTCCCGGTTCAGGGCGTTATCCTCCACCAGCCGCCGCTGCTTGGCGTACAGCTTGATGGTATTTGCCACCCGGCGGTAGACGATCTTGGCATCAAAGGGGCGGTTGACATAGTCGCTGGCGCCCAGCTCGTAGGCTTTGCGGATGGCTTCTTCCGAGTCGTCGCTGGAGATCATGATCACCGGTACATCCTCAATGGTGTGGTTGGTGTTCATGGTGCGCAGCACCTCAAAGCCGTCCATGACCGGCATATTGATATCCAGCAGCACCAGCGCGATCTGCCCAGCATTTGCCCGCAGCAGTTCCAGACACCGCTCGCCGTTCCCGGCTTCCAGAATATGGTAGTCTTCTCCCAGAATACCGGTAAGCACCATGCGGTTCATCATGGCATCGTCCACCAGCAGGATGGTGGGCTTTTCCTCCAAAACTTCCTCCTGTGGAGCCAGACGGCTGCCCTGTGTGTCCACCGCCACGGCGTCCTTGCGGCTCTTGGCCTGATACATCAGAAGGTCTGCCCGGCGCACCACGTTCTCCATAGGGTCGGCAAGGGTCTGCATTGCGCCGCCGATACTCAGCGACAGCCGGAAGTGGGGGTAGCCCGGCACCACCGTTTTCTGCGCGGCATCGCGGATCTGCTCCAGTTTTGTTCTAAAAAAGTCTGCCGGGATGCCAGCCAACACCAGCAAAAACTCATCGCCGCCGTAGCGGATCAGCAGATCTGTTTCCCGGATGCAGGAGCGGATGGTCTTTGCAACCGTTTCCAGCGCCATATCTCCGGCGTGGTGACCGTAGGTATCGTTGCAGATCTTGAAATCATCGATATCCATCAGGGCGATGCCCGCCGGGCCGATGTTATTGCGCGCCACTTCCTCGTAATAGCGGCGGTTGTAGGCGCCGGTCAGGGCGTCATGGTTCAGCTGCTGCTGATAGCTCTTTTCTTTTTCCATATTCCGGGCGGTGGTCTGGGCAAACCGCGCTTTTTGCTCCTCCATCTGCTGCATCATCCGCAGCAGGTTGCGGTTGGCGGTTTCCAGCTCCTCCTTCTGGGCGCGGTTCTGCTGTTCCAGCTTTTCCCGCAGCTCCATATAGGGGGTGATATCCGTGATGGTGCTCACGATGCAGCTATCGCCGCGCCACTCTACCCGGTTGGCCGCGCTGGTGACCCAGCGGTAGCCGTTTTTGCCCAGCAGCCGGAACACACTGTCGCCGTTCTGTGCGTAGGTCGTGCTGTTTTCCGCGTTCCGGTAACGCAGCCCGCTTTCCAGATCGTCCGGGTGCACCAGCGCGGTGTAGCGGTTATCGAACTTTGCCGCAAATTCTTCCCGCTCCCAGCCCAGTATCTCCAGAAAGCGGTCGCTGATATAAATAAAGGGATAGCCGTTTTCCGGGTCATCCGCACAACAGTGGAAGCCGCCCGGCACATTCTGTGCATAGCGTTCCAGCCACAGACGCTTTTCTTTTATTGTCGCACTTGTTTCCATTTTGTTTTCCCTGCCTCTTTCTCTGCGCACCGCATCTTGGCAGCACGCAATCCCCCCGTTGCCGCAATGTCAAACTTCATCTTCCTGTACACCCTGCTTTTGGGCGTACTATAACATTTTGATTTTATCATCAAAACTGCCTAGTTGCAAGCATTTTTCCCAATTTTGCCAATGGAAAGACAAATAAGACAGATTAAAAAAGGGCACAAGACAGCACCTCTTCCCTGAAGAAGCCGTTCTTACGGTATCCGATTCGTTACAGTTTCAGCCTGCAACAAAAAAGAGATAGACCTTCCCTTCCGAGAAAGTCTATCTCTTTTTTATCCGGTTTCTTCTGTTTTCTATCAGCCCTGCTTTTTCCAGCGGCGCATGACGCCCATGCCCAAGGCATAGGGGCCGGTGTGCACCGCGATGGTGCAGCCGATCTGCAACAGCCCTACCTCACACTGTGCGCCGGGGTACTTGGCGCGCAGGGCGGCGCGGGTCTGCATCCACAAACGCTTGCCCTCGTCGGCATCGTAGCCGTAGCCCACCGTGATGCGGTAGTCGTCCGGGGTGCCGCCGTGGGCATCCAGATAGTTCATCAGCTGTTCCAGTGCCTTTTCAAAGCTCTTCTGCCGACCGCGGGCTACGCCGCCGGAGAAGATCTCGCCGTCCTTGAACAGGATCATGGGCTTCAGCCCCAGCATATTGGCGGCGCGGCCGGTCACCTTGCCGATGCGCCCGCCCTTGATGAGGTAATCCAAATTGCCAACGGTGAAGAAGATCTGGTTGGTGGACTTTTCCGCTTCCAGCCAAGTCACAGTCTCGTCCAAGGTGCAGCCTGCGTCCCGCATGGCTACGGCATTTTCCACCATGGTGGATTCAGTGACCGTGGCGGCGGCAGAGTCGATGACCTCGATGCGGGCATCGGGGTAGTCCTCCAGCACCAGATCCCGGGCATTGCGGGCGCTGCCCACGCAGCCGCTCATCTTGCCGGTGAACACCAGACACAATACCGCCCGACCCGCCTCGGCGTGTGCGCGGAAGGCCTTTTCAAAGTCCTCGATGGAGGCCAGACTGGTCTTGGGGTAGGCCGCCGGGTTATCCACCATGAACTGATAGAAGTCCCGCACAGGGATCTCCAGCCCTTCCTTGCGGTAATGCTCGCCGTCCAGCGATACATAAAAGGGCACGACCTCGATGCCAAGCTGCTTGGCGGTGTCCAGCGTCAGGTCGCAGGCGCTGTCGGTAATGATATCAAACATCTGTGACGCTTCCTTTTCTGAAACTCGGGGGCTGCTTTTGGCGGCAGCTCAGCCGCGGTGGATGTAGGCCTCGCGCTCTGCGCCCACCGAGATATAGGTGATCTTGCAGCCCACAGCTTTTTCCAGATACTCCACATAATCGCGGGTCTGCTGGGGCAGGTCCTCCCACTTGCGGGCTGCGGTGATATCGCAGTGCCAGCCGGGCAGGTACTCCACCACGGGCTGTGCGGTATCCAGTGCCTCACCCATGGGGAAGCGGGTGGTGGTGGTGCCGTCGGTCAGCTTGTAGGCAGTGACCATGGGGATCTTTTCCATGTAGTCCAGCACGTCCAGCAGGGTCAGAGCGACCTCGTCGCAGCCCTGGCAGAACACGCCGTAGCGGCTTGCCACCAGATCGATGGGGCCCACGCGGCGGGGACGGCCGGTGGCTGCGCCGTACTCGTGGCCAGCCTCACGCAGGGCGTGCTTCTCTTCCTCGGTCATGGCCAGCTCGGCGGTGAAGGGGCCGTCACCCACGCAGGAGGAGTAAGCCTTCATGACGCCGATGGAGTTGTGCAGCTTGTGGCCGGGGATACCGGCGCCGATGGGTGCATAAGCACCGATGACGTTGGAGGAGGTGGTGTAGGGGTAGATGCCAAAGTCGATATCGCGCAGTGCGCCCAGCTGTGCCTCAAACAGCACCTTCTTGCCGGCGGCATCGGCATCGGCCAGATACTGACCCACATCGCAGATGTAGTCCTTGAAGATGGCAGCATACTTTTCGAGCCAGTTCCACATCTCGTCCACGCTGATGGGGGAAGCGTTGTAGCTGCCCTCCATGACCAGATTCTTGGAATCCACCATGGTGACCAGACGCTTCTTCACGGCATCGTCCAGATGCAGCAGGTCGCCCATGCGCAGGGTCTTCTTCATGTACTTGTCGCCGTAAGCGTAGGCAATGCCGCGCTTGGTGGAGCCGAACTGTGCGCCGGTCTTGGACAGGCGTGCCTCCTCCAGACCATCCTGCTCCACATGGTAGGGCATGGTGATGGTTGCGCGGTCGGAGATCTTCAGGTTTGCCGGGGTGATCTCAATGCCCTGCTCGCGCAGCTTATTGATCTCGCCGTCCAGATGATGCGGGTCGATGACCATGCCGTTGCCCATAACGCACACGACGTTGGGGCGCAGGATGCCGGAGGGCAGCAGGTTCAGCACGAACTTGCCGCGCTCGTTTTTAACGGTATGGCCTGCGTTGTTGCCGCCCTGATACCGTGCAACGATGTCGTACTCCTGGCTGATCAGGTCGACCATGCGGCCCTTGCCCTCATCGCCCCAGTTGATACCCGTAATTGCAGTAAGCATAATAAATGACCTCTTTATCCTTTTTTCAAAAGACAGCCTTTTCCGTGCACCTTGCCCGGGATACGCTACCTTGGGTAAAACGCACCGGTTTGCTGCCCTTGCGGCACGCACCAATGCTATTATAGTATAGCACAGTCTGCCGCGCAAAAAAAGGGGGAACGCACCTTTTTGCGGCGGATCCCCCCTTAAAACAGAAAACGGCTCTGCCGAAGCAGAGCCGTAAAGTTGCATCTGAAATATAATCAGCGCTTGGAGAACTGGGGTGCATCGCTGGCAGGGCTGCGCCCTGCCGGGGGCTTCCTGCGGAAAGCGGATGATTTCCAGCATACCTGCGGCTGCTTCCAATCATTACAGGGTACGCTGCGCTTCCCCTGCGCTGGCTGCGCCAGCTATAAAATCAGCTGTACTTATCCTAATAAGCGGAGTATAATAAAAAATAAATTTATATTCTGAAAGGTAGAAAAACATGATACGAGAAATGCAAAAAGCAGACTGGAATCGTGTGAGCGAAATCTATCAACAAGCTTTATTAGCGGGAAAATCAACATTTAATACCGTTTGCCCAGATTACGACGAATGGGATAACAATCACATAAAAGATTGTCGATATGTTGCTGAAATAGACGATATGGTGGTTGGGTGGATTGCTATTAGCCCAACTTCATCGCGCGAGGCGTATAAAGGAGTTGTTGAGGTCAGTATCTATATTGATAACAAATATCAAGGCAGCGGAATTGGAACAAAGCTACTAAAAAAGTTATGCAATGAAAGCGAAAAACGAGGATATTGGTGTTTGTATGTGGCAATTTTTTCCATTAACAGACCCAGTATCGAACTTCATAAAAAATGTGGATTTCGAGAAATTGGATATAGGGAACGAATCGCAAAGGATCGATTTGGAAAATGGCAAAACACCGTATTGATGGAAAGAAGACTCCCTGAGTAAAATCAATCATCGAACCAATTACATCCAGAATTATAAAGCAGGAAATCAGAATGGTTTCCTGCTTTTCTTCATATAGAAAACCACAAGCTATGCTTGTGGAAGAATAGAGCTGTAGCGTTGATACGGGTAGAAAAAGAACCTCCTTTTGCTATAATTAGAAGCGGGTAACGCCAACCGCCGGAGATGCGCAGTCGTGCTCCCCAGTTCTCCGGGAAAGGGGCAACAAAAAAACGGCTCTGCCGAAGCAGAGCCGTAAAAGTACATACTGAGATAAATCAGCGCTTGGAGAACTGGGGAGCACGACGTGCAGCCTTCAGGCCGTATTGCGCGAGTTTTTGAGCTGTTTTCCCTTGATACTCCGGGCTTTTCCGGCTTTCTG
>OKSC01001736.1_pt1 | contig 20602 bp, 19 predicted proteins | sample 1601161 | NCBI WGS metagenome assembly OKSC01 (sample SAMEA3541552, study PRJEB24748) | human gut metagenome | biome: human gut; feature: human-associated habitat; material: faeces | place: China | collected 2012
TAACGCCGTCCAAACTCATGCCGATAACAGATTTACCCCAATTGGTCGTCTTGTTGTATAATATTGCCAATTCGCCGGGGCTTACGGTCAAATTACCCGCCTCGGATTGGAAATTTACATAATTCCCCGCCGTATAAGCGATATAAAAAACGTTACCGTCCGGCGTGCCCGGATTAGTTGTTGGTGTTGCTACATCTACAAAAGATGCGTTTTCACCTACAGAACTTATTATGTTATTAAGTACATCCCGTAATACTTGACCGGTAATCTCCTGATTACCATTTGTCTTTATAATATCAGCTATAGCCGCTTTTAAGCCACTCCACTTTGCCATATTTGTTACTCTGTTTTAAAATCATTATTAAAATCTCTATTAAAATCTCCTCCAGATAAACTAGGAGTATATCCACCTATATTAGCTATAACAGTATCAGTTTCAAATTCACATTCAACTGCAGCTAAATCTCCTTGGTCTTCCCATTCAGGCTTCATACTAAATGTTGTCAAATCGTAAGTCTGCAGTTTACTTGTAATTTGTTTGCTTTCACATAGCCTTACAATCCTAAGAGCGTCACATAGATATTCTGGAGCAACAAACGTAAACTTATAAATTTTTTTGCTTACCTGGCTTTCAATAAAAGTATAGCCCATTCGCTCTGTGGCTTCTTCCTCAAAATCATATTCAGGTTTACCGATTTGTGTATTCAAGTAGCATCTAAATTTGAAATTATCAGAAAAATCTACTATGCCATTTTTAAGCTCAAAGTTATATGAGTTGTAATACTCAAGAAGTAAATAGTCGTCTACTTTATTAGTTACAGTGAATATATCAGAATATATAACTCCTAAACCTGATATTAAAATAGCTAAATAATACAAACCTTCATGCTTTATTTCAACTATAGGAAGAGTACCAGGATATTTAAGAAGCTTGAAGTCAGTATATGATTTGATAGTCAGGCCATTTTCTTTCATGCTTGCCGTTATGTCTGTATACTTGCCAGTGCTAAAGTTATAAAGCCTAACCCAGCCTACAATTGTTCCACTTCTAAGAACTGCTTGAAATGGCAATAACATATTCTTATAGGTTATTAGCGGATAAACCTGGCCAAAAGCATAATCTTTACGGTGATTTTGCAGTGCAAGATTATCGTAAAAAGGCAATGGCGATATGTTATTATTCACTAACTTCATGCTGTAAACATAATAAAAAATTACGAAACTAGAAAATTTCTTAATAATTTTTAATACACAATTTTATTGAGGCCTATAAAGTAATCTCACTTTAGCACGGCGAGTATTTACATTAATAGAAACTTCGTCTATTTTACCATTTCCTATAGTGGTTTTAATTAATTCGAGCTCATTTAAATCTTCTTCTATAGGAAATTCTATAGTATGTTTCATGCACATTTTTACACCACTAGCATATAAATTACTGAGCACATTACAGTCAAGATTTAATGCAGGCATATCATACATATAAAAGCGCACAAGATATGCCCAAGCTGCATAGAAATTCTGAATTACAGCATTATATATATCGCCGTTTTCATCTATCAGCTGTGTTTCAATTATAGGCAATTCTAAAGAGGAACCGTTTTTAATTGGGCATAATAGTGCAAAGCCATCATCTGAGAAATTAGATGGATTAAATAGCATGTAATCTACATCGGATGAAAACTGGCTTATATTTATTTCTTCTGTTTTATCTTTTTGCACGTAGTTAGATTTAACATCTATAGTTACTCCACCAAACAAATCGGTTACATCGTCCATCCAACCAAATTCGTATCGCTGATTTAAGTCTGTTTTATCATATTCTACTTCTGATTGAAAATATGATGATAGCTTTTTGTTAAATTGGTCTACAAGCTTAGTAAAATCAAGCTGAATACTTGTATTATAAGAATATGAGCCTCCTCTCATAAAGAAACTTATATGCTCAATCTTAAACTTGTTATCTTCTATATACCAATAACATCTAAAACAGTCACGAAGCATTTTCATTACATCTTCTAGTGATACTTCTGCCTTTTGAGCGGGCTGGTCATATTCACCTTTAAGTATATTTGTTTTTTGTGTTATGTGTACATAAAATCTTGCCATCGACATTGGTACGGTTGTATCATACAAAAAGCGACTATATTCAGCAGTTGCTTCATGCTGAAGAGTAGGGTCTATTTCTTTAAGTAAAGCCTTTATTGCTGCTGCTATAGAATAACTATCCCTAAGAGTATATTGCTTTCTTAATCTCTGCTCAAATAAAGAATAATAGCTATCATATACATACCACAATGAAGCATTAGCCCAAGAATTTCTACTAATAGGTAAAGGCCTACCTATGCCAGTACTACTAGGAATAAACTCATTAGTGAAATACTGACCATAGTCATTCAAACCATATCTTGTAGGCTTATCTACTGCTCTAGAAGTACAGAAAAACATTCCGCCTGTTAGCCCAATACACTTCTTATAATTCCTATTATCTGTGACAAAGTCATCAGATGGCAAATCGTATGTGTTCTTTATACCTTCAGAGTCTTCTACAGAATCTACATCGCAAAGCAGGCGTCTATAAATATGATATACGAAAGGACTTTCTATAATAAACGTATCGCCTGGATTATTTACATTTACCATTTTAACATCATTGCGCAATATGTATTTATTGTCAGGGTCACTAACACCCCATTTCTTTTCTGACTGATATAGCAGCAAGTTATCTGAATTTCTATATAACCGTACTCTATATGGCGTAGAGCTTTCATCTACTAATTCCATTTTGCACGTGTAACCTGGATTCCATTTATTCCAATATCCGTTTGTTCCAGCGTATACTCCATTAACATCAGAAATGCTAGCATTTCTTATATAAAACTCATTTCCTGCTTTTATATAAGAAAAATAATATTTGTTTATCAAGTCTTTGTGATTGTCAATTGCTTCATTTACATCACTTTCCCAGTATATACCTCCGAAAAAATTAGATATTGAATTAGAACCTCTAACATAAACCTGCATTAAAGAGCGTTTATGCAGGTTTATTTTCGATATAGCTGGAGCAAGTTTTATAAGGTCATAAGTGTTTTCATACTTGTTAACCACATCATTATATTCATCAAGGGCTGTTGTTTTAAGCTCACACGACTTTTTTTCATAGTCAAGTTTGCAATCTGTTTTATTGAATTCGCCTTTATAATACTCTATCCATTTACCAGAAGTCCTATTGTATTTATCTATAATAAGTATCATGTGGTCCTCTAGGCTTGAGTTATGTACAATCTCATAGTCATTGCCAAATAGTTTTATTTTTCCATCAAGTGAAATACGGAAAAATTCTTGCCCACTTTCTTTAGCATATTTCTTATTAAGCTCTTTATAATGCGGATTTACTTCTACTTTATCACCGCCATTCTTCGATATGTAAAATTTATATTTTGGAGGTATCATATCTTTAATTCTTTATAATTCGTTTAACATTTTTATGCTGAATAACTACTGCACCATTAGGCAATGCATAGTATTTAGTCTCACTTTGTTTCCTAATACTTCGCACATCATCCTCTATTTTTGAAAGGTCCACGCTTCCATTAGAATTAAGAGAAATATTCAACCCATCTGAGCTAGCAAATGCATTAAGATATTTATCTTCAAATGTTCCTTTATTTAGACTATTAATAACATCCGGAAGTATCTTTTTGTATTTCCTAGTTCGCTTCTTACTTATAATAGCAAGCGCTTCTCCACCTTCAGCTCTCATTCTATGCTTCTTCTTATTCTTTACGCCCAAATCAATATCATCGCCTGATGCATGAGAGCCTCCTTCCAAGAACTCAAGACCTCCTTCTCCATATTCATCAGATTGGCTTGCTGTTACTTGTTTAGCTTTAATTTTGGCTACTGCAAATGATGTCCACATTGTAGCAATAGCAGCTAATGCGAGAGCTGGGCCAACAATAGGAATTGAAGAGAATGAACTCCACAAATTAGCAGACGCTGTGACAAGCGAAGATGCCTGAGTAACAGTGTTCACTGCTTCTTGACGTTTTTGGGCTGCCTGCAGCATTTTTTGTTTTTCTTGCTGATTTTTCTTTTCTTGCTCTAATTCTTTTTTAGCAGTAGCTACGTTATTAGCATAGCCATTATTGCGAGCCTCAACCTCGGCATCATAAGCTTTTTGTGCAGCCTCTACTCGAGCTTCAGCTGCTTCTACAGCCTGTTCAGCTAATTCAACTTCGGCATCCATAATGGATTGAAGCTGTTCTATTACTATATTTACAGCATCTTTTAGGGCATCAATCTGGTCATCATCAAAGCCAAGTTTCTCAAGCAAAGTACCGTCTAAACCTTTTTTACCGATGTTTTTAATAAAGTCATCAAGCTCTGATAATTCACGGTCGATGCCTTTAACCGTTGCTTTAGCAGCATCAATCTGAGCTTGACTCCAATCTAATCCACCAGCTTCTGCTAAGCGTATTTGTTCTTGCCATCTAGCTTTTTCTTGTTCAAGCTTAAATCGAGTTATCTCAGTTTCACTGCGCTTAACTTCATTAAATACAGCTTCATCAAGAGCTTGTTGCTCATCGAAGCTTGACATATTAAAACTACCAACAGTAATAGCCTTTTGTTTATCAAAAGATGCATTTATAGCGCTTGTAGGTTGTCTTTTAGCTTCTGGTAACTGAGCATTCTTAAGTAATGCTATTTGTCTTTCTACATCTAATCGCTTTAATGAATTGCTGAGTTCTTCATAAGAACCTTTTTTTGATACTTCACCTTCTAATTCTAACAACTCTAATAGATGTTCAGCTTTTTGTATTTCTACATCTATATTGAGCAAATCTAGACTTAGAGTTAAGCCTTTTTGCTTGTTCTTTATAGCATTTTCTATATCATCTAGTGCTTTGATAGCTGTTTCTTTTTGGCTTTCTGTAAGCTTTTTATATTTTTCGTCTTGACCATCCAGTATTTTTTGGATTCTAGAATATTTATAGTTTAAATCAGCTATTTCTTGATTGAATGATGCAAAGGCTTCAGCTCTGCGCTTCTTATTTTCATCCCTCTCAATCTCTGTACGGCTCTTTTGATATGCTTTTTCGGCTGCTAATGCCAGGTTATTTAGGCGGTCATCAGCGTCTCTTGGTGTACGACCTTTTTTATCTTTTTTGTGAGATTCTTCTAAGCCAATTTCTTTAAATAGAGCATCTGCTTGGTCTTCATAAAATTTCCATACGTTGAAATAGCTTTCAACTTCTTTTTCAAGAACATCTGCATCTTTTTGTAAACTTTCTACATTTCTCTGTCTCTGCTTTTTTAATCTAGTTTCAAGTGACAAATCAGAGTCTGGTCCAGAAATGCCGCCCCATAAAGCTTTAAAGTAATTTATAGTTTTGTCGAAAAAGCCGTACTCACGCACTTTTTCAAGTTCAGCTTTATTTTCTGCAACTAATAGTTTTTGGTATTGCTGGGACACAACATTCAGCGCAGCTTCTGCTTTAGCTCTTGCTTTATATGCGGCCACTACAGATTCAGTATTATCTACAAAAGCATTATTAGCGTCATTTATACTATCAATGGTGATGCCTAATTTACTGAACTCTTTTTCATTATCTTTAATCCACTGTGTTTGTGCTTTTATATTATTCCCTAAATCTTTCCAATTTTCAGATAATCTTCTTAATACTGCTATCTGCTGGCCATAAGACCCTGTAGACCCTTTTCCTAGTTCATCATTTAAGTCCTCTAAAGCATCTTCAAAAGATTTAGCTGCATCTCTCCCTGCAAACGTCCTATCAATCCATGTAATGATTTCTTTACCGTACATAGAGAATACAGTAAGTAAAACTACTAGTGCTGTATTCCAACTAAACAGTGATTTTACAATTGACTTTGTTACGCTTACAGTTTCTTTACCTTCTGCTCTCAGTAATTCATTTTTCTTTCTTAGTCTGTTAATTTCATCAACTACCATAGGTATATTATTCGATATACCTAAGAAGAATGTATTAAGCGATACAGCTGCAGCAGGTAATTCTCGTACTACTTGAGAAATAGAAATGCCTAAGCCATCCCATGTTTTTTGGTAATGACCTACAGACAATTTATAATTACCTGTCGCTTCTTGCAATTTTATCATCTGCTGATAAATTGCATCTGTTTCAGCTTCAAGCTTTTTACCAGAGTCAGCAGCTTCTCTCTCAGCTGCAGACATCTGATTAAGTCGTATTTTATTTAATGCATATTGAGCTGAAAGTCTATTATAAGAACCTTCTGCAGAATTAGCAATTGTAGCTTGTAATTGAGCAATCTGATTTGCTTCTCGTATTTGAGTTGAATAGAGTTTAAGCTGCTGATTTTCTTCTGACTGAGCATAGGCAAGTTTCTCTTGAGCCTGAGCTAATGGGTCTACTGTAGCTTTCTGCTGTTTTCTAGCAGAAGTAAGCTCAGCAATCTCAGCTTTTAACTCAAGTAATCTTTTACCTTCATCTGACTGTAAATAAGCTAATCTTTGCTCTGCCTTTTCTACTTCAGACAGAGTTTGGATATGAGGCTTCATTTGGTCATCAAGGGCCTTAATCTGATTTTTCAAATTAAGAATATTATTAAGTAGCTGTTGCCCCATTTCGCTATCTGCCCTTTCAGCCGCAGTTAAAGACTTATATAGCTCAACTGTTTGCTTTAGGTCAGACTTAAGACGGTCATAAGAAGATATAGCTTGCTGGATATAACGCTGCTGTTCTACAGTTGCTCTATTAGCATCTGAAGTTTGTGCTTTAAGCCAAGCAATCTGTTTACCTGTATCAGATAAAGCTAATTTAAGCTCATTCTGAGCTCTTTCAAGTCTTGACGTAGATGCTGTTGCTCCATCAATAGCTTTACGCCCTTCACTTGTAGCTCCACTAGCAGATTTAAGAGAATGCACAATCCTATCTGCACCTGCCCTGATAGCATTTACCATTGTCTCGTATGACTGATTGAGCTCGCTAAGTTGCTTGACAAGCTTTTCAATCGAGTCATCCGGCTCAATTATATCGCTATATTTTATCTTATCGTCTTCAGCCATAATTATTTCCTTTTATGCCGTTTAACACTCTTGCTTTCTGCTTCTAATTGCTGTTTTATATTATCAACAGCATTATAGAATTGAAGTACTGTCATCTTTTTAGCGTCCATGCTTGTTTTTTGAGCTATCAAAAGGCAAGTACTTTCAAACTGCTTATCATATTTTATTTCAACAGACTCACTTCCTATGTATGATTTTGGAGAATGCATATTAAGCATTATTATATCTATGGTTTCTATCTGTTCAGAGTTATCTGTGTCATTTATCATAGAGTCCAACACAAGAAGTGTTCTTTGCTTTAACTTATCGTATGCATCTTTTTCCTTTGGATTTACAAAATCTCCTGGAAAGTACATTTCAAGTTCGGTGGTTACTTTTTTTTTAAGCCAAGTCAAAAAGTCTATAATCTTTGAATGCTTTATTTCTTTAAGCCTGGCCAATATGTTTTTAAGTCCATCATCTGACAAATCATTAACTTCTTCACCGTCTATGCTGTGGATAAGAGCTGCAAAAGCTAAATACCTTGGTGAAATTTCGTTGTTCACCATATACATATTTTGCCTCATGTTTTGCAGTTCTTGCAAAGCTTTTTTGGCATTATTGCTTTTAATGAATTTAGCAACACGGGTTATATGGGCATCAATATCATCTGCATCTGAGCCAATTCCAGAGTCTATAAGCAAATACTTATTGTACTTCTGAAAATTTACAATAGGCATTTCATCTATGCTGTCATATACCCGTACGACTTTTTTATTTACTATCAGGTTTTTCATATTAAAATTCGCGTTATAGGGGTTGATATGATAGGAATAAGTATAATACTCATCTCATTAAAGAAAATAGCGAGAATGATAGCGAGAATAATCGACGTCCAAAAGCTTAAGCAAAAGTCACAATCGAATAATTGAGAAATAAGCTTAGGAGCTCTGATAATTATCTCATCGCGCACACCGAGTTTTCCAATTAGCAAAATAGCAAATGCTGCTGCTAAAGCTATATATATTAAAGCCGAAAGCATTGTTATAAAATATACCGTTGACATAATTCTCTAGTTGTTAAAGTAAATTCAATTCGTATTCCTGCATAAGGGTACATGAAGAATTGTTTATCAATATCTTGTATACCTTCTCCTTTATAAGTATAGTTATTATAGATTTTCTCTATTGAATAGCCTTTATATATATTTTCAAAGCGCTCATATATATCATTTATAACAAGCTTACCAGTTGTAGTAATAAGACCCGGAGTAGTTAATACTCGCATAATTTCATCTTTTACTTCTTCTGTATGCATAACAGTTTCATCTTCATAAATACTGCTGAGGTCATACCAAAATATAATGGCTCCGCTGAAAGTATATTGTGGCAATGATTGAACTACTTCAGTAATCTTTTGTGGGTCATAAATATCAAACCATGAAAAATTGCCAAAGTTATCATTCGGTAAAAGTGACACATATTCTCCATTGCCGTTATACATCGCAGGATATATAAACTTATTACCATCTGGCCTATGTTCTACAAGCTTATATGCTCTACCAAATGCACAATTAAGCCACTTAAGTCTGTTCATAAGTGACTTTTGCATATCCTGTAATATCTTATCAAGCAATACAGGGTCTTCCTTAAATCTTATTTGTACTGAGTTTTCCTTCATTTCCTTATTGCCTGTTTTAATCGTTTAACTAATTCTTTTCTTATGTGAGAACGAATTATTCTGGTAAAATTTTTATCTGTTAAGCGAAAAATCTCTTCACCATATTTCTCAATAAGTTCAGGTGTTTTTTCATCACTCGCAGTCACATAAAAACCTTCTGAGTCAAATACTACAAACATAGACTCATGAAAAGCACCTGTATCTCGCAATGTGACCCTTGTAGTAGGCTGACCTTTTTTCTTTTTTATTTGTATGGTTTTAGGCTTGTATGGCATATAACCCATTATCTTTTCACCTCTACCGTTGATACCACGACGATATAACTGGTCATCTGCTATAGCTGATACTATTACGTCTTCTTTGTCACGCACAATATCTTCTAATAGCATAGGCAAGCTATCCTTAAAACTTCGCAACCTATATTCCAGATTGCGAAGTGTCGCATTATATCGTTTTACAGCCATACTTATACAGTTCTATATTTAATGCCATTGTTTCGACATGGCAAACATACTCTATCAATTCCAGAAGTACTTAGCTTAATGGCCTTGAAAGCCATATCTAGCTGATAACTTAAACCTGATTTTTTCATAGAAGAAGAGTCACCATCTACTTCATATAATATATCAAGTCGAGAAGCATTGATTGAATGCCTATTTGTCCTTACGTTAGAGTTATATGCAAATTCGCGTAACATATCTACAGCTACCTGCTTAGCTATGACATCTTGGAACATCATTCTCTGTTCAATTATAAAATCTGTAATATCACAGCTTACAGTAACTTCTAAATTTAATCCGTAGTTGTTATCATAAGTATATTGATTATTTTCAACATCCCATAGATGAAGTGGGCACTTTGCAAAATCTTTGTTAAAGTCATCATTGAAATTAACTGCATCTATAAGTTCTTCATTTACAAAAAATGGATGAATTTCAAGATGCTTAGACCATGCCATCCAAGCAAGTAATTCTCTACGTGAGCATGAACCGCAAGGCTCTTTTGACCAGTCTTTATTTTTTCTAATAGCTTGACTTCCCTCTGGAAGTTCAGACTGAAAATAGCACAAATACCAACTTCCTCCTGCATCATTATCTTCACTTTGATATGGCAAATAGAGGTCATCGACTGTAAACCATTCAGCACTATTATCTCGTATCTTATTAAGCTTTATAATCTTTACTGGAGCATCCATACTTGAATGCATAAGATACAAAGTATATTCTCCAGCTTTAGTAAACTGAAGGCATATTTTATTTATCTTTGTGGTTACACCTTTTGCTCTTACTGGTACAATTTCAAAGCCAACTAAGTTTTTCTTATTCTTTACAGTATCTACTAATCTACCTGTTCCATCAAACAAAGTACGACTTTCGCATAATGGCTTATTTGTCCCTTCTACCGTTTTTTCATTGCAGTATCTAGCAATAGCCTTTTGAATGCTTGCTTTTGTTTTGCTCTCGAGCCATTCAGAAAATAAATTGGTTTCAACCCAATACTCAGACTCAATATCGGGCTGTTTTCCTTGTGCTTTTTGAAGCGCTTTATATTGTGTTCCTTGATAATCAACTACATTGCCTTTGCTATATTCCTTTTCAGAATTGTATTCTGGAAAAGTGATATTCTTAAAGTCCGGAGCAATACATGACATATTCTGCAAAGTCAGCAAAGGATGAATTTGTTGAAAATATAAGCCACTTTCACTCACGGTTAAAGCATCAGATATTTTTAAGTCTGATGTATCATAATTCTGCTCCCATCCAATAAGGTGTAACAGTTTTTCTTGTATATCGTTGGCTCTAACCATAATTCTTAATTTTTAATGAAAAAATAGGAGGCCACTATCGCCTAGTGGCTTAGTGTGCCTCCTACCAAAGCTAATAACAACTCAAAGATTTGCTATCGGTATTCGCTAAACTTAAACTACTGTTTTAGTATTAACTGGACTTTTTTCAGAGTTAACTACTACAACTGGCTTAGCATAAGCAGCATCCTCGCTTGATACGTTGAATGCCAGAATAGGACTTGCCAAAGCGCTAGGTGCACTGTTATATGCAGTCAAGAAGGCCACGTCAACAGCAAAACCATAGTGCTCTTTGCGCGTACGAGTCATATCAGCAGTAGCGGCTCCTGCAATAGTATTGTAATCACCTACAGAATCGTAGAAATATGTACCAACAGGCATGTTCAGCAAAGGCAAAGTAGCAATACCCCACTCATGGCCGTCACCGGAAACAGTTCCAAGCAAGCAGTCACGCTCGAAGCGGGTCAACATTCCAAGAGAGCCGGCATTTACAGCGTAACCCTGAGCATACTTACCTTCAGCAGCTGCGATATTGTTCGTCAAGTGAACAATTTTTGTGCCAAATTCATTCTGCTTGTTTACGTCATTGTAAAGACCGTGCTGCTGCAACTTACGCATGATAGACTCAACACCAGGGTCACCTACAAGATGCAACTGGCCATAGAAGTCATTTGCTCCCATCATAACTTCAAGGTCACCAAATACGTTTTCACGCTCAGTCCACTTTGCATTGATGGCATTAGCAGACCAGTCATACAGCAGCGGATTTTTCAAAACCTGTGTTTTGTTGGCTGCGAGAGCAGCAAGAGCAGCTTCATCAAGCTTTTTCGCAAAAGCATAGATGTACTTCATCATCTTGGTTTCAAAGTCCTTCTGAATGCCAATTTCGTTGTTCATGTACATTGCCGGAGCAATAGTAAATCCCCACGCATAAGTGGCAAACGTGATTTGAACCATCTTAGAAGTGTTTTCACTGTCGGCGATTGTCAAGGTGCGAGTACTACCGATAGTAATATCAGCATCGTAGTCAATTACCGGAGTTTCCAGCGTGTTACCGATGGAGGTCCTTGCTTTTTGCTTCAGTTCCTCAGTGAGGATGCCAGTAGGGTCTTCAGACTGCACCATAAAAGCGTTCAGTGCACCGTACCTACTGGGGCGATACTCAAACTTATCAAGGTTAGAGTTCGCACGAATGTTCTGGATACGTGTTAAAACTAGACTCATAGCTTTTAAGTTTTTAATTGTTAATAATTATGCTATTATGGTGCATTACCCTTTTACGCCTCATAGCATTTTTCGTTTATCTCTTAGGATGTGCCATTTTATCTAATAGGCAAACTTGCCACATTGTTTTCAGTTCTCAGCTGCATTGACTGGTCTGCGAATTCTTGCGAGTCACGGGTCAAACCATTTGCAAGCAGATGTGCCTCAATGGCTTTATCGGCCTCAACTTGGCTCTTGATGCCAGACAAATCAAGTGTTCCACCTGTTCCGCCTGAACCAGACCCAAAGCCTCCTGTTCCACCGCCTGCCTGCTGACGACCTGTATCGATTACATCTTTAAGCGATGTTTCCATTACAAGCTCCTGCATTGTGTAAGGATTAAGATTATTCTTCGGATTGTTAAGGATATTACCATCCACACCGCGAATAACAAGTTTCTTTCCTCCTTGGCCGTCCTCTATGAAATCAGGAGTACCTTTTGCAAGGACTTCTGCTTTTGCAGCGTTGAGCAGTGTCTTCTGAATAGGCTCAGTAATACCACTCTTAAACTTAAGACCTGCTGTAGCAGCTTGAAAAGCATAATCTACATGCGTGTCCTTAATAGTTTTATCAAACTCTGCCTTTTTGGTATTGAACTCAGTTTCCTTTGTCTGAAGTTGAGTTTGAAGCTGAGTTACTTGGGCTTTAGCATCTTTCAGCTGTTGTTTCAAAGTTTCATCGCCAGCTCCTTTTTCAAGTTTAGACTGGAGCTCTGCAGCCTGTGCCTGAGCAGCAGTAAGCTGAGTTTGAATTGTTTTCACAGACTCTGCTTTAGTTTTGTACTCGCCAAGTACACGCTTAGCATAGTCGTAACTTTTTTCACCATCTTTCTTTTTAATGCCTGTAATGCCAAGAATATCAGTGTCATACTGACCGTGCAATGCGCCGATTTTAGTACCTATAACGGTATTCTCATCATTTCTTGACATCTCAGTAATTGCATTCAGCTGGTCATCTGTAAGACCTGTTAAAGCTGAACTTTGCCGTAGCATCTCAATTGTTAACATATAGCTTTGTTTTTATTGTTAATTACTTTTGTACTAACTCTGCAGCATCTCCGTATGGGTCATGCAAGGCCGCCATAATGGTATAACCAAGGCCTTTATACGTTTTCTTGAAAAGCTGCCACTCTGCGAATGTGAACATTTGAGTATATGTTGGTGACTCTTCTTTGCCAGTCATTGGATTAAACCTACGACCACGCACAATTGACAAGTGCACCATCTTCTCAGTACCCGGCTTAGGAGTATAACCACTCTTAGCCTGTGTTTTCGATGCCGATAATTTTTCTTCGATAACATCATCAACATCTACTAGGAAAAGAACTACCTCGTCAAGCTCTTCCTGTAAGTCGCTTGTCCAAGCTTTTCCGCCTTTGGCCTTAGCAGCTTCTAGTTCTGCTTTACGCTCTACGGCCTTTTTCTTATAGGACTTAACACCCTCAAGACTGAGTGCCTGTAGTTGCTGAAGTTCCAATTTCTGTAACATATTCCAAAAGTTTTTTGTTTATAATATCTATTTTTTCTCTCATTGGCTTATTTGAAGCAAACTCAATTATGTTAATGTTCTCACGTTCAAATTTTTCGATTAAAGTACTAAAATTTATTTTAAGCTTTACCGAATTTTCATTTAATAACTCTTTTTCATACAATTTTAATACTTCATCCAGCGTTTTATGTGGATATGGCTCCAATTGCTTTAAGATAAGCATTCTCTGAAGTACCAAAGGATTATTACGATACTCAACCTCAAGAATTTGTTGCGATATAGCATCTAGTTCTGAGTTAGACGCGCCATTCTCCTTTGCTTGTTTGTACTTAGAATATAGCTCTGTTACTGTGAAAACGTAAAACTCTGTACCCCAGTTTACAGAAGATGATATGAAAGCACCTCCATACCTGAGTTTGCAAACAGTATCTTCGACAAATTTCTGTGCCAATTCAAAGTTAGTCTTTAAGGCATTGAGAACTGAGGTTTTGCTTTCAAAGTTAGCAGTTACCTGAGTTTCATTGATAGCTTCTTTTTCACTTACAGTACCACCTGAACCAACAACAGAAATTACAATTTCATTTTTAAGCCTTGCACACTCATTGACATTATAGTCAAGTGAGTCTTTATCGATAGTAGTTATCTGAACAGGATTACGCATATCTGCGACACCTTCAGATTGATTTGGTATAGGAACTTCTAAGAATGAACCAGGACCAGCTATACGCTTTTCGCTACAGCAAGGACACTTTTCAACTGTTCCATCATTGAGAATTTTATACTCGCCTTTTGCATTGCGTAGAAAACCTCCATCGCAGTAATCACCAGTCTCATTATTCTCAAAATTACAATCAGCTTCATACGCACTATATATAGGATAAGGTGCATACAAGTCTAAATGCTGCTTCGAAATAGAGAAGAACAAATACCAATCAAGATTTGACAGCTCTTTTGTAATTGGATTTTTCTTAAGGTCTTTATTTTTCTCATTGAGCTGTGTTGACCAAAAGAACCGAGCTGGGCAATATCCTAAATCGTGCTTTGCCTCTGAAATAAGTGACTGAATTTCATTTTTCTCATTCAGCTGATATACTCTTATAGAAGTATCATCAAATACAGCTATTCGATGTTCCGGCTGTTTGAAAATAAGCCACTCAAACTGATTTTCATCAAGTTTAGAAGTCTGGTAATCGATTACAGCATCAATCTCAAGCCAATAAAAATATGGCTCTGGGCGCAAAGATATTTGTACTTGAGGAAGGTCTACTACCAAAATACTATTTGGCGATACCTGCATTCTCTTCCATCCAGTTGTCTTCCACACCTCTGGCTCATTGAGGTTATTCTTTTTATACTGAGACCAATCCTCTGCAAGCTCTGAGTCTATAAACTGGTATGAGCTTGATGAGTTACGACTATAGAAAACCCTTTCGAGTTCTCTATAGACGTCCTCAACTACGGCAGGTGTGAGCAATGGAAATTTGAACAGATGAAGGAATATGTTGAATTTATCCTTCGGAAGCAACTGTCTTACCCAATCAAGGAATATAGTCGTAGGTTGGTTAATATCAGATACAGCAACATTCGTCTCAGTATGAAATCTAAGACGACGCTGCATGTTTACAGCTTTCTGAATAGTCTGACGTTTAGTCGGCTTTTGCAGAATCTGCTTTATCTGATTTAATTCTAAGGCCATTTTCTTCGTCGTAAGTATAATTGCTATCTTTAGGTAATTCCCATCCACCATTTATGGCTGTGCCCATATCAAGCAGGCGTTCGGCATGCTGAATGCCAAACTCCTGCCTCATATTGTACTTAGGCACAACCAATGTTACGGTTTGTTCTTTTTTCTTTCTCATAACTGAAAGTCTTAAGCCCCAACAGAAGCAGCATTAACCCAATCTGTAAGAGGATTGAAGTCCAATGTTTCGCGCTTAATGATATAGAAGTTATCACTCCAGTTAGGATAGAATGACCATTCAATGGTATTACTGTCCGGCTCTTCAAAACCACCAAGCTTCTTGTCACCGACAAAGAACTTACCAACAGGAATTGGGAAGTATGCTGTAGGCTTATCCTGGTCATCTACCAAACAGCCGATATTACCATTTTCATCAATCAGCCAAACACCAATCTCTTCACACATGTACTGTTTCAGCTGTGCAATTATCTTCTGACTTTCCTGATAGATAGTGGCAGAGAACGTTGTCGGCTCACGGCCAATTGTAATCTCAATGCCTCCAAGTGTCTGGTTACCACCACCGAATGTACGAGCCGCGCCAGGCTCAGAAGTAGGTCCTTGAATATACGGAGAAACTGTCATCTTAGAACCATCAGCCGCAGAAAACAAGGCAGAAAACGATGCTTTCTTAGTCGGGTCAGTGACAGAGTTCTTCGTTCCAGCTGTCTTATAGATGCGCTGGAATGCAACTTTTTGAACTTGCCCCATACTCTCCTTGCATTCAGCAATCTCAAGGTCGGCGATATGAGCACCGGCAGGGCATCCACAGTTTAATCCCATACTATTTATATTTTTAATATTAATACTACCGAGCAGCTACCCTTAACTTGCATCGAATTACCTGTATTTTTGCTTCGAATTGACTTCTCCACAGTGCAAATATACTAAACTTCTTTATAAGCTGTACCGCTTTTAACATTTTTTATGGAGGTATTTTTATTTCATATTCTCGCATTATGTTCATTCAAGGCTTATGATTTAATCATTTATATATAATTAGAAGCCCAGAAATTACGAGAATAATGCGAGAATATGAATTTTAACTCAATTTCTCAATGATATTCTCTTCCTTCCAGCTTTTCTAAGCCTCATTTCAATTACGCCTGTAAGTGCATCTGGAGCATCATCATGAACAGCCCTTCGCTTATTATCTTTACGATAAGTTGTAATAGCATTATAGAATTCACGCCATTTTTTATCCCAATTTTCTGGAAACGCTACATCTGAGTTAACAAGAGCTGAATTTGAAAAAATACGAGCAGCTTTATTTTTTGTCTGTGTAAAAGTATTTATGGCTGTTTTGAAATTATGCAAAGTAGCTCTTGTAATACGCTTTACATTTCTAGCAAACTGCCTACCACCATTATTGGACTCTATCAGACATTCTGCTATACTGTTTTCTGTGAGCATTTTAGCCAACATTACTTCAGTTTTTTCCATGGGCAGTTGTGTGTATAGCACATCAACTACATATAGCATTTCTGGAGTATTTATAAAGCAAATTGCACATAAATAATCAGAGCCAGTATCAGCTGTATCAACGTAACACCATCTTTGATTAGCTTTAGAGCCTGATGGCAATTCTATATTTTGGTATGTTCTAAACTCGTGATACATAAGGCCCTCAGTAGGAATTGGATTTTGCATATACTGCGTCTCAAATACTACCGGGTTAATCTCTCGTAGTTTATATAGCTCCTCAAGATTGTGCTTCATTGGCCAAAGAGCATATTCTTCTCCTGTCTCAGGGTCTGTTTGTATAACTGGAAGTGATAAAACAGTCCATGTATCTGGCTCTATCTCTTGTAAATAACCACAGAGGTCATGCTCATGTAGTCTTTGCATTATAATAATGATAGGTGTTCTGCGCGAGTTAGTACGGTTACGAATTGTGTTCTCAAATCGTTGGTTTACACGCTCTCGTATAAGGTCAGATGCTGCATCGTCGGCTTTCAAGGGGTCATCAATTACAATTGCGCCTTGGAAGACATTAGATTTTGCTCCAACCATTTTAAGCATTTCATTTGTATGGTCATCAAACACAAATATATCATTGCCTCCATCCATAGTTTCTATATCTGAATCTGAGTCAAGACGTCCGCTGCCAAATCCTGTTACTTGGCCTTGTGTTGATACAGCATAGAGTTCTCCGCCCGCTTTAGTTTTCCATCTTTTAGCCGAGCCTTTCTCAGAAGCAAGAGCAGACTTAGGAAAAAGGGTCTTATATAGTTCTTCACTCATTATGCTACGCACTGTTTCTGAGTTATCGTTAACCAAAAGGTCAGAATACGATAAATGTAGAAAAAGACATCTCGGATTTAAGGCAAAACACCAGCTTATAAATGATTTAATTACCAATAGCGTTTTTCCATATCTGGGAGCAACATTAATTATAAGTCTTGTTATATCTCCGTCAACTACTTTTTGCAAAGCTTCTATGATTTTCCTATGATGCTCTGCTACTATGTATGAAGTATGGTATTGGCATTTGAACATCATCTTTGTGTATTTCTCAAACGATGTTAGAGCCTCAAGGCGTAACATTTCTATAGTATTGACAGTGTTAGCCTTAGTAGTATTTAAGGCTTTTTCTTGCATTGTTTTTAATGAGTCCATATCTTATTTTTTAGGTTGTTTTTTAGGTTGTTTTTTAGGTTGTTTTTTAGGTTGTGTATAGTTATACTTTATTTCTGCCGCTTTTCTTGCAGTTACTGCTTCTTCGAATGTGTTAAAATAGCCTAAGCAATCATACAGGGGCTCTTCCATTTTTTCTTTTACCATTTCCTATTGCTGCTACCCACTTTTGATATTTTTTATGCCAATAAACTCCTGTATGGCCTGATGTATTATTTGTATGCATTTTACGGTTTCTGCTGTTTTGCATACCAGATACGAGACGTAAATTATCAATTCTGTTATTTAATGGATTTCCATCTATGTGGCCAATTTCTTTATTATCATCCGGCCATTTTCCATACTGATAAAGCCATGCTAATCTATGTGCTTTATATACATTTTGGCCTATTACTATATTAGAATATCCTTTATAGTCTATTGTAGTACCAGCTACATCTCCTATATTAGGACTATCTTTACGTAATTTATTTGAATATTTCCATCTAAACATACCAATCTCTGGGTTATAACTTAATATAGATAATAAATGCTCATGTGAAAGAGCATATTCTTTCTCTTTCAAAGCTACAAAATTGTTGTCTGTTAATGCCATATTCTTTTAAGTTTTATTATTTCATCAAGGTGTCCCTTATAATCACGTATGCTTCTCTTGACACCGGTTGATTTGGTATTATTCCTGTTTGCAGCTGCTGTCCTTCTGGGAGACTTAATTGCATAGGTCCTTTGCCAAATACTCTATCCCATAATTTTTCTATAGTTTCAATGTTACCTAGCTTTTCGTCTTCAATAAGGCGCTTAATTACAGTTTTTATTACAATCGGCACTTTTTTATTAGTCATTAAGGCTTGTAGCTGCGAGTGGTTACATGTTAACAAACAAGCCAATAAATTAGCCGTGTCTTGCTTTGTAAGCTGAACACTTAAATTGATATTAAGGCTAGTAAGAAGTTTTGTTATTTCAGGTCTTGATGCTCCTTGTAACTGAAGTGCTGAGCGTATAGCTGATGAATATGAACCTCTGCCCGAGTCATGGCGTTCTGCTAACTCAGTTGCTTTAAGTGGCTCTACAGTCTGGGCCTCAAGTGCCTCAATAGCCTCAACTCGTTTTTGCTGTTCTGCGATACGTTTAGCTTGAAACTCAGTTTGGCCATCTGGTATTTCTTCCAAGCCGAGTTCTTCTGCCAATGATTGGCGTTTTTCTTGTTTAGCTTGAAGATTTTTAAGTTTCTGCTTTTCAAGATATTTAATATGAGCCAATTCTTTTGCATCTCGTTTTGATTTGATGCGCGTGGCCTCTTGCTCTACAAGCCTGGATGTATCTGGATTAGACATTCCAGGAACTATCGGCCTATCTGGCAATATATCTGCTAATTTCTGTGCTATTTTATCTGTTTTCATATTGGCTATTATACTTTTGTTGTTTATCTAATATAGTTTTGCTTTTTTCTTCTAGTATTGCATCTTTTTTTATTTGATTTTGCAGCTGCCTATATTCAGTTGCTTTTCTAAGGTCTGGTTCTATTGTTATTATATCATCCGTGTTATTAAATCTCCATACAGAGCCGTATGCTATTCTTCGCTGGCCGTTACAGCACATATATATAGCACTCGGGTTAATTTTTGTAGATACTGAATTTACATATTCTCTTATAGAATCCCACTTTTTATAGAATTTATATGTATTTTCTGCTATCTTAGTATACTGATATACAGCCCTATGTGGATAACTACGTATAGTGTCTGTTCCTGATTTATGTATTGTATCTGGTATTTCCCATTTTGCAGCATATCCTGGTATAATTGCTTTTTCTGCTGCACATTTATTTAAACTATTTATTATGTTGTGGCCATAGGGAGCATAAGCCATATATTCATCTATCAATTCATACATTCTTAGGTATATGCTTATCAAGCCTAGGTTCATAGGAATTTCTTCTGTTGTCACTGTTATATACTTGCTTTCTGCTATAGCTTTTACGAGGCCTGGATTATTTTTTGATAGCCATGAAACATTATGAAAGGCATTGTATATAAGCCTATCTATTTTGTTCTTTACAGAAACCGAATTAGTTTCCCCTGTCCAGCCTATGTATACTTTATTATCATACTCAAATTCGAGTATGAAAAACGCACTTATAGACTGTAAGTTGGCATTTTCTTGTAAATCTACCAAATACTTGTATTTACCTATTCGTATCATGTGTATATTTTTAATGTTTCTGCAAATATAGTTATAAAGGCTGATAAGTGAAAATTCTGGTAGAATAAAAATCAAAAATTAACATTTTTTATATTAGTGAATTATTAACTTTTTAATATCATATTTCACATGTATTTAGGCATATGCCTTAGTTAGTGAATAGAAAACAGGGCTTTAGTTTCTCATGTTTCTACTTCACAAAATAAAACTAATTGAAAATCAACATTTTATCAAATTTAATTAGTGAATAGGAATTAAAGGGCACAGAAACAATCATCTCTAACTCTTCTATGGAGTCTTATACTGTTATATGTGATATGTAATAAGCCTATTTGTTCACATATCACTATTTCAAATCTATTTTATCTCTCTTATATATTTATTGTTTATATTGTTTATTAGGGTCTAATTTATTGAAAATCAATCAGTTATTGAGAAACACCCCTTTGATTTCGCATGTTTATTTTGTTTCTTTGAAAATTATTTCTGAGCATTTATTCTTTATTGCGAGAATGCCATTTTGCCAATTCCCTATTAAGTCTAAGGGCCTAAATTAATATTTGCGAGAATGTATGCGAGAATGAGAATTTATGAGCCTCTGGGGCCTTGCTCATACTTATATATGATTTGAAGCCAATTTGCGAGAATGATTTGAAGCCAAAAAATTTTTCTGCCTATGGACATGGCTCTATATACTATATATAAGGGGCACCTAGGCACTGCAGCAGGGGCCCCTAATTTCCAC
>OKSC01001739.1_pt1 | contig 20562 bp, 19 predicted proteins | sample 1601161 | NCBI WGS metagenome assembly OKSC01 (sample SAMEA3541552, study PRJEB24748) | human gut metagenome | biome: human gut; feature: human-associated habitat; material: faeces | place: China | collected 2012
GGATGATGACCGGGGTGTTGATGTGGCGGGCGCGCATCTCCCGCAGGCAGGTCATGCCGTCCATAAAGGGCATCATCAGGTCTAAGATCACCAGATCAAACCCGCCGCCGGACAGCTGTGCCAGCGCCGCAGAGCCGTCCCCGGCTTCCTCGCAGATGTAACCGGAATATTGCAAATGCTCGTGGATCAGCTCCCGGATGCGGGGCTCATCGTCAACGATCAGGATCTTTGCCATAAAACAGGACTCCTCCTATCATATATCAATATACAACTCTATTTTAATGCAAGAATTGGAAAAAGCTGTGAATTTTAAGTGAATGGTTTGGAAAAACAAAACCGTCTGCTCCCAGTATACCACACCGGGCGGCGGGGCGGCAATCTTTTTACGGGAAGGCACGGAAAAATACGCTGGGGAAACTTGACAAGAAAACGGACGTTTTTATAAAATAGGGTCGTAGAGAACGGGGTGTTTGCGGTGAAAGAGGAGGAGCAGGCATGAGTATCCCCAAGATCATCCACTATTGCTGGTTCGGCGGCGGGGCCATCAGCCCGGAGAACCGCAAATGTATGAAAAGCTGGAAGAAATACTGCCCGGATTACAAGATCATCGAATGGAACGAGCAGAACTTTGATATCGGCACAAACCGCTACGCGCAGCAGGCCTACGAGGCAAAGAAATATGCCTTTGTATCGGACTATGCGCGGCTGGCGGTGGTGTACGAGCACGGCGGCATTTATCTGGATACAGACGTGGAGTTGGTGCGCCCGCTGGACGAGCTGCTGGAACTGCCCGGGTTTATGGGCTTTCAGAACAACAACGAAGTAGCCACCGGGCTGGGGTTCGGGGCACGCAAGGGCAACCCGGTGGTGCAGGCGCTGCTGCGGGATTACGATGCGCTGGATTTTTTAAAGGCAGACGGCAGCGTGGACCTGACGCCCTGCCCGGAACGGAATACAAAGGTATTGCAGGCGCTGGGCGTGCGCAAAGACGGCACAAGGCAGAGCATCGCGGAAATGGAGATCTTTCCGGCAGAGTATTTCTGCCCGATGGCGTTTCCCACCCGGGAACTCCGGGTAACACCCAAGACCTACTCCATCCACCGCTATGCCGAAAGCTGGAAGCCGAAGCCCAGCGCGGTCAGCCGCGTTTTGCGGCGGCTGCTGAAGAGGCACTACTATACATGGTACTGCCCTCTGCGCAACCGGGTCGAGAGACGGCTGAGAAAGAGGACCTGAAAACCGGAGCTGCCGCACGATGCCGTGCAGCAGTTCTTTTTTGTCCCGCTTGCCCTTTTTGCGCAGGAATGCTATACTTTAGCGATAAAGGACAGTGCGCTGTCCGCAGGTTTTTCAGAGATAAGGAAAAGCGCTTATGCGAATCGGACTGATCGAATTTTTGCTCATACTGGCCATTGCGTCCCTCACGGTAGGGCCGCGGGTGGCTTTGTTTGTGGACCGGTGGATGCGCCGCGCCAACCGTGCCAACGCCATGGCGGCGCGCCGCCGGGCAGAGTATGCCGCCCAGATGGCTGCCGAGCGGGACGCCATGCTCAAGCGGTTCCGCACCGCCAGCACGGTGTTCGGGGTGGGCATTTTGCTGGTGCTGGTGTATGCGCTGGGCTTCCGCCCCATCGACACCCCGCCGCAGACCTATAAAGCCCCCGACCTCCGGCAGGAGACGGGCGCGATGCAGACGGCAGTTTCTACCGACCGCAAGACCCGGCTGGAGCTGGGGGAGTATCAGGGCGTGGACTGCATCCGCGCAAAGGACGGCCTTTTGTATGCCGCCGCATGGGACGGTGCTGCGCTGAAAAAGCGCACCAGCGACCTTGTGCGCACCGATGGCGGGCACGCTGCCGCCATCCTGAGCGTGGAGGGCGAGCTGACCGGCTTTGCCTTTGATGCCGCCGGGGATGTGTGGCTGACCCAGCTGACCACCGCCGGGGGCACCTTGTGCCGCGCCAAGCACGACAGCTGGGGCGCAGCGGTGGAGCAGGTGGTCACCCAGCTGGACGGTGCGCCGCTGGGGGCGGTATCTGCCGTGGAGGTAAGCCCGGCGGGTAAGGTGTACTTTGCAGTGGCAGCGGCGGCAGGCGCGGAGAACGGGCTGGAAAGCGCCCTGCGCACCGAGCTGCTGGCGCACACCGCTACCGGCTGCGTGTATGTGTACGACCCCGCCGCCCGCACGGTGGAAAAAGTGCTGGGCGGGGTGGCAGGTGCTGCGGGTCTGGCACTCAGCCCGGACGGCAGCACCCTGTATGTCTCCGACCTTGGCAGCCGCTGCATCTGGGCAGTGGGTGCCGCTGCCCGGGAACTGACCGCCGGAGGGCGTGGCTGCACCGCTGCCTTTGCCGGTCTGCCGGGCTATCCCGGAGCGCTGGCCGCGGACACGGACGGCACGCTGTACATCAGCTACCGCTGGACGCGCAGCAGCTGGCTGGAAAAGAACGCGGACAGCACTCTGCTGCGGGGCATCGCCCTGCGGGCGGGGCAGAATACGCAGGAGCGGCTGTTCCGGTGCACCGCAGACGCCCCCTGCGCCGAGGCGGTGAGCCTTGCCACAGGAACTTGGGAGCAGACCTTTACCGGCCTTGCACAGGACAGCTGCGCGGCGGTGTGTCCGGTGGAAAGTAAAGTATATTTCGGTGCAGCAGGGGCAGACAGCCTGCTGGCTGCAAACCGATAAGCGAGGTGTTTTTTGTATGACCGAAGCATTTGCAAAACAGATCGAGGCCGAGGCACGGCAGGCAATGACCGAACTGGTGGCTGCGGCAAAGCTGAAAAAGGGAGATGTGCTCGTGGTGGGCTGCTCTTCCAGTGAGATGGTGGGCGGTCACATCGGCAAGGATTCCAGCATAGAGGCCGCCCGGGCGCTGTACGCGGGCGCTGCGCCGGTGCTGGCGGAAAAAGGCGTCTGGCTGGCAGCCCAGTGCTGTGAGCACCTGAACCGCGCCATCATCCTTGAGCGGGAAGCCGCAGAAAAATACGGCTGGGAGGAAGTGTGCGTCGTGCCGCGTCCCCATGCGGGCGGCAGCTGGGCCACTACCTGCTGGAAAAACTTCAAAGACCCGGTGGCGGTGGAGGAGATCCGCGCCAACGCAGGCATGGATATCGGCGGCACCCTGATCGGGATGCACCTGAAGCGGGTGGCAGTGCCGGTGCGGCTGAGCCTTAATAAGATCGGCGAAGCAAACATTCTGTGCGCCTACACCCGCCCGAAGCTGATCGGCGGCGAGCGTGCCCGCTATACCGAGGAGGACTGAGCCAGATGGCAGAAAAAACGTTGGAAGAAATGCGGCAGGCCGTGGCCGAGATCCGGGAAAAGATGGCCGCAGCCGCCCGGGAAGCCGGGCGCGACCCGGCAGCGGTGCAGCTGTGCGCCGCCTGCAAGACCCGCACGGCGCAGACCATTGCAGCCAGTGCGGCTTTGCCCATTGATGTGTTTGGCGAAAACCATGTGCAGGAGCTGTGCGCAAACTACGATGCCGGAGCTTACTGCGGTAAGCCCAGCCATTTTATCGGCCATTTGCAGACCAATAAGATCAAAAAGGTGCTGGGGCGGGCAAGCCTGATCCAGAGCGTGGACAGCGAGCATCTGCTGCTGGCCATCGAGAAGGAGGCCGCCAAGGCCGGCATCGTGCAGGATATCCTGCTGGAAGTGAACATCGGCGGGGAAGAGAGCAAGACCGGCGCTGCGCCGGAGCTGCTCTGGCCGCTGCTGGACACCGCCGCCGCACAACAGCATATCCGGGTGAAAGGTCTGATGGCCATCCCGCCCGTGAACGATGACGATGCCCAGAACCGCCGGTATCTGGCACAGGTGTATCAGCTGTTCGTCCGGGCAGGGGAGCGGGGCTACCACAACGTGGAGATGCAGACCCTTTCCATGGGCATGAGCGGCGATTTTGAGAACGCTATCCGGGAGGGCGCTACCCTTGTGCGCATCGGCACCGCCATTTACGGCGAGCGGGATTACAGTAAAAAGTAACGATAATAACGGAGGAACCATGTCTAAAAAGCCGAAAACCAAGCCTAACGACCCCGGGGCGCACCACGCAAGCAGCGGTGCGCTGATCCGGCGTTTTCTGCCGTATCTGGCAAACTATAAGATGGTGCTGTGCCTTGATCTGTTCTGCGCAGCACTGACCACCCTGTGCGATATCGTGCTGCCCAAGATCATGAGCACCATCACAAACTCTGCCATGGGGGTGGGCATCACCCTGACGGCGGGCATCGTGCTGAAGCTGGCGGCACTCTACTTTGTACTGCGCATCATCGACGGCGCAGCCAGCTACTATATGTCCAGCATCGGCCACATCATGGGCGTGCATATTGAAACGGATATGCGCCGCGATGCTTTTGACCATCTTTTGCGGCTGGATCACACCTACTACAACAACACCAAGGTGGGCACCATTATGGGGCGCATCACCAACGATTTATTTGATGTGACCGAGTTCGCCCACCACTGCCCGGAGGAGTTTTTCATCGCGGGCATCAAGATCGTGGCGTCCTTTGTCATTTTGTGCCGCGCCAGCATCCCGCTGACCTTGGCAGTGTTTGCCTGTGTGCCGCTGATGGGCGTGGTGTCGGTGTACCTGAACGGCCGTCTGCGGGCGCGGTTTCGCCAGCAGCGCGTCCAGATCGGCGAGCTGAACTCCACCATCGAGGACAGCCTGCTGGGACAGGGCGTGGTCAAGGCCTTTGCCGCCGAGGACGAGGAGCGGGAAAAGTTTGCCAGGGGCAACCGCGCCTTTGAGCAGATCAAGACCCTTGGCTACTACGCCATGGGCGCCTTCAACACCTCCACCCGCCTGTTTGACGGCCTGATGTATCTGGTGGTCATTCTGGCGGGCGGTCTGTCGCTGGTGTACGGCAAGATCACCGCCGGCGACCTTGTGGCGTATATGCTCTACGTCACCACCCTTATCGCCACCATCCGACGCATCGTGGAGTTTGCCGAGCAGTTCCAGCGCGGCATGACCGGCATCGAGCGCTTTGCCGAGATCATGGACACTCCGGTTGCCATCAAGGACGCCCCGGACGCTGTGCCTCTGAAGCCCGGCCCCGGTGAGATCCGGTTCGAGAAGGTGTGCTTTGAGTACCCGGACGACCACAACAAGGTGCTGCACGACGTCAGTCTGGACATCCGCGCCGGAGAGCGTCTGGCGCTGGTGGGGGCCTCCGGCGGCGGCAAGACCACCCTGTGCAACCTGATCCCCCGCTTTTACGAGGTGACCAGCGGCCGCATCCTCATCGACGGACAGGATATCCGCCGGGTCACCCTGAAGAGCCTGCGGCAGGATATCGGTATCGTGCAGCAGGACGTGTACCTGTTCAGCGGCACGGTGGCGCAGAACATCGCCTACGGCAAGCCCGGCGCCACCCGGCAGGAGATCGAAGCCGCCGCCCGGCTGGCGGGCGCGGAAAAGTTCATCCTTGCGCTGAAGGACGGCTACGACACCTATGTGGGCGAGCGCGGCGTCAAGCTGTCCGGCGGACAGAAGCAGCGCATCGCCATTGCCCGGGTATTTCTGAAGAACCCGCCCATCCTGATTCTGGACGAAGCCACCAGCGCACTTGACAACGAGAGCGAGATCCTTGTGGGACAGAGCCTTGAAAAGCTGGCGCATGGCCGCACCACCCTGACCATCGCCCACCGTCTGACCACCATCAAGGACTACGACCGTATCCTTGTGCTGGGCGAGGAGGGAATCGTGGAAGAGGGCACCCACGCCCAGCTGCTGGAAAAGCAGGGCGTCTACTACCGCCTGTGGAACCAGCTGCCCGCAGAGGATGAAGAGTAAAAGAGCCTGAAATACAAAAAAAGACACCCGAAAGGGTGTCTTTTTTCGTATGGGCCAGGCAGGACTTGAACCCGCGACCAAGCGGTTATGAGCCGCCAGCTCTGACCAGCTGAGCTACTGGCCCGTATGGGTGCTGCATTGCTGCAACATGCACTGGGGTGTATCTGAAAAGTCGAAAATTTAGCCTATTTCTACAAGCACAGCTGGCTTTTACGTTAAACAGCCTTGAAATCCACAAAGGATTCCTGCGGCTATTTGCCTTAAATCCCGCTTGTGCTTGCGAAATACTCGTCATTTTCTTTGTTTTCAGATACACCTTAGTATAACAAAAACCGCGCAAAAAGGAAAGCATTTTCCGCAAAAATCATTTGGTGCGGTGGGCATCCAGTTTTTGCAGCATAAATTCGTCCAGCATGGCGGGCGGGAACAGCGGCTCTTTGTAGCCAAAAGCCTCCCGGATAAAGATCAAAGTTATCACGGTCTGGCGGCCGGGGTCCAGCCGCAGGGTGTACAAAGTGTCCAGCGGCTGCTGGCTGGGCTGGTGCAGCGTCAGGTGCAGCAGAAAGCTGCCGTCGTTCTCCCGGCGGCACTCGTAGGCAAAGAGGTCGGTGTCGCTGCGGGAGTCCAGACGGTCAAAGCACTCGTCCAGCGCAAGGCCGGTGCGGAACTCGGACAGGCCGGCGGGGCCGTACTGGCTGCGGCGGGTTGTCTCCCGCCGGGAGAGCAGGTACACGATGATGCCCAGCGCGCAAGCTAAAAGACAGACGGAAACGACAGCGTTCATGGAAAGACCCTCCCCAAAAGAGTTTTCCTTATTGTAACACAACCTGCGGGGGTTTGTGCTATAATATTTACAATTCTTTTTTAAATTTTTCTGCAAGCCGGGCACAAACGCCCGGGGGAGGGCTTCATGAAGCTTAAATTTACACGCAAGACCTGGTATTTCTTTTTGCTGGCTGCAGCGGCGGTGTCCATGCTGGGCGGCTTTGCCGTGCTGGGCGGGATGGATTTTTCCGGGCTGGAAATGATCGTATTCTGCCTTACCGGCATCGCGGTGCTGTTTCTGGCGGCGCAGAAGGGCGCACCGGCAAAGGAAAAGCGCAACTACACCGGCGTGTTCGTGGTGCTGATGCTCAGCAAGCTGGGTGCAAGCGGCTGGGCGGGGGATATCTGCTCGGCGCTGGTGTGGCCTGCGCTGCTTGCCACAGAGTATGAGCGCGGCAGACCCATCCAGCGGCAGCTGCAGCTGGTGAGCGCCGCCGAGGTGCTGCGGCTGATGTTCTGGATGCTGACTAAGTACGCGGGCATGAGCGGCCTTGCCTTCTGGACGAATATCCTGTTCGTACTGCTGACCTGCGCCCGGGGCTGGGCGGGGCTTACCCTGTATAAGACGCAGGAGGAGACCCTGTGACCCAGCGCCGCAGGACGTCTAAAGCCAAGGAAAAACGCCGCTTTGGCCGCAGAGCCTTTCTGACCGGGGCGGGCGCAGTTGCCTGCGGGTTGGCGGGGTGGTATCTGCGGCAAAAGGGCAACGCGGAAAACACCGCCGCCTCCGGGCAGGATACGCCCCCGGCGCCTAACCCCGCCCTGCCCGCCGGAGAGTGGCGGGCGGTGTGGGTGAGTTATCTGGACTGGGCGCTGCTGGATTTCTCCACCGAGGACACCTTCCGCGCCGGGGCGGCGCAGCTGCTGGACAACTGCGCCGGGCTGGGACTGAACACCGTACTGGCGCAGGTGCGCCCTTTTGGGGACGCGCTGTACCGCAGCAGCCTGTTCCCGTGGAGCCATCTGTGCACCGGGGTGCAGGGCAAGGACCCCGGCTTTGACCCGCTGGATGCCTTTCTTACCGAGGCGCACCGCCGGGGCATCGGGGTGGAGGCGTGGGTCAACCCCTACCGCCTGCGCTCCTCGGCGGCGATGCCGCCGAATCTGGCAGAGAATAATCTGGCAAACACCCACTCGGACTGGCTGTGCACCGCCGGGGAGGGGCTGTACCTGAACCCCGCCGTGCCCGCCGCCGCAGACTATGTGGTGCAGGGGGTGGCAGAGCTTGTGCAGAACTACCCGGTGGACGGCATCCACTTTGACGATTACTTTTACCCCACCACCGACGCCGCTGTGGACGCGGTGCAGTTTGCGGCAAGCGGCGCAGCCGACCTTGCCGCGTGGCGGCGGCAGAACGTTACCGCGCTGGTGGCGAAAGTGTACCGCACCGTGAAGGCGGCAGACCCCACCCTGCGGTTCGGCATCAGTCCGCAGGGCAACCCGGACAACGACCTTGACCAGCAGTACAGCGATGTGACCGCGTGGCTGGCGGCGGGCGGGGAGGAAAAGGTCATCGATTACCTCTGCCCGCAGGTGTACTGGGGCTACGGCTTTACCCTGCACTCCGGCAGCACCCGCTTTGCCTTTGAAAACATCGTCCCGGCGTGGCTTAGCTACCCCCGGGCGGGGGATGTGGCGCTGTACTTTGGGCTGGGTGCGTACCGGGTGGGCACCGGGGACGGCGGCGCGAACCCGGACAGCGTGTCCGGCTGGAGCACCGGCAGTGCGCTGGCGGCACAGGTAAAGGACTTACGGCAGCAGGCGGCGGGCGGCTGGGCACTGTACCGCTACGGCAGTCTGTTTGGGGCGGAGGCTCCCGCGCTGGCCGAGGCCGAGTGCGCAGCGCTGCGGGCGCTGAATCCGTGAAAATTTGTGCAGAAACAGGCGGCAAACCGCACAAAATAAAGATAGGTATCTTGTGCAGAGCGGCAAAATGCGGTATACTTACCCTGTATCTGCCCGTTGGCAGAGACGCACGAAAAAGAAAAGTTTCTTTGTTTCTATGAGGAAAGCTATGAAGATGAAAAAACAGCTTTTGGCACTGCTGCTGGCGGCGGTGATGGTGCTTAGCCTGACCGGCTGCAAGGAGACCCTGAAAAAGGTGGCGCAGAAGGTGACAGGCCACTCCGAGGAAGTGCAGGAGGAGGACACCACCCGCTGGGCGGAAGCCACCACCGACCCGCTGATCATTCAGGGCATTGCGGATGCCTCGGCAAAGTATGCCACCGCCACCGCAGACGGCTGCCTGTATGCGGTATTCAACGGCATCTGGAGCCGCAACACCGGCTACTTTACCGTGCCGGGCGGCAGTTTGAACATTATGGCCTGCGGCACCGCCGAGGGCACCCAGAAGTTCAAGGTGGCACTGTGGAAAAAGGTGGATGGCGGCGCAGCGTATGTGCCGGACAGCACCTACTACGTCAAGACCGATGGCACCGACTACCGCTGCACCATTTCCGGTCTGGACCCGGCGGCGCAGTACCGCGTGACCATCTCGTATGATTCCAGTCGGTACTACCTGTACGGCCTGATGAAGGTGGAGGGCATTGCCGGATGACGAACCAGACGAAAAATTCAATGCTGCTGATGCTGTGCGCCCTGATCTGGGGCACAGCCTTTGTGGCGCAGAGCGCCGGTTCCGGCATGGGCGCGTTCTCCTTTCTGGCGGGGCGCAGCTGGATGGCGGTTCTGGTGCTGATCCCCACGGTCAAGGCGTTTGACGCCTTGCACCACCGGCAGGGCAAGCCGGACGGCAAGCCCAAGACGGCGGCAGAGCGCAAGCTGCTGCTGAAAGCCGGGCTTGTGTGCGGCACGCTGCTGTTTTTAGCCAGCGCGGCGCAGCAGCTGGGCATCACGCTGGACCCCTCCACCGCAAAGGCGGGCTTTCTGACCGCCATGTATGTGGTGCTGGTGCCGGTGTTCGGCCTGTTTTTGGGCCGCAAGGGCAGCGCACAGCTGTGGGTGAGCATGGCCATTGCCGTGGTGGGGCTGTATCTGCTGTGCATGAAGGACGGCTTTGGCAGCATCCAGAGCAGCGACGGGCTGCTGCTTTTGTGTGCGGTGCTGTTCAGCTTCCAGATCATGGCGGTGGATCATTTCTCCCCGCAGATGGACGGCGTGCGCCTGAGCCTTGTGGAGTTTTTTGTGGTGTCGGTGGAAAGCACCGTGGCGGCGTTTTTGTTCGAGCAGCCTGCCATGGCAGAGTTTGTCACCTTCGCCGGGCCCATCCTGTACTGCGGCGTGATGTCCAGCGGCGTGGCCTACACCCTGCAGATTCTGGGTCAGCGGGACCTGAACCCCGCGGTGGCCAGCCTGATCATGTGTCTGGAAAGCGTGTTCAGCGCCTTGGGCGGCTGGCTGCTGCTGCACCAGAACCTTTCTTTCCGGGAATCCTCCGGCTGCGTGCTGCTGTTTGCCGCCGTGGTGCTGGCGCAGCTGCCCCTTGGCCGTCTGATGCGGAGCAGGGCCTGAGATGCCGACAAAGCCGTGCACCCAGCTGCGCAGCGTGGAGGGCATCCAGTATGAGCTGGTGCGCAAAAAGGTAAAGCAGCTGCATCTGCGGGTGCGCAGCAACGGCACCGTGATGGTAAGCATCCCTTTGACGGCCAGTCTGGAGCAGGCTGACCGTTTTGTGCTGCAAAACGCCCAGTGGATCCGGGATACCCGGGTGAAAAACATTACCAAGCTGAACAGGGACAACGCCGACCTGCCGGATAAAGCCACGGCACTGGCCTACTTTACCGCCATGAGCGATAAGGTCTACCCGGCCTTTGCCGGGGTGCTGGGCGGGCAGAAGCCCATCCTGAAAGTGCGCAGCATGACAAGCTGCTGGGGCGTGTGCTGCCCGGCTAAGCGGCAGATCACCCTTGCCTTGCAGCTGTATAACCAGCCCCCTGCGGCGCAGATCTATGTGGTAGTACACGAGTACTGCCACTTTTTGCAGTTGAACCACAGCCCGGCCTTCTGGGCAGAGGTGGAAAAGCTGCTGCCGGACTGGAAAGCCCGGCGGGAGCTGCTGAAAAGATAATCTATCGTAAAAACGGAGGGAAATTCCCTTGGAAAACGAAAAAAAGACCGGCGATAAATATTCCAAACTTGCTGGTAACACCCTGATCTTTGCGATCTCCAGCTTTTCGTCCAAGCTGCTCACTTTGATCGTACAGCCCTTTCTGACCTACGCCATGGCGGAGATCTCGGATCTGGGTCTGTCCAAGATCCTGAGCCAGTACGCAAACCTGCTCATCCCCTTTGTGTCCATGGGCATGTCCAACGCCATCATCCGCTTTGGTCTGGACAAGGGCAACAGCGAAAAACAGGTGTTCACCAACGGCCTACTCACCATTCTGGGTGGTTTTGGCATTCTGGTGCTGTGCTGGCCCATCACCCAGTTTTTGCCGGATATGGCGCAGTACGGCCTGCTGATCTACATTTATGTGCTCATGAGCTGTCTGCGCACCCTGTGCACCCAGTTCGTGCGCAGCCGCCAGTGGAATAAGCTGGTGGCAGTGGACGGCGTGCTGTGCACCGTGGCGACCATGGCGTTCTATGTGCTGTATCTGGTGGGCTTCAAGTGGGGCGCAAACGGCTACCTGCTGGCCATTATCAGCGGTGACCTGACCAGCGTGCTGTTCTTGCTGTTCACCGGCAAGCTGTGGAACTATGTGGAGCTGAAGGGCATCAACAAAAAGCTGTGGCGGCAGATGCTCAACTTCTCGCTGCCCATGATCCCGGCGCAGATCAGCTTCTGGATCATCAATGCGTCCGACCTGTTCTTTGTGCGCGAAATGTGCGAAGGGCTGGACGGCCGCACCGGCAACGCATGGAGCGGCCTGCTTTCCACCGGCTACTTCCTGCCCACCATCCTGACCACGCTGGGCCTGATCTTCTACGATGCGTGGCAGCTTTCCGCCGTCACCGAGGAGGAAGGGCGTGCGCGGTTCTTTACCCAGATCTTCCGCACCTATTCCAGTGTGCTGTTCTGCTGTGCGGCGGGCATTATCTGGCTGTGCCGCCCGGTGATGCACGTCATGAAGTCCAACTATTACTACGCATGGCACTTTGTGCCCTTCCTCGTGCTGGCTTCCACCTGCAGCTGCTTCAACCAGTTCATGAACAGCGTGTACGTTGTGACCAAAAAGTCGCAGCGCAGCATGGTCACCATGATGGCGGGTGCCATCAGCAACTGCATCATGAACTACTTCTTCATCAAGTGGTGGGGGCCTGTGGGTGCGACCTATGCGTCCTTCCTTGGTCTTGCGCTGGTGTTCACCCTGCGTGCGGTGGACGCCCGCCGCATGATCGGGATGCGCGTCCACCCGGCGCGGGTGCTGGCAAACGCCGCCGTGCTGGTTTTTGAAGCCTTTGTGCTGCTGGCAGAGCCGCCGCTGTACGGGCTGTGGACGGGGCTGATCACGCTGGTTATCATCCTGTACAACTTTGCGGGCGTATGGGCGATGGCGCGGGTGCTGCTGCCCCGTCTGCTGGGCCGCCGGGGCAAGGCGCTGGTAGCCGCCGTGGACGGCTGGCTGAAGCCGAAAAAGGCGTAAAGCGGGACGATTTTGAATGGCCGCCGCGTGCGCTTTGGCCATATTCAGCGGAAAAATTATTTATAAGTTCGGAATACCGGAGCGTCTGCGGACGCTCCGGTATTCCATTTTCACGGGAGGGGTCGTGGAGGAAAACGGCATTTGCAGCGCCTGCTTCCTGCGGAAGCGGCGGCGCTGCGGGGGAGGCCTGAGCTTGCCTTTAGCGGGAAAACCCTCTCAGTCATCGCTGCGCGATGCCAGCTCCCCCGAAGGGGGAGCTTTATTTGTGCTGACCGGTAGATGGAAAAAAGCTCCCCCTTCGGGGGAGCTGGCGCGGGAGCGCCTGAGAGGGTTTGCTTTGGGCAAACAATAATTTTTTACAATTTATGGAATATGCTCAAATTTTTTCCTTCTGCGGATTGACGGCATCCCCCTGAATCCGTATACTATAAATATATCTTGTACAAAAGTGTACAAACAGGATACAGACGAAAGGCGGTGGACATCATTCTCAGACGATCGCTCCCCAAGCTGCGGGAAAAGCTTTTGGAGGCGCTGCAGGCGGTGCTGCCCATTGTGGCCATTGTGCTGGTGCTCTGCTTTACGGTAGCACCGGTATCGCCCAGCATCCTGCTGTGCTTTTTGCTGGGCGCTGCCATGATCGTGGTGGGCATCATGTTCTTTACTCTGGGTGCAGAGATGAGCATGACCCCCATGGGCGAGCGGGTGGGTGCAGTCATCCCCCGCAGCCGCAAGCTGCCCCTCATCCTCGTGCTCGGCTTTTTGCTGGGCTTCCTGATCACCATCTCCGAGCCGGACTTACAGGTGCTGGCAGATCAGGTGCCCTCCATCCCCAGCGGCACGCTGATCCTTTCGGTGGCGGCGGGCGTGGGCCTGTTTCTGGTCTTTGCCTTCCTGCGTATGCTTATCGGCGTTGCGCTGCCAAAGCTGCTGGTGCTGTTCTATGGGCTCATCTTTCTGCTGGCGGCCTTTGTGCCCAAGGAGTTCCTTGCCGTGGCGTTTGACTCCGGCGGCGTGACCACCGGCCCCATGACCGTGCCCTTTATCATGGCACTGGGCGTGGGCGTTTCTGCGATCCGAAGCGACCGCCATGCGGCAGACGACAGCTTTGGTCTGGTGGCCATGTGCTCCATCGGCCCCATTCTGGCGGTGCTGACGCTGGGCATCGCGTTCCGCGCAGCGGACAGCACCTGCATCCCGCCCGTTCTGCCGGAGGTGGCAGACTCGGTGGAGCTGTGGAAGCTGTTCCGGGAGGGTCTGCCCACCTATCTGGCCGAGATCGCCCGCTCGCTGCTGCCCATCGTGCTGATGTTCGGAGCATTTCAGCTGATCGCCCTGCGGCTGGACCGCCGCACACTGGGGCGCATCGGCGTGGGACTTGTGTATACCTATATCGGCCTTGTGCTCTTTCTGACCGGTGCAAACGTGGGCTTTATGCCCGCCGGTAACTATCTGGGTCAGGTGCTGACAGGCGGCGGGATGCGCTGGGTGATCATTCCCATCGGGATGCTTATCGGCTACTTCATCGTCAAGGCCGAGCCTGCGGTCTATGTGCTGAACAAGCAGGTGGAAGAGGTGACCGACGGTGCCATCTCGGCGCAGGCCATGGGTCTGGCGCTTTCCGCAGGCGTGTCCATTTCGGTGGGTCTTGCCATGGTGCGGGTGCTGACTGGCATCTCCATCCTGTGGTTCCTTGTGCCGGGCTATGTGTTCGCCATCAGCATCTCTTTTGTGGTGCCCAAGCTGTTTACCGCCATCGCATTCGATGCGGGCGGCGTGGCTTCCGGCCCCATGACCGCAACCTTCCTGCTGCCGCTGGCGCAGGGTGCCTGCGTGGCGGTGGGCGGCAATATCGTCACCGACGCTTTCGGCGTGGTGGCCATGGTCGCCATGACCCCGCTCATCACCGTGCAGATGATGGGTCTGGTGGCGCAGCTGCGCACCCGCAAAGCACGGACGGCGCAGCCCGCTGCGGTGCTTGCCACCGTGTTTGCGGAACTGCCGGATGACGCCATTATCGAGCTGTAAAGGAGGCAGAACGTGAGCAGTTTGTTTTTGATGATCACCATCACCGACCGCCGCTCTACCGATGGCTTTTTGCAGCTGTACAAAAGCCACGGCGTAACGGTAAGTATGCGCACCGTTGGTTCCGGCACGGCGGTGCAGGAGACCCTTTCCACCCTTGGGCTGGAAAAGACCGAAAAGGCGGTGCTGCTGGCCGTGGTAACGGCAGAAAGCTGGCAGAAGATCCAGAAGGATCTGCGCCGCAAAATGCAGATCGATGTGCCGGGCACCGGCATTGCGTTCATTGTGCCGCTGAGCAGCATCGGCGGCAAACGGGCGCTGATGTTCCTTACCGAGCACCAGCCCCTTACATGGAAGGAGGAGAGCACCTTGAAGGATACCCGCTACGAACTGCTGCTGGTGGTGGCAAATCAGGGCTACACCGGCTCCATTATGGATGCTGCCCGCACCGCCGGTGCAGGCGGCGGCACGGTGATCCACGCAAAGGGCACCGGCATGGAGGGTGCAGCCGCCTTTCTGGGCGTGGAACTGGTGAACGAAAAGGAGCTGGTGCTCATCGTCAGCCGCACCAGCCAGAAAAACACCATCATGAAGGCCATTATGGAGGGGGCAAACCCCAAGGCGGGTGCTATCGTGTTCTCGCTGCCGGTGACCGATACCGCCGGTCTGCGGCTGATGGAAGAGGACGAAGCCCAGCCGGAAGCCGCCCTGTGACCCCTTAAAAATCGATCCCGATATCCGCATTTATCGCCGAAGGCTTGATAAATGCGGATATTTTCGTTATCATAGTAGAAGATACTTCAACTATAAACAAAGGAAGATGCAGATGACGCAATTAACACGCAAACAACAGCAGGTATTCAACGCACTGTCCATCGTGGTGGGCAATGCGATGTATGCGCTGACTGTGGTATTATTTCTGATGCCCTCCGGCCTCATCACCGGCGGTGCCACCGGTATCGCACTGGCGTTCAACAAGGTCACCGGGCTGCCGGTGTCCGGGGTGCTGTTCGTGATTAACGTGGCTATGCTGCTGCTGGGCTGGTGGGTGCTGGGACGCCGCTTTGCCCTGAACACTATGGCAAGCACGGTGCTCAGTCCCTTTTTTATGGCGCTGTGGGAGCGGCTGCTGGGCAGCCTTGTGCTGACCGATGATCTGGTGCTGAACACCGTTTTTGCGGGCTTTGGCATCGGCATCTCGCTGGGCATCACCATCCGCTCCGGTGCTTCCACCGGCGGCATGGATATCCCCCCGCTGGTGCTGAACAAGTGGTTCCACCTGCCGGTTTCCAGCACCATGATGGCCTTCGATTTTATCATTCTGGCGGCGCAGGCTGCCTTCAGCCCGGTGCGGCAGTCCCTGTACGGTGTAGTAATGGCAATTATCTACACCGCCGTGCTGGACAAGGTGCTCATGCTGGGCACCACCCGCACCGAGGTCAAGATCATCAGCGCCAAGTCCGACGAGATCTGCGCTGCCATTTTTGCGCAGCTGGATCGCGGCGTGACCATCCTGCACGGCGAGGGCGGCTACCTGCGGGAGCCGGAGTCGGTGCTGCTGAGCGTGGTCTCCAACCGGCAGCTGCCAAGGCTGGAAAAGCTGGCGCACACCATCGACCCCACCTGCTTTATGATCGTGAGCCATGTTACCGAGGTGAGCGGGCGCGGCTTCTCGCTGGAAAAGGACTATCAGGCGGAGGAGTGAAACGAACCCTCTCAGGCTCACTCCGTTCGCCAGCTCCCCCGAAGGGGGAGCTTCATTGGATCTGACCGGAAGATGGCAAAAAGCTCCCCCTGAGAGGAAAGACTTCCCCCGCGCCGGGGGAAGATGTCGCGCAGCGACAAAAGGGGGAATCAGGCACGCCGTCAGGCGTGACTGAGAGGGTTTTACGCTAAGCGGATTTCCCCAAGGCTCTTGCAAAACTGCCCCGGTTTGGGGTATAGTATAGAGGAACAGTAGGTTATACTGTATCTCAACCAAAACAGAAAGGAAAAGCTATCATGTTTGATATTTTCAATATGCTCAAAAAAGAGGCACACACCGCACCCAAGCAGGTGACCCGCGATACCATCATCGGCGACATTCTGGATATGGATCAGACCACCGCACCCTACTTTATGGAGATCGGGATGCACTGCCTGGGCTGCCCGGCCTCCCGCGGCGAGACCATCGAGGAAGCCTGCGAAGTGCACGGCGTGAACTGCGACGAGCTGCTGGAGAAGCTGAACACCCATCTGGCAGCCAAGAAGGCCTGAGTGCTGCCCACACTGGATGCGCGTCTGACCGCAGCGGCAGAGCTGGTGCGCCCGGGACAGCCGGTGGCGGACATCGGCTGCGACCACGGCAAGCTGACGGCGGTGCTGGCGGCTTCGGGTAAGTACCCGAAGGTCATCGGGGCAGACCTGCGCCCCGGCCCGCTGGCCAAGGCAAAACAGACGCTGGAAAATGCAGGTTGTCTGGACCGCGCTGAGCTTCGGCTCGGCGACGGTCTTTCTGTGTTGTCTGCCGGGGAGGTGGGCAGCATCGTGCTGGCAGGCGTGTCGGCACAGACCACATGGGAGATCATCGAAAAAGCGCCGTGGGTGTCCGCTGTGGGCGGGCCGCGCCTTGTCATGGTGCCCGCCACCCGGCACAGCGAGCTGCGCCGCTGGCTGTGGCAGCACGGCTTTGCCCTTGTGGCCGACCGCCCGGTGCAGGCCGCAGGCCGCTGGTATGCGGTGATGGCGGCAGAGTACACTGGCGAGGTGACAGAGCCTACCTTTACCCAATGTCTGCTGGGGGACACCGCCCGCTGGCCGGAGGGCGCGGGCTACGCCGCATGGCAGCGGGCAAAGCTGCCCCGGATGCGGCTGGGCGTGCCGGACGGCAGTGCGCTTGCCGCAGAGATGGATGCCATTCTGAAAGAGGGAAACTGAAATGACCACGGTACAGCAGGTATACGAAGTAATGCAGCGGCTTGCCCCGCCGGAGCTGGCAGAGCACTGGGATAACCCAGGCCTGCTGGTGGACTGCGGCGGCAATGTGCGCCGGGTGCTGGTGACGCTGGATATCACCCCGGAAGTGGTGGAGGAAGCTGCGGCAAAGCAGTGCACGGTCATCGTGGCGCATCACCCGGTCATCTTTGACCCGCTCAAGCGGCTGTGCCCCGCCGATGTGCCTTATCAGCTGGTGCAGGCGGGCATTTCCGCCATTTGTATGCACACCAATCTGGATGCCGCCGAGGGCGGGGTGAATGATGTGCTGGCGGATATTTTTGGCATCCGGCAGCGCACCGCCTTTGCAGACGGCTGCGGCCGGGTAGGGGACATCGACCCCATCACCGTACCGGAGCTGGCTGCGCTGGCGCAGCAAAAGCTGGCTGCCCTGTGCAACGCGCCGGACACCGGCACGGCAGTACAGGTGAAGTTTGCCGACAACGGAAAGCCGGTGCGCCGGTTGGCGGTCATCAGCGGCGCGGGCAGCAGTCTGTTTGCCGAAGCCATCGCCGAGGGCGCGGACTGCCTGCTGACCGGCGAAGCCAACCACCACCATGCATTGGACGCCAAGCGGCTGGGGCTTTCCCTGATTGCGGCAGGGCATTACGCCACCGAGTTCCCGGTGACTGCCGCTGTGGCGACTGCTCTGCGCGCCGCCCTGCCGGAGGTGGAGGTGCTGGTGAGCACCGAGAACCGCGACCCGTATACTTATTTATAAAGAGAGAACCCTCTCCGTCATTGCTGCGCAATGCCACCTCCCCCGAAAGGGGGAGGTCTTTCAGCATAAACCGAAAAACTGGCAACGCCGCAGGCGACTGAGAGGGTTATAGATAAAACGAGGTAAACACTATGGCACTGGATGCCGCGACACTGGCGCTGACGGCAGCGGAGCTGAAAGCCACCCTGACCGATGCCAAGATCGCAAAAATTTTTGAACCGACCCGGGATGAGCTGGTCATCACCCTGCGCACCCGCACCGATACCTACGCGCTGCTGCTGTCCGCCCGCAGCGGCTCTGCACGGGTGTGCCTGACCGAGGAGACCTTTGAAAACCCCGAGACGCCGCCCTCCTTCTGTATGCTCATGCGCAAGCACCTGACCGGCGGCAGACTGCTGGATGTGCACATGGAGCCGGGCGACCGCATCGTCTATTTTGATTTTCAGTGCACCAACGAGATGGGCGACCTTGTGCGCAACACCCTGTGCGCGGAGCTGATGGGGCGCTACTCCAACCTTGTGCTGGTGCAGAGCGGCAAAATCATCGACGCCCTCAAGCGGGTGGATTTTGAGGACAGCGATGTCCGGCAGCTGCTGCCGGGCTTGCCCTACACCACGCCGCCCAAGCCCGCACGGCCGGATTTTCTGCTGGTGAGCAGCGCATCCATCGTGGCAGCGGCCTGTCAGCGGGAGCTGCCGGTGGCGGATGCGTTGAACAAGACGGTGGCCGGCGTAGGTCCGGTGGTCTGCCGGGAGGCCGCATGGCGCGCCTTTGACGGGGAACATCTGCCCGCCAATGAGCTGACCGATGCCCAGAAGCGCAGCCTGATGGCAGCAATCGACGAGCTGAAGGAGCTGCACACACAGGGCGGCTGTCCCTGCAGCGTCACCGCACCGGACGGCAAGCCGGTGGAGTATACCTTCTTCCGTCCGCAGCAGTACGGCGAGCAGTACACCATCCGGGAGTGGCCGTCCTTCAACGCGATGCTGGAGGGCTACTACGCCGAGAAGGACCGCGCCGAGCGGCTGCGCACCAAGAGCAAGGAGCTGCACAAGGCGGTGCACAATATGTACGACCGCGCCCTGCGCAAGCAGGCTGCCCGGCAGGAGGAACTTGCCGCCAGCGGCAAAAGCGAAAAGCTGCGCCTGTACGGTGAGCTGCTGTCTGCCAACCTCTATCTGGCACAAAAGGGCATGAAGAGCCTGACCGTGCCCAACTGGTACGACGAGGGCAAAGAGGTGACCATTCCGCTGGATTTACGGTTCAGCCCCAGCCAGAACGCCCAGAACTTCTTTAAGAACTATAAAAAGAAGCAGACCGCTGCCCGGATGCTGGTGGACCTGCTGGCCGAGGGCGAAAAAGAGATCGCCTATCTGGAAACGGTGCTCTACGAGGTGGAAAGTGCCTCCGGCGAAGCTGCCCTGAACGAGATCCGCATGGAGCTGAAAAATCAGGGGTATCTGAAATACTACAAACAGCGGGACAAAAAGCAGAAGCCTGCGGACTTTCTGCGCTATACCTCCAGTGACGGCTTTGAGATCCTGGTAGGCCGCAACAATGCCCAGAACGACAAGCTCACCCTGCACACCGCCCGGGGCAAGGATTTATGGTTCCATGTGCAGAAGGCACCCGGCAGCCATGTTGTGGTCATGAGCCGGGGCGAGGACATCCCGGACACCACCAAGCAGGAAGCTGCGGAGCTGGCGGTCATCCATTCCAGCGCCTACAAGGCGGGCACCGGTGCTAAAGTGGCAGTGGACACCACCGAGGTGAAGAACATCTGGAAAGCAAATGGTGCCAAGCCCGGCATGGTGCTGTACGAGGTGTACACCACCGTCTACATCACCCCGCGGGAAGGGCTGGAGGAGCAGCTGAAGAAGAAATGATCTGAACTGCGCGCCGCGCTGCTCTGCGCATCTTCAGCGGAAGAATTGTTTTATAGTTTCGTTGAAAATACGTTGATTCTAACTAAAATTGCTATGAACATGAAGCTTCTAATGAGGTTATTTATTCTGAGTTTTTTTTATTCTACTTTTATTGTATACGCTAAAGCGGATGATAAGCGAGTTGCCGAACAACCCTATATGGGATATCTCTTCGCTTATTTCGAAGGGACCGGAGACCGGGCTTTGCATGAACATATACGTTTTGCGGTAAGCGAGGACGCGGTGAATTGGAAAGCATTGAATCATAATTATCCAATCATCCTTTCCGATTCGGTATCAAAAAGCGGGGGAATGCGCGACCCGCATATACTAAGAGGAGAAGACGGGCGGAGTTTTTATATGGTGGCCACGGACATGAATGTGGCGGAATATGGTTGGGGCGCCAATCCCGGCATTGTGATGATGAAATCGGACGACTTGATTCATTGGACACATGCATACATCGAACTGGCGAAAGTGTATCCGAAGAACTTTGGAGATGCCTTTTGGGTGTGGGCTCCGCAAACTATTTACGACCCTGCCGCCAGGAAATACATGGTTTACTTTACTTTGCGTCGGGAAAATCAGGAAGAACTGGTTACTTATTATGCTTACGCCAATAAAGATTTCACAGCCTTTGAAAGTGAGCCAAAAGTGTTGTTCAATGCCCGTTATGGCTCCATTGATAACGATATTATCTATAAAGATGGCCTGTGGCATCTGTTCTATAAAGGAAACAC
>OKSC01001742.1_pt1 | contig 20539 bp, 14 predicted proteins | sample 1601161 | NCBI WGS metagenome assembly OKSC01 (sample SAMEA3541552, study PRJEB24748) | human gut metagenome | biome: human gut; feature: human-associated habitat; material: faeces | place: China | collected 2012
TATAAAAGTTTTCGTGCAGATAACACTCAACACACCTACTTATAAGTCTCTAAATCTTCACATAAATACATTGGGTCTGAGTCGCGAAAAATATAAGTCAATCGAGCCGGATTACGACGATTATCCCACAATACTAACACTGTTATAACATCATCTGCAAAATAATAAAATACAGAATAATTGGGAATCACCACCACATAACGAACGTGAGGATATTCTGTCATATGCCCCAACAAAGGATTAATTGCAATTCGATTTATTGAAACTATTATCTGTCGAAAAAGAGATTCACTGTATTTGGATGTACCATTACGTTCTCATAAAACTCAAAGATTTCTCTCATTTCCAGAAGTACCGCTTCTGTCCATTCTACTTTCCGCTCCATCGACTTAGCCTATATTCCATTTCTTCAGTAGACACAACCTCTTTACACTGCATCTGTTCCAAAGCATTATCAATCTTATCACGCAGTTCAGAAGAAAAGTATAGAACATTATCCGGACAACGATTATTTAATAATGCCTCAATGTCTTCTAATAGCCGTTCATCGTTTACCGCCATTAGGCGTTGAAACAAAAGTTGTTTACGTTCTCCTGTCGTCATAAAGTACCGTATTAATTACATACTGCAAATATAGAGTTTTTTATTTATGATTCATTTATTTGATGCTTTTTTATATACACTTCTGTTGTTCTTTCTTTAAAGTTTCACATCTTATTATCTTATAAAGACACAAATACATTACATTCCAGTATGTATCTCTTTCAATATTATAAAAACATTTTCAGATACGTCCATTGTTCGGACTAACTTTTTTTATAACTTTGCCGCAGTTTTGGTTTCACTTCCCCTACGCTACGGGGTAAGTGATGAAAAGGGAATCAGGTGAAACTCCTGAACAGACCCGCTGCTGTAAGTTCCTTCCAAGTCTTGGAACACTCTGTGCCACTGTCCGTAAGTTGGATGGGAAGGCGTTCTAAGATGGAATAAGTCAGAAGACCTGCCAGAAACAACATAGTTTTAATGCTTTCGGGAAATAAAGCAACAAAACATCGAGTCTGGCATTCTTTATTCTGTCCATAAAGAAATCATTTCTCCTTGTACACATATTCCCGAAGGTAAGTCATAAATACCGTTAACAAGGATATAAATGAAAAAGATTGTATGTGTACTGTTATTATTTACCTGCTTGTCACAGATAAGTATAATAGCACAGAATAAATTCACTCTATCAGGGAAAGTCACAGACCAACATGGTGCACCTTTAGCATTAGCAACCATTGCTATTGAGAATTCTTCATCCGGAACCTATACAGATGATAATGGCAGGTACTCCTTGAAAGTTTCACCTGGCAAACGCACATTGGTTATATCCTTAGTAGGCTATCAAACTGTAAAAAACACCCTGGATATTCAGCAGGACAAAGTACTCAACTTCACATTACAAGAAAGTGCTGTTACTTTGAACTCCGTTGAGATTTATGGAAAGACACAGACACAAAAAGTGAAAGAAGGAGTTTTTTCCGTCAATGCTCTCGATATAAAACCTATAGTAAATTCGCTAAACAACCTCAATGACCTGGTAAACCGTACAACAGGCATTAAGGTGAGAGAAGAAGGAGGTGTCGGTTCAGACTTTGATTTGTCTATAAATGGTTTATCCGGCAATTCTATTCGCTACTTTTTAGATGGAATGCCGTTGGACACTAAAGGAAGTGGAGTTTCACTTGCTAATCTTCCGGTGAATATTATAGACCGGATTGAAATATATAAAGGTGTGGTTCCTGCCAGCTTGGGAACGGATGCATTGGGTGGTGCCATCAATATTATAACCAAACAAGAAAAGAAAAATTATCTGGATGTCTCTTATGGCATCGGTTCATTCCATACGCACAAAGCAGACTTGAATGCACAATTTGTAGAACCTAAAACAGGACTGATTATCCGACCTACTGTGGGAGTAAATTATTCAAAGAATGATTATAGGATGAAAGACGTGCAAATGCGGGATGAGAGTGGTGACAATTTCATATATGGTAATCCTAAACGCTTCCATGATGACTACTTCTCCTTACTGGGGCAAATAGAGGTAGGAGTTGCCAACAGGTCATGGGCAGATGCATTCTTCGTTTCCGCTTCCTATTCCAAGACAGATAAAGAATTACAGACGGGGGCTGTCCAGACCAAAGTATATGGAATGGCGGAAAGAAATTCAGATGCCTGGAATATCTCAGCACATTACCAGAAGCGTAATTTCATTCTGAAGAATATGCAGCTGAATGCTGCCCTCTCCCATACTTGGGATCACTCATTGACCGTGGACACCACCTACCGAAAATATTACTGGGATGGTGGATACATAGATGGCCAGCGTAATGAAATTATGGGCAAAGAACGATCTATGCGTCATTATAAGCGTCCACTGACTGTGGTCCGTGCCAATCTGGATTATAAACTGAACAATCATCATAACTTTAACTTGAACTATCATCTGAGTCGTACCGGTAACGACCGTTATGATGATTTGGATACCACTTTCGAGCCATCCAACGATGTTGTGTCCAAACATATCCTAGGCTTTTCCTACAATCAGTCGTTATTGGATGGCAAGATGGAGAATGTGTTTTTCATAAAGGATTATATCAATCACCCGAATATCCGGCAGACCGATCAGCCTAGCGTGACTGGTTCTGAAGCGGTACAAGGTTCCACAACCAAGAACTATCTAGGCTACGGTGTCGGACTTCGGTACACTGTAGCGGAAGCTTTAGCTGTGAAAGTGTCCTATGAGCATAGTGTGAGACTTCCCATCGCACGCGAACTATTGGGAAACGGTACTAATATCTACGCCAACGTAGCACTGAAACCGGAAAACAGTGATAACTTCAATGCCGGTCTATTCGGTACGTGGCATCCGGGTACCGGACATACCTTCTACTACGAAGCAAGCGGATTCTTCCGCAAGGTTGACAACTATATTCAGAGCGAAGTTGCTGAAAAAGAAGGTACAATGAAATATACCAATGTACCCGCAGTCCACATTAAGGGTGTGGAAGGAGAGGTACGCTACGATTGGCAAGGTAAGCTGCAACTTGCCAGCAACGTCAGCTATCAAGATGCCCGCGACCAACAGAAGTACAAGAATGGCGGAAAACCATCGGCTACCTACAACAACCGTGTACCCAACCGTCCTTGGTTGTTTGGTAGTGCGGAAGCATACTATACTTTCCGTAACGTGGCATTACCAGAAAGCAAGCTACGCCTAGGTTGCACTTATCAGTGGATACACTGGTATTACCTTTTGTGGGAGGCTTATGGTGCCACTGAAGGCAAGGCACGCATTCCGGCTCAACATATCTGCAATGCTGATATTACCTACTCATGGAAACGCGGACGCTACAACATTGCTTTAGAGTGTACCAATTTCCTCGACAAGACAGCCTATGACAACTACAAGTTGCAGAAACCCGGACGTGCTTTTTTTGCCAAGTTCCGATTATTCATTAACTAATCATTAATAATTATTCAAGATGAAAAAATTCAAATTTACACTCTTGGCCTTTATGGCTGCCATGATGGCAATCTCATTTACGGCTTGTTCTGATGATGATCCTACTCCTACTCCAGATCCGGGGATCAATGAAGGTGATTATCACTTCGACCTTTTTGTAACCATAGGTAAGCATGGCGGTATGAGCAGTAAAAACACTACTATTGTCACTAGTACCAGTACATTGACGGCTGATAGAGGTGTCATCACCGTTGAAGGAGTAGGATCGGAACTCGGAGATTACTCTATGGAGTCTATCTCAAAAGGGAAATACTATTATCAAATCCCTGGTTCCGCTGACCGCTTCGTAAAGTATCAGATCAAGAATAATAAAATCGATGTGATTGCAGAGCGCCCTTTCAAGACTAATACTTATAAAGTACGTGCCTACACACATGCCTGGATTGACGATAACACACTCGTTATCATATCTACCAACGGCGACAAGGATAAAGTTCTTTATACGAAACTGAAAGCAGACGATTTAACTATCCTTGATGAAGGTGAAGTAACTATACCCGCTCCTACCGACTGGAAAAAGCTGACAAGTTCAGGTATTCTCACTTACCGCAAGTCAGACAATAAATTATATTACTTCTACTACTGGAAAGAAAAGGCAGGCCAAACTGTTGCAAGTGAACAAGAGCCTAATTTTCATGCAGCCATCATCAACCCATCAACTATGAAGGTGGAAAAAGATATTATTTCTCCCGTTGAAGGTGAAATGGCAGGAAGTGCTTACGGAGAATTGATGCAGGACTGCGTAGCATATGACGAAGCTGGTAATCTTTATCTGGCTTGTTTCCATGAAGAAGCAAGCGGTCTTGAAAAAGGTATGTTGCTGCGTATCAAAGCGGGTGAAACAGAGTTTGATACCTCTTACAATGGTTATTCCAATGCAGATGGTAAGTTGATGACTGTTCAGTATTTAGGAAATAACAAAGCTCTGGTATATGCTCGCAACGATAATGCACCTATTAGCGACAAAGCTGCTGCTGCAGGAATAAAGAAACCTACAGCTATTGATGCATTCTCACATTACTATGCCATCATTGACCTTACTACTGGAACCAAAACTCGCCTGAGCTACAATGGCAAAGAAATTGCTTACAGCGGTGGCCGCTTCTCGCAACGTTCCGTTATCTTTAACGATAAAGCCTACATCGGTGTAGATACAGAAGAGGATGCCAATGCTATTATCTATATCTACGACATTAAGACCGGTACCGTAGAAAAGGGAGCAGAAGTGGAAGGTAAATTCTACTTCGACATGATACGTGTCGTTGAAAACGATTAATCATCATATATTCAGGTACAGGTTATACGATAACAAGAATCATTAATCTCTTTCTTGTAATTTTCGTATAATCTGTACTTAAAATATAAATTGACACATAACCTTTTTCAAAATATTTAAAAAGCATCATTTCTACCTTATGAAAAAGCTATTTATCCTTTTATTTCTTTGCAACCTCACTTTCCTATGCTCTGCGCACGAGGGGGAAAACTTCGTAGCAAGCGATATGCTCGCAAGTATGAAACCCGGTGATAAAGCCGCCCTGCTGATGGTACACTTCGGTACTACACACGATGATACCCGTGCCCTGACTATTGACGCTATCAATGCGAAAGCCCGCGAAGCATTCCCTGATCTGGAAATGCGTGAAGCCTTTACTTCCCGTATCATTATCCGTCGTCTTAAAGCACGCGGCATCGAGAAACTAACTCCGCTGGATGCTATGCTCCGTCTGCGTAGTGAAGGTTACACACATGTTATTGTGCAAAGCTCGAACATCATTGACGGTGTAGAAATGGAGTCACTTCGTCAAGATATGGAAAGTGTACAACCTTTTTTTAAGGAAATCCGTATCGGCACTCCCCTGCTTTATTCAGTGGAAGATGCAGAAAAGGTAGTTGAAATATTGAATAACAGACTCACTGATACGCAAAATCAAAAAGCATCCGTTAAGAAAGGTGAGCATTTCGTACTTGTCGGTCATGGCACCTATACTCCCAGCACCGCCATTTACAGCCAGATGGACTATATGCTGAAAGCTAACGGACTGAGTAACTTCCACGTAGGTACCATAGAAGGGTATCCTTCATTTGAAACAATGCTGGCACAGTTGAAAGCCGGAAAGGCGAAACAAGTTACCTTGGTACCATTTATGTTCGTAGCTGGAGATCATGCCAAGAATGACATCGCCGAAGATTGGAAAGAAGCACTCGAAAAAGAAGGCTACACCGTGAATGTCCGTATGGAAGGACTGGGACAAGTACCCGAAATACAGGAAATTTTCATCAACCATATCCGCTTTATGCTGAAACATCGCATGCTGAATATCATGGAAAAGAAAGCCGGATATGCTGCCGGAAAAGATGTGGAATAACAGATGAATATCATTACCAAATTAATGTACTCTTTACATAGGATACTGGGCACACTGCTTTGTATCCTATTTCTTATGTGGTTCCTCTCCGCTTTTGTGATGATGTACCACCGCTTTCCACGTGTCAGTGCAAAGGAAAAACTACAAAAGCAAGAATTACTCTCCACCTCAGGCGACTCACTGCCTGATATCACTTCTGTCCTTTCACGTCTGCCCAAAGGAGAAAAAGTGAGAAAACTCACCTTAGACCGCAGCCTGGGGCAAACAATCTTCCATATCCGTACCAACAAAGGAATATATGAACTTCACCTGGCCCCATCGGACACCTTGTCGATAATCGACAATGAACGTATCCGGCAAATAGCCACCTTATGGTCCGCCTCCCCCATTGCATACATTGACACCCTACATACACTGGATCAGTGGATACCTTTCGGTGAACTGAAAAAGGAAATGCCCATTTATAAGATACATTTTGCTGATGATGCAAAAACACAGCTTTACATAAGTTCACAAAGCGGAGAAGTATTACAACTTTCCAACAGGAACGAACGCTTCTGGGCATGGCTGGGAGCTATTCCCCATTGGGTGTACTTCACTTGGCTACGGCAAGACGCCACGTTGTGGAGTAAAACCATTATTTGGTTATCCGGCATAGGTTGCCTTATGGTAATTGCAGGAATATGGGTTACAGTCGACGTATGGCGCAGGACACGTAAGAGTCATCGCCAAGGGTTCTCACCTTACCGGAAGAAATGGTATCATTGGCACTATGTCAGTGGCATTTTTTTCGGAATATTCGTATTGACCTTTACTTTCAGTGGCATGATGTCCGTTGCCGACATTCCGGAATGGATTCATAAACCGGCTTTGAAGAGCAGTCCGCTACGTACACTGCAAGCAAAGGCGCCCCAACCAGAAGATTACACGCTGGATTATCGCACCGTGATTACCAGTTTCCCGGAAGTGCGGCAGATAGAATGGAGCAATTTCCGGAAACATCCCTACTATACCGTTAAAGATGGAAAGGGAGAACAATATATTGATGCTACGGATAGTGTACCACATACTCTGCAACTTCAGGAAAAAGAGATTCGGGAAGGTGTGGAAAGTGTATATGCTGCCGACAGTATTCCGGCACATCAACGTCCAGAGCTACACATGACACTACTGAACCATTTTGAAACTTATTACCGCGATATGAGTAGTATGTATCGTGGACGAAGTCAACTTCCCGTCTGGAAAATAACGGTGGATGATTCTGACCGGAGTGTTTTCTATATTCATCCAGAAACAGGTATCATCCGTTATGTCAATACCTCTTCCCGTTGGAAATACTGGAGTTATACGGCTATGCACCGGATGCGTCTTCCGGGCTTGAATTCAAATACCACTTTACGTAAGACAGTACTATGGATATTACTACTGGGTGGAACAGTAACTTCAGTAACCGGTATAGTGTTGAGCATAAATTATGTTCGAAGAAAATGTCGCAAAAAACAAAAACGCTTACTATGAACAAGAAAAGAACAGGAATAATCCTTGGCTGCATAATCGCCGTGGTCATCGCTTGCTTTGCAGCCTACAATTATTGGTGGGCACCTACCCGCATCCTCATCATCAATCCCCTGCCCGCACAAGCAGCAGACATCGCACTGAATAATGATTGCAGCCATATCCGCGTGAAGTGCATCAAGATGGAGGAAGTGAAAGACCTTTCCGGCTATGATGCCATCATGATGTACGGACGCGGATTGTTTCTGGACGAAACACAAGTAGCGGAACTGGAACGGGTAGCTGCCAAAGGTATTCCAGTTTTTACCAATGCGCTAAGACATTTCAACTTCATCGTCAACCACAATATCACCCCTGAACAACAGGAAACCCTGCAAATGTATTTCCAAAATGCTTGCAGACAAAACTACAGGAATGCTTTGCGTTACCTGCGGCACATCTCCACTCCCCATCGACTGGGTGACCGTTCTTTTGAAAATCCCATAGAATTACCCAACAACCTATTTTATCATCAGGAATACGGCCAATACTTCAAAACTCCACAAGAGTTGACTGAATATCTGAAACAAAAGCAACTCTATCACGAAGGTGGGCGCAATCTTGCTTTTATCTCAGGCATCAGTTTTCCGGTGGAAGGTACCCGCGCCCATGTAGATACCCTGATCTCCCGTCTGACACAGGCAGGTTTCAACATTTATCCCATCACCGGTAGCGGTAAGGGACGCGAAGACCTTATACGTACCCTTCATCCCGACGGGTTGGTTTATCTGCCTATGGGACGTCTGGGAAATGACTCGCTCATTAACTGGTTACATCAGGAAAATATTCCCCTCTTCATGCCTTTCCCACTGGTACAACCGCGTGAAGAATGGCTGAATCCCAACGTACCTGTAAGTGGAGGTACACTGACGGCACGTGTAGTAGTACCCGAAATAGACGGAGGCATGGCCCCCTTATGTATTTCCACACAAAATGAGAATGAAGAAGGATATATTCTGCACACACCGGAACCGGAACGGATGGATGCCTTAGTTGAGCACATCAGCAAATATATGTCCCTTCGCGATAAATCCAACAAGGACAAACGCGTCGCCATCTGCTACTTCAAGACACCCGGTAAAGATGCCTTGCTGGCAAGCGGCATGGAGGTGATTCCTTCTCTTTATAACTTCCTGAAACGCTTGCGCAATGAAGGATATGACGTAAGCAACCTGCCTGCCACCGTAGAAGAATTCGGAAACAGGATATATCGTGACGGCTCTGTCATGGGTTCGTATGCCAAAGGGGCACAGGAACAATTCCTGAAAACAGCACACCCTGTATGGCTATCTACCGGACAATATGAAACCTGGGCAAAAGAAGTGATCCTGCCGGAAAAGTACAAGGAAGTGACCGACCGTTATGGAGACGCTCCCGGCAATTTATTAGCCACGGAAGACAGTATTGCCATTGCCTGCCTGCGATTCGGCAATGTGTTATTGTTTCCACAACCCCGTCCGGCATTGGGAGACGATGATTTCAAACTGGTACATGGCATGCCCGTAGCGCCGCCTCACAGCTATCTGGCACCTTATCTGTATATGCAGAAAGGTTTTAAAGCGGATGCACTGATACACTTCGGTACACATGGAAACCTGGAATATACCCCGGGAAAGAATGTGGGCTTATCACAGGCAGACTGGTCGGAAGCACTGGTAGGTAATCTGCCGCATTTCTATTTCTATACTACGGGAAATGTAGGAGAAGGTATTATAGCCAAACGGCGTACACATGCTGTACTCGTCACTCATCTGACTCCGCCTTATGCGGAAAGTGGCATGAGACAGCGATATAACCAATTACTGGAGGATATTCATAAACTTCTGGATGAAGGAACGGAAGGACATCGTATGCTGGGAATGCGCGTCAAGAAAGAGACTGTTCGCCTGGGACTTCACCGGGAGCTGGAACTGGATTCCGTACCGGACAAACCCTATACTGCCGAAGAACTGGAACGTCTGGATGCCTTTACCGAAGAAATAGCTAATGAGAAGATGCTGGGTGCATACTACACGATGGGTGAGCCTTATTCGGAACGTGACTTACTGCAAACCACCCTTGCCGTCAGTGCAGATGCCCTGGCTTACGAAACGGCCAAAGCTGACCGGGATAAAGGCAAGATTACTACGGAACAATTGCAAGACTTTACATATATAGCCCACCATTATCTGCCAACGGCAAAAAAACGACTGACGGCTATGTTACAGAATCCGCCTCGTGATACGGTTGCCATTGCCCCGGACCTTCGCCCCGCATTGCGCTATCGCGAACAACTAATAGCTTCTACCGCCAATGAATTCAACGCAATGGTGCGCGGCCTGAATGGAGGAACAGTTCTGCCTGCTCCGGGTGGAGATCCGGTATTGAATCCTAATGTATTGCCCACAGGAAGGAATATGTATAGCGTAAATGCTGAAACAACCCCTAATCCACGTGCATGGGAAGACGGAAAACAACTGGCGGAAGCAACCCTGAAACAATACACCGGCAAACATGGGGAATATCCGCGGAAAGTGAGTTATACTTTCTGGGCTGGTGAATTTATCACAACCGAAGGAGCCACGCTGGCACAAGTCTTCTGGATGCTGGGTGTGGAGCCTGTACGCGATGGACAAGGACGTGTAGTAGATTTGAGACTTGTGCCCAGCGAAGAACTGGGGCGACCACGTATTAATGTAGTGGTACAAGTCTCAGGACAGCTTCGCGACATAGCCGGATCACGTCTGAAGTTACTGACGGATGCGGTTCGCCTAGCGTCAGAAGCAAAGGACGAAACATATCCCAACTATGTGGCATCGGGAACAGTGCTACAGGAAAAGTTACTGGTGGAAAAAGGGACTTCTCCAAAGCGTGCACGGGAAATGTCTGTGATGCGTGTATTCGGTCCTGTTAATAGTGGATACAGTACAGGAATCATGGGATATACCGAGCATAGTGGATCATGGGAGGATGAAAAGGAAATCGCCCAAGGATATCTCAATAATATGGGTGCCGCTTATGGTGATGAAGATAACTGGGGAGAGGTTCAGAAAGATTTGTTTGCCTCTGCCCTCTCCGAAACGGATGTAGTGATTCAGCCGCGGCAGAGTAATACGTGGGGACCTATTTCATTGGACCACGTATATGAATTCACCGGCGGATTATCTCTTACTGTAAAAACACTGACGGGTAAAGAACCGGATGCTTATATGGCCGATTACCGTAACCGTACCAACCGCCGTATGCAGGAAACCAAAGAGGCGATTGCTGTGGAGACGCGGGCTACGATACTGAATCCGACATTCATACAGGAACGGATGAAAGGCGGTGCAGGTTCGGCACAAATGTTCGGAGAGATTTTCCGCAATATCTTTGGCTGGCATGTAATGCGTCCGTCGGCAATGGATAAGGAGATTTTTAATGACCTGTACCGAATGTACATTCAGGATGAAAATAAACTCGGAATACAAGATTATTTTCTCCGGGTGAATCCGGCATCCTATCAGGCTATGACTGCGGTGATGCTGGAAAGTGCACGGAAAGGCTATTGGAAAGCAAGCCCTGAACAGTTGAAAGCAACAGCTGCACTACATGCACAAATAACCCGTGAGAAGGGTGCCGCCTGCACGGAGTTTGTATGCGATAATGCCAAATTACAGTCGTTCGTTGCAGATAATCTGGATGCGAAAGAAAAACAGGAATTCAATCAGGATATGAAAGCAATATATGAAGCCGCTTCGGCCAATGGAAAAGATGTAGTATTGAAAGAAAAGAAGCTGACACCGGAACAGGTAGCGCAGAAACGTACTACAAACGGATTAGTGATTGGAGGCGTGATACTGGTGGTGTTCATTGGACTAGTTGCATTAATTAAAAGAAGGAAAAGTAAATAACTTCATAATGATTAGTGTTTAGTGATAAGTGATTAGCACCATGCGGAGTAATAGCGCAGCCACTAATCACTTATCACTAAACACTAATCACTAACAATTTACCATTCACCCAATAACTATGGATTACGTCATTCCCATATTAGCAATCTTCATCACCCTCAGCTTCCTGCTGAAGGTCGGCTTCTATCCCCGTTGGGGAACGTGGCTGACAGCACTATGTTGTGCCCTATTTGTTTTACTCATTACCCCTTGGGTAACCGAGCAATCTAAGACAGCAATAGCAGCCTTTTTCGCTTCCCGGGAGAAAATGCTGGATGTATCTGTTTGCATCACACTGGAAGCCGCCATCCTGATAACCTTTTGCTTCGACTGCTTCTCCGGAATGCGTACAAGAGACACTGCATTCAAACGAAGCGTCACCTTTCTGCTCCACCTTTACCCCGGTTTATTGATAGGTGGCGTACTATGCTATATACTGGCTGAATTATTATTCTCTTTCCCGGGTATTGATTTCAATATGCTCTCATGGACAGTAGCCACCACCACATTCTTACTTATCGGTATCGGTGCCCGATTGCTACAAATCCTATTGGGAGATAAAGCCCTGCGCCTCGAAATCCTTTTTATTGTAAACATATTCATAGTCGTACTGAGCATCATAGCTACCGGCTACTAAATAAACAGTAACTACTAAAATTATAAATATCATTATGGAAACCATTTCAAACTCACTCTTCTGGATATCCAACGGACTACTTGTTCCGGTCATTGTATTATTACTCCTGTTCTTCCTCCGCGCCATTATCCTTGCCGGAGGTTTCTTCGGAGAATTCTACCAACGGATGAAACTGCAAAAACAACTCTCCGAGATGTTGGAAACCATCACTCCTGAAAACATTAACGAACAGTTGCAGAGCTTGCCCCAAGCCGGGAAACAACCTTTGCTCCGTTGCCTGAAAAAGCTTGCCGAGCACCGTGATAACGCCGCCTACTGCGAACGCCTGCTTGCCAACTTCGAAGTAGACGCCGAAAAAGAGCTGGGACGCTCGCGCACTTTCATCAAACTCGGCCCGATGCTGGGACTGATGGGAACACTGATCCCGATGGGTCCCGCCCTTGTCGGACTGGCTACAGGAGATATTTCCTCAATGGCTTACAATATGCAGGTAGCCTTTGCCACCACCGTGGTCGGTATGGTGATTGCCGCAGTCGGCGTCATCACTCTGCAAGTAAAACAACGCTGGTATGCCCGTGAAATAAATGATCTGGAATATCTGAACAAGACTCTGCGGAACAAAACCAATGAATAACTCTCAGCCTCATAAAAGAACTATGAAACGAAACAGACTGCTTCACAACCAAACGGACTCCGACCCGATGGGTACGGTAGCGAACCTTTTTGATGTAGCCATGGTCTTTGCCGTCGCACTGATGGTTGCCCTCGTCACCCGCTTCAACATGACGGAAATGTTTTCCAAAGAAGACTTCACTATGGTGAAGAATCCCGGAAAAGAGAATATGGAAATCATTACGAAAGAAGGACAGGAAATCAAGCGATACACTCCCAGCGAGGAACAAGAAACTTCCGGCAAGCGAGGGAAAAAAGTCGGTGTAGCCTACCAACTGGAAAGTGGAGAAATTATCTATGTTCCGGAATAACAATAGATATCCGTCACCCTTTGAATAAAAGTTAAAGAGTCCATACCTATAAACAAGGGTTTTTAACAATATAAATACCCATCAGTGGGTATTTTCTTACCCTCATCTTCCCCATATCTTTGCATTTCCAAACAAACGATAATTTTATGATAAAGCAAAGATTCTTAACGACTCTCTTAATGGGAAGTATCGCTGCCAGTGCATGGGCACAGGCTGATAAAGGTGAAACTTCCGTAGATAAAACTGTGGATTTGAATCCTGTAGTAGTAACCGGTACGGGTACGCACCAACGACTGAAAAATACTCCGGCACCGGTATCCGTCATCACCGCCAACGAAATAAAACGTGCCGGAATCACGGATTTCCAACAAGCCATGACCATGATGGTTCCCTCTCTCTCCTTCTCTCCGAATGCGATGGGTTCGTATCTGATGATGAACGGACTTTCCAATAAATACGTACTGATACTGATTAACGGACGTAAAGTGACGGGGGATATCAGCGGCAATATTGACATCAGCCAGATAGACATGAGCCGTGTGAAGCGTATCGAAGTTCTAAACGGCGCAGCTTCTTCGCTCTATGGTTCGGATGCGATTGCCGGTGTTATCAACATCATCACCAACCAGCCGAAAGATGAAATCTCCTTCACCACCAACAGCCGTTATACAAGAAAGAATCAGTTTTCACAAGGCCTCAACCTGGACATTGCCAAAGGAAAGCTCGCCTCTTACACTGCTTATAAATACGATCACTCGGATGGCTGGCAGAACAGTGGCCTGACCGTAGACAAGAATGACGACCTGGTTGAAACCCTCGATCAGCTTTCCATCGGCTACAGCATGAATAACTTTTCGCAGCAATTCACCTACGATGCTACGGAAAAACTCTCGTTCTATGCCAATGGCGGATATTACTGGCGTATGACCGATCGCCCTGCCAAACGCGACGGCATGACAGGCGGAAATGATTATAATACGCATTACGAAGGCTACAACTGGGGTATAGGAGCCAAGTACAGACTGAACAAGCGTTCCTCCATCCAGTTGGATTATGTAGGCAACAATTATACTTCGCGCTACAAATACATGCTGGCAGCCGGTGATTACCAACCGGGTGACTACGCATTCACCAAAAGACAGAAGTTTCATGATGCCGAACTGAAAGGTATCTTCGGTTTCACCACCAACAGTACTACTGTCTTCGGAGTGGACTACCGCAAGGACATTCTTGTTCGTCCCGATGCCGATGTAGACAAGGGAGTATATACTTTGTCGGGCTACGGACAGCATGAGGTAAAACTGTGGGATCACTTCACGGGCATTGTCGGTGCACGCTATGACTATCATGAACAGGCAGGCGGACGTTTCACCCCGAAAGTGGCAGCCATGTACAATATTGGAAACTTCAACGTACGTGCCACGTATGCAGCAGGTTTCCGTGCTCCCGGCGTAGACGAATTGTATTACAGCATGTTCAAGAAAATGGGTAGCAAATACACCATCTCCATCGGTGACGCTGACCTGAAGCCTGAACACAGCAACTACTACTCCGTCAATATGGAATACCGCACCAACCGTTTCAGTGCCTCCGTTACGGGATATCTGAATTATCTGACAGATATGGTGTCTTCCAAAGTAACCGCATTCAATGATTTGTCCGCTGAGGCCCAGCAGCAACTGAAAGAAGAATTCCCCGAACTGACAGACTTATCATCTACCAAGAATGTGAACCTGAAAGAATACATCAACTTTGAAAAGGCTACCGTCCGTGGTTTTGAGGTGAGTTTGTCAGGCAATCCGTTCGCCGGCTTTACGCTGAATGGTAACTATACTTACGCTTATGCCCGTGGTAAAGGCGAAGAGGGCTGGCAAAACATTCAACGCAGCATCCGCCACACGGCAACCATCAGCGGAAACTATGCACATTCATGGGGTGACTACACCATGAACCTCAACCTGAACGGCCGTCTGCAAAGCAAATGCTACTATCCGGGAGATGCCGACGGAGATGCTCCGGGTTACGGTATTTGGAACCTGAACACCCGCCACTCCTTCGACTGTTTCAGCAGTTTCTTCCTGGAACCCGGTATCGGTATCGACAATATCTTCAACAAGAGAGATATGAGACCTCTGACGAAGAACTTCACCCTGTACTCACCGGGACGTATGTTGGTGGTGAGTCTGACTTTAAAGCTAAAGAATTAACGCATAACAACTTATTATTGATATGAAGCATCTTTTCATCACTCTTTGTTTACTGAGTGTGGCTCTCTTCTCCTCTGCACAGGGGGAGAAGACCGCCCTTCTCATTACCCATTACGGAAGTTCGGACCCTGATACGCGTGCACTGACACTCGACGTAATCACCCGTGAGGCAAAAGAAACTTTTCCGCAGTTTGAAGTGCGCGAAGCGTATATCTCTCCCATTGTTCGGCGCAGACTGGAGAAGCAAGGCGTTCATAAAGACAGTCCGGTAGACGCACTGCTGAAACTCAGAAGCGAAGGATATTCGCGCGTACTGATACAGAGTACAACACTGATTGAAGGAAGTGAAATGACTTCTGTCCGCCGCGATGCGGAGAGCGTGAAACCCTTCTTTAAAGAAATAAAGGTGGGTAACCCATTGCTTTATACAGTGGAAGATTGCGAAAAGGTTATCGAAATTCTGACACAAGAACAGCCCGGAAAGAAAGAAGACGTCATCTATGTGGGACACGGCAATCAATTACCAAGTACCGCCACTTACGCCATGCTGGACTATATGATGAAAGCCCACGGACTGAAAAACTTCCACGTCAGCACCATCGAGGGTTATCCTACACTGGACGCTACACTGGCACAGTTGAAGGAGACACGCCCGAAACAAGTGACACTGATACCGTTGTTGCTGGTATGCGGTAATCATACGAAAGAAGACATCGTCGGAGTATGGAAACCGGAAATGGAAAAAGCAGGTTATCAAGCCAATGTCCGTATGCAGGGACTGGGCGAACAACCCGCTATCCGGAAGTTATATATGGAACACATTGAGGCGTTGCTGAAATAGCTACACCCTTTCCCTCTTATGGCTACACCTTTTGCCCCGGATGGCTACACCATTCCAGGCAAAGGGTGTAGCCCTTTTTACACCCTTTTATACCCGAAATTTAGAGAATAGAATGTATCTTTGCATGATAGAAATATAAGCGATATGAAACAGCCAAAGATAATAGTTGCCGGCATCGGACCGGGCAGCGAACAAGACATTACGCCTGCGGTTCTGGAGGCGGTTCGCGAAGCGGATGTAGTAGTGGGATATAAATATTATTTCCGTTTTATCCAGCCTTATCTCCACCCTGAAACAGAATGTATAGATACGGGCATGAAGCGGGAACGCACTCGTGCGGAACAGGCATTTGAATTGGCGGAACAGGGAAAAACGGTTTGTGTCATCAGTTCCGGCGATGCGGGGATTTATGGAATGACTCCGCTGATTTACGAGATGAAGCGGGAACGGAACAGCAACGTCGAAGTGATTGCCTTTCCGGGTATCAGTGCTTTTCAGAAAGCGGCTTCACTGCTGGGTGCTCCTGTGGGACATGATTTCTGTGTGATTTCCCTCTCCGACTTGATGACACCGTGGGAACGGATCGAGCGTCGCATCCGTGCGGCAGCTATGGCCGATTTCGTAACGGCTGTATACAATCCGAAAAGCGAAGGGCGGTATTGGCAACTCTATCGATTGAAAGAGCTGTTTCTCGCAGAAGGACGCGCTCCGGAGACTCCGGTAGGTTATGTACGCCAAGCCGGACGGGAGGAACAGGAAGTGCATCTGACGACACTCGCTGATTTCAATCCCGAAGAAGTGGATATGTTTACGGTCATCCTGATCGGTAACTCGCAGTCTTATGCGTGGAACGGCAAGTTCATTACTCCCCGGGGATATTATAACCGTCCGGATAAGGATGAACAACCGACTAAGGGGATAGGTCAGGACATCATGATACAAAGTTTCCGGACCATTGAGTCGGAACTAAAGAATAAGAATATTCCTCTGGATCATAAATGGGCTTTGCTGCACGCCATCCACACCACGGCTGATTTTGAAATGGAAAAGCTGCTATATACGGACAAAGGTGCTGTGGAAAAGCTTTATCAGAGAATAGCGGACGGCCGGTTGAAAACGATTGTTACGGATGTGACGATGGCTGCCAGTGGTATCCGCAAAGGAGCTTTACAACGGCTGGGGGTAGAAGTGAAATGTTATCTTTCCGATGAACGGGTAGCGGCAATGGCAGCGGAAAAAGGAATCACCCGTACACAAGCCGGTATACGTCTGGCAGTGGAGGAACATCCGGATGCCTTGTTTGTATTCGGTAATGCGCCGACGGCTTTGATGGAACTTTGTGATCTGGTACGTAAAGGAAAGGCTGTACCAAGCGGTATTATTGCCGCGCCTGTGGGTTTTGTACATGTACAGGAATCCAAACACATGGTGAAGCCGTTCATGGAAATACCCAAACTGATAGTGGAGGGACGAAAAGGAGGAAGTAATTTGGCTGCAACGCTGGTGAATGCAATCTTGTGCTACAATGATGCGGAACAGTTAAGGCCGGGACGGGATGTGTAAATAGATACGCTATGATACGAAACTTTATCATCATAGGCATGGACGACAACCGGGAACCTTTCTTCCCGCCCGAAGTGCTGCGGCACATCCGGGAAGGAAAAGTTTTCTCCGGTGGTTTGCGGCATCGGGAGATTGTAGAGAAGTTACTTCCGGAAGGTGCGGAGTGGATTTCCATAACAGTTCCACTGGATAACGTCTTTGCCCAATACGAAAACATTTTTGCAGACTTTGAGAAGACTGCTTCCGATGCATCGATTGTCGTATTTGCATCCGGAGATCCTCTGTTTTTCGGCTTCGCCAATACGGTAAAACGAAAACTGCCCGATGCAAAGATACGCCTCTACCCGGCTTTCAATTCCCTGCAAACATTAGCGCACAGACTGGTGATGCCCTACGACGATATGCGTACCATCTCCCTGACAGGACGCCCGTGGCAGGAACTGGACAAAGCACTCATAGAACGTGCCCACAAAATAGGTGTACTGACAGATCGGGAGCATACCCCTGCCACTATCGCCGCGCGAATGTTGGAATACGGATACAACTCCTACACCATGTACGTAGGCGAGCACCTCGGCAATCCCGAACGCGAGCGCATTCGCCGGATGAGTCTTGAAGAAGCTGAAAAAGAGACATTTGAGCATCCGAATAATTTGCTGCTCTGCTACGATACCCGTAGACGGCCAGCTACGGCACCCGTAGACGATCAGCTACGGCACCCGTATACGGTCAGCTACGACACCCATAGCAAGGAAGCTCTCCTCCCTATAGATAGTCAGCCCTCTATAACTGAACAGCCCCGCCCCTTCGGTCTTCCCGACGAACAATTTGCCCACTTGGACGGACGTGTCCGCATGATAACCAAAGCTCCGATCCGCCTCCTTACCTTGCAGACATTGGAACTGAATCGCCGCCGTGTTTTTTGGGACATCGGTTTCTGCACAGGCTCTGTCTCCATCGAAGCCCGCCTGCAATTCCCGCATCTTACGGTCGTTTCGTTCGAGATACGTCCCGAAGGAGAAGAACTGATGCGCATCAACTCCCGACGTTTCGGTGCGCCGGGAATCACAGCCTTAATCGGAGATTTCCTGCAAACTGATCTGGAACCTCTCCCCCGCCCCGACGCTGTCTTTATCGGCGGACACGGTGGAAAATTAGAAGATATACTGGTACGCCTGAAAGAAGTATTGCAGCCCGGCGGTTGCATCGTCTTCAACTCCGTATCCCCCAATAGCAGGGAATTGTTCCGTAAAGGGGCAGAAAATGCAGGAATGTCTCTGCAACCCTCCCTGCACATCGCACTCAATGATTATAACCCGATAGAAATAATGAAAGTAACCTTATGAATAAGAATAATGAGAGCCACCCTATGAAGGTAGCTATTATACTGATTTCCGAAAGCAGTCTGCCCATTGCACGAACGCTGAGTAACGAGTTTCCCGACTCCGAAATAATCACTACGACTCCTGCACCCGACTGCACATACGTTTCTTTTTACGAAGAATTTATGGCTCTGTCTTTCCATCGCTACGATGCCTTTATTTTCATAGGTGCCATGGGCATCTGCGTCCGCACCATCGCCCCGCATGTGAAAGATAAACATACAGATCCCGCCGTGATCTGTGTAGATAGCACTGGCCGCTATGCCGTTTCCGTCCTCTCGGGACACATCGGAAAGGCCAACGAAATGACAGAAAATATCGCCCACATTCTCGGCGCCGAACCTGTTATCACCACCCAAAGCGACCGCACCGGCCTCTGGGCACTGGACACCCTGGGTGATAAATTTGACTGGGCCGCCATTCCCGGTGAGACGGAATATGGTATGATGAATAACATCATCAGCCTTTTTGTGAAGAAAGTTCCTACCGCCCTCTTCCTCGAAGTACGCGATCAGGGAACGGAATATCTGGAAAAGACCTGCCCGCCACACGTAGATATACATTACGGCTTATTCCGGGATATAGACCTCAGCCGTTACCAGCTGGTTATACTCGTCACTCCTTTCCTGCACAATACGCATGACACCCCTGCACTCTTTTATGTGCCCAAGGTATTGCATGTCGGCGTAGGTCTGGCACATCAGGCAGGTCCCGTGCATGACATCGTTGAAAACATCCTTGGTACGATGATTAACAGTACCTTCATGCCCCGTGCCGTAAAGTACATCGCCACCATTAACGAGAAACGCAACGAACCGGTCATTAAGGAGCTGGAACGTGCCTATCAGATACGCTATTACAGTGCGGAGGAACTGAAAGAAATCTCCGTCCCCAACCCCAGTCCGGTAGTAGAGAAGCATATGGGTACGCCCAGCGTTTCCGAAGCCGCCGCCTTTCTTTCCGCGAACGGTGGTAAACTTCTGTTGGACAAGCAAAAAGGCGGAAACTACACCATGGCCATAGCCATCGAAGAAGGAGTACTCCGTTACTACGGACATATCGAAATCGTCGGCGCAGGTCCGGGTGATCCCGACCTCATCTCCGTGCGTGGAAGGCAAATGCTGGAGAAGGCAGATCTCATCCTCTATGCCGGCAGTCTCGTTCCCCGCGAACTTACATTCTGTGCCAAACCGGGTGCTACGGTACGCAGTTCGGCTTCCATGGACTTGGAAGAACAGTTTGCACTGATGAAGAAATTCTATGATGAAGGCAAATTCATCGTCCGCCTGCATACGGGAGATCCCTGCATCTACGGTGCCATCCAGGAACAGATGAACTATTTCGACCAGCATCGCATGAGTTATCACATCACTCCGGGTATTTCTTCCTTCCAGGCTGCTGCCGCTGCATTAAAATCTCAGTTTACCATTCCTGAGAAAGTGCAAAGCATCATCCTTACCCGCGGTGAAGGACGCACCCCCATGCCGGAACGCGAACAACTCCACCTGCTGGCACGCTCGC
>OKSC01001743.1_pt1 | contig 20538 bp, 18 predicted proteins | sample 1601161 | NCBI WGS metagenome assembly OKSC01 (sample SAMEA3541552, study PRJEB24748) | human gut metagenome | biome: human gut; feature: human-associated habitat; material: faeces | place: China | collected 2012
CCTAAGCAAAGCAAAAAAGAGAGAACACCCTAAGCAAAGCAAAAAAGAGAGAACACCCTAAGCAAAGCAAAAAAGAGAGAACAATACTATCTAAGACAAAGCACAAGAAACCCCTCCAACACAAAACAACAAAGAGAGAACACCCTAACGAACCAACAAACAAACACCAAAAAGCAAAGCAGACCTCTCAAAGGAGAACCCCCTAAGCCGATACCAGAAACAAACCAGCAGGCACCTTTAAACAGACTTAAGGTGCAAGCAGAAGAAACCATAATCAAAACAAAAACTTCTCTGGCTGTTGTTATTATTTTAGTGAAAAGAAAACAGAGCATTACAGGAGCAAGCAACTATGGGAAACCCCAGAATCCATCGAGAAGAAACTTACAACGAAACCCGAATCTATCAAAGTCCATCAGGGAGCCGGGCGGAAATCTTGGCCGCGATCCATCAGATTTTTGATTACATGTGGAGCGTCAGCCACGGAAGACTTTACGTCTGCCACTTCACGGTCAACTTCCCCTCAACTTTTACACTTCAGGCCAACGACTTTCTGACCGGCACCCTCCAAAGCTGGCGGCGAACCATGCAGAACCGCCGAGTTCCAGCCGAATATCTCTGGGGCCGCGAGAAAGGCGATTTTGCCAGCGGCGGCCACGTTCATTTCCACATCTTCGTCATCGTCCACGGCAAGTTCATCCAGTCCGCGTCCGGGATCGCCAGCCATTTGAATTGCTTGCTCTCCAGGCGTTTGAAGGACGATGTCAGGCGGGTCAGGTGCAATCCTCCATTACGGGACAGTTTCTTCTGGGGCAAGAAGGTTTCCGCCAAGCTCGACAATCTCGCCGACGCGATCGAGTGGGTCTCCTACATCGCCAAGGTCGACACCAAGGAGGCTCCTTTCGGCCAGAAGACCTTCGGCTTTTCCAAAGGCTTCCTTCAACAGCAGCAAACTTCAGCCTTGACTTTGGCAGAAGAAGCCGCTTTCGACGCCGCAGACCTTTCGATTTCCGATGAAGATTGGGCGGCCTGGGGTTACGAACCGCTTAACTGGGAGGAGGCTTTGAACTTCAATCCGGCGACCGGAGAACCGCTTCATGAGGAAGCCTGAGCTCGAAAAGACACCAGAAAACCGTCTCCGTTGCGCAAAAGCCTTCGCCGGGGTCGATGCCGGGATTGCGGTCTCTGTGGCCCTTCCTGTGGCTCCGAAATACCAAGACGGGCAAGCTGTTGCAGTGGTTGCCGTCAACAGGAGTTCAAACCAGAGAGGAGGAAGCAAGATGGACGGTTGAGGTAGAATTGACAGAACTTTTATTCAACAACCAAAAAACTTAAACACAAAGGAATTTATCATGGTCAGAAATCGAAAATCTGTTTGCAGCTTTCCGGCAGACGAAGAACCTGAAAAGCCGCAGTTTTACCGGAGAAGCAAGGAGGAAGCCGACCGGGATTTTCGGAACGGTATTCTGGAACGCGGTCCCGGTATCGAGGTGAGAGTTCACCCGAACGATCACACCAAAGAGGTTGTGATCAAATGGGATACCGGAAAACGTAAGCGCTATGTCCGTGCTCGCCGCTGGCATCTGTGCGACGATCTGGTCGATATTTTCGCCTGGGGAGAACCGAGGACCAGGAAGGAAGAACCTCCGCAGGACAAAGAGCCGCAGGATGAGGAACGGCAAGACGGCGGAGCACAGGGCGACAACCCTCCGGGGAGCGAGCCGCAAACTGACGAACCGCAAAACGATTGACCTTTTGCCGCCGGGAAAGTGGTGCTTAAAACCTTTCCCGGCGTTTTTTATTTATCGGCAGGTCCTTCCTGAACGTCCGAACCGTTTCAGAGGGCGAAAGCTGACACTCTGGAAGAAGAGAGTTTGCAGGTGCGAAAGCTGCCCAGAAAACCAGATTTCATGCTGACCTTTTCCAGATCAATCCCACAGCTTCGACATAGGCTTTGATGTGGCGACGGACAACTGCCGAAGGCTGCCGGTTGCAGCTTTCCTTCACCTGGACGAGAATCCTGCCGGGCAGTTCGATTTCGAGGGTGGCGCAGAGTTTCCCATCCAGCGAACGCATCGAGACGATGGCGCAACAGCCGCGCCGACAGGCATCCTGATAGGAGCCGACGCAGTGATGTAACTGGCGGCCTTCCCGGAAAAGCGCATCCGAGTCGAGAAGTTCGTCAAAGATGATGTCGGGATTTTCCCGCACCCACGAGAACCCGTGCGACGGCCAGGACCGGAGGACTTCCGGACGGCGAATTCCGTACAGCCACTCGTCAGCCTCCTGACATACCGAACGGAAAGACCGGTCTTTTAAGGTAAAATGCTCGTTGAAAAGTCCCTGTGTCCGCCAGTAGTGCACCGGAATTTGAAGTTCCCTCAGCGTGAACTTCTGACAAGCCAGCCATTCGGAAACAGTGCGGACAACATGAAGAAAAACCGGCCATTCAAGATAACGGCAGGCCCCGGTGAGCACTTCAGCAATTGCCATCGCCTCAGCGGTTGAATGACGGTGACTTCGGAGAATACAGAAGCAACACCCTGTCGCAAGGGAAGAAAAACGCTCTGGAAGCTGATGAAACCAACAGTTTTCCTGTTTGCTCAACTTCAACACGTCGCGCGGCGAAACTCCTTGCCCCAACCGGCACAGAGCCTTGACTTCAAAACGGGACATCGGGTGTTTCCAAAGTCCATAGCACCATTCCGGTAACGGAAAATCCAGAAAACTCCGGTCCAGCCATGCCCGAAGCTGACGATCTGCGTTATGCGTATTGAAATGGAGCGGTGAACGCAGATCGACCTCTCGAAACTCAACGGCCTGCGCCAGATTCCACAGAAACGTGGGGTAGCTTTTGTCTGCCAGCGGCCCATAAAGCGCCTTAAAGCGATTCTCCAAACCGAATTTCAGCAAATCCAGATAGCGACGCTCCTGTTCCTGGCGTCTGACACGTCGCGGCCAGTCCCCGGAAATGATGGAAGGTTTCCACATCTGCCAACACCAGTTGCGGCGCAGTGAATGCGGCAAGCACTCGTAAAAGATTTTCAAATCGTCCATTTGCTGTCGCCTTTTTTCGGTCTTTTGTCCGAAGAGCAGGATAAATACCCGGAACATGAGGTCAAGTCCGAATTCCGGGGGCTTGACGGAGGCCCGGAAATCTTTATCATAAATCGGGACTTTCATATTCAACCATCAGACAGAGGGCAAAAACGATGCAGCTTCACTTCACTTTCACACGAAATCCACAGTTTCTTTCGGAGGAGGATGTTTACGCGATCACACCGGTTCACGATCCGGCGGAGCTTCTGAAAGAGGGTTACGCCCTGTGTCTGGTATGGCGGCCCGAATTCGATGGAAACACCGTACCGCTGGAAACGCTTCGCGGAGTCTGGCACAAGCCGGATGGAGGGAAGCAAGACGCCACGCTCTACTTCATGCAGGACCGGGCGGAAGTTCAATCCCGAACCAAGAACGCCCTGGACCGTCGCCTGAAGAGTCCGTATCTGTTCGCCGCATGGAAAAAGGACGGACAGCGTCTCTTCAAAATCATCCACAATCACCGCGTCAGAGTTCAGAGCGATTCTCTGGCGGACATTTTGCCCTACTTCATCGAAGGCCGCTTCGAGCCCCGCGCGATCTATCGACGGAAACACTCCATCATGACTCTGATGATGATGGACGCCAAACGCAGAAAAGAGTGTAAGGAACTGCGGGGAAGGCTGCTGGAACTTCTGGAAATTCAGAAGCGGCGCAAAGATTGATTCGGCACCGGCAGGCCCCGCGACGACAACACAACTTCATGCGCGATTGCCGTTTCCGGTTTGACTTTTCACTTTCGGAGAACTATGTTAAAGCGAAAGTTCATCAACCCGAAAGGAAGTGAAACCGTAGAGACGAACTGAATCTGAACTGAAAAATCGTATAATACCGGCCTTACAAGGAAACTAGCAATTTTCAAACGCAATGGCCGACTGCATGAAGTGTGTCCTGATTGTGGACGCATTCTCGTGGTTTGTCGTTGCGTGGGCTTGCTAGTGCCTCTTGTAAGACGGATTGCGGAATGCGCCCTTTTTTGTGTGCAGTTCCGCAAAACAGTAAACCCCAAACAGGAGGAACGAAAAATGCGGAACAAAAGATTCGGAGCACTGGCGGCGGCAATCGGAATTACCGTGATTTGCGGCGGCTGCGTCAGTTATCACCGGGATGCCGGAGTCGATTACCTTGCCCGTCCAGAGCCGACAGGGAGAATTCCCTATACGACGCAATACAGCGTCAACAATCATCGAATTACCGGACGTGGATCGGCTTCGGTACTGTTCTGGTTCTTCCAGTTCTCCGACGGCAAACACTGTCAGCTCAATCCCAATCCGAATCTCTCGTTCCTGAGCGTGTTGTGGGAGTTTCTGTCTCCCGCTCAGAAAGCAGTTCGCAATGCCAAGAGCACCGCTCTTTACAACGCTTGCGAAAACAATGAGGCCGATCAGATTCTCGGTGCGACTTTCGACTACAAAATCACGGATTATCTGTTTTTTACCAAGGTCGAATGTACAGCCAAAGGTTTTCCGGCCCGCGTTCGCGGAGTGGAACTGCTGCGACGGCAACCGGTCATCTTGAATAAGTGGCAGAAAATCGAATATTTCTCTTCCTCCGAGGAACCGAAGATTTATTCCGGGCCGGAACATGCCGTGTCGCCGGGGACGGCAGAAAAAGAAACTTCCAGTTTTGACGGGAACCGCTCAAATACTCCAATCGTTTTCCCGGTATTTTCCAATATGTTGCCGTATATATTGCCGAATACAACTCATAACTAGGAGGAAAACGCATCATGGCTAAATTCAATGCCTCTGTTTCGGTTGACGGGAACGGAATCCTGACGCTCAAGCTGGGTAAGGTTTTTCCGGAATTTCAAAGAGGAGAGGATCCCAATAGTTATTTTTATATATTTTTTTATGAAACCATTGCTGGAAAAAAATTTGAATTACCTGGCTTCGATATCGGATGGAGCCAGGTCCGCCTGGAACAAAAGAATGAAACGACTTTCACCTGCGCTCTACCTCCGGACTACCTTGCGACTTTTGCCGGAAGACAAATTGCCATGCAAATTGATGTCGAAACCGACGGTCCGGGAGATTACACTGCTTGGACGACTTTAAATGTTCCTGATTCGCTTACCCCGCATGAGCCGCTTCCGGAAATTACTTCGATCACTTATGATCCGGTAACCAGAACCATTTCCGCCATGCTGTCGAACGGAAAACCTGCGGACCCCAATCAGATCAATTTTGCCTATATCGCCCATTACGGAAGCAATCAAGCCACCATCGAAGACGGTTCCTGGGAGTATACTCCCGAAGTCATCGGCGAGATCATTGATGCCAGTATCGCTGAATGCAATGAAAAAAATAGGAAATATGCAGGAGCCTCCTTCTGTTTCCGGGTTTCCAACTGTTTTCGGGTTTCCACCGACAATGGAGAATACTACTACAATGAGTATGGACCGGGACGGGCGATTTACATCTACCCGGACGGTTCCTGGAAGGACCTCGGCACAGCAACCTCTGCCCCAGTGGCTCCCGGAAAAGACACCACGCCGCCGGAGAAGGTGACCGGCCTTGCCGTTCCGGTCGTTGACAGCAAGTACAAGGCGACACTCTCCTGGGACACCGGCGTGGACAACTCCGGCAAGGTGGCGAACTACGAAATCCAGCTTGACGACGGCAAAATCCTGAAGTCGAGCAAGACCACATTGAACGTCAGCAACCTTTCGGTCGGCGAACACACATACCGAGTCCGCGCCATCGACAAGGACAAGAACGTCGGCGAATGGAGCGAAGTTCAGACCTTCACCGTCAGGGACATGACCGCGCCGAACTCGGTGAAGGCCAAAGCGACTGTCAACGGTTACAGCGTCACTTTCGCGCTCTCCGGCAAGGACAACTCCGGCAGCGTTGCCAGATACGTCGTGACCTGCGGCGACAAATCGGTCGAAACCACGACCGGAACCGCCGTTCTGAGTGATTTCGGAGTCGGCAAACAGACCGCCTATGTCGTCGCCTACGATGCCGAGGGCAACGCAAGCAAGGAGACGAAAGTCAGTTTCACCGTCAAGGATGCGACGCCGCCGGAGAAGGTGACCGGCCTTGCCGTTCCGGTCGTGGACGGCAAGTACAAGGCGACACTCTCCTGGGACACCGGCGTGGACAACTCCGGCAAGGTGGCGAACTACGAAATCCAGCTTGACGACGGCAAAATCCTGAAGTCGAGCAAGACCACATTGAACGTCAGCAACCTTTCGGTCGGCGAACACACATACCGAGTCCGCGCCATCGACAAGGACAAGAACGTCGGCGAATGGAGCGAAGTTCAGACCTTCACCGTCAAAGACATGACCGCGCCGGGCAGTGTCTCCGTCAAGGCAAAGGTCGAGGGGAACAGCCTGCAGCTGAGCTGGAAGACCCCGAAAGACAACGTCGGCGTGACCGGCTATATTCTGAAACACGGCGTCAATCTCGAACATACGGAGACGCTGACCGCGAACATGATGAGCTTCCAGATTGACAGAATCGCCAAAGGAACTTACCAGTATCAACTCACTGCCGTGGATGCGGAAGGCAACGAGAGCAAAGCGAAGGCCGGAAAAGCGACGATCAAAACGGACCTCCCGATGGCGGAACTCAATCAGGAACTTCCGGATATGACGCAGCTTACCGTTTTCGATTCCGGCGTACAGGCGATACCGGCACTCGTGGATGATCCACTGGCGTTCTGTCACGCGCTCAAACTTGATGCGGAGCTGAAACTCTCCGCTGCTGAGATGCTTGGGCTGGATGAAGTCAACAAACGGTCTGGAGCACTTTTTGCCGTCGCATCCTGATCGTTTTTCTATTTGTAATCACTCCTTCCCGAATCGTCTCAAACATTTCGGGAAGGAGTTTTTCTACTCTTCCGTTCTCTACCGAGGTACCACATCCACGCCAGAAGAGGTATCTGGAAGTACCACCGAGTACCATTGGAAATCATTTGGAATTATATGGAACAAAGTTTCATTGCACAGAAACTTGATATCCACCTGTTGCTTCCTGAAATTCACAACACATTCAATATTTTCATCCGGGCAAAGTACCATCAAGTACCATTGAAATATATTCATTGGTATCGTTTGAGATTGGCTACGGGCGATGCCGGAGGCGTTGTTTCGGGCGGGAGAGGTAGCTTTTACGCCCGTTTTTCAGGCGAATTTTCTTACCGTCCCGGGTACCATCCTTTACAATCAGGCGAACTGCCGTATATTTGGAAATCACCGTCGCGGGTCAGCTGAATTCTTTCAATTTCAGCAAGCAAGACCTGTCGAAGCGCAAACGGATCGTTTGCTGTTACCAGATTGTCTGAAACGTAACGCAGCTGACGAAGAATCTCAATCGCTCGACTATTAAAAATCTTCTTCCGGCGGCAGTTCTTGATTCAGAATATCGCGCTTCGCCGACAAGTGTTCCATCTCGACAGAAACACGTTCCGTTTTTTCATTCAGCACACTCAGGAATTCAGCATTGAGGCTGTTCCCGGATGCGATCAGGGTATCCAGCAAAGCAGACTTTTCTTTTTCACATTGCCGAATCGCCGCTTCAACCCGATCGATTTCCGGCTGCCTCCGCGAACGTTCTTCCTGCTGTTTATTTCGGATAATTGAAATCGCCTCAGCAATCGTTTCTGCACTCGATCGAACAATTTCAGCCTTCCCGGCGGCGGGGAAAGCGGCCGATATCGTCGAATCGTACAAATTATCGGTGATCCCGTACAATTATTTTCCGGAAACGGGTGTATGATATGACAGAAACCGGAAAACAGGCGAAAGGATCAACAATGAACACTGACAATACGGCGGAAAAAACCGTCCGGCAAATGGATTATGCCACCTATTTCGATAAAGTTTACGGCTGCTGGCTCGGCAAGTGCATCTGCGGGTCGATCGGCGCCCCGCTGGAGGGCTGCAAGCAGCTTTTCGATTATGCGTTCGATCCCGCATTCTGGCTGATCACGGAGCCGAACGACGATCTCGAACTGCAGATTCTCTGGCTCAATGTGCTCGAAACGATCGGGCTCGACTTCGACGCGGACGATCTGGCGCAGGCGTTCCTCGCCGAAGTCCCCTACAATCCCGGCGAATATGCTTACTTCAAGCGCAACTTCCGCCGCGGCATCCATCCGCCGGCCTCGGGAACCTACAACAACCACTTCTATCATGAAGGCATGGGCTGCTGCATCCGGGCGGAAATCTGGGCGTGTCTCGCTGCCGGAGATCCGGAGCTGGCCGGGCGCATCTGCCGCCGGGACGGACAGATCGACCACTCGGCGGAATCGGTCTATTCCGAAGCCTTCATCGCGGCGATGGAAGCCGAGGCTTTTGCGGAGAGCGACATCGACCGGCTGATCGATGCGGGGCTGCGGGTCATTCCGGAGCAGTCGAAACTGGCGCGGCTGGTCCGCGACACCCGGCGCTTCTGCCGGGAAGAGGCCGACTGGCGTGCCGTCCACGAGCGGATTCTCCGCCACTACGGCCATCCGGATTGTACGAATATGTTCGAGAACATCGGCATTACGCTGATGGCTCTGCTCAAAAGCGGCGGCGATCTCGAGCAGGCGACGCTGATCGCGCTCAACAGCGGCTTCGACACCGATTGCACCTGCGGCATTGCCGGTGCGATCCTCGGCACCGTGATGGGGGCGGAAGCACTCCAGCGGAACTACGGCGTGATCGACACAGGTTACGTCACTAATTTCGACGTGCACCGCCGCTCCGACCGAATCCGTGACCTGGCCGCCGACATCGCGAGGCTGGGGCCCGAAGCCGGCCGGTTCTGGAACCGGCGGCTGCGGCTGACCGGGGTTCCGGCCGAAGCAGAGGCTTTCCGGCTTCCGGTCCGCAAACGCGATTTCCGTTTCGAAGTCGAATACGAGGGGCTCCCGGCGATCGCCGCCGGAGGAGAAGCGAGATGTGTGCTCCGCATCTGCAACCTCTCCGGCCAGACCCGCCGGGGCGAACTTCGCCTGACGGGCAGCGGAAATTTCGCGCTGGAATATGACGGAACGGTCGAAATTCCTGCCGGCGGCAATGCCGGAGTGCCGGTCCGGGTCCGCCATCTCAACCCGGAACGGATTCTCGACGGCGATCCGATCAAAGCTGAATTCTGCGGCGCGGTTTATGAGTTCGGATTCGCGGCGGCGACCCCGTGGCGGATCTACGGGCCTTACTGGGGCAATTTCGCGACCGTTCCGCAGGTCAGGCTCGGCGAAGAACCGTATCAGCAGCACATTCCGGCCGGCTGCTTCCGGAACCGCTCCACGGCGATTCGCAACTACCATCTGAACATGCGGGCCGGGCTCGATCTTCAGGGACCGGACGAAGCCGGACTCGCGGCCGGGACCTTCGAACCGGCGCCGCACGGCAGGATCAATGCGTTTGACGACCTGATCCCGGTGGACGAGGCGTTCGGCTTTCAGGGGCCGGCCGTCTTCTACCTGGTTTCGGAATTCATAACGAAGGAGCCGATGAAAATGCCGATCTCTATCGGCCGGAGCTGCCCGCTGGTCTTCTGGCTCGACGGCCGGGAGCTGGCCCGTGCGGAATTCGAAACCTTCCGCACACCGGAAAATCTGAACCTGGATATCGTCGAGCTCCCGGCGGGAAAACATCGCGCGGTGTTCAAAGTCGTGCGCCAGGGGGCCGGAACGACCCTCAGCATCAACTACAAATGCAGCTTCCGCCCCGGAGAGCGCATGGATGCTCACGTGGTCGGGCTGGAGTTTCTGGCCTGACCGGAAGGACGAGCGTGAGTTTAACGCGGGAAGAACGATTTCATGATTCGGGATAAGTCCCTGATGCGGCGCGGGAGGAACCGGGGGGGTGAAACGCCCCGCCGGCCCGCACGGCCTATCGGCGAGACCGATCAGGCAGGGCCGACCGTATCGCCGATTTCAAGCTGCGGAACGAAACGAACGGATTCGCAACTGCCGCAATCAAACGCCCGCAGGAGCTGGGCCGCAATCGCTTCGCCGAGTTCGCCCTTGTGCTGAACGACGGTCCCCGGGCGCGGCGAGAGGAGCTTCAGCCAGTCGAGTCCGTCGTAGCCGATCACGGAGAAACGTTCCGGGATGCGGATTCCGGCGGAGGCGGCATTGCTGCAGAGTGCGGCGGCCAGATAGTCGTTGCCGCAGAAGACCGCTGAAAATTCGCTGCACCGCTCCAGCGCTTCGGCCGGGGTGGACAACCGCAGCGGCGCAATGCCGCGCTCCGCAAAGAACGCTTCGAAGGCGCGAAAACGGGGCAGAGCGAAATATCCGCCGCTCCCGAGGAGCGCCACCCGCCGATGGCCATGCCGCCGGAAACACTCGGCAACAAGCCGTCCGCCGATGACGTCGTCGTTGTAGACCGACGGAATGCCGGGCAGTTCCGCATTGAGCCCGACCACAGGGCGGAAGGCGGCGAGCTCCTGCAATTCGGAGAGATTCGGAAAACCGCCGTCACCGCCGATGACCGGACTGACGACATAGCCGTCCACCCCCTTGGCACGCATCTGCCGGATCGCGTCAAGCTCGCCGGCCGCATCGACATGAGAACCGGCCAGCACGAGATGACAGCCCGATGCCGCGATGCCGTTTTCGATTCCGGCGATGATGTCGCTCCAGAACGACGAGTTGATCCGGTCGCGGACCAGAAGCCCGATCAGGAACGTCCGGTTCTGCTGCATCGCCCGGGCAAACAGATTCGGCACGTAGTCATACTTGCGGACGGCGGCCTCGAGCCGCTCGCAGGTCGCGGGCGAAAGCTTGTACTGCTTCGCCTTGCCGTTGATATAAAACGAGGCGGCGGTCAGCGAAACGCCGGCCTCCCGCGCGATATCGCTGAGTTTCGCCCGTTTGTTCGCCATGAAACACCTCCCCTTCCGCAGTTGCCGTTTTACTAAAATAATCCTTCCGTCCCGTTTTTGCAAGAAGCCGGCTTGCATTTTCGGTTATCGGGGCTATGGTAACAAAATAAAACTAAAATGATTCAGCAACATTCAGGAGACAAAATACGATGGAACGGAATGCCCGAATCGCCGAAGCGGCAAGACGGAATCTCAAGTGGTTCGAACGCTCCGGCGTCATGGACCCGGCCGACGGCGGCTGGGGGGTTGCCGAACGGCTGAGCGTTGCGGAGGGTCCGGCGCTGGAAAAGATGCTGAATGAGTTCCCGGCGTGGAGCCGGAAGCCGGAAGGCTATGTGCTTGAACAGCGCCGGGCCGACTGCAATTTCGAAGCCGCGCTGCTCTTCCGCATTGCGGCGGAGTACGGCATTGCGGAAGAGGCCGGCCGAATCGGGGAGAAGCTGCTCGATTACCTCTATTTCCGCAGCGGGCTGCTGAACCGCTGCGATCCGGCGTTCCCGGCGGGAAGCTGGAACTGGTCGCACATCAAATGGCGCGATGTGGTCTACTTCGACGACAACGCCTGGTGCATCTTCATCCCGCTCGCGCTGGCCGACCGCAGCCCGGAGCTCGATGCGAAATACGATTTACGGAACTGGGCGCTCATACTGGCCGACTCGCTTGTCCCGGCCATGCGGCGCACATTCGGCGCGGAGAACCCGCAGGAGCCCGGCACCTGGCGCGACCCCGAGCAGCGCTGGCACGGCAGGCTCGAACTGCCGCACTGGGGGTCGCTTGCGGCGATGGCGCTCTCTCGCGCCTTCCTGTGCAGACCGGCCCCGGACTATCGGGAGCAGGTGCGGCGCTATCACGACTATCTGGCGGAAACGCTCGAAGCATTCACGGTCAGCGAGCACGCTTACACCCTGCTCGGGGCGACAACGGCGTTCCGCGCCTTCGGCGAAGCGGCCGACCGCGCGCTTGCGGAACGGGCCGCGAACCTGATCCTCTCGAAGCTCGACCCGGAGACCGGGAACATTCCGGCCGAACACTACGAGGCACCGAAGGGAACGCACCTGGTCGATACGGTCTATACGGTCAACTGGTCGTTCCTCGCGCTGCAGATGGCGGCGAAACTGACCGGAGACGCGCGGATCGCCGCGGCGAAGGAGAAACAGCTCGAACTCCTGCTCTCGATTCAGGACCGGAGCGAAAGCGCCTTCTTCCACGGCTGCTGGCGCGGCATGTTCGATCTTCATGCCGGGAAATGGGGCGGCGGCGACTGTTACGAGGGCGGCGCAGGCAGCATCTACACAGGCTGGACCAATGCACCGATCGCGCTCGGGCTCCTGCTCGAATCGCGGAACGGTTCACTTCTCGATCTGTAAAGCCGCCAGAAACCGCCGCAGGCATGTTTCGTCATGCAGCGCCTCGGCCTCGACGGCGGGCAGTCCGGGATACCGCTTCCGCCAGGCGGCGGCGAAAAAGCCCGGGGCGGAACCCGCCGCAGCGCCGTCCGCGCCGTAAACCGGCACCGCCAGCCCGCAGGAGGGGGAGCGGCTCTTGAAAACGAAACCGGAGAGCCCATCCAGCTCCGCCGCGCGGCGTTCGCAGAAGGCGCACATCATGCCGGTCAGCTCCGCATGCGACCGCACGCCGCGCAGCTCCGGGGCAGCCGGGTCCCCCTCGAGCTGAATCGGTTCGCGCGGCACCGGCAGCCCGGATTCGACCTCGGGACAGACCGGCACCCATTCGATCCGGCCGGCCAGCACCTCCGCCGGCAGCGGGTCGAACTTATCCCGGCCGTCGTAGCGGACCCGCCGCCCGAGCAGACAGGCGCTGATGCCGACCTTCGGTTTCAGCATACGGCCAGCGCCCCGGCCAGAATCAGCAGTTCGGAGAGCTCCTCGCAGCAGCCGATCGTATCCCCGGTCGCGCCGCCGATGACCCGCTTCGTAATGCGGCTCCAGACGAACGCGAACACGGCGAGCGCCAGCCCCGCAAAGCAGCCCGGAACGCCGAAGAAAAACCAGCCTGCCGCCGAAGGCAGCAGGAGAGCGAGCAGAATCCCCGCGAAAGGCTTCTCCCGGTACCAGATCGCCCCCATGCCGTCCGGACGGGCATAACGGCTCATGCCGATGTAGAGCACGATCCCGGAGCGGCCGCCGAGCATCATGAGCCCTGCCGCCGCCGGCAGCAGCTCCGGCGGCAGCGATGCGAAGAGCGCGAACTTCATGCCGAGCAGCGCGAAGATCGCCGCGACGCCCATCGAGCCGGTCCGGCTGTCGCGCATGATCTCGAGCTTCCGCTCCCGCGAACGGCCCGACAGGAAACCGTCGGCCGTATCGGCCAGTCCATCGAGATGCAGTCCCTTGGTCAGCGCCTCCGGCAGCAGCGCGAGAAGCATTGCCGCCGGCAGCGGCGCGCAATATCCGGCGAGACACCAGCCGATCCCGTAAAAGAGCGCCCCGAAGAGAAGCCCGGCGGCCGGGAACAGATTCAGCGACCGCCGCAGCTCCGTTTCGGTCGGGCAGAATCGTCCGAGCGGCAGTGCGCTCAGCATCGAGACGGCGGCGAGAAAAGTCCTCACTTCAGCCCCTCCTCGGTCACCCGGGCCGATTCGAAGGTCGCCATTTCATTCATGATCGCCGACGCGGCGTCGAGCAGGTTCAGCGCGAGCGCGGCGCCGGTCCCCTCCCCGAGTCGCATGCCGAGATCCAGCAGCGGCTGCTTGCCGAGCAGCTTCGCCATCGCGACATGACCCGGCTCGGCGCTGCCGTGGCCGAGGATCATGTAATCACGCGAGGCCGGGGAGAGCGCTGCGGCGATCAATGCCCCGGCGCTTGAAATGAAGCCGTCAACCACGACCGGCTTATGCAGCCGCGCCGCCCCGAGCACCAGGCCGGCGATGCCGCCGATCTCGAAGCCGCCGACCTTCGCCAGCACATCGACGCCGTCAGCGGGGTCCGGCCGGTTCAGCTCGATGCCGCGCCGGATCACGGCCGCCTTGTGCGCGAGTTTCGACGGGTCGAGCCCGGCTCCGCGCCCGACGAACGGCGCCGGGTCGGTGAGGCCGGAGAGCACGGCGACGATCGCGGACGAGGGCGACGTGTTGCCGATCCCCATCTCGCCGGTGGCGAACACATCGACCTTCGGCGCCAGTTGCTGCGCGACCCGGATTCCGGCCTCAAGCGCGGCGACCGCCTGCTCGCGGCTCATGGCCGGCCCCCGGGAAAAATCGGCGGTCCCGGGAGCGATCTTGCAGTCGATCACGGCTCCGGCCTGCACCAGTCCGGACAGATCCGACGCGACCCCCATGTCGACGATCGAAACATGAGCGCGCGCGACGCGGCTCAGAACATTGATCCCGGCCCCGCCCCGCACGAAGTTGTAGACCATCTGTGTCGTCACGCTCGACGGCTGCGGACAGACCTTCTGCGCGACGATGCCGTGGTCGCCGGCCATCAGCACGATCTCCTTGCGCGCGGCAGAAAATTTCAGCGTCCGGTTCATGGCGGCGAGTTCTTCGGCCAGGTCGAGCAGCCGGCCGAGCGCCCGGCGCGGCATGGTCAGCGTATCGATGTAGCGCCGCGCTTCCTCGCGGCACGCATTGTCCGCCGGTTCGATTCCGGCCAGGGTTTCTTCGAGCAGTTTCATGTCATTTGATCCTTTTTGCAATACCGGCCACGGTAAAATAAACTTCATCGGCGGCGGCGGCGACAATCTGCGCACACCTCCCCGAAAGATCGCGGAAACGACCCAGCCCAAGGCTCCCACCAATGCGGCTGAGCGGCGACTCCGGCACGATGCCGAGCCCGACTTCGTTGATGACGAGAACACAGACCGGCGGCCCCTCGCGCAGCGCGGCGACAAGCTCTTCCGCCTTCCGCGCCATGTCGTCCTCGGAGAGTCCCGGGTCTTCGAACAGAAGGTTGTTGATCCAGAGCGTCAGGCAGTCGATCAGCACGGCTCCGGCATCCTCCGCCGCCGCGAGGCGGACCGCTCCGACGAGATTGCGCTCCTCTTCAATCGTGGTCCAGTTCGCAGCTTCGCGGCGGAGGCGGTGGCGGCGGACCCGGTCGGCCGTCTCGTCGTCGAGGACCGGGCAGGTGGCGATGTAAAACGGATTCCCTTCCGACTGCAGCACCAGCCCCTCCGAAAAGCGGCTCTTTCCGCTGCGGGCGCCGCCGGTGACCAGGACAATTCTATTCGACATGATGCAGCTCTCCATTTTCAAATTCAAACACCGTGAGCGATCCGCGCGGCGGCAGCACCTCGTGCTGGCGCGAAACCGGCAGATTCTTCCAGACCGAGATCAGCCGCATCAGCACGCCGCCGTGAGTCACGACCGCGACGGCCGGGGACGGATCGGCCAGAAGTTCGCGCCCGAACGCATCGACCCGCGCGGCAAACGCTGCGAACGACTCGCCGCGCGGAAACACCATCTTTTCAGGCTCCTCGGCCCAGATGCGCAGCTCCTCCGGCGACGCTTTCCGTGAAATATCGTCGAACGGCAGATTCTCCCACTCGCCGAAATCGATTTCGGCGAGGCGGCGGTCGAATCGCGCCTCCGCGCCGGAAGGCATCACCAGCTCCAGCGTCTCGGCCGCGCGCCGCAGCGGACTCGCGAAGAATCTTGCGGGCGACAGGGCCGCCACCCGTTCCCGCAGCGCCAGGCAGCCGGCGCGCCCCGACTCCGAAAGAGGCGGATCGGTAATGCCGATGAACCGCCCCCGGTACGCATCCCCGACTTCGCCGTGCCGGATCAGCAGAATTTTCATTGCAGACATAAGGCTCCGACTCCCGTGACAATTGCCGCAAACACCAGAGCGGATACGACGGCAAGCCGTTCCGCCCGAAGCAGATCATTCGACCTCAGCACCGCCCGCCCGTTTCCCCAGTACGGATACGCCTCCGCCTCCCCGCCGTAGACGGTCGGGCCGCCGAGCCGGACGCCGAGCGCCCCGGCGAACGCGGCCATGCCCCAGCACGAATTCGGGCTCGGGTGATCGTTCCGGTGGCGGATTCCATCCCGGAGCGCCGCGCCGGAACGCATGCCGCAGAACAGCGCGCCCAGAGCAACGGCAAACAGCGTCAGCCGGGCCGGAACAAAATGCAGCACGTCGTCCGCCCGCGCCGCAATCCGGCCGAAATGCAGATAACGCGCGTTTCGATATCCCCAGCAGGCGTCGAGCGTATTGGCCGCCCGCAGGAACACGGCGCCCGCAGCCGCACCGGGGAGGCCGCCGAAGAGAAAGCCCAGCACGGCGAAGAATACCGCGCTGTTCACCGCGTCGATCAGGTTTTCTCCGAGGCTCTCGATGCCGCCGCGCACGATCTCCGACTCCCCGAGCGCCGCGGTGTCGCGGCTCACGATCATCGAGAGCGCCCGGCGCGCCGCAGCCGGCTCTCCGCGCAAAAGCGGGCGGCGGATCGCTTCGGCATGCGAAACGAGGCTGCGGAGCGCGATGGTCAGATAGACGATTCCGGCGGCGGCAAACAGCCCCGCACACGGATGAACCGCCAGCAGCAATCGCACGAGCGCCCAGGCGCCCGCCGCCGTGCTGCCGGTCATCAGCAGCCAGCCGATCAGACCGGAACCGACGCCGTCCCCGGCCGAAGCCCGGCAGAAACGCTCGACCTCTGCGGCAGCGGAACCGAACAATGCAACCGGGTGAAACCGCCCGTGCGGATCTCCCAGCAGCGCATCAAGCACAAACGCGAGCACAATCACGGCAAACAGCATCGTCATCGCCTCATGCCCTCCGCAAACGCCGCCGCGGCGGTCGGGTTCGACCCGAAATACAGATGGATATAGCTGCCGCAGACGTTTCCGCGCGCCGAACCTGCCGGACGCACGTTCCCGCGCAGATCCTTCGCGGCAAACAACGGTTTCCCGCCCGGCTCCGCCGCCAGCGCCGAATAGTGGAACTCGTGGCCGCGCAGCCGGGTCCCGGCCGGACCGAACACGGTATCGGAAACGGTTTCGACCTCGCGGTAACCGAGCGAAGCGAGCCTGTCGCGCATGACCGCCTCGCCCGGCAGCAGACCGAGCAGCGGATGACGGACACCGTCAAAACCGGTCAGCGCCTCGAGCAAATAGAGGTAGCCGCCGCATTCGCCGTAGACCGGACGACCTGACGCGGCGAAACTCCGGATCGAATCGAGCATGGCCGCATTCGCCGCAAGCTCCTGCGCATAGAGCTCCGGGAAACCGCCGCCGAACCAGAGTCCGTCGAGGTCGCCGGGCAGCTCCGGCTGGCGCAGCGGCGAAAAGCCGACCGGCTCGACGCCGAGCTGCCGCAGAAGATCGAAGTTCTCGCGATAGTGGAAATTGAAAGCTTCGTCGCAGGCCACGCCGAGGCGCAGCTCCGGCTCCGGCAGCGGTTCGCGCCGGCACGGCCCGGACTCCGGCAGCGGTTCGCGGGTCAGCTCAAGAAGCCGGTCAAGGTCGACGGCTCCCCCGACCGTATCGCCGAGCAGGTCGAGCCATGACGCTTCGAGCGTACCGGTGGCGAGGCCGAGGTGGCGCTCCGGCAAAGTCAGCCGTTCGTCGCGCGGCACGCCGCCGAGCAACGGCGGCAGCCCGGCCGCCGCGAGCGAACCGCGCAGCAGTTCCGTATGCCGCGCGGAGCCGACGTTGTTCGCGATCACCCCCGCGATCCGGACGGCCGGATGCCATCCGGCAAAACCGCGTACAAGCGGCGCAATCGACCCGGCCATGCCGCGCGCGTTGACGACGAGGATGACCGGCAGTTCGAGCAGCGCGGCGATCTCCGCGCTGCTGCCTTCGAGCCCGGCCGCCGCATTCCCGTCGAAGAGCCCCATGACCCCCTCGACCACGGCGGCATCCGCACCGGCCGCATGACGAGCGAAGCTGGTGCGGACCCCTTCCGCACCGGCCAGGAATCCGTCGAGATTGACCGAGGTCCGTTTCGCAGCCTGCCGGTGAAACAGCGGGTCGATGTAATCCGGCCCGCATTTGAACGGCGCAACCGTAAGGCCGCGCGCGCCGAACGCACGCAGGATACCGAGCGTCAGCGTGGTTTTTCCGCTGCCGGAATTGGTCCCCGCGATCAGGAAACGCGACATGCTACGCTTCGAACTCATGTTTCTCCCGGTAACCGCGGCGGCAGTAGAAACGGCCGTCCCGGACGATGGTTGCGGAGTTGCCGATAATGACGATCGTGGTCATCCAGACATGTTCAAACGGAAACGTTCCGAGCGTGGTCAGCTCGATTCGCTGCTTATCGCGGCAGGCGTCATGAATCAGCGCGCAGGGCAGATCCCCGCCGGCGTCGCGGAAAACGGAGACCGCCTCTTCGAGGAGTTCATGGCGCCTGGTGCTGCGCGGGTTGTAGAGCGCCGCCGGCATATCGCAGGAGGCAACCGCATAGAGCCGCTTTTGAATCAGCTCTTTCGGCGTCATGAGATCCGACAAGCTCAACACCGCGAAGTCGTTCATGAACGGCGCCCCGATCAGCGCCGCCGCCGCCAGCGCCGCCGTGATGCCGGGGACCACCTCGATCTCGACGGAACGATAGCGTTCGAGTTCGGTCAGTTCGAGCAGCAGTCCGGCCATGCCGTAGACCCCGGCGTCGCCGGAGGAGACCACCGCGACCGTCTCTCCGGCCAGTGCGGCTTCGAGCGCCTCGCGGCAGCGCGCGATCTCCTGCCGCATCGCCCCCGGAATCAGCCTCTTCCCGTCGAGCAGCTCCCGGATCTGATCGAGGTAGAGCCGGTAACCGGCCACCGCCGTACACTGTTCGAGCACCCGCCGGGCCTGAAAAGTCAGCAGCTCCGGGCTGCCGGGCCCGATGCCGACCGCAAATACTTTACTCATCCGCCTTCACCTCCGCAATCGCCGCGGTCACACACTCCGCCGCGGCCTTTTCCGCCACCAGAACCGCACCCGGCCCGGCGGCCAGCAGCGCCGCCGCTTCGGAAACCGACCGGATGCCGACATGCTCCTCCGCCATGCGGGACGGGTTCGGAACCTCGACCGCATTCAACTCATCCGCACCGAAGAACCGGAGCTCCCGGCCATGCTCCGCCGCAAAGGCGAGCAGCCCGGCTTCCTCCCGCTTCAGCTCCGCCGTGCCGATCGAAACGACCTGCTCCCAGTCGATGCCATAGCGGGCCAGAAGAGCCGAAACGGCCGCTTCGATCCGCTCCGCCGGAACATTCCGGCGGCAGCCGACGCCGAGCGCATACCTCCGCCGGACCATGCGGAACACGCCGCCTCCCGGCAGCTTCACCGTGATGTCCGGCGTATCGGCCGCGAGATGAAAACGCGGATTCCCGGCGTAGAACTCCTCGTAGAGCGCGCCCGGCATCTCAAGCTCGAGCGGAACGCCGTCGAGCAGCGCCGAAGCGGCCCGCTTCAGCGTTCCCGGCGTCACGATACGGTAGCCGCGCCGCGCGGCGAGCTCGTCGAACGCCATGACCCCCTGCACGTCGGTCGCCGTCGTGACGACCGGCCGGCCGCCTGTGATGCGCGCCACGTCGGCCGCAAGCCGGTTCGCGCCGCCGAGGTGCCCCGAAAGCAAGCTGACCGCGTAGTTCCCGGCCTCGTCGCAGACCACCACGGCCGGGTCCGAACTCTTGCTCCGGCAGAGCGTCCCGATATGGCGGACGACGATTCCGGCGGCCATGACCATGACCAGGCCGTCGTACTCATTCCACGCCCGGCCGAGCGCGCCGGCGAAATCCCCCTCCGGGTAGGTGACCAGCCGCGCGGCATGGACCGCGCCGGCATGCTTTTCGGGCAGGATCACCATCGCCTCGTCCAGCCCGGCCGCGATCTCGGCCGCTTTGTGCGCGGCGGCGGCGGTCAGCGCGAAAATCGCGGTGCGGCCGCGAAAACCGTCGCTCTTCCGTGCCGCGCGGAATCCGGTCGAAAAGCTCTCGTCATAGAGCTTCGACAGCGCGCCGTCGCGGCCGAGCACACGGCCGACCACGATCATCGCCTGGCGCTTGATGCCGGCCTCCCGGACCCGGCCTGCGATATCGTTCAGCGTGCCGCGCACGATCTTCTGGTTCGGCCAGCTCGCGCGGTAGACGACAGCCGCCGGAGTCTCCGGCGGCAGCCCGGCGGAAGCGAGCTTTTCGACCAGCCCGTCCAGATCTCCGGCGCTCAGGTAGATGCAGAGCGTCGCGCCATGTTCCGCGAGGCGTTCGAGGGCCTCTTTCTCCGGCACCGGAGTACGCCCGGCCATGCGGGTCAGGATCACGCTCTGCGAAAGCTCCGGCATGGTCAGCTCGACCTTCAGCTCGGCTGCCGCCGCAAACGCGCTCGAAACCCCCGGAACGACTTCGTACGGGATGCCGAGCCTGTCGAGCTCGCGGAACTGCTCGGAGACCGCGCCGTAGATCGCCGGGTCCCCGGTATGCAGCCGCACGACCCGCTTCCCGGCCCGGCAGGCCGCCGCCATGATCTCGATGACCTCCGGCAGGGAGAGCTTCGCACTGTTGACCAGCTCGGCCTTCGCGGCGCGTTCAAGCAGTTTCTCATTGACCAGTGAACTAGCAGCTGGTCCTCCTGAAAGGTCGAATGGCAAAACGGGCACTTCCATTGCCCGCCATCGGGATCAAAGTTCAGATAGCCGCCGCAGCTGGGGCATTTATAGGTGATGCC
>OKSC01001746.1_pt1 | contig 20503 bp, 15 predicted proteins | sample 1601161 | NCBI WGS metagenome assembly OKSC01 (sample SAMEA3541552, study PRJEB24748) | human gut metagenome | biome: human gut; feature: human-associated habitat; material: faeces | place: China | collected 2012
TATTATGCCCTTCTAGGGCTTACTCAAGCCACCGGCTCAGCCGGTGGTTTTGACTTTTTGCCCTCCGGCAGCTTGAAATAGACGCGGTATTCGTCCGAGTAGATCTTACTGCCCATGCGGCTCACGCCGCCGTACAGGTGGGTGCGCATCAGCGGCTCGATGGCGTCCAGATCCTTCTCCCGCAGAATGCGCAGCATCTCGGCGTGTTCACTGACAACGCTGGACACGTTGCGCGCACCCACGATGTCCAGACGGATAAAGCGGGAATAGTCTGCCTGCGGGCGGGTCATCTGTTCCCAAAGGTACTCCTTGCTGGTTTTGCGGAACCAGTACTCGTGCATGGCGAGGTCGCAGCTGAGAAAGTGGTTGAAATCAAAGTTTTCCGGGGCGCTGCGCCCCGCGGCGGCTTCCAGCAGCATATTATAAAGGTGTTCTACCGCAAGGATCTCCATGGGCGAGCAGCTCTGCACAAAATCCCGGAATACCATGCCCTCCACCGCAACACGCTGGAAGATGAGCTGATCTACCACGCCAATATCAATGGCGGTAACGATGGTGCCCTTGCAGGGGATGATTTGCACAAAGCGGTTCTGTTCCAGCCGCTGCAAAACGCTGCGAATGGGGGTGCGGGAAACACCGAACCGCTTGCACAGCTGATTTTCGCTCAACGCTTCCCCGGGCAGGATCTTCAACGCGCAGATCTCGTCCTCGAGAATATGATAGAGCTCATCCGTGTGCTGTAATGTAGCCATAGTCGTTCTCCATTTATCCGGTAAATTAAGCTTATTATCATTGTACCGTTACAGCAACTGAATGTCAATGCTGGAATGGAACTTAATTTGAACACTTGTATACAAGTATGCGCGCTCGCGCACGGAACTGTTCCTGAAACTGGAAAACGGATATACCACTTTGCAATGCGGGAAAAGTGCTGATGAAATGCCGCAATCAAGTGACTGTTGTACCAAATGCACAAAGAAAACAGGAAATAACTATCAAATTGCTATAATTGCAAGGCGCTGTGCTTGTTTCGCGGTAACGCTGCGAGATGATATGCTGTATACAGGATTTTACTAAAAAAGCTGAAAGGGCACACACCCCGCAGATACCGGCTCGTCCCCGGCAAATACAATAGGGTGTTTGCCTTTTTGCGTGCGTGCTTGCTTTGCTGCACAAAAGGCGGTAAACTGGGTACAGACAAAATGCCCGAAAAGGAGAAACGACATGGCATATACAAAGGCTGACCTCAAGCACGACCTTGCCGCGATGGGGCTGACAGGCAACGAGACCATCCTGATCCATTCCTCCATGAAGTCCATCGGCGCGGTGGAGGGCGGCGCAGACACGGTTCTGGACGCATGGATGGAGTTTTTTACGGAGGGCTTGCTGCTGCTGCCCACCCACACATGGCGGTTCATCAACGAGGAAAACCGGGTGTTCGATGTGCGCCGCAGCCCGTGCTGCGTGGGCATTCTGCCGGAGCTGTTCCGGCAGCGCCCCGGCGTGGTGCGCTCGCTGCACCCCACCCACAGCATGGCGGCTTACGGCAAGGGCGCGGCTGCGTATCTGCAAGGAGAGCTGGACGCCAACACCCCCTGCACTCCCGGCGGCTGCTACGACCGGCTGCGGGCAGCCCACGGCAAAGTGCTGCTGCTGGGGGTCACCCACGCCCGCAACACCTTTATCCATAGCGTGGAGGAAGTACTGAACGTGCCGAACCGCCTGACCGACAAGCCCATGCAGATGACCGTGGTGGACGAAGCCGGGGCGCAGCACACCGTCTATATGCGCCGCCACTACAACGCGCAGCAGCCGCATATCTCGGAGGATTTCGTCAAGCTGGAACAGGCGTATCTGGACTGCGGCGCAGCCCGGAACACGAAATTTGGCGATGCAAGCTGCATTTTGTGCGACGCCGAGGGGCTTTTCCAGGTCACCCGCCATGTTCTTGCCCCGAACCCCGAAGCCTTTGTCACCGAGCCGGTCATCCCGCCGGAGCGCTGGCAGGAGATAATTTTATAATGCAATGCCGGGCAGCAAATAGAAAACCCTCTCAGTCATCGCTGTGCGATGCCAGCTCCCCCGAAGGGGGAGCTTTTTAGCATCTGAAAGTTTGTAGCAATGAAGCTCCCCCCTCGGGGGAGCTGGCGCGTTAGCGCCTGAGAGGGTTCTGCCCGGCATTTTTATCTTTTATTCAGCAGAAGCGGATACGGTACTCCCGGGGGGTGCAGTGCTTGATCTCCCGGAAGGTCTTGATAAAGTAGCTGGCGTCCGAAAAGCCGCATTCCAGCCCCACCTCGCCGGTCTTGAGCCGGGTGGAGCGCAGCAGCTCGGCGGCTTTTTCCACCCGGAACTGCTTGACGTACTGGATGGGTGTGATGCCCAGAAACTGCCGGAAGCTGCGCAGACAGGCGCTTTCGCTCAGGGCGACGCACCCGGCCAGTTTTTCCACGGTCAGCTCCTCGGCGTAGTGCTCCTCTACATAGCGGAGCATCTGCTTCATCCGCTCCGAGGCAATCTGCTCCTGCTCCGATACCTTTACTTTGCCGCTGACGCATTGGGTGATGAGCAGCCGCAGGGCGGCAGTAAGGTGGTAGCGCACCCGGTTCTCGTAGTCAAAGGGCTCGTCCGCCACGCCCTTCCACGCCTCCCGCAGGCAGAGCAGCACCTGCCGCTGCCATGGCACGGCCTCGTCCAGCAAAAAGAAGGGCGGTGTGCCGGGCTGCAAGAGCGGGCGGATGAGTTTTTGCCAGAATACGGTGTCCATGCCGCCGATAAGCCGGGGCTGGAACACGCCGGAGTGCAGCAGCGCCCTGCCCTCGGCAGGCTCTACCGCGTGCAGCGCCCCGGAGTTGATGAACACCCCCTGCCCGGTCTGCAAAGTCAGCCGGGTCTTGTTCACATCCACATGAATGGGCCCCAACGCCGCCAGAATGAACTCAAATTCCTCGTGCCAGTGCCACGCCACCGAGTAGCAGGAAAGATCCTCGGCATAGCAGGCGATAGGGAACAGCGGGCTGCCGTGCTGGGTCTGCTCCCGCCCGGCGGCATCGGCTACCACGGCAGTAGCGCTGGACAGCCCCACCCGGCCGTTGGTATAAGAGGCACAGCTTGTCTGATATGCCATATTCACCAATTCCTTTCCGCAATACTTTGAATGTTTTTTATCAATGCCGGTTTTGTTGCATATACTATGCGGTTCTGTTCTATAATTTGCGATTGTTTTGTGGTATTATCCTATCAGAGCTTCCAAGCTCAGTATAGCACCGGCACAGCGGGAACGCAAGCTGTGCAAGCGTTTCCACTGCCGGGCAAAACCGCTATTCTCCCGCCGCCTGTCCAAAGAGGACCGGACGGCAAGTGTAACATAAACCAGTTTATCAAGGAGGTATTCCTATGCTTCGGATTGAGTATTTTGATAAGGAACGTTTCATGCGCCAGCTTTCTGCCAGCCACGGCAGCGTGCTGCTGCATCTGGACAACGGCAAGACCTGCGACCTGAAAAAGGACGCTACCGCATGCTCCATGCTGCAGATGATGGACACTGCCCCCAAGAAGGGCTTTGACCTCACCGTGACCGACCCCGCCGACGTGACCGGCTTCCTGCGCTATATGCTGGAGGCAGGCCGCACCGAGCGCGTGGCCGGCTGACCATTGATATTCTCTTAATTCTATAAGTGTCACAGCAATGCAAAACGCCCGCTCCGGTCATGCCGGGGCGGGCGCTTTGCTCATTTTACCGGAAGGCTTGCGTGGGCGGGCAGTCTGTGGTAAGCTGAAAGCAGAAAAAACAAGATGGAGGGAACGACTATGAACCTGAAGGAAGCATTCCGCTACCAGAACAAGCTCCAGTCCCTGCTGGACGAGGCGCAGGGCATTCTGGATTGCGATGCCAACGTGACCAAGGTGGCCAACACCTATCTGCGCCATAAGGTGATGCCCGAGGCTGAGGACGAGACCGTTATGGACGTGGCACAGACCGAATATGCAGAGCAGATCACCGACGTTGCCCGGTTCATGCTCTATCTGCTGGAGGAGAAGAGCCGCCTGTTTGCCGCCATCCGCAAGGCAAAGGATGCGCTGGACATGGATATGGACAGCGAGGTCAGCCTGAATGCCGCGCGGCAGAGCATTGCCCGCACCTTCAAACGGATGAACGACCTGCGCAGTTCTGAGCAGCTGCTCTCCGGCGGGGGCACAGGCTACCGCTTCAACGCCGAGGGCAACCAGATCTCCTACTGCTGCGATGTGAAGCGGGTGACCACCATCAACTACGACCGCAAGGTCATCCATGCGGCGCTGAGCAAACTGAACCGGCAGGCAGACGAAACCTCCAACCGGCTGGACCTCTGCCTTGTGACCTCCAAGGTGGACTACACTGTCCCCTTTGATGTGAACGCCAGCTTTGCCGAGGCATTTGAGATCTATCTGGAAAACGCCAAAAACTAAATAAACGTTCCACCGGCTATTTTGGGTGCGGCAAGCGCCGGGCGCACGGCTGCCGGTTCAGGTGCAGATGAACTATAACGCTGCACATTTCCGCAAGGAAGTTTTGGTACGGCTCACCTTACGAGCCAGCTATTATGAAAAAATCTTGCGTTCGGCTTTTCCGCCACCGCCAGACGCTTTTTCGCCGAAACCGTCCCTTGCTCCTTCCCGCATTCCTGCTTTTGCGCTTACGTCTCCATGGGCAGGCAGGCAAGCCACCCTTCATGAATTTGCCCCGCAGACTGCTGCGGGCACACACTTTCTGCGTGCCGGGTGGGCGCTCTGCGCCCCTTTGCACGCGGAGTAAAATGGCAGCCGCCCCTGCGCTTGCCGTATCCAAAATAGCCGGTGAAAAAACCAAAACCGGAGGAATGCTCTATGAAAAAATGCAATCTGTTTTATCTCAGCGGACTGTTGTTTTTTCTTGCTGCGGCGCTGAATTTTGTTACCGGCGAGGATCACTCCACGGCGGTGGTATGGCTCTGCCTTGGCTCCAGCTTTTTGTGTCTGGGGTATTCGCAGCAGAAAAAATAAAGCATTCCTGCAGCCCCGGCGGTGGAAAAATCTGGCCGGGGCTGCAATTCTTTGCGGGACTCGTTCGTATTCCAGACAGAACGACCAAATTTCGACAAAGACGAGGTATGTGTATGTCAACCAAACCAATCCATTCCACTGCTGCGACCCGCTTTGACCTGAGCGCAGCGGCGCTTCATATCCTTGCTATGGCGCTGATGCTGATGGACCACCTGTGGGCGACGTTGCTGCCCGCGCAGGAATGGCTGACCTGTGCCGGGCGGGTGGCGTTTCCCATCTTTGCCTTTATGGCGGTAGAGGGCTATTTTCACACCCACGACCTGAAAAAATACACCCTGCGTCTGCTGCTGTTTGCCCTGCTTTCGGAAATCCCCTTCGATTTGATGTACGGCGGTACATGGTTCTATCCGGTGCACCAGAACGTCATCTGGACGCTGCTTTTGGGCATTCTGGGCATCCACTTGATGGAAACGGTGCGCAAAAAGCAAAAAACAGGACTGTACCTGCTGGTATCCGCCCTTGTGGTGGTGGCAGGCGCGGTGCTGGGCACGCTGGGCATGGTGGACTACTACGGCGCAGGGGTGCTGACTGTGTTCATCTTCTACTTCTTCCATGGACGCAAGTGGTGGTGTCTGTTGGGGCAGCTGGCTGCGCTGTACTGGGTCAACGTGGAGCTGCTGGGCGGGCTTATGTACCCCATTCAGCTCTTCGGCATGGACTTTGAGCTTTGCCAGCAGGGGCTGGCGCTGCTGGCACTGGTGCCCATCTGGCTGTACCGCGGTCGGCAGGGCTATCACAGCAAGCCTTTCCAGTATGCCTGCTACGCCTTTTACCCCGTGCACATGCTGCTGTTGTTTCTGATGCTGAATTTCGTGAATCGGTAAGGAAAAAGGAACGTTCCAAAGGCATTTTTATGCGTGGAGACGTAGAGGCAGATCACCGCTGAAATGGCCAAAGCGCATGCGGAAACTATTTCAATATCCCATCGGTACAAGGCCGCTGCACAAACTCTGTGCGGCGGCTTTTTTACGGCAAAAACCGACACTTGTTCACAAAAAGTTCAGCCTTTTGAGCAAAAAATACTATTTTTTTCGTGTAAAATAGACAACATGGATTGAATGCCGCCCGCGATTGGATTATAATAATGGTGTATGCAAAAACGCAGTTGCTGCATTTTTTGCTGTGCTTGCTGCTTAAAAAATGCGTAGCTGCGCAATGCGTGCTGCTGAAAAGAGAAAGCGGCCGTTGCACATCTTTGCTGCAAACGGCTGTTTGCCATGGCAGCCGGGACGTTATGTTCCGGTTATTTGTCCTTAGGAGGGAAAACAAGGTGAGAGTAGGTCTTGACATCGGCAGTACCACCATCAAGTGCGTGGTGCTGGGCGAGCATGATGAACTGCTGTATTCTACATACGAACGACATTATAGCCATATTCTGGAAAAGGCGCAGGAGCTGCTGCGGCGCATTGATGCCGAGCAGCTGCATGGCCGCAAGGCGCTGCTCAGCATCTCCGGCTCTGCCGGTATGGGCTTAGCGGACAGCTGCGGTGTGCCCTTTGTGCAGGAGGTGTTCTCCACCCGCGTGGCGGTCAAGCGCTTTATGCCCAAGACCGATTGCGTCATCGAGCTGGGCGGCGAGGATGCCAAGATCCTGTTTTTGACCAACGGCACCGAGGTGCGCATGAACGGCAGCTGTGCCGGCGGCACCGGTGCTTTCATCGACCAGATGGCCACCCTGCTGAAGATGAGCGCTGAGGAGATGAACAAGGCCGCCGAACAGGCGCAGCGCACCTATACCATCGCCAGCCGCTGCGGCGTGTTTGCAAAAAGTGACGTGCAGCCGCTGATCAATCAGGGTGCCCGCACCGAGGATATCGCCGCCAGCATCTATAAGGCCGTGGTCAACCAGACCATAGCCGGTCTGGCACAGGGCCGCCCCATCAAGGGCAATATCCTCTATCTGGGCGGCCCGCTCACTTTCAGCACCGTGCTGCGCAAAAGCTTTGATGAAGCGCTGAACGTGACCGGCACCTGCCCGGAAAACAGCCTGCTGTATGTGGCGCTGGGCGCTGCATTGTACGCCGACAAGGAATTTGTGCTCACTGAGGTAGCCGCTGCGCTGGACAAGTACGCCGCCACCGCTACCTACGCCAGCGAGCCGCCGCTGTTCGCCAGCAAGGAGGAGTACGAGGCTTTCCACGCACGGCACATGTCCCATAGTGTGCCCCGCGTGGCTTTTAGTGCTCACTGCGGGCCGGTGCATATCGGCATCGACTCCGGCTCTACCACCGTCAAGCTGGTGGTGGTGGACGAAAAGAGCCAGATCCTGTACACCAACTATCAGCCCAACCTTGGCAACCCGCTGCCCCTCATCCGGGAGCAGCTGCTCAAGATCTATAAGGAGCACCCGGGGCTGCAGGTGGCCAGCGTCACCACCACCGGCTACGGCGAGGAGCTGGTAAAGAACGCCTTCCGCTGTGATTACGGTCTGGTGGAAACGGTGGCGCATTTTACCGCTGCCAAGTACTTTATGCCGGACGTGGACTTCATCATTGATATCGGCGGGCAGGACATGAAGTGCTTCAAGATCGAAGATGGTGCCATCAGCAACATCTTCCTGAACGAGGCCTGCTCCTCCGGCTGCGGCAGCTTTTTGCAGACCTTTGCGCAGGCGCTGGGCTACGACGTCAAGGAGTTTGCCGCGCTGGGTCTGTTCGCAGACCGCCCGGTGGACTTGGGCAGCCGCTGCACTGTGTTCATGAACAGCTCGGTCAAGCAGGCGCAAAAGGACGGTGCCAGCATCGAGAATATCTCCGCAGGCCTGTCCATCAGCGTGGTCAAGAACGCGCTGTACAAGGTGATCCGCGCTTCCAGCCCGGAAGAGCTGGGCCGCAAGATCGTGGTACAGGGCGGTACCTTTTATAATGAAGCCGTGCTCCGTGCCTTTGAAAAAGAGATGGGCGTGGAGGTCATCCGGCCGGACATTGCCGGATTGATGGGCGCTTACGGCGCTGCCTTGTACGGCCTGCGCCAGAGCCATAAAAACAACCAGACCACCTCTGCCATGATGGACGAGCAGGAACTGGAAAAGTTTGCACAGCAGGTGGTCAGCGTCAAGTGCGGCGGCTGCGGCAACCATTGCCAGCTGACCGTCAACACCTTTGCCGATGGCCGCAAGTTCATCTCCGGCAACCGCTGCGATAAGCCCGTTACCGGCAAGAGCGAGGACAACAGCCTGAACCTGTACGCCTACAAGCAGCAGCTGCTGGCCAGCTACAAGCCTGTGCCCGGCAAGCGCGGCTCCATCGGCATCCCGCTGTGTCTGGGCTTCTATGAGCTGCTGCCCTTCTGGTACGCCTTCTGGACGAGCCTTGGCTTTGCGGTGCACACCAGCCCGGTGTCCACCCGCGGGCTGTATCTGGCCGGACAGGCTACCATCCCCAGCGATACCGCCTGTTTCCCGGCAAAGCTGAGCCACGGCCACATCAAGGCACTGAGCCAGATGCAGCTGGACGCCATCTTCTACCCCTGCCTGACCTACAATGTGGACGAGGGACTGGGCGACAACCACTATAACTGCCCGGTGGTGGCCTACTACCCGGAGGTTTTGGCAGGCAACTGCCCGGAGCTGGAAGGCAAAAAGTTCATCTATGATTATGTGGGCATCCACCGCCCCAAGGACTTTGTGCACAAGATGGCAAAGGATGTGCTGCCCAAGTACTTTGGCGGCATCTCCGAGCGGGAGGTGCAGGCCGCAGCCGATGCTGCCTACGCGGAGTACGAGGCACACATGGCAAAGATCCGGGTAAAGGGCAGCGAGATCATCGACGAGGCGCGCCGTCAGGGCAAGCGCATCATCGTGCTGGCAGGCCGCCCCTACCATGTGGACCCGGAGGTCAACCACGGCATCGACCATCTGATCACCCGCCACGGGGCTGCGGTGGTCACCGAGGACAGCATCTCCAACCGGGTGCAGAAATTCCCCACCAGCGTGCTGAACCAGTGGACCTACCACAGCCGCCTGTACGCTGCCGCCAAGTACTGCACCACCCAGAAGGATATGGATCTGGTGCAGCTGGTGTCCTTCGGCTGCGGCGTGGATGCCATTACCACCGACGAGACCCGCGAGATTTTGCAGCGGGGCAACAAGCTGTACACCCAGCTGAAAATCGATGAGATCACAAACCTCGGTGCCGTGAACATCCGTCTGCGCAGCCTGTTTGCCGCACTGGACGAGCGGGACGAAGCCGCCGCAGAAAAGGCAGAGTAAAAGAAACCTTGAGATAGGCTGAAAGGTTTCCCCCGGCGGGGGAAGTCTTTGCGGGGACTATCTTGTTTAGAGCAACATAGGAGGAACCTATGGAATATCATTATCCCAAATTTACCCCGGAGATGAAAAAGACCCACACCATCCTTATCCCCAACATGGCCGTTACCCAGTTCCGGCTCATGGAGTACGCACTGCGCTGCGAAGGCTATAAGTGTGAGCTGCTGGGCAACTGCGGCAGTGCCGTGGCACAGCTGGGGCTGAAGTATGTCCACAACGATACCTGCTACCCGGCGCTGCTGGTCATCGGCCAGTTTCTGGATGCGCTGAACAGCGGCAAGTATGATCTGGAGCACACCGCGCTGCTGATCACCCAGACCGGCGGCGGCTGCCGTGCCTCCAATTACATCCATCTGCTGCGCAAGGCGCTGGTCAAAGCCGGTTACCCGCAGATCCCGGTGGCAAGCCTGAACTTTTCCGGTCTGGAAAAGGACAGCGGCTTCCAGATGACCCTCCCGTTGGCACGCAAGTGCATCGCCTGCATCTTCTACGGCGATATGCTGTGTGCGCTGCGCAATCAGGTGGCCCCCTACGAAAACGAAAAGGGCGCCGCCGACCGCATGGTGGACCGCTGGATCGCCCGTCTTGGCCGTGCACTGCTGGCAGGCAAGGGCTTTACTTCCCGGGAAATGAAGCACACCTTCCCGCTGATCGCAAAGGAATTTGCCACCATCCCGGTCACCCGGGTGCCCAAGGTCAAGGTGGGTGTTGTGGGCGAGATCTACGTCAAGTACAGCCCGCTGGGCAACAACGACCTGCAGAAGTTTCTGGAAAGTCAGGACTGCGAGGTGAACTTCCCCGGTCTGATGGGCTTTGTGCAGTACTGCGCCTTCAACATGGGCGAGGATCATGTGCTGTACGGCGGCAAGCTGGCTGTAAAGGTAGGCACCGACCAGTTCCTCAACTGGCTGGACAGCGTGGAACGCGTCATGCTCAAGGCAGAGACGGACGCCGGGTTCTATGCGCCGGGCCCCTTCAAGGAGCTGGTGGAAAAGCCCAAGGGAGTCATCTCGCTGGGCGCAAAAATGGGTGAGGGCTGGCTGCTGACCGCCGAGATGATCGAGCTGGTGCAGGGCGGCTACGGCAACATCGTGTGTGCACAGCCTTTTGGCTGCCTGCCCAACCATATCGTGGGAAAGGGCATGGTGAACAAGATCCGTGCGCTGTACCCCAGTGCCAACATCACCCCCATCGACTACGACCCCAGCGCCACCCGGGTCAATCAGGAAAACCGCATCAAGCTGATGCTGGCGGTGGCCAAGGAGCGGCTGAACGCCCCCGCAGAAGCCCAGCCGCTTACGGCAGAGCAGCTTGCCGGGGGTGCCCCTCAGGTCGGCGTCACCGTGTAACAAAAGCAAATACGATAAAAACAGGGGAGCCGCTGCACGGCATTTTTACGCAGCAGCTCCCTTTTTGCAGGAAAGGAACTGCTATGGAAAAGCCCGCAGCTGCCTGTTATCATCTGCCCGGCCTGTTCGAGTTTTACGAGCTGTACCGCCGCTTTTTGCCGCTGTACCGGGAGCACCGGGAATATTTTTACGACTGGTGCACCATTGGCTCCATCTACGGCGCTCCGGCGGGCTGTATCTGGGGCGGGGGACGCATCTCCTGCGGTGGGGCAGCTCCGCACGAGGTGCTGGCGCTGCTGCGGGAATACGGTATCTCCGGGCGGCTGACCTTCAGTAACTCCCTGCTGCGGGCTGAGCACCTTGCCGACCCGCAGTGCAACGCCCTGTGTGAACAGTTTGCAAAAAGCGGCAGTGTGCCAAACGGCGTGATCGTCCATTCTGATTTGCTGGCAGACTATCTGCGGCAGCGCTGGCCGGAGTTGTATCTGGTGTCCTCCACCACAAAAGTGCTCACCGAGTTTGCGCAGCTGCAGCAGGAGCTGGAAAAGCCGCAGTTCCGGTATGTGGTGCCGGATTTCCGGCTGAACCCGGCACTGGAGCAGCTGCGCACCCTGCCGCCGGAGCAAAAAGCCAAGGTGGAATTTTTGTGCAACGAGTGCTGCTGGTTCGGCTGTACCGAGCGCAAACACTGCTATGAGACAGTCAGCCGTCAGAATCTGGGCGAGGACTGCCCGGACCACCGCTGCGCCGCCCCGGATGCCGCCGGGGGCTACCGCTTTTCCAAGGCGATGCGCAGCCCCGGGTTTATCGGGACGGATGACATCCGGCAGCGGTACCTGCCCGCAGGCTTTTCCCAGTTTAAGATAGAGGGCAGGGGACTTGGCAGCGCATTGGTGCTGGAATTTCTGCTTTATTACATGACAAAGCCGGAATACCAGCTGCAGGTGCGGGAGGCAATTTATCTGGACAATATGCTGGATCTTTTTTAAGAAAAACGCACCGGGCAGACCATTTTCTGTCCGGTGCTGTTTTTTGCCTGCGGGATTTGCACATGAAAACTTTCTTTTCCCGGCAAAGCGTGCTACAATAAATGAGAAATATTTTTTGGAAGCTGCTTTCGCAAGCAGGGGGCGCCGAACGACGAGAATTTTTGCCCGCAGACAAGGCGATTTTCCGCAGCAATCCTTGCTGGATTGCAAGGGAAGGCAACGCGGTATGCGAGCAAAAAAGCCGTTCGAGCGGCGTGCAATGCTTATGAAAACGGCTTCCCGTAGGAGCAGTGCATGGAAACAACGCAAAAACAGATCGTACTGGGCATTCTGGCCCATGTGGACTCCGGCAAGACCACCCTCTCCGAGGCCATGCTCTACCGCGCTGGTGCTATCCGCAAGCTGGGGCGGGTGGACCACGGAGATGCCTTTCTGGATACCGACAGCTTGGAAAAAGCGCGCGGCATCACCATCTTTTCCAAGCAGGCGCTGCTTACAGCGGGCAATACCGACATCACCCTGCTGGATACCCCCGGCCATGTGGATTTTTCCACCGAGACCGAGCGCACCTTGCAGGTGCTGGATTACGCCGTGCTGGTGGTCAGCGGAACGGACGGCGTGCAAAGCCATACCGAAACGCTGTGGCGGCTGCTGCGGCGCTACCATGTGCCCACCTTTGTATTCGTGAACAAGATGGACCTGCCCGGCATGACCCGGGAACAGTTACTCAGCCAGCTGAATCACCGCCTTGGCGAGGGTTTTGTGGATTTTGGCGCAGAGCCTGCCGCCCGCAACGAAGCACTGGCGCTGTGCGATGAGCAGCTGATGGAAAAGATGCTGGACGCGGGAACCCTGACCGATGCAGACATTATCCCCGCAGTTGCCCGGCGGCACGTTTTTCCGTGCTGGTTCGGGGCGGCGCTGCGGCTGGACGGGGTGGATGCACTTCTGGAGGGGCTGGACCGCTACACCCGCCCCGCCCCGGCGCTGCACGCCTTTGGTGCAAGGGTGTTCAAGGTATCACAGGATGAGCAGGGGGCACGCCTGACATGGCTGCGGGTCACCGGCGGGGAGCTGAAGGTAAAGGCTCTGCTCTCCGGCGAAGCAGACGGCGAGCCGTGGGCAGAAAAAGCGAACCAGCTGCGGCTGTACTCCGGCGCAAAATATACCCTGACCGAGGCCATCGGCCCGGGACAGGTGTGCGCCGTGACCGGCCTGACCCATGCAAAGCCCGGCACCGGGCTTGGGGCAGAGCGGGACAGTGATGTGCCGGTGCTGGAACCGGTGCTCAGTTATCAGGTGCTGCTGCCGGAGGGCGCGGATGTGCACGCCGCGCTGGGCAAGCTGCACCGGCTGGAAGAGGAAGAACCCCAGCTCCATGTGGTGTGGAACGAAAGCTTGGGCGAAATTCATGTGCAGCTGATGGGCGAGGTACAGCTGGAAGTGCTGCGCAGCCTGCTGGCCGAGCGGTTCGGGCTGGAAGTATCCTTTGGCCCGGGCGGCATTTTGTATAAGGAGACCATCACCGAGCCCATGGAGGGCGTAGGCCACTACGAGCCGCTGCGCCACTATGCCGAGGTGCATCTGCTGCTGGAACCGCTGCCCCGGGGCAGCGGGATGCAGTTTGCCGCCGACTGCCGGGAAGAGGTGCTGGATAAAAACTGGCAGCGGCTGGTGCTGACCCATTTGGAGGAAAAGCAGCACCTTGGCGTTTTGACCGGCGCACCGCTGACGGATGTAAAGATCACTCTGCTCACCGGCAAAGCGCACCTCAAGCACACTGAGGGCGGAGATTTCCGGCAGGCCACCTACCGCGCCGTGCGGCAGGGGCTGATGCTGGCAAAAAGCCAGCTGTTAGAGCCGTGGTACGCCTTCCGGCTGGAGGTGCCGGTGGAGAACATCGGCCGCGCCATGAGCGATATCCAGCGCATGGAGGGCAGCTTTGACCCGCCGGAAAGCGGCGCGGAGACTGCCACCCTGACCGGCTTTGCGCCGGTATCCACTATGCGCAGCTACCCCATGGAGGTGGTCAGCTACACTCGGGGCAGGGGACATCTGAGCCTGACGCTGGACGGCTACCGCCCCTGTCACAATGCACAGGAGGTCATTGCGGAGGCCGGCTACCAGCCGGAGCATGATCTGGACAACCCCGCGGATTCTGTGTTCTGTGCCCATGGTGCGGGCTTTGTGGTGCCATGGAGCGAGGTGCGCAGCCACATGCACGTTGAAAGCGGTTGGGGCAAGGCAAAGCCCGCCCGCCCGGAGGTGCAGGCTGCGCCCCAGCGCCGCGCCATGGCCTACCGCGCTACGCTGGAGGAGGACGCCGAACTGCTCAAAATTTTTGAGCGCACCTACGGCCCCATCAAGCGGGACCCGCTGGCAGCCTTCCGTCCGGTGCAAAAGACCGAACGCCCGGATTTTGCCGCAGAGCAGTGGGAAATTGCCCCGGAGTATCTGCTGGTGGACGGCTACAACATCATCTTTGCGTGGGACGAGCTGAACGCGCTGGCAAAGGAAAGCTTGGACGCTGCCCGCCATCGGCTGATGGACATCCTGTGCAACTATCAGGGCTACCAGAAATGCGTGCTCATTCTGGTGTTCGATGCCTACCGCGTGCCCGGCAGCCCCGGCGCCATTGAGCAGTACCACAACATCCATGTGGTCTACACCAAGGAGGCCGAGACCGCTGATATGTTCATCGAGCGGGTTACCCATGAGATCGGCAAGAGCCGCCGCGTCCGTGTGGCGACCTCGGACGGTATGGAGCAGGTCATTATCCTTGGCCACGGCGCACTGCGCGTTTCCGCCCGGATGTTCCACGAGGAAGTGCAGAACGTGGAAAAGCAGATCCGTGCCCTTGTGCAGGGACAGGCGTAAAAGTTATCCCTCCAAATTTCCTCTCTTGTGAAAAAGTCGGTTTGGAAAATCCGCAGATTTTCCAAACCGACAATCTTAAAATAATGATTCCGCTAAAAATGCCCAGAGCAATGCGGAGGGCATTCAAATCGTTCCACTGGAGGTGCACCCATGGCTGTGGAAATTACCGAAGAATTTGTCTGGCAAAGCATCCCGCCCCGTGCCCGGAATAGCCATAAGGGCACCTTTGGCAGTGTGCTGGCGGTGGCGGGCAGCGCCTTTTATCGGGGCGCTGCGCTGCTGGCAGCCGAGGGTGCACTGCGCACCGGGGCGGGCATCGTTACCCTTGCAAGCGTAGAGCCGGTGGTCAGCGCCGCCGTCACCCGCCTGCCGGAGTGCTGCCTGTGCCCCTGTAAGGAGGGCGCACAGGGCGGCATTGCACCGGAAAATGTGCCGCTGCTCCGGCGGCAAAAGGCCACCGTGCTGCTGCTGGGCCCCGGCCTTGGCGGCACAGCGCAAAGCGCCGCCCGGGCCACCGAGACCCGCACGCTGGTGCAGCAGCTGCTGCCCGGCTTTGCGGGGGCTGCGGTGTTGGACGCAGACGGTTTGAACGCCGCCGCCCAGCTGCTGGCAGAGGGCAAGCCCTTTCCGCACCCGGCGGGAGAACTGGTAGTTACCCCGCACCCCGGCGAGATGGCGCGCCTGACCGGCCTTTCGGCAGCAGCGCTTGCCGCCGACCGGGCGGGCATCGCCCTGCGGTATGCCAAGGCGTGGAATGCCGTGGTGGTGCTGAAGGGTGCACGCACTGTGGTGGCCAGCCCGGATGGGCGGGTGTGCGTGAACCCTACCGGTAACCCGGGGCTTGCCCGGGGCGGCAGCGGGGATGTGTTGGCGGGGATGCTGGCGGCGCTGCTGGCCTGTGGTCTACCCGCTTACGAAGCCGCCGCCTGCGCGGTATATCTGCACGGTGCCGCCGCCGACCGCGCCGCCGCAAAGCGCGGCGAGTACGGAATGCTGCCGCACGATATCCTGCCGGAGTTGGGCGCACTGTTTGCGGAAAACCAAAGATAAACGAGAAAAGCGGCAGCTGCACAAAACACCATGCAGCTGCCGCTTTTTTGGGTGAAACGATTGGAATGCCCTCCGTGTCTTACGGGTTGCGGCACCCAGCATCCGCTTCGTGCCTTGGGCGGCACGAGCGTCTTGCTGGCCGCTGCCCCAACAACTCCTCCCTGTTTCCGCCGCTGGCGGCGGTCGTCGTCGTTGCTGGGCATAGTCAGAGGAATGATTATTACAACTTGTGGTTCAGAAACGTCTGCGGACGTTTCTGAACCACTTTTTCATGATAGGAATCGTGATGGGAAACGGCAGTTACAGCGCTCGTTTCCTGCGGAAACAGTTGCGCTGTAATAAAACTGCACGGATTCAACCCGGTGAAAATGGGGTGCAGAATGCTCGCCGGATTTAGCGGAACTGGTTCAGGTACTCCTCCACCGAGCGGGTCATCTCCTTGGAAAAATCGGAGTTATACTTGCGGTTGCAGAAGGCGGTGCACCACTGGTCAAAGGGGGCGTTGCCAGCCTTGTAGCCGAAGGTGTCCCGCAGCTCTGCGCCGTCCATGGTGCGGTAGCCGTTTTCGTGCACGATATGCTCCATGGCGCAGCGCTGGGGCTTTACGCGGTCCTTCTGCTGCTGGGTGGGCCAGCCGAACACCAGCATCACCGCCGGGAACACATAGTCCGGCAGGTGCAGCAGACTGCGCTGGGTGTCGCAGTTTTCCATGATGTCCCCGATGTAGCACGAGCCGATGCCAAAGCTTTCGGCGGCGACTACGGCGTTCTGGGCGGCAATGGCGGTATCGGTGACTGCCAGCATCAAATCGCCCACACCCGGGGTGCGGGGCGTACAGCCGGCTTCTAAGTAGGCGTCGTACCACTTTTTGCAGTCGGCGCAGAACACCAGCACCAGCGGTGCTTTGGCAATAAAGGGCTGGTGGTCGCAGCTTTCGGCCAGCGCTTCTTTCAGCGCCGGGTCGGTGATGTCTAAAATGGTATACAGCTGCTGACAGCCCGCAGAGGGCGCCTGTGCGGCAGCCTCCAAAATGGCCTGCTTCATCTCGGCAGGGATGGGCTTTTCTTCATACACCCGCACCGACTTGCGGTCGAACAGGCTTTGCAGGATAGGATTGCGCTCAGTCATGGGAACACCTCCGATGTTGTGTTTATTCATAGTCGATGGGCAGGGTGGGCAGACCGTTCAGTTCCAGCCCGGCGGTATGCCCGGCAATGTACTGGTAGTAGCCTTGCGCGGCGATCATCGCGCCGTTGTCGCCGCAGAACTTCAACTCCGGCAGATAGACCTTTGCACCCAGCTTCTGGGCACCGTCGTTCACCAGCTGGCGCAGACGGCCGTTGGCGGCTACGCCACCGGCAAGGCACACCTGCTTTGCCCCGGTATCGGCAGCAGCCAGCAGCAGCTTTTCGGCCAGAATGCCCGCAATGCGCTCTTGAAAGCTGGCAGCAAGGTCGGGTACGTTCACTTCCTCGCCCTTCATCTGCGCCTTGTTCACCTCATTGAGCACGGCGGTCTTTAAGCCGGAAAAGCTCACGTTGTACTTGCCCTCCACATGGGGCACCGGCAGGCGGTAAGCCTTGGGGTCGCCGGTCTTTGCGGCGGCGGCTACGCTGGGGCCGCCGGGGTAGGGCAGACCCAGCGTGCGGGCCACCTTGTCAAAAGCTTCGCCCGCAGCATCGTCTACGGTATGACCCAGAATGTGGTAGTGGGTGTAGTCCTGTACTTCTACAATGTGGCTGTGCCCGCCAGAGGCCACCAGACACAAAAAGGGCGGCTTGAGCTCCGGGTGGGTCAGGTAGAGCGCAGCGATGTGTCCCCGCAGATGGTGCACCGGCACCAGCGGCTTGCCTGCCGAGTAGGCCAGACCCTTGGCAAAATTCACGCCCACCAGCACCGCACCGATGAGCCCCGGCGCAAAGGTGACAGCCACGGCGTCCACATCGTCTATGGTCTTGCCTGCGTCCAGCAGGGCTTTTTTGACCGTAGCACTGATAAACTCGCAGTGGCGTCGGCTGGCGATCTCCGGCACAACGCCGCCGTACAGCGCCTGCTCCTTGACGCTGGTGGAGATGACGTTGCTCAGCAGGTGCCGTCCGTCCTCCACCAGTGCAGCGGCAGTTTCGTCACAGGTAGACTCGATTCCGAGAATGATCATTTTAGTGTGCCTCCAGCCAGTTTTTGCCTGCGTGCACATCGGTGCTCAGGGGCACCGCGTACTGCACGCAGCCTTCCATTTCCTCCCGCAGGATGCGGGCAGCCTGCTCGGCCTCCGCCTCCGGGGCCTCTACGATCAGTTCGTCGTGGACGGTCAGGATCAGGCGGCTGGCCATTTTTTCGTCCCGCAGGCGCTTCCACACCCGCACCATGGCCAGCTTGATCACGTCCGCAGCGGTGCCCTGAATGGGGGTGTTGCGGGCCATGCGCTCGCCGCTGGCGCGCACGTTGAAGTTGGTGCTGGCCAGCTCCGGCAGGGTGCGGCGGCGGCCGAACAGGGTGGATACATAGCCGTTTGCCTTGGCATCCGCAATGGTCTTGTCCATATAGCCGCTCACGCTGGGGAAGGCCGCCAGATAATTCTTGAGGAAGGCGTCGGCCTCCTTCACGGTCACGCCGATATCCTTGGAAAGGCTGTATGCGCCCTTGCCGTACATGATGCCGAAGTTGATGGCCTTGGCCGAGGAGCGCAGCCGGGGCGTCACCTCGCTCTGCGGGATGCCGTAGATCTTGGCGGCGGTGCTGCGGTGGATATCCTCGCCGTTCAAAAAGGCCTGCTGCATGTGCTCGTCCCCGGTGATGTGCGCCAAGATGCGCAGCTCGATCTGGCTGTAATCCGCGTCTACCAGCACACAGCCCGGCTTTGCAACAAAGTAGGCGCGCAGCTGACTGCCCAGCTCGGTGCGAATGGGGATATTCTGCAGGTTGGGATTATCGGAGGAGAGCCGTCCGGTGCGGGCTTCGGTCTGGTTAAAGGTGGAGTGGATGCGTCCGTCCTCGCCAATGACCTTGAGCAGACCCTCCACATAGGTGGAGTTCAGTTTCTGGTAGGCGCGGTACTGCAAAACATCCTCTACCAGCGGGTACTCGCGCAGACTTTCCAGCGTTTCGGCATCGGTAGACCAGCCGCGCTGGGTCTTTTTGCCGTGGGGCAGACCCATGGTGTCGAACAGCATCTCGCCCAGCTGTTTGGGGCTGTTGGGGTTGAAGGTAGCGCTGCCGGTCTCCATGTGGATGCGGGTCAGCACCTGTTCCAGTTCCTCCCGCAGCTTTACGCCGAACTGCTCGATGCCGTCCTTATCCACCAGCACGCCGGTGCGGGTCATATCAGCCAGCACCTGTGCCAGCGGGAACTCGATCTCGTTATACAGCGCATCCTCGCCGCAGGCGGTGATCTCGGCCTTCATCCGGGCAAACAGGTCGGCCAGCCGTCCGGCGTCCGGGTAATCGGTGCAGGTAAAGGCGGCAGCGGCCTTGTAGGCGGGGATCAGTTCGCTGATCTGATACTTGGAGGCAGAAGCGTCCAGCAGATAGGCGGCCAGTTTGCCGTCCCAGACGATGCTGCTGCCCCAGCCGCCGGCAGCCATGGCCTTGGCGTACAGGGGCGCGGAATTGAACACATCCAGCGTCACATCGGCGTTGTCCAGCAGCCGCACTAGGTCGGCGTCCTCCAGCGGATAGACGGTAGTATCCTGCACGGCGTACCAGCTTTCCGGCTGCAATACCACGTTGCGGGTGCCCTGCTTGCCGGTAACGGCGGGGCGGGCAGCCACCAGATAATGCCCGGCGGGGGTCAGGGGCAGGGGAGTGAGCTCTGCTTCCGGCAGCTCCACAGCCTCTTCCTCAGCGGCGGCTTCCGGTGCTACGCCGTCCAGCCCGAACCGGGGGATCAGGGAGTGGATCTCCAGCTCCTGCAAAAGCCGCACGGCGGCGGGTTTGTTGCCCTCGCCCACGGTGTAGGAACCCTCGGCGGTGTCGATGGGGGCATCGGTGCGGATGGTGCCCAGCGTGTGGCTCAGCTCGGCCATGGGCTTATCTTCTAACAAGTGCTCCCGCTGCTTGGGCTTGATGCGCTTGTCGTCAATGTTCTGGTACACGCCCTCCAGCGAGCCGAAGGCCTGCACCAGCGAGAGGGCGGTCTTTTCGCCGATGCCCTTCACGCCGGGGATGTTATCCGAGGTATCGCCCATCAGGCTCTTCACCTCGATAAGCTGCTTGGGCGCAAGGCCGTATTTTTCCTGAATGGCGTCCTCGTCCATCACCACGGTCTTGCTGCGCCCCATTACGGTGGCAGCCAGCAGTACGGTGGTGCTCTCGCTTACCAGCTGCAGGCTGTCCCGGTCTCCGGTGGCAAGGAAGCAGTCGTCCTTGCGGGCGGCGCAGGCAGCAGCCAGTGTACCCAGAATATCGTCCGCTTCCCAGCCCTCGGCGGTAACGGTGCGGTAGCCAAGGTCTGCCAGCAGCTGCTTGAGCACCGGCATCTGCTGTGCCAGCTCCTCGGGCATGGCGTGGCGGGTGGCCTTGTAGCCATCGTACATTTTATGCCGGAAGGTGGGGGCTTTCAGGTCAAAAGCCACGGCCACCTCGTCCGGCTGGCACTCCTTGAGCAGGGAGAGCAGAATGTTTAAAAAACCATAGATGGCGTTGGTATAACGTCCGTCCTTGGTGGTCAGCAGCTTGATGCCATAAAAAGCGCGGTTGGCAATGCTGTTGCCGTCAATGACCAGTAAACGCATAATGCAGTTCCTCCGTTGCGTAATCTCACACCTTATAGTATAGCACAAAACCTCACCGCGCGGGAGCTTTTTGCGCAAAAAAGAAAAGTGGCTGCTTTTCGTGATGCCGTCCCTCGTAAAAATGCGATTGTCGCGGCTTGTAAGCCGCGACAATCG
>OKSC01001756.1_pt1 | contig 20380 bp, 20 predicted proteins | sample 1601161 | NCBI WGS metagenome assembly OKSC01 (sample SAMEA3541552, study PRJEB24748) | human gut metagenome | biome: human gut; feature: human-associated habitat; material: faeces | place: China | collected 2012
GGCGCGACCAGAAGGTCAGCGCCCTTTCGTTTCACGTCACCTTGTCTCAAATGCGACCCGCTCGCTGGCATTGCCAAGACATCGGCGTTATCTTGGTTGGCACTTGAATGATCCCTTTAGTCATTGGGGACGTTCTTAAATGACTAGGTTGGGTACATTGCTTTGAGATGTTATTCAATCGGTTTTGATGGCCTTTGAGCTGCCTACCTGCTCAAAGTAAATAATAGCCTTCATCTGCTATTGAAAATATTGCTCGAAAAATCGTCCAAGAAGTCACGGGGCGATTTTTGACGCGTCGCGCGTCAAGCGATGTGCAAGCGTTTGGTTAGATATTGGTCAGTTTTGGGGCAACCTTGCCAAAAGCTTGACGGATGCAGATATGAACGTCGACAAATGAACACTTTGGACGGGGGCAAACAAAAAATCTGGGCTGATTCTCGATAATCGCCTTCAATCGTCCCTTGCCAAGCGCTGGCCTCGCGTACAATCTGCTCCGACATTCGCGCGCCGCCCGGCGCTTAAGAGGGGAGGACCCCATGGCAAACGAGATTTGGACCATCAAGCGTTGTCTCGAGTGGACCAAGGAGTACCTGGCCGAGCGCGGTGAGGAACACCCCCGTCTTTCTGCCGAATGGTTGCTGTGCGCTGCCACGGGCTTGGCGCGCATCGACTTATATATGCGTACGGACGAGGCGCTCGATGCGGCGCAGCTCGAGACCATGCACGCGGCGGTCGTCCGCCGCGCCAAGGGCGAGCCGCTGCAGTACATCACCGGCAGCACGCAGTTCCGCATGATCGACGTCGCGTGCGCCCCCGGCGTACTCATTCCGCGTCCCGAGACCGAGATGCTCGTCGAGGAAGTCCTCAATTATCTGGATGCCGAGGTGCTGAGCCCCGAGGCTGCCGCCCGTCAGCGCGTTGAGCTGCCCTGGAACGATGAAGTCGAGCAAGCGCGCAAGGCCGAAGCCGCATTGGCCGACGAGCGAGCGACGGCCGAGCGCCGTGCCGCCAACCTCACAGCCGCCGACGAGGCGGCGTTGGGTAGCGATGTGCTGGGCAGCCGCGCCTATGCCGAGGAACTGGCCGATCGCGAGGCCGAGGAAGCCGCCGCGCAGGTAGCGGAGACCGAAGCCGAGGAGGCCGCTGAGCCCGAGCTCGACGAATACGGCATCGCCATCGAAGGCGCCGACCACGAGGCGTCTCTGACGAAGGATGCCGCCGCGCCTGCCCCAGCCGAGCCCCACACTGCCCGCGTTCTCGAGGTCGGTTGCGGCACGGGCTGCATCTCGCTCTCCCTTGCCTGGGAGCGCCGCGGCCATGTCACCTGCACCGCTACCGATATCGAGCCGCGCGCCATTGACCTGGCCACCAAAAACCGCGACGCGCTCGGGCTTACGTCCGATGAGGTCGCCTTCAGCCTCACGAACCTGGTGAGCTCTATCCCCCGCGAGGAGTGGGGCACCTTTGACGTACTCGTCTCCAACCCGCCTTACATTCCGACCGACGTCATGCGCTCGCTACCGCACGAGGTCAAGGACTTCGAGCCCGATTTGGCGCTCGAGGGCGGTGCCGACGGCCTTGATATCTTCCGCCGCCTGCTCAATGCGGCGCCCTATATGCTGCGCGCCGGCGGCCTGTTTGCCTGCGAGCTCTACGAGGGCGCCCTCGACGCCGCCGCCGAGCTCTGCCGCCAAGCGGGCCTCTCGGACGTGCGCATCGTCCACGACCTCACCGATCGCCCCCGCATCGTCCGAGCCATCGTCACCGAGCCCAAGCAGCGTATTTAAGCTGAACTAATATACATTTGCTCAAGTTTGCTCTTGCAATATACCGTAAAACTTCTATTATAGAAGGAGAAAGGTATGTCAAATCAGCTGCATCGGTACCGTATCGTGCTTGATTACATTGAACCTTGGCTTGATGAGCAGGATGAAGCTACGCTGAAGCAGATTTATGCAGACCTTTTGGTGCTCGAGAAGGAAGGTCCCAGCCTTGGTCGTCCACTGGTTGACCGTGTCAAGGGCTCGAAGCTTCATCATTTAAAGGAGCTGAGAGTGACTTCATGTGGTGGGCAGGTGATCCGCATCCTCTTCGCCTTTGACCCCAAGCGCCAGGCGGTATTGCTATTGGCGGGTGATAAGTCGCGAGCGGGATCGTCAAGGGCAAAATGGAACGGCTGGTATGCGATCAACATTCCAAAGGCCGAGCAAATATACCGTCGCCACGTAAGGAGGCTCGATCGAGATGGAACTGCATGAGTATATGGAATCTCGCGGGATAACACGCGACTCCATTACCGCCGAGCAGGAGAGGACTCGCGATCGTATCGAAGCCTATAAGCTTGCTCAGATTCGCAGGCTAAAAGATCTAACACAGGCGTCGGTCGCCCAATCGATGGGCGTTTCTCAAAAACGCGTATCCGAGCTCGAGCGTGGGGAATTGGGTTCGATGAGGCTTGACACGCTGAGCAGGTACGCAGAGAGCCTCGGCGGAAAACTGGTTGCAAGCATCGAGTTTCCCGATCGTACCGTTACGCTTGCGCGCTAAAAATCTTCAATTAACCCCCTCACTTTCACCGACTACTAGAGCCGCTCACCAAACCAACATGCGCTCTGGGCAAATAGGTTGAACGTTTCGTGCGAGAATGCCCCACAGTAAACAAACTTGCACCAGAGCGTAAGGGGCTGGCATACACATGCAGACGGTCTATCGGGTATACGAGGGAGCGCGCGAGCCGCATCGGCTTGCAGTCGAGCGCACGGCCGAGCTACTCGGTCGCGGCGGCCTGGCGCTTATTCCAACCGAGACGGTCTACGGTGTCGCCGTGGCAGTCAACGCCTTCTCGGATGCCGTTCCACAAAATACACGTGAACCTCTGCCGTGGCCGCGCGATCCGCAGGCCACCGTCAACGGCGCCGCGGTCCCCGCACTCGGTACCGGCTATCGTCGTATCTTTACCCTCAAGCAGCGCGAGCTCACCCAAACGGTTGCCTGGCTGGTCGATGATGCCGAGGCGCTCGACCGCTATGGCGTGGATATCCCTCATGAGGCCCGCATGCTCGCCCGGCGATGCTGGCCGGGTGCCCTGACTATCGTGGTCAAGGCGGCCCCCTGCGTGCCGACCTTTATGCGCGCCGCCGACGACACGGTGGCACTTCGCGCTTCGGCCTCGCCCGTGGTGCAAGCGCTCATCCGCGCCTGCGGCAGCCCTCTTGCCTGCACCAGCGCCAACACGCATGGCGCGCCCGCGCCGGCAAGTTTTGCCACGGTGGAGGAGCGCATCCTGGAGGGGGTCGATGTGGCCGTCGACGCCGGTGAGACCCCATGTCGCGATGCCTCAACCATCGTGTCGTTTCAGCACGGCGAGCTCCAGATCCTGCGCCAAGGCGCGCTTCCCGCATCAGAGATCGAACGGGTCCTGTCCGACCCGATGCAATAGAAAGGTTTAAGCGATGTCGTTGAATCTAGGTAGCCTGGGTATGGAAGACGCCTCGTTTAGCTTTGGCGGTTCCTACATCATGGCGCTCGACTGTGGCACTACCTCGGTACTCGCGACCATCGTCGACGAGTACGGCTGCATCGTTGCCCAGGCGCGTCGTAGCGTCAAAACCAGCTTCCCGCGCCCCGGCTGGGTGGAGCAGGATCCCATGGAGGTGCTTGCCAGCCAGATTGGCGTGATGATGGAGGTCCAGTTTAAGAGCGGCATCCATTCCGACCGCATCGCCGCCATCGGTATCTCCAACCAGCGCGAGACCACGGTGGTGTGGGACCGCATAAGCGGTCAACCCATCTATAACGCCATCGTGTGGCAATGCCGTCGCACCGCACCTCTGATCGACGAGCTGGTCGAGCAGGGCGCGGAAGGGCTGGTGCGCTCCCGCACGGGACTCACACTCGATCCGTATTTCTCGGCTTCCAAGGTGCAGTGGATCCTCGACAACGTCGACGGTGCGCGTGAGAGCGCGGCGGCGGGCGACCTCATGTTCGGCACCATCGACACCTGGCTCATCTACAACCTCACCGGCAGTCAGGTCTTTGCCACCGACTACACCAATGCCAGCCGCACCGCACTCTTTAACATCCATACGCTCGATTGGGACGACGACCTGCTGGCGCTCTTTGACGTTCCACGTTCCATGATGCCCGAGGTTCGTTGGAGCTCGGGCGACTACGGCCGCGTCGCGAGCGACATCATGACCAACATGCCACCCATCATGGGCGTGGCGGGCGACCAGCAGGCGTCGCTGTTCGGCCACTGCTGCTTCCATCCTGGTCAAACCAAAAACACCTATGGCACGGGTTGCTTTATGCTCATGAACACCGGCGACGAGGTCGTCGAATCCAAGAACGGTCTGGTCTCCACGATCGGTATCGCCGCAGACGGCAAGATCAGCTATGCGCTCGAGGGTTCTATCTTTGCCGCCGGCTCAACCATGAACTGGCTGCGCAACAACATGGGCATTATCTCGAGCGTGAGCGAGTCCGCGCAACTCGCCGCTTCGATCAACGACAACGAGGGCTGCTACTTCGTCCCCGCCTTCGCTGGCCTGGGCGCTCCCTGGTGGGATCCGCGTGCTCGCGGTATCGTGTGCGGCCTGACCGGTGCCTCGAGTCGCGCGACCATTGTGCGTGCGGCCTGCGAGTCCATGGCCTACCAGAGTTATGACGTGCTGCGCGCCATGGAGCAGGACGTGGGGCTTTCTATTGAGCGCCTGTCCGTCGATGGCGGCGCCTCGCGCAACGAGTTCATCATGCAATTCCAGGCCGATCTGCTGGATATCCCCGTGCTGCAGTGCGAGACGGTGGAGACCACGGCGATCGGCGCCGCGTACTTGGCGGGCCTTGCCGTCGGCTATTGGGAGGACCTGGAGGAGCTGGAGCAAAACGCTCAGATCGTTAAGACCTTCCTTCCCCATATGTCCGCCGAGCGCCGCGAGCAAAACCTGGCGGGCTGGCATGATGCCGTCAAACGCTCGCTCGGCTCCGTACAGTAGGGCTGCGACGAGCTGCTCGATACAACAAACCGTTAAACTTATGCACGGCGCGCGGCAACAACGTCGCCATGCGCCTTGTCAGCAAGGCCATCTTCCGGCCGCAACGAAAGGGGCAATCAACCCATGACCGTCACCTACGATACGTCCCGTGTGACCCTTGTCGATCACCCGCTCGTCCAGCACAAGCTGTCTATCCTGCGCGACAAGAGCACCGGCACCAACCAGTTCCGCCAGCTCGTGCGTGAGCTCGCACTTTTTGACGGCTACGAGGCCATGCGCGACCTGCCCATGGAAGACGTCGAGGTCGAGACCCCCATCACCACCGCAACGTTTAAGCAGCTCGCCGGCAAAAAGCTCGCCATCGTTCCCATCCTGCGTGCGGGCCTTGGCATGGTCGACGGCATCCTCGACTTGGTACCCTCCGCTCGCGTGGGCCACATCGGTATGGAGCGCGACGAGGTTACCCACGAGCCGCATGAGTATTACTGCAAGATGCCCAAGGATATCGACCAGCGCATCTGCCTGGTTGTCGACCCCATGCTCGCCACGGGCGGTTCGGCCGAGATGGCCATCAGCTACCTGCGCGAGCGCGGTGTCAAGGATATCCGCATGCTGTGCATCGTCGCCGCGCCCGAGGGCCTCAAGTCACTGACCGAAAAGGACCCTGACGTACATATTTACACGTGCGCCATCGACGACCATCTCAACGAGGCCGCCTACATCGTCCCCGGCCTGGGCGATGCCGGCGACCGTATCTACGGCACGCTGTAGTCGTTGGGCCTTGTCGGCTACGGTCACAAATACGAAGAAATGGTGCGCGCGGTCGAACAAAAGACGACCGCGCGCACTCCTGTTAACGGACGTTTTGCCCTGCAGGGTTCGAGAAAAACGTATTACCGTACCTGCGGCATAAAGAAGGTCTTAAGAAAACGAACAGGTGCGTATTAACCGATGCTTTTTCGGTTGTACTTTAGCGATTGGCTCGTACAATAGTCACCAATGTTTGGCGGGAACTGTCCTGTGAGGCGATAAAAAAGGAAAGTGAGGACGCCAGTGTTTCAGATAGCCGATCTGCTCGCTATCGTTGCAGGTGCCATCGCGGGCGCGATTGCCTTCCTTCCCTTTGTCTTTACGCTCAAGCCGGTTCTTGACGATAAGCAGAATGCGGACATGCTCAAGGGTATGGTGAGTCTCGCGGTCTCGGCAATCGCGTTGCTTGTCTTTACCTTGGTTGTGTTTGTGTTGTTCGGAGAGGCATTTCGCATGTTCCTCCTGGGCGAGGCGATCGGCTTCGTGGCCTTTATGGCCACCTGCGCGGTTCGCGTCGCCAAGGCGCTGCGAGATCCTCATGAGGTCGAAAGGTAAGTCGTGGAAATTTTTGAAAAGCTGCCTGATGAGATTAATCATCTGGTCAGCGAGTTCAGCTCCACCCCTGTCGTGGGCGATCTGAGCTGCGGCATCACGCAGTACTCGTTTTGGCTGATCGTCTCCACGATCGTGCTCCTGATCGTCCTGGCCGTGTTCAAGAAGAAGCAGACCCTGGTTCCCAAGGGCTTCTTCGTCAACGGTTTCGAGTACATCATCGAGTACGTCGAGAACGATATCGGCAAGGGTGTCGTGGGTGAGAACTGGAAGAAGCACTTCCCGTTCCTGTGCTCGCTTTTCCTGTTCATCCTGATCAATAACATGATCGGCCTGATCCCGGGAATGAAGCCCGGCACCGGCGCAATCGGCTCCACCGCCGCACTCGCCATTTTCGCCTTCGTGTACTTCATCTACTACGGATGCAAGGCTCACGGCGTGATCGGCTACATCAAGAGCCTCGCCCCGCAGGGCGTGAGCTTCCCGATGAACGTGCTCGTGTGGGTCGTCGAGCTTTTCTCGACCTTCCTGCGCCTCATCACGCTCGCCGTCCGTCTGTTCTGCAACATGTTCGCAGGACACGTGGTCATGGGCTCGTTCGCCATCATGGCGAGCATGTTCATGCAGCCGCTGCTTCAGCAGGTTTCCGCGGCCCACGCCGTCGGCGCCCTGCCTTCGCTGGCCTGGCTTGCCATCCTCATCCTGATTTATGCGATCGAGCTTGTGGTCGGCGCCATCCAGGCTTACGTCTTCACGGTCCTTACCGCCGTGTATGTCTCTGAGGCAGAGGAGGTCGCGGAGGAGGAGTAATCTTCCGTTCGTGCCTTAAAGGTAAGGCAATTCGTTAAACCGCCGGTGCCCGTACCCATGGAGCCCGGCAGTTATAAAAAGGTTATCCTGCGTGAAATAAGACACGCACGACAAAGGAGGAATCGTGGGAGTTATCGGTTACGGTCTCGGTGTTATCGGCGCTGGTCTTGCTATCGGCCTGTCTGCTCTGGGTGCTACGGGTGCTATGGCCCGTCAGCCTGAGGTCCAGGGCCGCGTGTTCACCGTCTTCATCATGGGCTCCGCTTTCGGCGAGGCTCTGGCTCTGATCGGCTTCGTTGTCGCGCTGATCGTTAAATAGCACGGAGCGTCAAGTATGAATCTTTCATCCCAGAAGAGCGCGATCGCACTCTCCGCGTCCGCGGCCGCGCTGCTCATGCCGGTTTCCGCGTTCGCCGAGGACGGCGCCGCCGGTGCGGACATCCTCATCCCTAAGATGGCGGAGTTCATCCCGGCGCTTATCGCCTTCCTGATTATCTGGATCGTGCTGGCCAAGGTCGCCCTGCCGGGCATCATGAAAACCATGGAGGAGCGCGGCAAGAAGATCGAGGAGAGCCTCGACGAGGCCGAGAAGACCAAGCAGGAGGCCATCGCCAAGCGCGCTGAGTCCGACTCGATCGTCACCGACGCCCGTCGTCAGGCTGCCGACATCGTTCTCGAGGCCCGTAAGGACGCCGAGTCCGAGCGCGCCCGTATCATCGAGACTGCTCACAAGGAGGCCGAGGAGATCATCGCCAAGGCCCATACGACCGTCGAGGACGAGCGCAAGTCCATCTACGCCGGTGCCGCGAGCTCCATCGCCGACCTGTCCGTTGCCGTCGCCACCAAGATCGTGGGCGAGGCACTCGAGGACGAGTCCGAGCAGAAGAAGCTCATCGAGCGCTACATCCAGGAAGCAGGTAGCCTGAATGCCGACTAGCCGCTATCAGGACAAGGTACTCGAGACCTACGCGCGCTCCCTTTTGGAAGCCGCCAAGGCCGAGAACCATGTGTTCGAGGACCTCGAGATGATCGAGCGCCTGGCTAGCGTCAGCCCTGAGATCGTCGCCGTGCTCGACACCATGTCCAAGCGCGACCAGCTCGACCTTCTTCCCAAGGTGGCAGCTGCCTTTAAGTATGTTGCCGAGGAAGACGAGGATGTAGTGGGCGTGACCGTCACCACGGCGATCCCGCTCGACGACGAGCTGCGTCAAACCATCACTAAGAAATGCGAGCAGGACTTCGGCCGCAAGGTATTCCTTATCGAGCAGGTCGACCCGTCTATCGTGGGCGGCCTGGTGCTCGAGGCCCGCGGCGAGCGTCGTGACATCTCCGTCAAGACGCAGCTGCGCATCGCGCAGGAGACCCTCGCAAACTCTGCTAATTCGTACGGAGGTGAAGCCTAATGTCCGAAACCCTCAATGCCCAGGATATCGCCAAGAAACTGCAGGAGCAGCTCACGAGCCTCTCCGCGACGGTCGATACGCATGAGGTTTCAACGGTCGACGAGGTAGGCGACGGCATCGCGCGCGTCTCCGGCCTCAAGAGCGCCATGGCAGGCGAGCTTCTGGAGTTCAAGAGCTCCGATACCGGTGAGACCGTCTTCGGCCTTGCCCAGAACCTTGACCGTGACGAGGTCGGCGCCGTTCTGTTTGGTGCCGTCGACTCCATCAAGGAAGGCGACGAGTGCCGCACCACTGGCCGCATTATGGATATCCCCGTGAGCCGCGCCATGCTCGGCCGCGTCGTCAATCCGCTCGGCCAGCCTATCGACGGCCTGGGTGACATCGTCGCCACGCACCGTCGCCCCATCGAGTTCAAGGCCCCCGGCGTCATCGATCGTACCCCGGTGTGCGAGCCGGTTCAGACCGGCCTGTTGGCCATCGACTCCATGGTGCCTATCGGCCGTGGTCAGCGTGAGCTCATCATCGGCGACCGTAAGACCGGTAAGACCGCTATCGCCATCGACGCTATCCTCAACCAGCGCGGCAAGGGCATGGTCTGCATCTATGTCGCCATCGGCCAGAAGGCCTCCACGGTTGCCAACATCCGCGAGACCCTCGCTCAGCACGGTGCGCTCGATTACACCATCATCGTTTCGGCCACCGCTGCCGATTCCGCCCCTATGCAGTACATCGCGCCTATGGCCGGTGCCGCTATCGGCGAGTTCTTCATGTACAACGGCGAGGACGGCAAGCCCGCCAGCGAGACCAACCCCGGCGGCCACGTGCTCGTCATCTACGACGACCTGTCCAAGCAGGCTGTGGCCTACCGTCAGATGTCGCTGACGCTGCATCGTCCGCCCGGACGCGAGGCCTATCCTGGCGACATCTTCTACCTGCACTCTCGTCTGCTCGAGCGTGCCGTCAAGATGTCCAAGAAGAACGGTTATGGCTCCATGACGGCTCTTCCGATCATCGAGACCCAGGACGGTGACGTCTCGGCCTACATTCCGACCAACGTCATTTCCATTACCGATGGTCAGATCTACCTGCAGTCCGAGCTCTTCTTCCAGGGCCAGCGCCCGGCAGTCGACGTGGGCATTTCCGTGTCCCGCGTCGGTGGCGACGCGCAGACCAAGGCTATGAAGCAGGTCGCCGGCAACCTCCGTCTGGACCTCGCTTCGTACCAGGAGCTCGCCGGCTTTACGCAGTTCGGCTCCGACCTCGACGAGGCTACTCAGAAGCAGCTGACCCATGGTGCCCGCATGACAGAGCTCCTGAAGCAGCCGCGTTACAAGCCGTTTGAGGTTGGCGAGCAGATCGTTACGCTGTTCGCTGGCAACGAGGGCTTCCTGGATGACCTGGAGATCGCCGACGTGCTGCCTTTCCGTGCCGAGCTCATCGAGTACATGGACAATGGCTTTGGCTCGCTGCTCGACAAGGTTCGCGCCAAGAAGATCGATGATGACACCAAGGCTGAGCTCTTGCGCGTCATCGGCGACTTCAAGCAGCAGTTCATGGCCAAGCACCATTCGGATGTTTCTGGATCAGAGGAGAACTAAGCCCCATGGCCAACCTTCGCGACATTAAGAAGCGAATCTCCTCGGTTACCACGACCAAGCAGATCACGCGCACGATGGAGATGGTCTCTACGGCCAAGATCCGTCGTGCCCTCGATCGCTCCAAGCAGGCCGAGCCGTATAAGGAGGCGCTGACCGACGTCATGTTGACGGTCGCCGGCGATGCCTCCTGCTCGGGCACTGACCCCATGCTTCAAAAGCATGAGACGGTCAAGCATGGCCTGATCATCGTCATCGCCTCGGACCGCGGCCTTGCCGGCGGTTTCAATACGACGGTGGAGCGCACGGCCGAAAAGCTCGCCGCTTCTTGGGCGAACGACGGCATCGAGTGCGAGATCATCGCGTGTGGGCGCAAACCGGCCACGTATTTCCGTGACCGCGCAAACGTCATCATGCACTTTGAGGGCAACTCTTCTGAGCCCGATTTCAATCAGGCCCGCATGATCTCCTCTCATATCTGCGATGCGTATCGTGCCGGTGAGCTTGACCGTGTCGAGCTTGTCTACCACCACGCCAAGAACCGCGTGGATCAGGAGCTTCGCGTCGAGCATTTGTTGCCGCTCGACCCCGAGATGATCGCTATGGCCCACGGTCCGCGTAAGAACGAGACCGACGCCCCTAAGCGCATCTCGTCCACGTTCGAGTTCGTGCCCTCTCCCGAGCATGTTCTCGGCAAGCTTGTGCCGTCTTATATCCTGACGGTCATCTACCAGGCCCTGATCGATTCGGCGGCTGCCGAGCAGGGTGCACGCCGCAAGGCCATGCACTCCGCGACGGAAAACGCCACCGCGATCATCTCGACCCTTACCCGCACGTATAGTCGCGTGCGCCAGGCTTCGATCACGACCGAGATCAACGAAATCGTCGGCGGAGCCTCAGCATTGGAGGAACAGTAATGGCTAATAACACCGTAAAGCTTGCGGTCGAGGAAGCCACCAAGAAGACGACTGCCGGTGATGGCCGCATCGTGCGTATCATCGGCCCTGTCGTCGACGTCAAGTTTGACGGCGCGGTGCCCCCGATCTACAACGCGCTCACGGTCGAGGCCGAGACCCCGATCGGTCACCTGAGCACGATCCTTGAGGTCGAGAGCCAGCTTCCGGGCGGCGTCGTCCGCACGGTCGCCATGTCCTCGACCGACGGCCTGCAGCGCGGCCTCATCGCCACCGATACCGGTGAGCCCATGAAGATGCCCGTTGGTCCCAAGACGCTCGGCCGCATTTGGAACGTCATGGGCAAGCCCGTCGACGGCAAGCCCATGCCCGAGGTGGAGGAGTTCTACCCCATCCACCATGCAGCGCCCCGCTTTGACGAGCTCACCACCAAGACCGAGATTTTCGAGACCGGCATTAAGGCCGTCGACCTGCTCGAGCCCTACATCCGTGGCGGCAAGACAGGCCTGTTCGGTGGCGCCGGCGTCGGTAAGACCGTTCTGATTCAGGAGCTCATCAACAACCTCGCCCAGGAGCATGGCGGCACCTCGGTGTTCACCGGCGTCGGCGAGCGTACCCGTGAGGGTACCGACCTTTATCTCGAGATGAGCGAGTCGGGCGTTATCGACAAGACTTGCTTGGTCTATGGTCAGATGAACGAGCCGCCTGGAGCGCGTCTGCGCATCGGTCTGGCCGGCCTTACCACCGCTGAGTACTTCCGCGATCGTGGCCAGGACGTTCTGCTGTTCATCGATAACATCTTCCGCTTCTCCCAGGCCGGTTCCGAGGTTTCCGCACTGCTGGGCCGTATGCCTTCTGCCGTTGGTTACCAGCCCACGCTGGCTACCGAGATGGGTGACCTCCAGGAGCGCATCACCTCGACCAAGACGGGCTCCATTACCTCTGTCCAGGCCGTCTACGTCCCTGCAGACGACCTGACCGACCCGGCGCCTGCCACGACGTTCACGCACCTCGACGCTACCACGGTTCTTTCGCGTAGCATTTCGTCGCTCGGCCTGTTCCCGGCCATCGACCCGCTCGCGTCTTCTTCCGACGCTCTCGATCCCTCGATCGTTGGCGAGGAGCACTACCGTGTTGCCGTCAAGGTTCAGGAGCTCCTGCAGGAGTACTCCGACCTTCAGGACATCATCGCCATTCTGGGTATGGACGAGCTGTCCGAGGAGCAGCGCCTTACGGTCAACCGTGCCCGTAAGATTCAGCAGTTCCTCTCCCAGTCCTTCCACGTCGCCGAGAAGTTCACCGGCAACCCCGGTGTCTACGTCCGCGTCGAGGATACCGTCCGCTCCTTCGCCGAGATTGTCGACGGCAAGGCCGATGACCTGCCCGAGCAGGCATTCCGCTATGCCTCCACGATTGAGGACGTGCGTGAGCGCGCCCGCAAGATGGAGGAGAAGTAGGTTATGCGTATCCGCATCGTGTGCCCCGTGAGCCTCGCCTATGAGGGTGACGCTGCGTTTGTGTCGATTCCGTCTACGGATGGCGAGTTTGGCGTTTTACCTGCTCACTCCAGCGAAATCTGCACGATCGACCGCGGTTACGTTCGCGTTTCCGATAAGGCCATGGGCACTGTCGACCACACGTTTGCCGTGGCCGGCGGCTATGCCCAGGTTGCGGACGATGTCGTGACCGTCCTCGCCGAGCGCGCTTGCGATTTGGCGACCGTCGACGCCGACAAGGTTAAAGCTGATATTCAAGGTTTTGAAGAGAAGCTGGGTAATTTGTCGGAGGATGATGCACGCCGCGCCTACCTCTATAATGAAATCGCATGGTGTAAGCTCAAGCTTGCCCAATAGTCAAACGTTTTGGCGTTCGACCATTTGCGAACACATCATGCCCGGGATGGCTCAGCCACCCCGGGCATGCTTTTTGAAAGGGTAGACCTTGGATATTATCCGCGTTGAGGGTGGCCACGCCATCGGAGGCTCCGTGCCCGTCTCGGGTGCAAAGAATTCCGCACTCAAACTCATGGCTGCAACGCTTCTGGCGCCGGGCAAGACAACGCTTCAGAACGTGCCCGATATTTCCGATGTCCACGTTATGGGCAAGGTACTCAAGGGCATGGGCGCCACAATCGAAGTTCTCGATGAGCACACGCTCGAAATCGATACTTCCCAGGTTGATTCTTGGGAGGCTCCCTACGAGCTCGTCGCCAAGATGCGCGCCTCCACGGCTGTGATGGGCCCCCTGCTGGGTCGTTTCCATCGCGCCAAGATCGCCATGCCGGGCGGCTGCAACCTGGGTGCCCGCAAGATCGATATGCATATCCTGGGTCTCGAGGCTCTGGGCGTCGAGTTCGACACCGCCCACGGCTACATCAACGCCAGTGCTCCCCAGGGCCTGCGCGGCACCACCGTCACGCTCGAGTTCGCGAGCGTGGGTGCTACCGAGAACCTCATCATGGCTGCCGTGCGCGCGCAGGGCACCACGGTTATCGACAACGCTGCCCGCGAGCCCGAGATCGTCGACCTTGCCAACATGCTCAACGAGATGGGTGCCAAGATCGTCGGCGCGGGAACGCCCGTCGTGACCATCGAGGGCTTGGAGGAGCTGCACCCCGTTACCCATTGCGTGGTGGGTGACCGCATCGAGGCCGGCACCTTTATCGTCGCCGGCGCCCTCATGGCCGATGAACGCGGCGTCGATGTTACGGGCTTCTGCCCCATCCACCTGGGCATGGTGCTCAAAAAGATGGAACTTATGGGTATCGAGTGCGAGCGTATCGAGAACGGTGTCCACGTCAATCGCGCCGAGCGCATCAAGCCGGTCGATATCCAGACGCTTCCGTTCCCGGGTTTCCCGACCGACATGCAGGCGCAGATCATGGTGCTTTCGGCCCTTGCCGACGGAAGTTCCGTGATTACCGAGAATATCTTCGAGAACCGCTTTATGTTCGCCTCCGAGCTCGTGCGTATGGGTGCTGATATTCGCATTGAGAGCCATCACGCCATGATTCACGGCGTTAAGGGGTTCTCAGGCGCACAGGTCACCTCGCCCGACCTTCGTGGCGGCGCGGCGCTTGTGGTTGCCGGTCTTATCGCCGACGGCGTTACCGAGGTCTCTGCCATCCATCACATCAAACGTGGCTACGAGCAGTTTGTCGAAAAGCTGCAGGCGCTTGGCGCGCATGTCGAACATGCCACCGTCCCCGATCCCGTCATCTACTAATGCAGGTTGCCTATGTTTAACAAGAAGCCCCTGGCGGATAACACCCGAAGACCCTCGACTGGTGCGCAGGCCAAGATCTACAGCCGCGACAACGTCGCTCGCTATTCCGAGCGCGCCCGTCAGCGCCGTCGCGGGCGCACGGTTCGCCGCGTAGCTCTCATCGCCGTGCTCGGCGTACTGCTGAGCGCCACGACCGCTGCAGGTCTGTGGTTTGCCACCATCATGGGCAAGCTTGGCGACTCCAATGTCATTACCAACAACTTGCGCCAGATTCTGGTCGATACCGATGAGGCAAAAGATCCGTTCTACGTGCTGCTTCTTGGTACCGATGGTCGTCCGGGTGAGGATACGTACCGTGCCGACTCGATTATCCTGGCTCGCATTGACCCTACGCAAAAGCAGGCAACGCTCATCTCCATTCCGCGCGATACCAAGGTTGTCTACAAAGGCTCGACCATGAAGATTAACGCCTGCCATACCTATGGCGGCGCCGAGGCCATGGTCCAAGCGGTCAACGAGCTGTGCGGCGTTCAGATTGCTCACTATGCCGAGGTCAGCTTTGACGGCATGCAGTCGCTTATTGATTCGGTTGGCGGTATCGACATTAACGCGACCGACGACGTCGACGATCCCGAGCACCTGGATATTAAGATTACTGCCGGCCAGCAGCACATGGATGGCGCCACCGCCCTTACCTACGCCCGTTGCCGTTACACCTATGCCGACGGCGACTATACGCGCATGCGCCATCAGCGTCAGGTACTTGGCGCCCTCGCCAACCAGATCCTCAACAACTTTGATGCCACCAAGATCTTTGATCTGGTCAACTCGCTGTCCGACATGCTCGTAACCGATATGAGCGTTCAGGATACCGTCTCTACGGTCAATGCCATGCGTGGCATGGATGTCGATGGCATCTACTCGGCCAACCTGCCCTCGTATGCCGACGGCAGCACTATGATCGACGGTGTGAGCTATGTCTTTGTCTACGAAGACGAGCTTAAGGAAATGATGGCCCGTGTCGAAGCCGGTGAGGATCCCAAGGGCCCCAACACCATGGGCCTTTCCGACGGCTCCAGCTCCACGATCGGTGACCTCAACAACAATACGTCCGAGGACTACGCATATGGCACGGCGACCTCGTCGGGTGGCTCGGACGATTCCGACGATTCGGGCGACGGCTCCGATAACTACGAAGAGCCCACCGGCGACGGCAACGGCTACGAAGCCAACTATTAGAGTTACGCGGTTTTACCAAACCGCGTAACCAGTCGACGCTGCAAACCCGCCAGAGCGGCAATCTGCCTTTCAACTTCGGCGGCATGATCAAAAGATCAATGCCGCCTTGTTTCAAGGCACCTTGCTCGCTCTGGCGGGTTTTCGCTGTCCGCGCCAAAACATCGGCGTTGCCGGAACACTTGGCGCTTGGGGGCGTTCCTTATGTGTCGGCAGTTTGGGACACTCCTTGCGTCAAGAGGCTGGCGCGCGTCAACCTGGTCTCATTGCAGCAAAAAATCGCCCCGTTCTCGGTTGAGGACGGGGCGATTCGTCTTTTGGGCTTATGCGGCCAGTCTTATGCGAAACGGGCGACAAGCTCCTGCAGGACGTCGGTCATCTTGACGAGTGAGCTGACCGGGACAAACTCGTTGACGCCGTGGTAGCAGTAACCGCCTGTCGAGAGGTTGGGGCAGGGCAGGCCACGGAACGACAGCTGGGCGCCGTCGGTGCCGCCGCGAATCGGCAGCACCTGGGGCTCGACGTCGCAGGCAAGGAAGGCATCCTTGGCGACATCGATCAGCTCCGGGTAGTCGCGGACGATCTCGGCCATGTTGCGGTACTGGTGCTTAATCTCGACCGTTACGCGCTCCTCGCCCAGTCGCTGGTTGAGCAGTGCGGCGGCGGCATCCATCAGCTCGAGCTTCTGCTGGAACTTAGCGGCATCGTGATCACGGACGATATAGCGCGCCGTGGCATGGTCGACCGTTGCCGAGACGCCCTCAAGGTGATAGAAGCCCTCGTAGCCCTCGGTGTATTCCGGACGCTGCTCGTAGGGGAGCAGGGCATTGAAGTCGCAGAACAGGTTGCTCGCGTTGACCATGCGGCCCTTGGCGTCGCCGGGGTGAATGGACTGGCCCTCAAAGCGAACGGTTGCCTCGGCGGCATTGAAGCACTCCCACTCAAGCTCGCCAACCGGACCGCCGTCTACCGTGTAGGCGTACTTGCAGCCGAAGGCCTCGATATCCAACAGCTCAGCACCGTGACCGATTTCCTCGTCCGGGCAGAAGCAAATGCCGAGCGCGGGGTGGGGCAGGGAGGGGTCCTGCGCGATGCGAGCGACGAGTGCCATGATTTCGGCGACACCCGCCTTGTCGTCGGCTCCCAGCAGCGTAGTTCCGTCGGAGCAGACAAGGTCCTCACCCACCAGATCGTTGAGGGCGGGAAGCTTGGCGGTGCTCATGGACACGGGCTTGCCGTCAACGATGCCACAAACCAGGTCGCCGCCCTCGTAGTGCACGATGTGCGGCGCTACGCCGGCGCCCGGCGCGACCTCGGTGGTATCGAGGTGCGCGATCAGGCCCAGGGCGGGCTTATTCTCGGAACCGGCGCTAGCGGGAATGTGCGCGCAGACATAGGCGTTTTCGGTTACATGGGCATCGGTCGCACCCAGCTCGCGCAGCTCCTCGGCAAGCACGTTGGCAAGGTCAAACTGGACGGTGCTCGACGGCACCTGGTCGCAGTTGGCATCCTCGGACTGCGTGTTGATCTGGACATAGCGCAAAAAACGCTCGAGGACGTCGGGGTTCGTGGTGGTGTTTTCCATAAAGACCGCTCCAATCTTGGTCGTCGTGTGCAACAAGAACTCTAGCACGGTATGCCGCGGCATACCGCGACGCTTGGATGGGGTAGAATCAGCCATTGAATGCAGAAGGGACGGATGTTCATGGATACGACAAATAGCTCGCGCGAGCTACGCCTAACGGTGGCGAACGAAGACTACTTGGAGTGCATGGTTCGCATCGAAAGCGAAGATGGGGAGACCAATGGCGTGCGATCGGTCGATATCGCACAGCGCCTTGGCGTCTCGAAGGCATCGGTCAACAAGGCGGTTTCGGCTCTCAAGGCATCCGAGCTTGTCGAGCAGTCTCACTACGGTAAAGTTATCCTGACTGACCGTGGACGCGAGGTCGGCTCGGCTATCTGGTATCGCCATCGTCTGATCCGCACGTTTTTGGTCCAGGAGCTCGGCGTCGATTTTGAGTGCGCCGATGCCGAGGCCTGCATGATGGAGCATGCGCTTTCCGAGGACACGATGAACCGCTGGCTCGCCTATCTCGAAAAGCAGGGAATCAGCGTCGAGGAATAGCGAAATACATATATGGATACGAGTTATTACAATCGTTTTGGCGGCGAGGAGCTTATGCGCCGACTTGCCAGTGAGACATTGCTGGCACAGGGCCCCATGGGCAGTGTGTTGCTGAGCGAATGCGGCGCCGCCGATATTCCGCCGGCATTTTGGAACCTCGCCGAACCGCAGACGGTTTCCCGTATCCATCGACTGTACGCCGCCGCTGGCGCGCAGGTGCTCATCACAAACACGTTTCAGGCGTCGGGCCACGCGCTCAATCAAGACGAAATCGCCCCATCCATGACGGAGGTCAATCGCGGGGCGGTCGACGATGCCCGTCAGGCAAATCCGCAGCTCCTGTTGGGGTCTATGGGCCCTATTGCCATTGAGTGGTTTGTCGAGGGTTCCCCCGAGTATCGAGAGATTCGCGCAAACGCTCGTGAGCAGGCGTCCGCCTTGCTCAGCGCCGGCGTAGACGGCCTCCTGATCGAGACGGTCACGTCGATCCGCAATCTGCAGCCCGTGCTCGCCGGTGCCCATGATGCCGCTGACGGCATGCCCGTTCTGGTGAGTTTTGCTATTGATGACAAGGGCGACCTGCTGGGCGATGGCCTAAACATCGAAGGTGCCATCTTGTATGCCGAGAAGCACGGTGCGAACTCGGTCGGGGTCAATTGTTGCTCCCTGACAGCGGCTACTGCCGCGGTGCCAAGGATGGTCGCCACGGCTACCACGCCCGTTACGGTTCGGCCCAACGCGGGAAATCCGGTCCAGACACAGGATGGGCTCGTGTGGCACGAGGATCCCGAAGCCTTCGCTCGCGCATGCGTCGAGTGGGCGCGGGCAGGCGCCGCAATGGTAGGCAGCTGCTGCGGAACCACGGCGGTTACGACGGCCGCTATGGCAGATGCGCTCGATATATAGAGCCCCAAAAATAGGAGTACCGAATCACCGCCCCTGCCGGGGCGGTTTTTTTGTTGCCGGCGCGCATCTCGGCGGCTTTTGCCTAAACGGTGAACGAGCGTGTCGGCGGCTTGTCGGATGCCCGTTGCGGGTATACCTCATGCGTACCATGATCCAAACACTGCGAGGTGTCTGCGCGTGTGCGCGATAATTCACTTTGGAACTGACGGTTGGCGAGCTCGCGTCGACGGAGACTTTACTATCGACAACGTCGCTCGTGTCACCGATGCTATCGGCGGGCTGTGGCAAAAGACGAATCCCGGTAAAACGGTATATGTAGGATTTGACACGCGACCGCAAGCGCGCGAGTTTGCCGAGCTCGCGGCGGGTGTGATTGCCGCCCACGGGCTCGATGCCGTGCTCGTGTCTCGGCCGGTGCCGACTCCCGCTCTTACGTGGGCGGCCGCTTATGACGGCGAGGCGTGCGGCGCGCTCATGGTGACGGGCTCACATCATCCGCAGGGCTATCTATGTCTCAAGCTGCGGATGGGCGATGGTTCGACGGCCAACCAGGATGTCATCGAAGAGCTCGAGGAGACGATGGCCACCGAGCCGCTGGGGCTCGAGGGGCAATACCGCACGGCAGATATCATTCCCGACTATATGCGAGCGGTGGCATCGTTTGTCGATGCAGATGCCATTCGCGCTGCGCGTTTGCGTGTGGTGGTTGACCCCATGGGCGGAGCGGCTCAGGGATATCTTGCCGACTTGCTTCGAGAGCTTGGCGTCGAAGTCCACGAGATTCATGCCGGCGAGACGACCGATAGGGGAGATATTTGTCCCGACCCGGTTGAGCCGTGGGTGGATGCTTGTGAGCGTGTGGTTGTCGAGGACGGGGCGTGCGCCGGCCTGGTGACTGATGGCGACGCCGATCGCATCGGCGCGGTTGATGAGCGCGGTAGATATATACATCCGCATCAGATCATGGCGCTCGTTTTGGGCGACTTGGTCCAGTATCGCAATCTAGAGGGACGCGTCGTCGTCAACCTTTCTTGCTCCACGCTTGTGCGTCGCGTTGCCGAAGCGCTTGGCTGCCGCGTGGTCATCAAGCCCGTCGGTTTTAAATATATAGCGGCCGAGATGAAGAAGGGCGGTGTCCTCGTGGGTGGCGAAGAGGCCGGCGGCATCGGTATCGCAGCGCACATGCCCGAGCGTGATGGCATTCTTGCCTGTCTGATTTTGTGCGAGCTCATGGCCAAGACCGGTGCGCCCTTGGGCGTGCTCATCGATCAGCTCGAGGCGAGCTTTGGCAAGACGAGCTACGGACGTCGAGATTTGCGGCTTGAGGCCGAGGATGCCGAGACGTTGCGCACGCTGCTTCCCGGCGTGAATCCCAAGTCGATATGCGGCAAGGCGCCGCAGAGCGTAAGTCATATGGATGGTTTGCGCCTGGCATTCGGGGACGATACCTGGCTGCTGGTCCGTCCCAGTGGAACCGAACCGGTGGTGCGCGTGTACGCCGAGGGCTTTTCGGTGGAGGAGCGCGATGAGTTACTGGATGCCGGCTGCGATTTGGCCAGGGGCGCATATCGGCTCTAGCCATGGGGCTGCTTTATATAAAGATGCGCTCGGCGAGCGGTAGCTAACAACTGGCAAACGTCAATTGATGGCACAATTGTGTAGGAAATGTGTACGCCCAGATTCCCGCCCACGGCGCCCCTCCGGTCTGGCAATATATCTCCTTGCCGCGCGGCCCGGTCGAACCGGGAACCAGCGCAGGCGTGCACCTTGAGAACCGGATACTGCGAGGATGGACACACCAGATGTG
>OKSC01001757.1_pt1 | contig 20371 bp, 15 predicted proteins | sample 1601161 | NCBI WGS metagenome assembly OKSC01 (sample SAMEA3541552, study PRJEB24748) | human gut metagenome | biome: human gut; feature: human-associated habitat; material: faeces | place: China | collected 2012
GGGATTTTTCTTGTCAAAAAAGCCTCGCAGAGTTTGCTGCCCGCAGGCGGCAAAGCAAATGCAATCATTTTTTGCCGGGGCGTGTACCTGGCAAAAATACTTCCTCCCCCACGCTCACGCCTTGGGCTGCTGCTGGGTGATGCAGTGGATGTTGCCGCCGCCGAAGGCCACCTCCCGGGTCTGGACCCCCACGATCTGCCGGTCCGGGAACATCTGCTGCAGCTGCTGGATGGCCAGCTGGTCGTTTTCGTCGCCGTACTGAGGGGCGATAACGGCCCCGTTGACGATGAGGAAATTCATATACGAGGCGATGCTGACCTCGCCGTTTTCCCGGGGTACGGTACCCTCCACGGCGTCGATGGTCTCCGCCCCCTCCAGACAGCAGGGCTTTTGGGTCAGGCACAGCTTGTGCACCGTCAGCCGCCGGCCCTTGGCGTCGGTGGCCTGGCTCAGGGTGCGGAAGGCGTCCTGGGCCGCCTGATAAAAGGGGTTCTCCGGGTCCTCGGTCCAGATGCAGGCCACCTCCCCCGGGGCCACGAAGCAGGCCACGTCGTCAATGTGGCCGTTGGTCTCGTCGGGGTCGATGCCGTCCCGCAGCCAGATGACCTTTTCGCACCCCAGATAGTCGCAGAGCTTTTCTTCGATATCCCGGCGGCTCAGCTCCGGGTTCCGGCCCGGGGACAGCAGGCACATCTCCGTGGTCAGCACCGTGCCCTGGCCGTCCACATGGATGGACCCGCCCTCCAGCACGAAGCCGTCGGTGCGGTAGCTGTCCACCCCCTCCAGCTCGCAGATCTTCCGGGCCACCAGGTCGTCCTGGTCCCAGGGGAAGTACAGCCCGTCATGCAGGCCGCCCCAGGCGTTGAAGGTCCAGTCCACCGCCCGCAGGTCCCCCTGATCGTTTTTCACAAAGGTGGGGCCGCAGTCCCGGACCCAGGCGTCGTTGCTGGTCATTTCCACCACCCGGATGTCCTCCGGCAGCCGGGCCCGGGCGTTCTGAAACTGGTCGGGATTCACGCACATCGTCACCGGCTCGAACCGGGCAATGGCCCGGGCCACGTCGGCAAAGGCCTGCTGGGCGGGCTTGGCCCCGCCCCGCCAGTTGTCGGGCCGCTGGGGCCACAGCATCCACACGCCGGTCTGCTCCTCAAATTCCCCGGGCATGCGATACCCGTCCTGCCGGGGAGTGGTTCCCACAATACGTTTTGCCATAGTCGTTATCCTCCTGATCTGGGTTGATGGTGCCGCCGGGCGGCGATGAGCAGCTCGCCCAGCAGCACACTGATGACAGAGCCCACGGTAATGGGCAGAATGGTGGCCAGGGTCTCCCGGTCCGTGGACAGAGGCACGGCGGTGAACAGAATGGACAGGCCGATGAGCACCATGGGCACATAGGCCAGCACCCGCAGCATTCCCGGGCCTCCCGGCACCCGGAAGGGCCGCTCCGCCTGCGGATACTTCCGCCGCAGGGCCAGAAACGCCGGAAACACCGGCATATAGCTCAGCAGCAGCATCACCAGGTTCAGGGCGAAGAAGCTCCAGAACAGGGAGGAATCTGGGCTTACCGCCTGGATGGCAGCTCCCAGCAGGCACACCGCCGAGGCCACGATCCCGCTGACCAGGGCCGAGCCCACGGGCATGTCGTTGTCCTTCCGCCGCCGGGCGAACACGGCGGGCATGTCCCCCCGTTCGGCGGCGTAGGCGGCGGTGGAGTTGACCCCCATGGACCAGGAGATCATGTTGCCGAACAGCGTCACCAGGAACAGCAGGGCCACGATGCCCACCAGCACTCCGCCGGTGCGGCCGGTCATCAGGGATACGGCGTCGATGAGGCCGGAGTCCACGCTGATGTCCCGGGTGGGGACGGCGGCCCCGATGCCGAAGGCGGAGAACAGATAGATGGCGGCGATCACCACGCCGCCGGTGACGATGGCCTGGGGGATCTGCCGCCGGGGGTCCGCCATGCTTCCGGCGTAGGTGCACACCACCTCAAAGCCCAGGAAGTTGAAGATGATGACGGAGATATACGACAGGCTGTCCAGATCGAAGGAGGGCAGGAAGGTCCCGGCGGACATATCGTTGACAAAGCCGTTCCGGGCCACATACACAATGCCCAGCACCCCCACCGTCACCGCCAGCAGAATCTTGATGGCGGCGCTGAGGTTCAGGATGACGATGCTGTCGCACACCGGGTAAAAGGCCACCACCGTGACGATCCAGATAAAGGCCAGCTGGATCACCAGGGACCACACCGGCCCCGGCTGCCAGCCCAGCACATAGCCCAGCAGCTCCGGACACATCACAGCCAAAGACGCCATCCACAGGGGGAAGTTGATCCAGTAGTACCAGGAGGCCCGGGCGCCCCAGCGGGAGTCGGGCCAGGCGGTGTGGATCCAGTCGTACAGGCCGCCGTCCCCGGGGAAGGCGGTGCCCAGCTCCGAGGAGATCAGCCCATAGGGCAGCAGAAACGCCAGGATCATGAACAGCCACCAGAAATACTGGCTGTTGCCGATGGAGGCCACCGGGGCGGCGGCCTCCGCCACGAACACCACGCATATGACGGACAGCACCACGTCCGCCAGGCGGAATTTGCGTTTCTCCATGTCAGCTCAGGCCCCGGTCCGCCATAAAGCGCTCCAGCTGCTCCCGGGCGGCGGCCTCCTCCAGTTCGGTGTGCTGCGGGCGGCAGCGGGTGAAATAGACCAGCAGGCCCCGCATGGCCGTCAGCCGGTTTCCGGCCTGCTCCCAGCACAGGGAGGCGGCGGAGTCCGCCACCTCGTCGGTGACGTCCTCGCCCCGGGTGGCAGGCAGGCAGTGGAGGAACTTGCAGCCGATGGCCCCCAGGCTCATCAGCTCCCGGTTCACCTGATAGTCGTGGAACACCTCCACCCGCTGCTCCTTGGGCATCTCATTTTCGTACAGGCCGTACCACACGTCGGTGTAGAGGAAGTCCGCGTCCCGGACGGCGCTGCGGTCGTCTGTGACCAGGAAGCTGCCGCCGCTTTCCCGGCAGTTTCGCTCCATAATGGCCTGGTGGCCGTCGGTCAGCTGATGGCCCTTGGGGCCGTAGTGGACGAATTTCATGCCCAGATGGGTGGTGATGAAGCCCAGGGAGGCGCACACCTGGGTGCCGTCGCCTACAAACACCACCTTGCAGTCCGACAGCTTCTTCCCCCGGGGCAGGTGCTCCGCCATGGTGCACAGGTCGCCGATCTCCTGGGTGGGGTGGTTGTAGTCGGACATGCCGTTGAGCACCGGAATGGAGCAGGCCCGGGCCAGGTCCACAATGGTGCGGTGCTGGATGACCCGGGCCATCACCACGTCCACCAGATAGCTCAGCACCCGGCCGGTGTCCTCGATGGTCTCGTGTCCCCCCAGCTGGATCATGCCGGGGCCCAGATACTGGGCGTGGCCCCCCAGCTGGCTCATGGCCGTTTCAAAGGACACCCGCGTCCGGGTGGAGGACTGCTGAAAGATCATGCCCAGATTCATGTGCCGCAGCAGCGGCGGGTAATAGCCGCCCCGGATGGCGTCCTTGATGGACAGGCTCAGCTGGATCATGTCCAGCAGCTCCCGGGCCGAAAAGTCGTTGGTGTCGATAAAATCCTTGACCATATGGTTTCCCTCCTGCAAGAAATCGTTGGAAATTTTTGCGTTCGGCCATAGTATGCGCCGGGAGGGAATGCGATATGCAAAGGTTTTTCGACAGTCTCAAAAAAGGTTCTTTGACAACCGGCGCGCTATTTTTCGCTGGATATAAATCCGGAAAAACCCGCTTTTTTCAGCCTTTCCAGCATTTTTTCGGCGTTGTTTCGGTTGGCGAAGGCCCCCACCTGCACCCGGAACAGGCCGTCTCCCTTGGGCTGGGGCGCGGGCTTTTCCGCCTGGGCCGGAGCATAGGCCACCCCCAGATACTGGCAGAGGCCCCGGGCGATGGCCTCGCCGATTTCATCGGTGTGCTGGATAATCCACCGGGCCGTTTCCGGATTGTCGTGAAATTCGCACTCCACATAGGCGGTGGGAGCCGCCGGGGTCCGCACCTCATACAGCCGGGAATTGGCCTGGATATTCTCCGAGGTCCCCGGGGTCAGCGGCGCCAGGGCGCCGAAGATCGCCCGGCAGGCGTCGTACCCCTTTCCGGGCACGGCAAAGCAGAACAGCCGGGTGCCGGTGACCTTTCCGTTGAAGGCATTGGTGTGGACGCAATTGTGGATGTCCGCCCCAAAAGCGTTGGATTCAGCGCATCTTTGGGCCATGCTGGTTCCAAATTTTGCCAGCTGCACCTCCACGCCGCAGCGGCGCAGGGCGGCGGCCTCCGCCTCGGCGATCCTCTGGCACTGGACATGCTCATTGGTATTGCCCCAGGCGTATTTGTTTTCCACCTGGTCGCTGGGACTGATATAAACTCGTTTGGCCATTTTGGTTCCCCCTCCCCTTTCATGCTATGCGGCGCTTTGGATTTTGCCAATAAAAATACCGGAATCGGCAGAAAATCTGCCGGTTCCGGTATTTTTGGCTCCATTTTATGTCTGGTCGCAGGTGATGTCCATGGCGACAGGCGGGATATTCTCCAGGGCAATATAACCGGCAGAACGGCGAATGTAGTCGAAAACATCCTCTCTTTCGTCCAATTCGTCGCTGCACAGCTCGTCCTCAAGCTGGAGACGGCCCTTCACGTCCGGAAATCCGATATCCAGCAGGATCTCCACCGATCCGCCCTCCCCATCCGGGAACTGGCGGGTCAGAGCGAAGTGAATCCACTCCGGTTCTTCGCCGAAGGGGTCGGTTATACAGGTGATCAAATCGTCCTGAATTTCCACATTTTCAACTGGAATCCGGCACATTTCCTCGAAATAAGTGAGAATTTCCGGAAGGGTGGCGGTATCGGGGATTTTCTCCCGCAGGGAGTCCGCCAGCTGGCGGCCCAGGAGGACAGCCGGGTTGTTCGTGGGAGGTTCTGCGCGTTTTTGTTTGGATTTCTTCTGCTTTTTCTGAAAAATACGGTCAAAAATGCTCATTTTTGTTTCTCACTTTCTGATGCTTCTTCCACATTTTCCCAGCAGAGGGCGGCGGCATAGCCCTCCGGGGCCGGGAGCAGGGAGAAGGAATAGCCGGGGACGGAGCAAATGATGGATGAACCGCTCAAATCAAAGTGAACGTGCCGGATTTGGCCCAAAACGCCTCCGCGGCACTTGATAAGCGCCTCTTTCAGGGTCCAGAGCCGGAAGAAATCCGCGTCACAGCGCACAGATTCCCGCTCTCGTAGCGATAAAATGTCCATCAGCCGGGGCGGAACCGGACGGATTTTCTCCACGTCGATGCCCACGGGGACATCCGACACGGCACAGGCCACCAGGCCGTGGCTGTGGCTGATGTTGAAATAACAGTCACTTGCCATTGGTTTACCGTTATTTCCGATAAAAATTGTCCCGGGACAGGGCGGGATGTCCCGTTTTTGGGGGTTTTTGTCCCGGTACAAAGCCAGCATCTCCCGGGACAGGGCATGCCCCGTCTCGTGGTCGTCGCCATGGGACCACACAAAGCGCCACTCCGTCATCCGAACAGGGTGATCTGACTGGTGTCCGCCATGCCGGCGAAGGCGCCCAGGGCTTTCAGCTGCTCGATGTGGGTCTTGGACAGCTTGCTGCAGCAGGTGGAAAATTCTTCCACAGAAATGAAGGTCTTGCCCTTCCGCTTTTCCACGGTGTCCTGGGCGGCGGTCTCCCCCAGGCCCCGGACGGAGATGAAGGGGGGCAGCAGGCCGTTGTCGGTGATCTTGAAGGCGGTGGCCTGGGACTCGTAGATGCTGATGGTGTCGAAGTGGAAGCCCCGGAGATAGAACTCGTAGCACACCTCCAGGGTGACCATCAGGTTCTGCTCCACGGCGGTGGCGTCCTTGTTGTTTTCGATTTCGCGGATCTTCCGCTTGACGGCGTCGATGCCAGCGCAGCAGTATTCCGCGTCGAAGGCCTTGGCCCGGACGGTGAAGAAGGTGGCGTAGAACGCCAGGGGCTCGTGGACCTTGAACCAGGCGATGCGGAAGGCCATCATCACATAGGCCACGGCGTGGGCCTTGGGGAACAGGTAGCCGATCTTGGCCAGGGACTCGATGTACCACTCCGGCACCTGGTGGGCCCGCATGGCGTCCTCCCACCCGTCCTGGAAGCCGCCCTTTTTCACCTTGCCCTTTCGGACGGCCTCCATGATCTTGAAGCTCATCTTGGGGTCCAGGCCCATGTGGATCAGGTAGAGCATGATGTCATCGCGGCAGCCCACGGTTTCCAGAACGGAGGCGGTGCCGCTGACGATCAGGTCCCGGGCGTTGCCCAGCCACACGTCGGTGCCGTGGGAGAAGCCGGACAGGCGCACCAGGGTATTGAAATCCTTGGGCTGGGTATCCACCAGCATGCCCCGGGTGAACCGGGTGTTGAACTCCGGAATGGCCACGGCCCCGGTGGGGCCCAGCAGCTCGTCGTTTTCAAAGCCCAGCACCCGGGAGGAGGTGAAGATGCTCATGGTGTCCGGGTCGTCCAGGGGGATGGCCCGGGCGTTGACCCCGGTGAGGTCCTCCAGCATACGGATCATGGTGGGATCATCGTGGCCCAGCATATCCAGCTTCAGCAGGTTATCCTCCATGCAGTGGTATTCAAAATGGGTGGTGATGGTGTCGGCGTCCTCGGCGTCGGCGGGGTGCTGGACGGCGGTGAAATCCTCCACATCCATGTCGTCGGGGACCACCACCAGGCCGCCGGGGTGCTGGCCGGTGGTGCGGCGGACGCCTACGCAGCCCTGGGTCAGGCGGTTTACCTCGGCATTGCCGGCGGTGAGGCCCCGCTCGTCCAGGTATTTGCGGACGAAGCCGAAGGCGGTTTTCTCCGCCAGGGTACCGATGGTGCCGGCCCGGAACACCTGGGTCTGGCCGAACATCTCGATGGCGTGGCGGTGTGCCCGGGCCTGGTACTCGCCGGAGAAGTTCAGGTCGATATCCGGCACCTTGCCGCCGCCGTAGCCCAGGAACGTCTCAAAGGGAATGTCGAAGCCGTCCTTGACGTATTTCGTGCCGCACTCCGGGCAGTCCTTGTCGGGCATATCCGCCCCGCAGCCGTAGCTGCCGTCGGTGACAAATTCCACGTTGCGGCAGTTGGGGCAGCGGTAGTGGGGCGGCAGGGAGTTCACCTCGGTGATGCCGGACATATAGGCCACCAGAGAGGAGCCAACGGAGCCACGGGAGCCCACCAGATAGCCGTTTTCCAGACTGCGCTGCACCAGCTTCTGGGCGGACATATACACCACGTCATACTTCCCCAGGATGCTGCCCAGCTCCACGTTCAGCCGGTCCACCACCAGCTGGGGGGGCTGGTCGCCGTACAGGGCGTGGCACTTGTCCCAGACCAGGCGGTTCAGGTCCTCCTGGGAGTTTTCCAGCCGGGGCGGGAACAGCTGGCCCGGAGGCAGCAGCTCGATCTCCTCCACCAGGTCAGCGATGTGGCGGGGGTTGTCGATGACCACCTGATGGGCCAGCTCCTCCCCCAGATAGGAGAACTCCTCCAGCATCTCGGTGGTGGTTTTGAAGTAAATGGGCAGAGGCGCGTCGGCGTCGGGGAACTTCTTGCTGGCCAGAAGGATATGGCGGTAAGCCTCGTCCTCCGGCTCCTGGAAGTGGACGTCGCCGGTGGCGCAGACGGGCTTGTTCAGCTCCCGGCCCAGGCGGACGATGGTGCGGTTGAACTCCCGCAGCTCCTCCTCCGACTGGACGTCGCCGTTGCGGAGCATGAACATATTGTTGCAGATGGGCTGAATTTCCAGATAGTCGTAAAACGACGCGATGCGCCTGAGCTCGGCCCAGTCCTTGTGGTCCTTCACCGCCTGGAACAGCTCCCCGGCCTCGCAGGCGGAGCCGACGATGAGGCCCTCCCGGTGGGCCATCAGCTCGGTTTTGGGGATGATGGGCACCCGCTTGAAGTATTGCAGGTTGGAGGCGGAAATCAGCTGGTACAGGTGCTTGAGGCCCATTTTATTCTTGGCCAGCAGGATGATGTGTTTGGGAAAGCGGCTGGACTTGCTGCCCCGGGGCCGCAGCTTCAGCATCTGGGGGTTGATGTCCTGGAGGCGGCGGATGCCCAGTTCTTTTTCCATCTTCTGGAAAAACGGGATCAGCATATAGGCCACCATGGCCGCGTCGTCGGAGGCCCGGTGGTGGTTGAAGGCAGGCAGGTCCAGATACTCGGCCACAATGTCCAGCTTGAACTTGTGCAGCTCCGGCAGGAGATTCTGGGCCAGGATCAGGGAGTCCACATAGGTGGGGTCAAAGGGGATGCCCTCCCGGCGGCAGCCGGCCCGGATGAAGCTGATGTCAAACTCGGCGTTGTGGGCCGCCAGGGGGCGGCCGCCCACAAAGTCCAGAAAGGCCGTCAGGGCCTCCTTGGGGGAGGGGGCACCGGAAAGCATGGCGTCGGTGATGCCGGTGAGGCCGATGATCTCCGGCGTCAGGCGGCGGCCGGGGTTCACGAAGGTCTGGAAGCGGTCGGTGACCTGGCCGTTTTTCAGCACCACGGCGCCGATCTCGGTGATGGCCTCCCGGTCCACCTTCAGGCCGGTGGTCTCGATATCGAAGCAGACGATCTCGTCGGCGAAGTCCTGGTCCTGGGGACCGTGGACGGCGATGCGGTCGTCCAGGTTATTGACGAAGTAACCCTCCACGCCGTAGAGGATCTTGATCTTGCCCTTGGCGGTGTGCCAGGCGTCCGGGAAGGACTGGGCCACGCCGTGGTCGGTGATGGCGATGGCCGGGTGGCCCCAGGCGATGGCCTGCTTGATGACGGAGGCGGTGTCCGTCAGGGCGTCCATGTTGGACATCTTGGTGTGGAGGTGCAGCTCCACCCGCTTCTCCGGGGCGGTGTCCTCCCGGGGCTTGTGGGGGATCTTCATAATGTGGAAGGGGCGCAGCTGAATGTCCTTGCCGTCCCGGCTCAGCTCCACATTGCCCTGGACCCGGAGCCACATGCCCGGGGACACGGCGTTCTGCATGGACTGGGCCTCCTTGCCCTCCATGTACTTGGTGACGGTGACGGAATTCCGGTAATCCGTCATGTCGAAGGTCAGCCGCCAGACGCCGGGCTTGCGGGTCTCGTAGCATTCGGCGGCAAAGACCTTGCCCTCCACCACCACGGCGCCCATCTTGGGGTTCAGGCTGTCGATGGAGACGGGCTTTCCCTTGATCTCCCGGCCCATGAGGATGTCGGACTTGTCCTCTGCGGGCCGGGGGGTGCGGAAGTGGAGCCGCAGCTGGCGCAGCTGATACTGGTCCATCAGCAGCTGGCGCAGGGCGGTGACGGCGGCCTCCGGCAGGGGGGCGGAGGCCGTCAGCTCCAGCTCCATGGTGCGCTCCGCCCGGTCCATGCTGCCGCCCACCACGCAGGCGTCGTGGAGCAGCAGGCCCAGGTCCCGGGGCGGCACAAAGCTCTCGAAAAAGGTGAAAAACGGTATCTTATCGCACATACGGGGTCCTCCCTTACAGCTTGTCGATCTCGTCCATCAGGGCGTCCACCAGCTTGTCCTGGGGAACCTTGCGCAGAATTTCGCCATGGCGGAACAGCAGGCCCTCGCCGTCGCCGCCGGCGATGCCCACATCGGCGGCCCGGGCCTCGCCGGGGCCGTTGACCACGCAGCCCATGACCGCCACGGTGATGGGCTTGGTGCAGCCCTGAAGGCGGCGCTCCACCTCCCGGGCGATGGGGATCATGTCGTACCGGGTGCGGCCGCAGGTGGGGCAGGAGATCAGGTCGGGACCGGTTTTCCGCAGACCGGCGGCGGACAGGATGTCCAGGGCGGCGCGGACCTCCTCCTCCGGGTCCGCCGTGAGGCTGACGCGGATGGTGTCGCCGATGCCCTGGCACAGCAGGCCGCCGATGCCGATGGCGGATTTCAGCACCCCCAGGCGGGGGGTGCCGGCCTCGGTGACCCCCAGGTGCAGGGGGTAGTGGGTCTGCTCATGGAGCATGCGGTAGGCAGCCATGTTCACCGGGACGTGGGAGCACTTGACGGAGATGCAGATGTCGTCAAAATTGCAGTCGTTCAGCAGGCGGACGTGCCCCAGGGCGCTGTCCACCAGGGCCTGGGCGGTGACGCCGCCGTATTTTTGCAGCAGCTCCCGCTCCAGGGAGCCGCCGTTGACGCCGATGCGGATGGGAATGCCCCGGTCCCGGCAGGCATCGGCCACGGCCCGGACCTTTTCCGCGGAGCCGATGTTGCCGGGGTTGATGCGGATCTTGTCCACCCCCTGGCGGACGCACTCCAGGGCCAGGCGATAGTCAAAGTGGATGTCCGCCACCAGGGGGATGTGGATGCGGCGGCGGATGGGGCCGATGGCCCGGGCGGCGTCCATATCCGGCACGGCCACCCGGATGATCTGGCACCCGGCCTGCTCCAGACGGAGGATCTGGGACACGGTACGCTCCACGTCCTGGGTGGGGGTATTGCACATGGACTGGATGCTGACCGGCGCGCCGCCGCCCACGGCCACGGCGCCCACATGGATCTGTTTGCTCATGGTGTTATCCTCCTGTAATTGTGTGATAAATGGCATAATTTGCCTCAAAAGGGCGGCGCCCTTTTGAGGCAAAGGGGATTCAGTGGAACAGCTTCAGAACGTCCTGGAAGGTGATGACCAGCATCAGGCCCATCAGCAGGATGAAGCCGGCCAGGTGGACGTAATTTTCAAATTTGGCGGGGATCTGTTTGCGGATGATGCGCATGCACAGGGCGTTGACCACCAGGAAGAAGATCTTGCCGCCGTCCAGGGCGGGCAGGGGCAGCAGGTTCATCACCGCCAGGTTCACGGCGATCAGGGCCGCCAGGTAGGCGATGTTGGCAGCGGCGGCCGCAGCGCTTTCGGACTGCTCGCCCACGGTGGTGATGGTGGAGACGATGCCCACGGGGCCGCTCATATCGGAAAAGCCCGCCTCGCCGGTGATGAGCATCTGGAGGCTCAGGCGCACCAGGCGGACAAAGTCCACCGCCTGGTTCCAACAGTATTTCAGCCGCCCGCCGAAGGTCAGCTCCTCCGCCCCGAAATACAGGCCGAAGCCGGTGAATTTCTCGCCGGACTGGTCCAGATACTCGCCCCGCTCCATGTGGAAGTTCTCCAGCCGGAGCTTCTGGCCGTCCCGGCGGATGACCAGGTCAAAATCGCCGGTTTTATTGCGGCCCAGCAGCAGGGACACGTCGCTGAAGGTGTAGATGCGCTCCCCGTCGATGGACAGGATGCGGTCGCCCTCCCGGAGACCAGCGGCGGATTCCAGAGGGCAGCCCTCGGCGAAGCCCCGGATCACCGGGACGTTGACGGCCTTGACCCCGGCGTACAGCACCAGGATGATGATAAGCCCCGCCAGGAAGTTCATCAGGGCCCCGGCGGCGAAGATCAGGAGCTTGCGCCAGAAGCCCTGGTTATTCAGGGCGGCGGGGTCGCTGGAGTCCTCCTCCTCGCCCTCCATGGCGCAGAAGCCGCCGATGGGCAGCAGGCGCAGGGAATACTGGGTGTCGCCCTTGGTTTTTTTCAGCAGGGCGGGGCCCATGCCGATGGAAAATTCGTTGACCCGCACGCCGCAGGCCTTGGCCGCCAGGAAGTGGCCCAGCTCGTGGACGGCGATGAGCACACCGAAAATCAGGATCGCTGCGATAATATAGATCATACCATGTCTCCTACCGTTTGCAGTACAGCGGCTCGCGCCTGTCTGTCTGCTTCCAGTATATCCGGAAGGTCCGGGGCATATTTCACCTGCACCCGGTCAAGAGCGGACTCCACCAGGCGGGGAATGTCGTTGAAGCCGATGCGCTCCTGCAGGAACAGGGCCACCGCCGTCTCGTTGGCGCCGTTCATGATGGCGCAGGCGGTGCCGCCGGTTCTGGCGCACTGGCGGGCGATGCGCAGGCAGGGGAAGGCCTCCGTGTCCGGGGCCCGGAAGGTCAGGTCGCCGCAGGTCAGCAGGTCCAGGGGCCGGTCCGGACTCTCGGCCCGATGGGGCCAGGTGAAGGCATAGCGGATGGGCAGCTTCATATCCGGGGTGCCCAGCTGGGCGATCATGGCCCCGTCCCGGTACTCCACCAGGGAGTGGACGATGCTCTGGCGGTGGATCACCACGTTCACCTGCTCCACCGGCAGCCGGTACAGCCGCATGGCCTCGATGACCTCCAGGCCCTTGTTCATCAGGGTAGCAGAGTCGATGGTGATTTTTGCACCCATGCTCCAGTTGGGGTGTTTCAATGCGTCGGCGGGGGTGACAGACTCCAGCTGCTGATAGCTGCGGCCGAAGAAGGGGCCGCCGGAGCAGGTCAGCAGCAGCCGCCGGACCTCATTGCGGTCCCGGCAGCCCTGGAGACTCTGGAAAATGGCGCTGTGCTCGGAGTCCACGGGGACGATGTCCGCGCCGCAGCGCTCCGCCTCGGCCATGACCAGCTCCCCGGCGCAGACCAGGGTCTCTTTATTGGCCAGGGCGATGCGCTTTTTCTGGCGGATGGCGGCCAGAGTGGGCTCCAGGCCCACGCTGCCCATAACGGCGGTGACCACGGTGTCGGCCTGGGGCAGCTGAGCCGCCAGCAGCAGGCCCTCCGGCCCCGCCTCCACCCGGATGTCCGTGTCCGACAGGCGCAGGCGCAGCTCCCGGGCGGCGTCCCGGTCGTACAGCACCGCCAGGGCGGGGTGAAACTCCCGGACCTGCTGCTCCAGCAGGTCCACCTGGCGGTTGGTGGTCAGGGCCGCCACGGAAAGGCCCAGCTCCCGGGCCACCTGCAGGGTCTGGCGGCCAATGGAGCCGGTGGAGCCCAGCAGGGAAATGGTTTTTGTCATGTTGCGATTCTCCTTATGCCGTTTACGCCGTTTATGCCGACAACGCCCGCAGCAGGGCGCACAGCACCGGGGCGGCAAAAAGCACGCTGTCGAACCGGTCCAGCACGCCGCCGTGACCCGGCAGCAGACGGCCATAGTCCTTGATGCCATACTGGCGCTTCACGGCGGAGAAGCTCAGGTCCCCCAGCTCCCCCAGCAGCGCCCCCAGCAGGCCCAGGGCCACGCACAGGGGCAGGCCCAGGTTCACGCCGGTGATGGCCCGGTACACCAGGCAGAAAATGGCCATACCGGCCATGCCGCCCACCAGGCCGCCTGCCGCGCCCTCCACGGTCTTATGGGGGCTGACCAGGGGGGCCAGCTTATGACGGCCCAGGGCCATGCCGGTGAACAGGGCCAGGGCATCGCTGCAGAAGGCCGCCACCAGCGGCGTCAGCACCAGGAGGTACCCCCCCTCCAGCATCCGCAGGCCGTACAGCCCCGAGAAGGCCCAGGGGATGGCGAAGCCCGCCGCCGCCATGGCGCACACGTCGGTAAAGGTCAGGGCCTGAGGCTTTCCATAGGTCAGCACCCCGGAAAGGGGCAGGGTCAAAGCCGCCGCCAGCAGCAGACCCTCCAGGGCGGCGCAGCCGGGCCACACCGCCCGGGCCAGCAGCAGCACGCCGCACAGGGCGGGCAGCACCGTCCAGCGGCGGGCCTTGTCCGGGCCGGACACCGCCGTCAGCAGCTCGTGGGCCGCAATGACGGACAGGGCCGCCAGCAGCAGGGCCGTGGCCCAGGCGGGAGCCACGCACAGCACGGCAAGCAGGGCGGGAATGCCCACCACAGCCACCAATATCCTCTGTTTCATGTTTGTATCCTCTCTATTTCACGCCGCCGAACCGCCGGTCGCGGCTCTGGTAGGCGATGATGGCTTTGTCCAGGGCCCGGGCGTCGAAGTCCGGCCACAGGGTGTCGCAGAAGTAAAACTCCGAATAGGCGCACTGCCACAGCAGGAAGCCCGACAGGCGCTCCTCGCCGCTGGTGCGGATGATGAGCTCCGGGTCCGGAATCCCGGCGGAGTAGAGATAGTCGGAGAAGCCCGCCTCGGTGAGGCTGTCCGGGTCAGCGGTACCGTCGGCGCAGTCCCGGGCGAAGCGGCGGGCGGCGTGGAGAATCTCCTCCCGGCCGCCGTAGTTCAGGCAGACGTTGGCCTGGAACCCGTGAATGTGGGTGGAGATCTCATTGGTGCGGTCCACCAGGGCCTGCAGCTCCGGCGAAATGGCGGACAGGTCCCCCAAAAAGCGCAGGCGGATCTGATCGCGCTCCATAGAGTCGATGGCCTCCAGCATATACTGCTTGAGCAGAGCCATGATGACCCCCACCTCGTCGGCGGGACGCTTCCAGTTCTCCGTAGAGAAAGCGTACACCGTCAGGTATTCCACCCCCAGGTCCTTGCAGTAGGTGGCGATTTTGCGGAAGGTCTCGGCCCCCACCTTATGTCCGGCAGTGCGAGGCAGACCCCGCTGCTTCGCCCAACGACCGTTGCCGTCCATAATAATAGCGATGTGGCGGGGCAGGCGGCTCTTGTCCACCTGCCCCGCCCCGTGATGATGAATTTTCTTGGAAAACAGGCCCATCAGACGGACAGGAGCTCCTTTTCCTTGTTTTCCAGGAGCTTGTCCAGTTCCTTGCAGCTGTCGTCGGTCAGCTTCTGCAGGTCCTTCTCCGCCATCTTCAGCTCGTCCTCGGTGATCTCGGAGGCCTTCTGCTGCTTCTTGAAATTCTCCATGGCGTCGCGGCGGATGTTGCGCACGGCCACCTTGCCGCCCTCGGTATACTTGCGGATCTGCTTGACCAGGTCCTTGCGGCGCTCCTCGGTCAGCTGGGGGAAGCTCAGGCGGATGGCCTTGCCGTCGTTCTGGGGGTTGATTCCCAGGTCAGACTCCAGAATGGCCTTTTCGATGGCCTTCAGGGCAGAAGCGTCCCAGGGGGTGATCACCAGGGTGCGGGGGTCGGGAGAGCCAACGGACGCGATCTGCTGGATGGGGGTGGGGGTGCCGTAATAGTCCACATGGATGCGGTTGAGCACGGAGGCGTTGGCACGGCCTGCACGCACGGCGGCAAAGTCGTTGGCAACGGATTCGATGCTCTTTTTCATTTTTTCCTCGTAAACCTTGTACTCGTCTTTCAGCATGGGTTATGCCTCCTTCACAATTGTTCCGATTTTTTCGCCGCGCAGGGCGCGGACGATGTTGTAGGGGTCCTTCAGGGCGAACACCAGCACGGGAATGTGGTTGTCCATGGACAGGCTGGTGGCGGTGGAGTCCATGACGGCCAGGCGCCGCTTGAGCACCTCGTCATAGGTGATGGCGTCGAACTTCACGGCGTTGGCGTTCTTGGCGGGGTCGCAGTCGTACACCCCGTCGATGTTCTTGGCCAGCAGGATCACGTCAGCCCCGATCTCGGCGGCCCGGAGCACGGCGGCGGTATCCGTGGAGAAGAAGGGGCAGCCCACGCCGCAGCCGAAGATCACCACCCGGCCCTTTTCCAGGTGCCGGACGGCACGGGCCCGGATGTAGGGCTCCGCCACCTCTTTGATCTCCAGCGCCGTCTGGACCCGGACGTCCACGCCCTTCTGCTCCAGCACGTCGGCCATGGCCATGCAGTTCATGGCGGTGGCCAGCATGCCCATATGGTCGGCGCGGGTGCGCTCAATGTGGCCCTCGCCGTTTTTCACGCCCCGCCAGAAGTTGCCGCCGCCGATGACCACGCCCACCTGGACACCCATGGCCACGCACTCCTTGATGACGTCGGCCACCCGGCCCATAACCTGGAAGTCCAGGCCGAAGTGCTTGTCGCCGGCCAGAGCCTCGCCGCTGATCTTCAGCAGCACCCGTTTGTACTTCGGTTCGTCCATTGACTGAATCCTCCCTATTCATACTTGGTTGTATTTTACCTTATTTTTCTGGTTTTGCATAGGGGGTAAACGCAAATTTTTGCCAGGTTGTTTTTTCCGGAAAAAAAGTATATAATACAGAATTATCAAAAAAGGGCGAAGCCCTTTTTGATAAAAGGCTTGCAGTCTGCCGCGCGCATAATTTGCTCACTGAAAGCGAACAAATTCCACACTTGCAGACTGAGAAGTATTTTTTGCCAGGTACACGCCCCGGCAAAAAATGATTCCATTTTATTTGCCGCCTGCGGGCGGCAAACTCTGCGAGGCTTTTTTGACAAGCGGGTCATGATGCAAAATATATACAAAGGAGGCGGGGCTATGGAGCTGCGCCACGTTTATGGGAACACCTATGCGGCAGTGGGGGCCACGGCGCTGATGCCGGTATATAAGCTGACGGACACGGACATTGTACTGATGGACACGGGCTATGCCCGGCTGGACCGCAGCGCCCTGACGAATCTCATTGAGGGCAACGGGTTCCGGCTGCGGGGGATCATCTGCTCCCACGCGCACTTTGACCACACGGGAAACGTCCGCTACTTGCAGCAGCGGTACGGCTGCCAGGCGGCGGCCCAGATCATCGAGGCGGGCATCTCCGTGAATCCCGATGCGTACCGGGCCAACTATGTGGCCCTGACCTACGGCAAAAGCCGGGAGTATCTGCTGGAGGAGTGCTTTCCGGCGGACGTGATCATCCCCGCCGATGCGGAGCATCTGGACTTCTGCGGGGCCAGGTTCGGCATCCTGCAGCTGCCGGGCCACTCCGCCGGGCACATCGGCGTCGTCACCCCGGACGGGGTTGCCTATCTGGGGGACTGCCTGATCGACGAGGAGCAGATCGCCGCCGCCAAGCTCCCCACCAGTATGTTCATCGCCCGGGACCTGGAGAGCAAGGAGAGCCTGCGGAATCTCCGGCGCCCGGCGTACATCATCGCCCACAAGCAGGTGCTGACGGACATCGGCCCCCTGATCGACCGGAACATCGACTTTATCCATGACAAGGGCCGGGAGCTGCTGGAGGACCTGGAGGACGGCATGTCCTTTGACCAGTGGATCTACGCCTTCTGCCAGCGGGAGAACGTCCGCACCCGGAACGAGTTCAAGTTCAGCATCGTGGAGCGGAATTTTGCCAACTTCGTGGACTGGCTGACGGACGAGGGGAAGGTGGAGGTGCGGCGGGAATTCTGCGCCAAGCACTATTTTCACCGGGAAAAGTAAAATGATTGTAAAATAATACGTTGCATATGTTGCGAAAACGGTCTATAATGGACAGATACCCCGCAAGTATAATGAAAATTTGAGGTATTTGAGGATGAACATTGGAGAAAAGCTGAACATGACCATGCTCTGCGACTTTTACGAGCTGACCATGGGCAACGGATACTTTGAAAACGGCTTCAAGGACAAGATCACGTATTTTGACGTGTTCTTCCGCCGGGTGCCGGATAAGGGCGGCTTCGCCATTGCCGCCGGTCTGGAACAGCTGATCCGTTACATCGAGGACCTGCACTTCACCCCGGAGGACATTGCGTATCTCCGTGGGCGGAACCTGTTCTGCGAGGAATTTCTGGAGTATCTGGCGAACTTCCGGTTCACCGGCGACATCTACGCCGTGCCGGAGGGAACCCCGGTGTTCCCCAAGGAGCCGCTGGTGGTGGTCCGGGCCCCGGCCATCGAGGCACAGCTCATTGAGACCTTCACCCTGCTGACCGTGAACCACCAGAGCCTCATTGCCACTAAAGCCAACCGCATCACCCGGGCCGCCAGAGGCCGGACGGTGCTGGAATTTGGCTCCCGCCGGGCCCAGGGCTCCGACGCCGCCATCACCGGCGCGCGGGCGGCCTATATCGGCGGCTGTGCCGGAACCGCCTGCACCATCTCCGACCAGCTGTACGGTGTGCCCGCCGGAGGCACCATGGCCCACGCCTGGGTGCAGATGTTCGACTCGGAGTATGAGGCCTTCAGGACCTATTGCGAGATCTATCCCACCAACGCCACCCTGCTGGTGGATACCTACAACACCCTGAAATCCGGCATTCCCAACGCCATCCGGGCCTTCAACGAGGTGCTCAAGCCCAAGGGCATCACCAAGTGCGGCATCCGGCTGGACTCCGGCGACATGGCCTACCTGACCCGGAAGGCCCGGAAGATGCTGGACGACGCCGGGTGGACCGAGTGCAAGATCAGCGTGTCCAACTCCCTGGACGAGTATCTGATCCAGGACCTGTTTATGCAGGGGGCACAGATCGACATGTTCGGCGTGGGCGAGCGGATGATCACCGCCCGCTCCGAGCCGGTGTTCGGCGGCGTATACAAGCTGGCGGCGGTGGAGGACGATGAAGGGAACATCATCCCCAAGATCAAGGTCAGCGAAAACGTGGAGAAGATCACCATTCCCCATTTCAAGAAGGTGTACCGCTTCTATGGCCGGGACACCGGCAAGGCCATCGCCGACCTGATCACCCTGCACGACGAGCAGGTGGACGACACCCAGGACCTGGAGATCTTCGACCCCATGGCCACCTGGAAGAAGAAAACCGTGTACAATTTCACCGCCCGGGAGCTGCTGGTGCCGGTGTTCCTGAAGGGCAAGCGGGTGTATGACAGCCCCACCCTGCCGGAGATCCAGGCCTATTGCCGCCAGCAGGTGGACACCCTGTGGGACGAGGTGAAGCGCTTCGACAACCCCCACAAGTATGTGGTGGACCTGTCCCGGAAGCTGTGGGACATCCAGCAGGAGCTTCTGCGTTCGTCCCAGCGGTGACGGAGGATAAGGGCGGACAGAGTCGTCCGCCCCTACAGGCCCTCTCAGTCGGCTGCGCCGACAGCTCTCCCAGAGGGAGAGCCAAGGCTGTAGAGCTCGCTGCCCTCAGCGGGCCGCAAAACAGACACCCTTAGATACCCATACACCGCCGATGAGCGGCGGGGGCAGCGGGAAAGGAGGAAGGATTTCCGTTGAAGAAACCGAAGGTACAGCAAAAAACCGAGCGGCGCATATCGGCGGCCCTGCGGCTGGTGCTGGTGGCGGTGCTGCTGCTGGCCCAGATCGCGCTGGTGCTGGTGCTCAATGACCTGCTGCGGCAGAGAATGGCCATCGCTTATACCCTGCTAGAGCTGGTGGCCCTGGCCTACGTCTTCCGCATCAACAGCCGCCCCGGCGGCTCATACAAGCTGGGCTGGACCCTGCTGATCCTGACGGTGCCGGTGGTGGGCCTGATCCTGTACTGGCTGTGGAACGGAGATCACCCCCAGAAGCGGCTGGACCTGCAAAAACTGCCCCGGCCCCGGGAGTCCGACGCCCGGCAGGAGCACAGCCGCCTGCAGGTGGAGCACCTGCGGCGGGAGCACCCGGAATGGGGCCGCCTGGCGGCGTATCTGGACCGGCAGGGCTTCCCCCTGCACACCGGCACCGGGGCCGTGTATCTGCCCACCGGCGAGGCGTATCTGGAGGACCTGCTGGAGCGCATGGAGCAGGCGGAGCACTTCATTTTCATGGAGTTTTACATCATGGCCGAGGGGCAGCTGTGGGACCGGCTGATGGATATTTTCCGGCGGAAGGCCGGACAGGGCGTGGAGATCAAGGTGCTGTTCGACGACTTCGGCAGCATGATGCGCATGTCCGAGGAGGCCGTGGAGGAGCTGCGGCGCATAGGGGCGGAGGTGCTGATCTTCAACCCGGTGCACCACTATGTGAACCGGCTGTACTTCAACTATCGGGACCACCGGAAGATCGCCTGCATCGACGGGGACACCGCCTATACCGGCGGGGCCAACATCGCCGACGAATACGCCAACCTGATGGAGCGGTTCGGCTATTGGAAGGACGACGGCATCCGGCTGGAGGGCCAGGGGGCCTGGACCCTGACCCGGGAGTTCATCTATATGTGGGAGCGCATGGGCGGCGCCATGCACCAGGAGCACGACTATTACCGGCCCCACGGCGACGCCCTGGGCCAGGGCTTTGTGCAGCCCTTTGTGGACGGGCCGGACAGCAACCCGGTGTCCTCCGCCGAGGACGCGTTTTTGCAGCTGATCGGCGGGGCCAAGCACATGGTGTATATCACCTCCCCCTATCTGGCCATTGACGAGTCCATGGAGAAGGCCCTGTGCATGGCCGCCGGCAGCGGGGTGGACGTGCGGCTGATGATGCCGGGGATCCCGGACCACAAATTCGCCTTCATGGTGGCGGAGAGCTATTTCGGGGAGCTGCTGGACCACGGGGTGAAGATCTATCGCTTCACGCCGGGGCTGCTGCACGGAAAAACCGTTCTGGCGGACCGGGAGGCGGCCTTTGTGGGGTCCGTGAACATGGACTACCGCAGCTTCCAGCTGCACTTCGAGTGCGGCACCCTGCTGTACGGCGCGCCGGCCCTGGAGACCCTGCTGGAGGACATGGACGGCATTATGGAAAAGTCCTGGCAGGTGACCCGGTCCGACTGGGAGCACCGCCCCCTGCTGCACCGGGTGCTGGGGGGCCTGCTGCGGCCCTTCGCCATGTGGATGTAAATATCAAAAAAAGCAGGGCTTTTTTTGATAAAAAATTGCAGTCTGCCGCGCGCATAATTTGTTCGCCATAGGCGAACAAATTATGC